>Ga0256826_1000106_pt1 | contig 41672 bp, 36 predicted proteins | sample CV79metaG_FD_185975 | JGI IMG/M metagenome (GOLD analysis project Ga0256826, IMG submission 185975) | Hydrothermal vent microbial communities from East Pacific Rise, Pacific Ocean - CV79 | ecosystem: Environmental > Aquatic > Marine > Hydrothermal vents | place: Pacific Ocean: East Pacific Rise...
TTTGCTCCTTTGTTAACGTAAACTGGGAATTTATGATTAGAAGTAGCTTTAATCATTCCTAAACCTGTAGAAATAGAAGGGATTCTAGAATAATCTTTATAATCAGAAGCAACATAATTGCTAGATCCTAATTCAACACTTTTACCAGAAGCAGAAGTGCTTACAAAACCTCTTAACATCCAACCTTGACCAGTAACACCATATTGACCTTCAATTGTTGTCCATGCAGCACCGTTATAAGCAAAGAAGTCATAACGATCAGACATTACAGAAATAACGTCACTTGTAGGTTCGTTATAAGTTCCACCTGGACGCTCAACATACATGGCAATCCATAAGTTTTCAGTATTATCAAAAGCAACAGCTGAAGATAGAGTGATTTCATTCCAACCTTCAACTAATGTACCAGTAACATCTTGAGTATAAAGAACTGTAGTTCCGTCGCCAGAAAGAATTCTAACTTCAGTTAAGTAGTCACCAGCAGGAGCTAATTGATTAACAGCAACTTTAGTTACATAACCAGGACTATAATCAGTTAAATCTTCAGGTACAAATTTGCTAGCCCATGTTAAACTATAGTCAGCAGCTTCAGCACCAATTCCACCGAATCCCATATTATCAACATCATACATCAACCATTCGTCAATGATAACTGCATTCTCTCCCCAGTTTACTTGAACTTGATTATCTGCTACTTCTGTAGCAAGAACGTTATTCACTGGATAAGGGAATTCTTCTAATTGGAAGTCTTCTGTTGTTGTTGCATTATAAACGATATCAATATTATCTCTAGTAGCTGAAACAAATCCATCAGCATCAACACGATAATTATAAGTATCTTCTAAAACTTCAGCAGAATACATTCCCATAAAGTCAGTAGTAAGAGTATATGTAGCTCCACCAGTTGTACTAACCAATGTAACAGTAGCTCCAGAAATTGGACCACCACCTAATACTTCGGTTATAGTACCATCAGCAGTACCTACACCAGTAATACATGCAGAAGCGGTATTAGAAGGAGCAGAAATACCTTCATCAAAAATAGCTTCAACAGTATATTCGTAACAAGGATTCATATTATAAGCTAAATCTAAATCAGTATAAGAGTTTCCTGTAACAGTTGCTGTATTAATCATAGTACCATCACGATAAACATTATAGCCTAACAGAGCTTTAGCAGAGCTAGTCCAGTTTAATTCAACATTATACTCATCTTGAGCAACAGTAATTACTGTAGCAGTTAAGTTAGATGGAGGAGTAATTGTAGTTGTGAAACCCCAATTATCACCATCAGTCATACCATTATTGTTTTTAACATCCACTCTCCAGAAATACTGCATAGATGGATCTAAATTACCTAAATCATAAGAAGTAGCTAAGTCACTTGTCCAGTCAACTAATACAGTTGAAGGAGGATAAGTTGTACCGTAGCTTAATTTGTACTCATTAGTGAAAGCACCAAATTCCCATGTTAAAACAACAGGATTTATCACATCCATTTCGCCATCAGCTGGAGAAGGATTGAAAGCTTTCTCTGGAGCAGGCATAGTAGTACCAGTAATATTAAGGTCGAACGTCATGGCAGCATCATCTGATTCACAACTAATAACAACATAATATGTACCAACATAAAGAGGAGTAGCAGCAATAGAAGCTCCACCAGAAATAAGAGCATTAGTTACGCTAGGTCCACCAGTTCCACCAAAGTCAGCTGCATAAACAGCCATTTTTGGAGCTTCAGTAGCATTTGTAATATCAAAAGAAACTTCTTTGTCTTCTGTTAACTCGAATTTATATACAACATCTTTTCCATTAGCAGCAGCACCTGGAAGAGTATAATTACTTCTCATTGGCATTGCAGTAGAAACACCTACTTCAGCAACAGGAAGAGTAACCATGAATGGATTCTCAACAATATCACCTGTAGTAGCAGTATATGCAGTAGCCATTACATCAGCAGTAGTAACTGATTTACCAGCACCCCAACTTGCAACGTAAGTAGCATTATAAACGCCATCAGCAACACCAGCACCAGTAAACTCAACGCCTACCATAGTAGAAGCACCACCTTCAGGTAAAGTTAATGGTAAGTTAGGATTTGTAATAGCAAAAACACCATTCACATCGTCTAATTCACTGCTGGTAACTACAACATCACCTGTACCATCGTTAAATAGTTCTAAATAAGACATTTCTTGCCATCCACCTATTGGCCATTCGCCAAGGTCTAAAGCAAGTGGATTGATTCCTAATTTTGGAACGGACTCTCCAACAACTGCATTACCAGTAAAAATGTGAGGATCACTACCGTAATGATCACCTTCTACTAAAAAAGCAACCAATTGATTACCATTTATGCCGGTAGCATCAACATTTACAGTGAAGTCTACGTCGATAGTAACTCCAGATGAATTATAATAATTCATTTGCCAAAAAACCTCTTGGCCTGTAATTACAGCGTCATGACCATTAACCTGTCCAGCTGAATTTACAGTAAATCCCGCAGGGAAAGTCAATGTTAATTCTCTACCCCATTCCCAGTCAAAGGAAACGAAAGTAAGATGAAACTGTAGGTCAGTTGTGGCTTCAGCAAGATACTTGTTATTACACACAACACTACCAGAAATTTCATCAGTGTCTGCAAAAGCTGAAGAAGCTGAGAACAAAAGTCCCATCATCATCAGCAAAAGCCATGATTTCATTTTTGTAAAATTTCTCATACGTCAAATTGATTTTAGTTAGTATTAATTAAATTATATAAAAAATTATATTTTCTATCTATTATAGACTATATATTTAAATAATTAAAATGTTAATATATTGATAATCAACTATCAATAGCTAATTATACTTAGCAAGCCACACACGCTTACGAAGAGAGTTATTGATTAGTTACATTAATCGGGCGTAAAAATAGCCAAATTTCTTTACGAATCAATAGTATTTTAGCATTTATTTAAGACAAAATGTTGTTAAGAACAGTTGCACGAGCTTGCGAAAAAAATAAATTCCTTGTATAAGTTAAATATTTGAAGCAGTATATTTAACGATTTGAAAAGTTTTCATTGAGAACTAAAGTCTATATTTGCTGAAATATTTCAAGCAAATCATGAAAAATAATATTAACCGTCAAGCCATCTTTATTTTTATTGTATTGGCTATTATTTGGGGAACATCATTTATTCTAATAAAAAAAAGTTTAGGGGTTTTTAGTCCTATACAATTGGGCTCCTTAAGAATTATTATTACATTTTTTACTTTGGCTCCATTTGCATGGAAATATTTGAAAAAAGTACGGTTTCGTGATGCATTTATTTTAACTATATCGGCATTTGTCGGCAGTTTTTTTCCTGCTTATTTATTTGCTTTTGCCCAACAAGGCATTAATAGTTCAACTGCTGGAATTCTGAATTCCTTAACACCCCTATTTGCTCTTCTCTTTGGGGTTTTATTTTTTAAGTTTCAAGCAAGATGGTGGAATTATTTAGGGATAATTATTTCGCTAACAGGCACCTATGGCTTATTGAGCGTGAGTGGTGGACAAAGTTTTGGGTTTAATATACAATATGGTGGGTTGGTACTTATTGCTTCTTTGGGATATGGTTTGCAGGTAAACATTATCAAATATTATTTAAGTCACTTACCTTCTTTCACTATAGTTGTGCTACAATTTTTCATTATATTTATACCTGCTGTTTTGGTTTTGTTATTTGCTACTGATTTTGTAAAAATAATGAGCTTAGAAAAAGAATTTATCCAAGGAATGATGTATGTGAGTATTTTGGCCATTATTGCAACTGCATTTGCCTTGATTCTTTTTTATCGCTTAATAAAAATGGTGGATCCTGTATTTTCTTCCAGTGTTACTTATTTTATTCCTGCTATTGCTACATTATGGGGTTTATTTGATGGTGAATCGATAGGCCTTTCATTTGTTTTTTGGGTTACACTTATATTGCTGGGAGTATTTGCAGTGAATACTAAAAAGAAATTCTTGTTCTTCAAATAGAATTCAAAACCTTCTAACTAATACTATTCTGCTATCCAAGATAGGGAGTCTACCAAAGTTAAAAACTGATCCATATGAATGGAGTCCACTGGTTTAGCTGGTGTAGATTTTATTTTCAAGGGATTAATAGCTGTTCCATTTTTATAAACCCTAAAGTCTAAATGTGGCCCGGTTGCAAGACCAGTTGCCCCAACATAACCTATTAAATCTCCTTGTTTTAACCGCTGACCTTTATGCAATCCTTTGGCAAAGCCTTTCAAATGCATATAGGTTGTACTATAAGTGCTATTATGTTTTATTTTTACATAATTACCTCCTCCTCTTCTTTGATATCCTTTTTTTATAACAATTCCATCGCCAATAGTGTGTACAGGAGTACCAGATGCTGCAGCATAATCGACTCCGTGGTGGGGCCGGTATATTTTGAGAACCGGATGATAGCGGTGGTTGCTAAATTTAGAACTGATTCTTTTATATTTGAGAGGAGCCTTAAGAAATGTTTTCCTGAGACTATTTCCCTTTTCGTCAAAAAACTCGCCAATGGAATCCTGAAGATAATAATAGGCTTGATAATTGGTATGATAATGATTGAAATTTGCAGCAAAGATACGACCAATACCAAAGGTATCTTTTTCAACAACTAACTGTTCAAAATACACTTTAAAATAATCTCCTTTTTGAATACCAAAAAAGTCTATTGTCCAACCAAATATATCTGATAGTTCATTTGCAATTTCCGGATTTTCACCTTGTTTGTACAAAGCCATCCAAAGAGATGATTCTACTTTACCAGAAACTGTATCCAGAACACGCTTGACTTCTTTTTCACCTTTCCAAACATGTAAACTATCCTGCAAAGAAAAAACAATATATTCCACTCTGTTTTTTTCGTAAATCATATATTGCAGGGAGCTGAGACTATCCTTAGAATTTAATAAATAATAGGTATTCCCTCTCCTTATCTTTTTTACATTGCAAATACCTTTTGCTTTTTCCACCAACTTGTATATTTTCTGTGAGCTTACTCCGTACTTGTTCAAAACATCTGAAAGGTTCTCATTCTTCTTAATTTTACTCTTTTTAACTGAAAGAGAGTCGATAGATATTCCGAAGAATAAATTTGAATTAGTAGAATTTAGTTGGTGAATCTTGTCAACATTTTTTTCTATTATAGGTTTGGGTTCATTTTGGCAGGAAAAAAATATTAAAGTCATTAGAGTTAATACAATATATTTGTTTATTTTCATACAAATATTATTTTAATTTGATTTTTTGATAAAAACGGTGAAACATCAAGAATATTATGAGTCTAGGAGTTTGTCAAATGCCTGTAGGATGAATGGTTAATGAAAGATTCCTTAATTTACGAGAAATACTATCATCATTTATAAAGTAAAACACTTTACAAAGCAGATGATTTTAGTAATGTAAAACAGAGGCTTATTTTTTACTAGCAGGAACAGGGTAAAGTGACATGATTTTTTGAACTGAACGAATAATACTTTGACTACTTGGATTCTTTTCAATAGTCCCTGAGCCTACACTCTGCCATATCAACTTTTTTTCAGAAGCGTCAAAAACATCACAAACCAATGTACCTTCAGTATAATCATATTGGTGATAGGTAGTTGTTGCATATCCACCACCCCAGCCCCAAGCTGAGCCATAATAATAACCCCTATAAGGACGATAATAATCGGTATACGCTGTAGTAGCTGTTTTTTGTTCAGTTACAAGAAATAAAGATACTTCTATATCTCCTCCGGTTTGAACAAATTTCATATTTCGTTTATTAAACTCGTCTGCAAACGCGGCTTCTACTCTACGCTTATTAAAGTCATTAATAATCACTGTGCTTTTTTCGTTCCATCCTAAGTAGGAATATGTTTTATATTTTGCAAAGTCTACAGTCCCGTCGTATTCAGCTGTTACTTTAATACTAGAACATCCACTAAAAAGGAATGCTATGGTGATAAGGCTAAAAAAATATCGTTTCATAGGTTTCATATTATTATTGGGAAATGAATTATTATAGTTGAAAAAGTTAAATATTATCCACTGCTCAAAAGTATCAAAAAATCTTGAAGTTTACACTTGGCCAAACCAATACTTTCGTCACCTGCACCATAATAAACCATTAGCTCATCAGTTTCTTTCATATAAACAGCACCGTTTGAGAACACTACGTTTTTTACAAAGGCAGATGTTTCATAATCTTTTTCAGGAGAAAGGATTGGTGTTTTGTTAGCGAGAATTTTTCTTGGATCATCCAAATCTAATAACATAGCACTTAGGGAATAAAATTCTCCTTTATGACTGGAACTTAGAGAGACACCATGATAAATAACAAGCCAACCTTGTGGGGTTTTAATAGGAGGAGGACCTCCTCCAATTTTATCATTATTCCAGCCACTATTATTGGGTCGTAATAATACATGATGCGCCCCCCAGTTTGTTAAATCAGGTGAAGTGGCCATCCAAATACTTGGTTTAGCGAAAGGAAAAACTTCGGGACGATGTAAAGCGAAATATTTACCTCTTATTTTTTCCGGAAAAATAACCACATCTTTATTTAATGGAGGAAAGATAATCCCTTTGCGATGATAAGTTGTAAAATCTTTTGTCTTCACCATGGAGGTAACGTAACCATCATCAGAAGCTGCTGTGAAGTATACGTAATAATCCTCGTCTATTTTGGTTACTCGTGCATCTTCAATACCAAAATTCTCATTTTCACCGTCAGGAAGCATCCATGCTTGATTCGATATTTTAAAGTGCACTCCATCTTCACTTTCTGCTAATCTGAAATGACTCAAGGAGCTCAAATATTCACGTTCTTTCCATTTGTATTTACGCACATCGGTTATCATTAAGTCAGGGTCGTTTTTATCCACTTCAAAATATGTCAAACGGGTTTGTTTTCCATTCTTTACAATAGGAATACGTAATTTCCCAGAAACTTCCTTTGGTTGTTCGGCCACCCTTAATAGCAAGTATATTTTATTGTTCATTAAAAAAGCAGCAGGATTAAAAACACCCAATATCTTGAATGATTCATTTAAAGCTTGTAAATCGGATGACTTAATAATGGGATTATTAGAATATCTTACGAGCATGATTTTTTTATTGTGAAGATATAAAAAAATAGTACTAATTGCAATTGTTTACTTTGATGTATTTAGAATCATTGATACAATATTTGTACTTTAGCTTTTTATTTAGAAGAAGCATAAACAGGAATGGAACAACATCAGGAATTTCTCTCAAAATATATTAAAGATATCCAAATAAGTGGCAAGCTAAATCGTATGGTTTATCAACGAGGCAAGCAATTATTTGAATTAGGACATTGCCATTTATTATCTAGTAGCACCGATGAATATAAATATTTAATCAAAGATGATTATCAGGATTTTCAATCAAAAATAATATTTAATAAGCAGAAAATAAAACTTCATTGCAGTTGTAAGTCAACTGCTGTTTGCTCCCATGCTTTTGCAGCGCTCAATCAAGCTTTGCAAGATATGAGCCGTTCTGCCCAAGTAAGCAAGGAGGGAGCAGTAAAATACTCGCGTGAGGGAATGATTAAAAGAGTATTGGCCGAAAGAGAAATAAGAGCAAAGCAAGAAAATTACAGTATCGATTTTTCTGATAATATATATGGGGAACACCGGCTTTTTAACGAACAAGGTAAGGTTTATAATATTAGCTTCTACCACTTTAAAAACAGACAAGGATATTGCTCTTGCCCCGATTATCAAACCAACAAATTGGAGACCTGTAAGCACCTCATGTTTGCTTTTAATGAGTTTGAAAAACAGTTTGATGGCTTATCTTTACCAAAGCAATCCTATCCATTCTTAGAAATTATTCGTCATCCCCTATTCGATTACCAAATAAGTTGGTTTTATCCCCACACTCCTCCTAAAGAAGTGCAAGGTATTCTGAGTGATTTTTTTGATGAACAACAGCTTTATAAGCCCCAAGAAAAACAAAATTTACACCTATTTATAGAGCAAATTCAACAGTTTAAATCGGTAAAGATTCGTCCAGAAGTGAAAATCTATATTGATGATTATTTTGAAGAAAAATCTTTACTTGACCAATTTAAAGGAAAGACTTTTAAAGCAGATTTATTAAACAAAAGTATATATCCTTTTCAGCAAGAAGGTATTGAGTTTTTGAGTTCTAAAAGAGGGAGTATTTTAGCTGACGAAATAGGCTTAGGAAAAACCGTACAAGCACTTGGCGCAGCATTGCATAAAATCGAGATTTTAGGATTTGAGAAAGTGAAAATAGTTTGTCCAAAACAACTGACAGATCATTGGGAAACGGAATTAAAAAAATGGATACCCCCTATATTTTTATCTCATTTCGAGACTGAAAGTTTCAACGAAATCAATCCTTTACAAGCAGTTGATTTATTAATTATTGATGAGGCTCAAAAAATATCAGATTACGACTCTCGTTTATTACAAGAATTACAGCAAATAAACTACCACCATATATTACTAATAACTGACAGTAAGCTGGAGAATAGTTTAATGAAATTTCATGCAATAAGCGGCCTAATTAGTCAATACCTACTCACCCCCCTCTGGGAGTTAACTTACAAACATTGCTTGTACAACCCTATTGATTTAGAAGAAACAGTAGCTTATTATAATTTGGATCATCTTCATAATTTATTAAAGAATATTTACTTAAGAAGGGAGAAGTCCGATATTACAGAGCAACTTCCTGAAGTAGATCAAGTACTTATTCCTGTAGTACTTGATGATGAGCAAAAAAAAGAGCAAAGTAATTGGAGCAAAGAGTTAATTGCTCTACAAGAGAAAAAAAGAATATCTTCATATGACATCTTAAAAAGCAAAAACATTTTAAAGCAATTACTTCATCTTGGTCAATATACTACTCTTGTTTCTCCTCAAAAAAAAGGCTCACCAAAACTAAAAGAGTTTCAGCATTTTATAAATCATAAACTAGACCTAAAACCCGGAGAGAGTGTCATTATTTTTGCTCAAAATACTCTAGTACAGCAACAATTAAAAAGCTTACTCCAGAATGAAAGGAAGAGTGTTCAGATATTAAGTGAAAACCATAAAGACTTTCCTAAAAATCTGCATTATTTTATCACCACTGAAGTTTTACAGAAAGAATTACCCTTAGCCCATCATTATATATATTTTCACCTGCCCAATGATACCAGCTTCATAAACCAAAGAAAGAAGATGCTTGAAGAATCTCGATCCGGTATTCAACAAAGCAGAATATATTTATTTGAGACTGCTTATAGTTTAGAATCTGTTTTCAACCGATGGACAGACAGCAAACCCTATTTATTAACTCAACTTATAGATTTTCTATCAGGGGATAAACACGTTAAAAAACTAGGTTTACGCCTACAGGAAGAACTGGGGCATGTGCTAAAATCCTTTATTCAACCTGATATCCCAACAAAAGGTGATAGCGAACAAATGGATTTGTTTGGAGAACTTGTTCAACCTAAACTACAAACTTCGAAAAGCATAGAAGGAGACCAAGAACTAACAGCTTTTTTTAAAGTACTGATGAAAAGTTTTCTTTCTTATGAAAAACTAAGCAATGGCCAAAGAGAAGCTTTTACGAAAGGTCAATTTAAACTAAGTGAGGAAAACGGTGATGTTGTGATAAGATTGAAAAAGAATGAAGCACCATCTTAAAACACATCAGGATGGCATATTCATTTTCATGTTTCTTGGTGTACCATATCATGACTAAAAAATATATCTTTGCAACCTTATTTTAATAAAGCTTGAAAAGATGAATTTTGTAGAGGAATTGACATGGAGAGGCATGATACACGACATGATGCCTGGAACTGATGAACAAATGGAAAAAGAAATGATTTCGGCCTATGTAGGTATAGACCCAACTGCCGATTCTTTACATATAGGTCATTTGGTGGGAGTGATGATGTTAAAACACCTTCAAATAGCTGGCCATAAACCATTGGCATTAGTTGGAGGAGCAACAGGAATGATTGGTGATCCTAGTGGGAAATCTGAGGAGCGAAACTTACTTACCGAAGAAACCTTGCGACATAATGAGGCAGGTTTAAAGAAGCAATTAGCACTATTTCTTGATTTTGACAGTAATTTACCAAACAAAGCGGAATTGGTGAATAATTACGATTGGATGAAAAACTTTTCCTTTTTAGAATTTATTCGCGATATTGGAAAGCATATCACCGTAAACTATATGATGGCTAAAGACTCTGTGAAGAAAAGAGTAGGAGCCGATAGCAAAAGTGGCATGTCTTTCACTGAGTTTACTTACCAGTTGGTTCAGGGCTACGATTTTCTATATTTATACCAAAATAAAAACTGTAAACTTCAAATGGGTGGGGCTGACCAGTGGGGAAATATTACTACAGGTACCGAGCTCATTAGACGAAAAGCCGGAGGAAAAGCTTATGCTTTAACTTGTCCCTTAATTACCAAGGCAGATGGCGGAAAGTTTGGCAAAACAGAAAGTGGGAATATTTGGTTAGATTCTGAAAAAACAACTCCTTATGCTTTTTATCAGTTTTGGCTGAACACCTCTGACGAAGATGCAGAAAAATATATAAAAATATTTACTTTACTTAGTAAAGAAGAGATAGATACTCTTGTGATTCAGCATAAAGAAGAGCCACATATGAGAAAGCTTCAAAAAACATTAGCAGAGGATATCACTGTTCGAGTTCACGGAAAGAGTGAATTAGAAGCGGCCATGGAAGCATCAAAAATCCTTTTTGGAAAAGCAACCACTGATGCTTTAAAGAAACTTGATGAAAGAACATTTTTAGCGGTTTTCGAAGGCGTTCCACAATATCATATTTCTCTGGAGAAAATAAAGTCAGGAATAGGGGTTTTGGAGTTTTTAGCTGAGGAAACAGAGATTTTTAAGTCTAAAGGAGAAGCCAGAAGAATGCTTAAAGATAATGGCGTTGCTCTTAATAAAGCAAAAATAAAAGACAGTTACCAAGTAGAGGATAAGGATTTACTAAATGGAAAATATATTTTGGTCCAAAAAGGTAAGAAGAATTATTTTTTAGTCATTATTGAAAAGTAAAAAGTTGGAAAGGTTTAGAAAAATGAAAGCTCTCTACATACATGGATTACAAAGCAATCCCAACCCAAAAAAGCTGGATATAATAGAGAGTTTTGAGCTGGATGTTATTTCCCCATTTATCGATTATGAGAAAGAAAAAGGAGAGGTGTATGAGCGTGTAAAATCCCTTGCAATAGAGAATAATATCGATTTAATAATAGGGAGTAGCTTGGGTGGTTTTATAGCTTATTGGTTATCCAAGGATTTAGAAAAACCAGCATTATTATTCAATCCAGCCTTATATTTTGAGTCCATGCAAACTTTTATTCCTCTAGTTAATCCTAATAAAATAGCTCCTTTATATATTTGTTTGGGAGAAAAAGACCCTCAAGTGAATCCACTTGACGTACGAGCATATATCGATAAGCAAAACCCTCAACATCAAAAATTAAAAATTGTTGTAGCATCATGGCTTCAGCATGGCATCGATTTACAAACTTTTAAAAGTATGATTTCTTGGTTTTTGAGTGAAGTAAATGTTTAGGTAATAAGCGGCATTATTATTATTCATGAAATCAATTATAAGCTCATTATCATAATTAAGCTTGTTTAATATACCCATCCACATCAACTTATTTCTGTTTCATGCGTTGCAATCCAGCCTTAGCCTTGGCTCTTATTCCTTTTCTATATTCGCTAAAATCCAATTCCAGAACAGTTTGATAATACTCTTTTGCCAGGCTGTAATTATTTTTCAATTCGGCAATTTCTCCCAGTTTTAATGCTGCATTGGCAGCAAAATACCTCTCACTATTTTTACCTTTTTGAAGCGCAGATAAATATTCATTCTGCGCCTCAGGAATTTTTTGCATTTCATGAAGAATTCTAGCCTTGCGATAATGATATTCCAGAAGGGTTTCCGGATCGGAATTTTTTAAATCATGATGATTTATTTCATCAAGTGCTCCTCTATAATAATGCCCATCAAATTGCAATCTGCTCCTAAGCAAGTATAAATTAGGCAGCCAGCCATTTTCTACTCTTTCACTTTCTTTTTGGGAAACTTTGTCGGCATCAAAAATGGCCGCTCCTATGTCCGGAATTTCACGCATGGCTTGTAGATAAGCTACAGTATCTCCATGAATAAACCTACTCCATGCCCATTTTTCCAGGGCAGTTTTTTTAAAGTTCTTCCCTGGATATTGACTAGTATATTTATAAAAATAGTCTTCGCACTGAGCGTCGAGCTTGTAGAGTAAAGCCTGACCAAGAAGAAAATCAGAATAATAAAAATAAACAGCATCTTTTTGGTGAGGAGCATTTTTTAAATGAATGATGGCTTTGTCATTATCTAACTTTAGCAAAATAGCAGCTTTTGCAAAATGAAGAAGAGGGCTTTTAGTAGTAACTAAGCGGAATTCTTCTTTTTGATAATAATTCAATAAGTCATGAAATCGGCTGCTATCTGTTTGCAAGTTTAGGCTAACAAAAGTATAATAGAACAATGCTTCTTTTGAAAAAGGCTTGGTGGCTTCTTGTTGTAACTGAGCTTGCAGTTCTGTGATTCCCTGATCTATAGATCCATATAATCCCAACATTCCCATGGCCCATTGATACTGTTCGGGCACAACACCTATCATGGCATGAAGAATGCCTATACCCATATTATCTGACAAAAATTGAGGGAAAAGTCTTTTATTTTCCTCTAAAATATGATAAGCACTATTAATTTCAGCAGCAGCTGTAAAATACTCATCGAATAAAACCCTTGTAAAAGCCCATTGAAGCTTTATTTGAGCCTGTCCTGACAAATACCAAGGGCTATCTTCGGGACCTTTTTCCCATAGCTCCAACCGTGATTTCTTTATTTCTTTTATCTCCTCAAAAAGAAGTTTGTCTTCACTAAGTACCAATTGAAGAAAATCCTTATAATTATTCAATAAAACCGGTATGAGGTTATTTGGGTTTTCCTTAATCTCCAAATCAATAATTATTTTGGCACTATCCAATTGTAGAAAGAGAAGCTTTTGATAAGCCAGTTGACATTGATTGTTAAAACTATAATACTTAGATTGAGCTTGACTATGAAATACAGTCAATAAAAATAGAAAAGAGAGTAGCCAGTTTTTCATGCTTTGAACGCTTATTTTTTGTGACTCGTTTTGCTTTTGTCTATTAAGCCATCATCTTCCATCATTTTTCTTATTTCGCTCAATGTTTCTGTTAAGTTTCTAATGCTAAAATAAATGCTATCTCCATAAACCAAAACAGGATAACCTACACCAGCATTTCTGCTTCCTGTTTTCTCATGAATAAATTCATACATCAAAGGTCTGTTTTCTTTAATAGGCAGTTTTTGGTAAGGCATATTATGCTTGTCGAAATAACTTTTTGTTACCTTACATTTTCCGCAACCATCATTGGAAAAAAACAACAATTCTTTTTGAATTTTAGGGGCTTCTGCTTTTGTTAAATCTTGAGCAATTAGAGCGCTACTAAATAATAGGACGATTAAAAAGGAGCTAAATATTTTGTTCATAATATTCTTTTGTATTAAAAAAAATTGCAATCTGGGAGTAATAAAATATTTGTTTCTGCGAATTTCATTAATTTTTGTGAATAAATAAAAATTATTTTGCTGAAACAGAATTAAATAAAGTGAATTATTGTTTTTTTAAAATTTTTGGAACAACTGCAGAAATAGGCTGCAGTATACTAGCTCCCAAATTTTTTGCTCTTGCTGGGCTCCATCCAAATATCTCATCAGAGAAATCTGCATTGTCTTTAAAAGGCATTTCGAGAGTTAATGATAAACATTTAAATCTTTCACCAATAGCTTTAGAACATATATTTAGATTGGCTTGTCCCGGTTCGTTTTTAGGGTATTTATGTTTGTCTTGAAAATCTGGATTTGTTTTGAGCCATTTTACTTTAAAGCTCTCCAATAAATCGCTTAAATACTCATCAAAAGAAGGAATACCTTCAATGGAGGAAATAAAGTTATAAGGTAAACCCTCATCACCATGAATATCGAGCATCAAATCTACTCCAGTCCATTCCATATTTTGAAGAATATGGTAAACCTCGGGCATCGTTTCAGGATTTGGATTTCCCCAAGCTCGGTTCAAGTTTTCACCTGCTGCATTGGTCCTTAAATTTCCTGCAATGCTACCATCAGGATTTACATTTGGTATGATGTAAAATGTTGCTTGCTTGAGCAATTGGCGAACTAAAGCATCCGATGTATCCAACATTCTTTCCAGAAAACCTTCCACAAACCATTGTGCCATACTTTCTCCCGGATGCTGACGAGCAATCATCCATACTTTCTTTTTTTCCTCATCAGCATCATCGCCAATCACAATCATATCTATATCTCGGCCTTCCACAGTTTTTCCAATATTTTCAACAAAAGCATTTGGCATCATTTGCACACTGCTCACTAAATTCAAGTGTTGATCATAGGTATAAGGAGCAAAATAGGCTATAAAAACACTATTAAATTCCGGCATAAACTCAATTATAAGTTTTTTCCCATCATAGCTTGTAGGAACTCTAAACCAAGTGATTCTATCGTAGGAAACTACTGCTTGATAGTTTTCCCAGCCCTCAGGATAACTACATTCCGACGCATTTAAAATATCAATTCTCAAATCCTTACCTGCCACTTCCTGAATTCGGAAATGGAACCATTGCATAAAATCTGCATTGGTATCTTTTCTAATATTTAATTGAATATCTTGTGGATCATTTGCAGCTACGACTTCAATGTTTCCACTATCAAAATTTGAGGATATAATCATGTTGAGCTTTTTTATTATTTGTACAAAGATAGATGTTTGTTGCGAAGTGCAAAGGTGGTTTGGATGAATATTGATGATGATGATGAACTATGAAACCTATTATATTTTAAGTATTTGAAATCATTACAGATTATTTAGTTCATTTATTATTTTTTTGATATTCAATGTTTTTTTGATTGAAATTTATAATAATCCTTAAAAAAAAGCACCCCTAAAGGTGCTTACAAAAATGAATATCTCCATCCTTACTTATATTAAATAGTCATTTTTTTCCTTATTAATATATAAACTGTTGTGTCATCACATTTGAATTAGTAATTACTTTCACAATATAAGCGGAATGTGAGAAATGCAGCAAATTAATTCTTGTTATATTCTCTATATCAGCTTTTTGCTCTATTATTAACTGACCATTCAAATTATAAATCTGAATGAGTTTTACTTCATCATCAGTTTTTAATTGAATATAAAGTTCATGATTAACAGTATACGCAAACGATTCTTGATCTTGTAAATTATCAATACCTGTTACATCTTTAAAATGTAGAACAAATCTTTCTTGCTCCTCGCCTACTTCATAAGAAAACTCATAAGAATCCTCATTAGATAACACGATAAATACACCTGTTTTTTTATCTTCAAGTGTAATTATTACGTAATCAGTAAAACTTTCTTTTTTATTAAAATTCAAGGTATAAATACCAGATTCATTCACTTTTAAACCTAACTTAACCATATCAGTCTCCTTAGTATTACTTAAGGAATGAATAGCCATTTCTTCATTAGCTTCATCAATAGCATATACTTGAGCCAAATTAGAATTTCCAAACATTTTATGTGCATCGTAATCCATATCAAATAGTGCAGTTGCTTCCTCTATAAATCGAATGATAATCTCGTCTTGCCCCTCCATTGATGCTAATATTATGGATAATTGATCTTTTATTTCTTCTTCGTCTTTAAAGAACGTAGCTGCCTGATCAAGTCGAACAGAGTTATTGTCAATCTGCAAAGAAGGATTAGCTCCTGTTGCTTCTACAAAAAACCCTTGCATAGGTGCAATATATCTAGAGCCTCCATTTGTAGCTGCTCCTGCAACATAAGTTGCATAGGCTCCTGTGCCTGCATTCCAAGTATAAATAGCATTCGCTATATTGTTTTTTGTCCAGTTGGCATTATCCCAATCTATTACTGATGGGAAAGGATTTCCTACTAAATTATATGCATCTCCACTATTTGTTAAGTCGATAGAAATAGGGTTTATACGAGCCGTATTTAGCTCTCCTTCAAAAGAAATTGTTTGTCCTGAATAATTCACCGGAAGCTTGGAAGAATAACCTTGCATGGTGTTTAATGCTTGGTTGAGACTAGTAAAAGCAACCCAAGCCGAATTCTCAGTATCATACCAGTTTAAGTATGCCCCAGCAAAAAATTGAGCAGTTGCATCTTGAATTGGAGAAGCTATATAATGCCATTGATCTTTACTTGGAATATAACGCTCCACTGTAATACCAGAATTACTTTTTGCTCCATAAACAACTGGGCCATTATCAATAAAACAAGCTGTTCCATTAGCATCCGATCTTAGAATCAAACCAGAATTAATTGCAGTAGTACCCGAAACAGAAATACATCTTCCAGAAGCTATTTCCACCTGTTCGGCACCTGCACCAATGGTTAAGTCTCCTGAAATTTCTCCGCTAAAATCTAGCACCGGACTCCCTGAAGAAATAGAAATGTCCTGAACTCCATTAGGTCCAGAAATCATGTCTTCGGTTATTTCTGCATCTCCACCAATTCCTAACCTTGCTCCATCTTCATAGGTAATTTGAAAACCATTGGCATCAAAACCAGAAGTATTTAACTGTAGATTTGATTCAATATTCAAGTCACCATTAAGAAGAATATTCCCAGATCTCTCTATAAATAATATATTAATTCTAGTTAATCCCGACGGAATATTAAAGTCTTCTTCAGATTTATTATCTGCTTCACTATTTAAAATAAACATGGAAAAAGGTTGCCCATTCGAATTTGGCTTCAATTGACCATCCCCAATAATAATTGGATTAAATAAATTCAAAGAGCTACCCGGGCCATGTCCCATAATTAAATCACCATTAACTAAACTTAATTCGTGATGAATACTCAAAGGTCCATCAAGTATAACTGAATGGTTTCCTGAAACATCTATCGTTAAGTCATAAAGATCCCATAAGTTTTCCGGTAAAGTTAAATCAATTATTCTATCATTAATCACTCTTAATGAGGAAGTCTCGTTGAACTTAAGCTTTAATCCATTATCGAAAATAAGGCTTCCAAATGTTATTTCATTACTTCCTACATACAGTTTTTTATTACTATTATGATAATAATCCCCATTAATGGTAATATCACCTAATAAATAGGAATCAAGACCAGCATCAAATGTAAAGTCTTGGTAGATTCCGGGAGGTATATCCTGCTGACCTTCACCGTTAAAAACTGTTTCGCCAAGGACTGTAATAAAAGCATCTGAAGATTCCGATTTATCCCCTACTCCTACCTGACCTGCATTATTAAAATTACCGTTTATAGTCAAAGCATCAGAACCATTCACATCTAATAAAGCACCAGCTTCCAGAGTTAGGTTCCTGCAAAATGCTTTCAGATTATTAATATATGGTTTATGTGGTGCTCCTGCACCAATTACAACATCTGTATTGCCATTGGGAACATTAAAATCGATCCAGTTATCCGGATTACCCCAGTCATTATCCACTCCACCAATCCATCCTCCAGCAAAACCTTGGGCCAATGAATAAAGATAAACTGTACCATCTTGGTAAAATCCTAATCCTCGTATTGCACTTATCACTAAACCATCTTCTGAAAGATTAACCACAGTCCCAAAGCCATCACCGGTTGTAATATCTGATGATTGTAAGTCTGTTTCTTCCATCGTATCCTTATAATCATAGAAATAACATTTTCCTTCCGAATCGAAACCAAAAGCACCAACTGCCATTTTATTTGAATTTAAGGAAACAGAGTAGCCAAACCTATTTTCATTTTGGCTATCGCTAGGAGTAATTGGTCCGTCGGAGCCCCATGCACCGCCATTCTTATGATATAAAAACACACTCCCTTGAGCTCCTGATGAACTACTCGGAGCACCCACAACAAAATAGTCATCTTTTAATGAAACAGCATGACCAAAACGTGCATGCTCATCCACCATCATCATCATACCATCAAATATAGTTTCATCCCAAATTCCACCATTAAGTTCGTATAGATACACAGCTCCCAGTTTTACGCCATTTTCAACTCCTTTTTCAGGAGCACCTACAAGAACTACTCCTTCTTCAATATCTACAGAATAACCAAAGTCATCGCCATTAAAAAAGGCTTGACTCCCCCATCCATCGGAAGCAATAATTTTAGAATGATGTTCCCATTCAAAGTTCACTCTTTGGTAAACATGAACACAGCCAATATCTTGAACATCCTGATTAGGATCACCACCTGGAATTGGATGCTGCTCAGAGGGGTCGCCAACTACAATCCAATCGCCGGATATGGCCACAGATGAACCAAACTTGTTTTCCACTTGTAACTCGGGTGCAAATATTGCAACTCGCTCAAATGATTGTGCAAATGGGTCATACTCATATACAAAGGCCATTCCATCCGGACCAATATCACTCTGTAGGTCAGAATCGTAAAAAGAAGCGCCAACAACTATTGTTCTGTCTGAAATATCAACAGAACAACCATATAATTGACCCATTTGAGAATTAGGCCATGCCGGGTTAGCGTAGTAGAAAGGTTCCTGAAGATCTTGAAAGTGAACCCAATTACCGGTAGTTAATTTTTTATAGATGCTCACCAATCCTGCGTTAGGATAGGTAATCCCTAATCTTTCACCAGATGCATACTGATGCCCAACAACGGCCCATTGGCCATCTATGGCTACTGAATTTCCAAATTCTCTGATATCTGTAAAACTTTGCTCATCAATCTGAGAAAAAGTCTGCATGCTAAAGAGAACTAATAATATTAAATAGATACGTTTCATAAATAATAATTTTTGAGTTAATACTCACAAAAGTACTTTACGAATTGATGGTTAGGTAGTTATAAATAGTATTTGGCGGGTATGTATTATTATCTGGATGTTCAGTATATTAAAAACCCCATTTACAATATCATGGAGTAGGGTAATTTCTACTAACCTGAACCATATTTGGTATCTTTAGATTCTGCACTACTATTTTTCTCTTGGAAACTAGTTTTATCAAATAATCGCCTTTTGAATAGCTTTGTATATCTAAGCAAATTGTACATTGCCTTAATACGTTCTCTTCGTGCAATAATTCTCCTTTTTTATTTACAATCTGAACTTGCTTAAATAAATCCGGATCGTAAATAGTTACATACAGCTTCCCATAAGCTAAATATGCAAATGTTTTTACCTTCTTCATTTCTTTGATGTGTATAATGGGGTAAACAATAATCTATTACGAAAATACGCCAGATAGAGCCAGAATCAAGCACAAAGGAGTATTCGGTACATTATAATTATTTAAAGGTGATAAAAAGCCTCTACTTTGGTAAATTTGCTTTCCGGATAAATAGAAGAAGAATAGATTTTACATGTAATTATTTAAGCTAAAGAAAGCTAGCTTTCCAGCCATTCAAACTAAACTCATAAATCTCACCTATTCCAATAGTTCTTAAAATTTCTAATGCTTGAGGGAAAGCACCATTTAATTCATTGGGATGATGGGCATCGGAACTAAGCACCATAGGGATTCCCATTTTTTGCGCAAGCAATAATATGCTTCTGGATGGAAAAAGCTCCTTGCACCGTCCTTTATAAATACCTCTTGTATTAATTTCTAAAATCGCATTTTTCTTTTTAATCAGCTTTAAGGTTTCCTCTATCAAAGCCTGATACCAAACATCCTTTTGACTAAAAACCCTTTCCTTATTATGCATTTTAATTTTATCGAGATGGCCAATTACTTCTGGGTTTTGAGTTTCTATCATTTCCATAGTTTGTTCATAAAATGCTTTCACAGAAGTTTTTATATCTCCATCAAAAATATCTCTCAAACCCATATCCCATAAATCTTGGTCTCCTCCATCAATAAACCACATTTCTTTTTTCTTTTGATGATAAACCATATGTACGCTGCCAATAATATAATCCATTGGGGCTTCCTTTCGGAAATAATTAAAAGAATGAGTAGAATTTGGAATATAATCAGCTTCTAATGAAAGGAAAATGTTTAATTGCCCCATATATTTTTCTTTCAAAGCTAAAACAATGCTTGTATACTTATCCAACTCTTGTGGTTCAATTGAGTATTTATTGGGGAAAAGAACCGGAGCATGATCAGAAAAACCGAGAGAATGAAAACCTAATTCTATGGCTTTTGTGCAGTAATCCTCTGCTTGCTTTTTTCCATCGGAAAAGCTAGTATGAGTATGAAAATTCGATTGAATCATTTGTATTTTTCTTTTGCTGACAAATGTAAGAGAAAAACAATTCACTATCTTTGCTCAAAATTCAAAGATGATAAAGTTATCAGTACTCATTATCACCTTTAACGAGGAGTCTAATATTGGCAAATGTCTTGATTCGGTACAAGAAATTGCTGACGAAATAGTGGTAGTTGATTCTCAGTCGCAGGACAAAACAATAGAGATTTGCTTAGCTAAGGGAGCAAAAGTAGTCCAACGCCCTTTCGAGAATTTTGTGAAACAGAGAAATAATGCCAATGAAGAAGCCAAATACAATCATGTTTTTTCCTTAGATGCAGACGAAGTATTATCACCTGAATTAATTGAATCCATTTTAGATTTAAAGAAAAACTGGAAACACGATGCATATGAAATCAACAGATTGAACAATTACTGTGGCCAATGGATAAAACACTCTGGGTGGTATCCTGAATGGAGAGCTCGTATTTTTGACAGACGTAAAGGCAAGTGGGCAGGAATGTTGGTTCATGAAAGTTTAGAAATGTCTGCTGGCAGTAGCACAGGGCGGCTTGATGGTCATTTATTACATTATTCTTATAAGTCCATCTCGGAGCATATTCAAAGGATTAATCGGTATACCGACCTTACCGCTCAAGAGTTCTTTATTAAAAGAAAAAAGAGTAGTTCATTAAAAATATGGATGAATCCCAAGATACGTTTTTTTAGAGATTTTATTATCAATGGAGGCTTTCGTGATGGCTATTATGGATACATAATTTGCAAAGTTTCTTCTCTGGCTACCTTTTTAAAATACTCGAAACTAAAAGATTTGTATACTCAAGAAAAATTATAGAAGCTTAACAAATAAGACCTCTACATAAATAAATAAATTTGCACCTTTGCATTTCCTAAAAAAACTATTATGATACTTGAATTTGTTAGTTGGAACGTGAACCCAGAGATTTTTTCACTCGATATTTTTGGTTTCACCTTAGCACCCAGATGGTACGGCCTGTTATTTGCCGCTAGTTTTTTCTTTGGTTATTTGCTCATGATAAAATTCTTTAAAAAAGAAGGCATCTCAGAGAAAGTGCTAGATACATTGACAACCTATATGCTAATAGCTACAGTTGTAGGAGCACGTTTGGGACATGTCTTGTTTTACCAACCCGATTATTATTTTGCACATCCTATGGAAATACTATTTATATGGGAAGGAGGATTGGCAAGCCATGGAGCAGCAGTTGGAATATTAATAGCCATTTATATATTCTCCATTAAGGAAAAGCGAAGCTACTTATGGACAATGGATAGAATTGTGATTGTAACAGCATTAGCAGCTGTGTTTATAAGAACAGGCAATTTGCTTAATTCCGAGATTTATGGTCATATAACAGATATGCCTTGGGGCTTTAAATTTTTAAGAGATTATCCTTCCGGAGCAGATGTAGCACCTCGTCATCCTACCCAGATATACGAAGCTTTGGCCTATTTATTCAGCTTTATTCTTTTGTATAGATACTATGATAAAAAAGATGGGAAAACCGCTAATGGATATTTATTTGGTTTATTCTTAATATTGATTTTTGGCACTCGTTTTTTTATTGAGTTTTTAAAAGAAGACCAGGTGGGATTTGAGGCAGGCATGGCTTTGAATATGGGTCAACTATTAAGTATTCCTTTGGTTATTGCCGGAGCTATTCTCATTTGGAACAGCAGAAAGTTCAATTAATTTATTTTTACTAAACTCTTGTAAATCATCAAAGAACAAGAAAAAATCTTTTTCTAATAAACTATAATGGCTTTTTAGAACACTCATGGCTTGATGCATATTCCCTAATTTTCTGGTTCTTCTATGCATACCTAAAAAGATATAATATAATGATTTTTTATTCCCATAATTCCCCAACCAGTTTCTGATAATCATAAAAGGACTTATTTGCTGAGCACGAAGAGGAAGAGACGTGTAATTTTTTATCAGTAAAACATACATCTCATTTACATACTCCTGAAGCTCTGTTTTGCAATATCTATTCCAATTTTGGGCTAAAAAATGATCATAATAAATATCTAAAACAATCCCAGCATATCTATTGAAATCAGGCGCAATCATTTTTTTTGATTTCAATACTATTTCATGCTTATCTGTATAGTGGTCAATAGCCCGATGTAATAATAAGCCCGTTTTTATATCATGCTCGTAATTCTCGTAAGCTTTCCCTTTCACCATATCTCCGATAAGGTTCCCCAGAGCTATGTTTTTATTCTCTCCCGATAAGTAAATATGTGCCAAAAAATTCAAAAATTCTATTTTTACAAAAGTAGGCTTTATTTTTTGTTACCTTTAAGCCGTTTTTTCGTCATAGTCACAAATACAAATCATGATTTATTTAAAACTCATTCGCGAGAGTTATTTATTTGCAATTAGAGAACTGGTAGTTAACAAAACCCGTACTTTCCTATCCTTGCTTGGTATCACTATTGGAATATTTGCTATAATAGCGGTGTTTACTATTTTCGATTCTTTTGAAAAAGAAATAAGAAGCAGTGTTAGTTCCTTAGGTAGCAATGTATTGTTTATTCAAAAATGGCCTTGGATGACCAATGGCAATTCTCCTTGGTGGAAATATATGAATCGTCCCCAACCTACAATAGAAGATATGAAAATAGTAGAAAAAAGGAGTGAATTGGCTGAAGCAAGTGCATTATTCGTAAATAAAAGAAAAACTTTAAAGAACGGTAATAATATCATGGAGAACATCAATATTCAAGGGGTGTCGCATGACTATAATCAAGTAATGGATGTGAATATTCAATTTGGCAGGTATTTTACAAAGATGGAGAGCAATGGCGGAAGACAAGTAGCTCTTATAGGAACAAAAATTGCCCAAAACCTGTTTCCAAACTCAAATGCCGAGGGAAAATCGTTTAAAATAGGTGGGCAAAAAACCACCGTTATAGGGATATTAAAGAAAAAAGGGGAGGATATGTTCGGGAACTCGCCTGATGAACAGGTAATTATTCCATTGAATTTTGTTAAGTCTTTTGTAGATCTTCGCCATAGTGGCAATGCACTTATTGTAAAAGCAAAACCTGGAATTTCCAATGATGCTTTAAGAAGCGAACTTACAGGAATACTAAGGGCGGCTCATAAGATAAAACCCGGAGGAGATGATGATTTTGCCATTAACGAAACCAGTGTTATCTCGAATAGCTTCGATCAGCTCTTTGGTATTATCGGAGGTATTGGATGGTTTATTGGCGGTTTCTCCTTATTAGTTGGGGGCTTTGGAATAGCCAATATCATGTTTGTTTCTGTTAAGGAGAGAACAAATATTATAGGAATTCAAAAAGCTATTGGTGCAAAGAATTATTTTATACTCACTCAATTTTTATTCGAAGCAGTTTTCCTTTCAGTTTTAGGTGGTATTTTCGGTTTATTAATCGTGCTAATACTCAGTGGGATAATTTCTTCTACTACCGAATTCCCTATGATTTTAACATCCGGAAACATATTTTTAGGTTTAAGTGTATCATCCCTTATTGGTTTAATTAGCGGATTGGTTCCTGCCTTACAAGCTTCCAGATTAGATCCCGTAGAAGCTATGCGCAGTAGCTGATTATTACTTGTTCATAAGCCTTATTCCGCAATTAATGTATTTTCAACAAAACAATAAAAGAATAAAAAACATGCAACAAGAGTTGGAATTAATTATAGAAAAAACTACTAAGCATATAAAAGAACTTTTGGAAGGTGAAGGAAGTGGACATGATTGGTGGCATATTCACCGTGTGCGAAATAATGCTTTAAGCATAGCTAAAGTATATCAAACCAATTTGTTTATTATAGAAATGGCTGCACTACTCCACGATATAGCCGATCATAAATTTCATAATGGCGACGAAAGCATTGGGCTAAAAAAAGCTGAGGAGTGGCTTGAAAAAATGCAAGTTTCAAAAGAAGAAAAGAAGCATATTTTGCAAATTATGAAAGAAGTTTCTTTTAGCAATGGTGTAATACCAAGCTCTTTAGAGAGTAAGATAGTTCAGGATGCCGACAGGCTAGATGCAATTGGTGCTATAGGAATAGCACGAACATTTGCTTATGGTGGTTTTAAAAAAAGAGAAATATACAATCCTGAAATACCTGCTATTAAATACAAAACATTGGATGAGTACAAAAAAAATACCAACCCTACTCTCAATCATTTTTATGAAAAATTACTCTTATTAAAAGAGATGATGAATACCAAAGAAGCTCAAAAAATAGCACAACAACGACATGAATATATGGAAGGTTTTTTGGATCAGTTTTACCGAGAGTGGGAAGGAAGATAAATGGAATTCATATACCAATCAGCAAGAATTTAGTATTTTTACACCATGAAAAAGAAACCCACTACCATTTTTTCCGAACCCTTATTCCGAAGTTTTAGCTTTATGGTTCTAGCTGTCCTATTGGTTTCTTCTCCTTTGCTTTTTTTAAACAAGGAATTCCCAAGCATATGGATTAATCAATTTCATAGTCCTTTTTTAGATAAGCTATTCTTTTACTTCACCTATCTGGGTGATGGTTTAATACTAATTCCAGTCTTGATTTTTCTTTTGTTCAGAAGCTATACTTGGGCAGGTTTTTTCGCGCTTTTTATAGCCATTGAAGCAATATTGGTGCAGCTGGTTTTAAAAAAAGGGATTTTTGCACATCTTAATCGCCCCTCTGTCTATCTATCAAATTTTCAAGATTTTCATCAAGTAGCCGGTGTGCAATTACACGGATTACATACTTTCCCATCTGGGCACACTCAAACAATATTTCTTGTTATTACCTTTATCATATTAGCAAGTAGAAAGAGCTATTTATTAATTATCGTTTTGCTTTTTATAGCTGTAATCACTGCACTGTCAAGGGTTTATTTACTACAACATTTTTTTATTGACATCTGGTTTGGAGCCTTAATTGGGTTCTTTATTCCGGTAGTAAGCATTTATATTTTACAACTTTATAATAAATTTCCAAATAGCCAAAAGCACCTGCATTTTTAAAAGCAATCCACTTTCACTGTTAAAATTTTCTATAATTCGGGTAAAATCTATTGAATGAGCTTACATTAACCAGTAATAAAATATATTTTTAGTATTTCTTTAAAGCAAAGAGTTTTTTCAACAAACTATTTAAATAAATAATTGTTAAACAAAGCAAGTAAAAAAATCATTTGTAAGTTTGTAAAAAAATAGAAATGAAAAAAACACTAAGTTTTCTAACTCTTATATTTGCTTTGGCACAATTACAAGCTCAAAATATTAATCAAGTAGTTATTGATCCTAATATTGACAGAGAAATTCTAATAGGTGAAATTAATGAGTCAGGGCTTCAAAACACCATTTTTGTAGACACTTGGCAAAATCAACTCGATAATTACTCACCTGACAAACATACGGTGAAAAAACTAAAAAAAATCATCAGGAAAAACAAAAATCTTTCTGTAAAAGTGTTCTTTGCTTCATGGTGTGGCGATAGTAAAGAACATTTGCCGAATTTTGTAAAATTAGTCCACCAAATAAAATTGGATCAAGTGAGTTATTATGCTCTAAATAGACAAATGATAATGGATGAGTATGATTTTATTGATGTGTTTAGCTTTAATGTTGAAAGAGTGCCAACATTTATAATATATCAAAACGATACAGAAATAGGAAGAATTATTGAAACACCTACAGTGAGTTTAGAGAAAGATCTTTTGAAAATCCTTAAAGGTAAAAAATAGTGCTTAGGGAATAATAATACAATTCAATAATTAAGAGCAATATGAAAACATTCAACACAATAAATCAATTACAGAACTATATTGCTGAGTTAAAAGCTCAAGGGAAAACAATAGGCTTTGTTCCTACTATGGGTGCTTTGCATAACGGGCATTTAAGTTTGGTACATGCAGCCAAAGCAAATAACGATATAGTTGTGGTGAGCATTTTTGTAAATCCCATTCAGTTTAATAATCCTGAAGATTTAAAAAAATACCCTCGGACTTTCAAAACCGATTCAAATCTTTTGCAAAAAGAATCCTGCGATGCTATTTTTTACCCAAGCGTAGAGGAGATGTATCCTAAAAAAGTAAGTAAAAAGTACAACTTTGGTCCATTGGAACATGTATTGGAAGGAGAGTTTCGTCCGGGACATTTTAATGGGGTTGCTGTGGTAGTAGCTAAGTTATTTGATATTGTAAAGGCAAACCAGGCATTTTTTGGGAAGAAAGATTTTCAGCAATTAGCAATTATTAGGAAATTGGTTGAAATAGATGAGATCCCTATTGAAATAATTGCTTGTGATACTACACGTGAAAAGGATGGATTGGCTATGAGTAGTAGAAACGTGAGGTTATCTTTTGAGGAAAGAAAAAAGGCCCCTTTACTCTTTCAAGCTTTGCAAATGGTAAAAGACAATAATAATAATTTGCCCCCTGTAGAATTAGAGAAACAAGCTCTTTTGGCATTAAAAGAAGTCTTTAAACCTGAATATTTTAAAATTGTTGACGGACATAGTTTGCAACCTATTAAACAATGGAGCGATACAGATTATCCGGTTGCCTTGCTGGCTGCATTTTTAGGTGATGTACGTTTAATAGATAATTTGGAATTATAAATGCTTCCTGATGAGATTTTATCGGCAATAAAATCCTATGGCAGGGAAATAGAATGGGCTACTGATTACTTAGAAATAACTAGTATTACTGGTGGTTCCATCAATCAGGCAGTTCTTGTTAAAACAGATACTCTTTCTTTTTTTTTAAAATATAATACTGCCTCACTTCATCCAAAAATGTTCTCTTCAGAATTTATGGGTTTGGAATTATTGGCACAAACTAAAAGCCTTCGTATTCCAAAGCCACTATTCATTCATGAAGGAGAACAATATTCTTGCATTCTTATGGAATATATTGAAGAAAGTCCTTATTGCGTAAATTTTTGGGAGATATTTGCCAAACAGTTAGCAGAATTACATCAAAATTCTGCAGACTATTTTGGACTCCATTTTCCCAATTATATGGCTAGCCTTCCACAATCCAATGTGCCGCATCAAAATTTTGTCGAGTTCTTTATTAATGAACGATTAGAACCACAAATTAAAATTGCAAGAAATAAAGGCTATTTAAATAATGAGCACCTCCGGCAACTCGAGCGGCTTTATAAAGAATTATTCTCTATTATACCAACTGAAAAACCGGCTTTAACCCATGGAGACTTATGGTCGGGGAATTTGATGTGTGATAAAAAAGGAATGCCTGTTGTCATGGACCCCGCAGTGTATTTTGGCCATAGGGAACTTGATATAGCTATGACTACCATGTTTGGTGGTTTTTCTCCTCTATTTTACAAAACCTATCAAGAGATATATCCAATGGAAAAAAGTTGGGAAGAGCGATTAGCTTTCTATAATCTCTATCCCATTTTAATCCACATTAACCTCTTTGGAAACTCGTATTTACCTTATTTTGAAAGGGTTTTGCAAAGATTTTAATCCTGATGAAAATACTCAAAAACAATTTTAGACTTTGCTAAACCTATCAAATCCTCCAAGTTTTTCAAATCCAGATTCTTTATATTTTTTACCGATTTAAACTTTCGCAATAATAGCTCAGATGTTTGCGGTCCTATTCCTTTAATATCCGTAAGTTCAGTTTTTAATGTTCCTTTATCTCTTTTATTGCGATGATGAGTAATCCCAAATCGGTGAGCTTCATCACGTAATTGTTGAATAATTTTTAAAGTCTCTGATTTTTTATCAATATATAATGGCAATGAATCCCCAGGGAAATAAATTTCTTCTAGCTTTTTAGCTATTCCTATAATTGTGATTTTTCCTCTTAAGCTCAAATTATCCAAGCTTTTAACCGCAGCACTTAGCTGTCCTTTTCCACCATCTACTATAATCAATTGTGGCAAATCCAACTCTTCTTCTATAAGTCTTTTATAACGACGATAAATAACTTCTGTCATGGATGCAAAGTCATCGGGACCTTCTACTGTTTTAATATTAAAATGCCTGTATCCTTTTTTATAGGGTTTGGCATTTTTAAACATCACCATAGCCGCTACCGGATAGCTTCCTTGTAAATTGCTATTATCAAAACATTCTATTTGAGTTGGCAAATCTTTCATCCTCAAGTCATCTTTCATTTTTGCCAATATTCGTTTGCTATGTCTTTCGGGATCAACTAAATCTTTTTTCTTAACTTTTTCTAATCGATAGTATTTTGCATTACGTTCTGAAAGATCCAAAAGATGTTTCTTATCACCAATTTTAGGAATAGTGATACTTGTTTTTTCAAATTCCAAGTCGATTTCAAATGGCAAAAGGAGTTCTCCAGAATTTAAACCAAACCTTTGTTGCATTTCTGCCAGTCCCATTTGTAATAATTGAACCGGGGTTTCTTCCATCTTTTTCCTAAGCTCAATAGTATGAGTCTGAATAATAGCGCCATCAATTACTTTTAAATAATTGATATAAGCTGCTTCATTGTCTTCCACAAAGGAGCAAACATCAACATTATTCATTTTCGGATTTACAACCAAAGATTTACTTCTATAATTGCTTAATATTTCCAAACGTTCTTTGAGCAACTGTGCTTTTTCAAACTCCATATTTGCTGCAAAACCCATCATCTTGTTCTTTAGTTCCTGAATAATACTAGAAATATTTCCTTTTAATATTCCTATAACTTCTTTAATATTATCCTGGTACTCCTCTTCATTTTGTTTACCAACACAAGGGCCCAAACATTTACCAATATGATAATCTAAACATAGTTTAAATTTGCCGGAATCAATATTCTTAATGGTTAAATTATGGCTGCAAGAACGAATAGGATATAGCTGTTTAATGAGTTCCAAGATGGTTTTCATCATCCTTACTGAAGCATATGGACCAAAATAATTAGAGCCGTCATTTTTTATAATACGTGTAGAAAAAACCCGAGGAAACTTTTCTTTTTTTACGCAAATCCAAGGAAAGGTTTTATCATCTTTCAGCATGATATTATAGCGAGGGCGGTATTTTTTAATCAGATTATTCTCCAATAAAAGAGCATCTAATTCCGTCTCCACAATAATATATTCAAGCTTTACAATTTTTTTTACCAAAACCTTAAGCTTGCCACTTTGCTTATCAATTGCTGTGAAATAGGAGGAAACTCTATTTTTTAAATTTTTGGCTTTACCCACATAAATAATTACATCATCCTTATCAAAATATTGATACACCCCCGGCTTTTTAGGCAGAGTTTTGATTTGTTTTTTTATCTTTTCGTGAGTATTAACCATCTATCTTTTTAACATCATTTCATTAAAAGGTATATTGAATTAAATAGCAAAATACAACTCCACCATTTAATTAATGTCAGCTTACAAACTATTCAATCCATCCTTTTTCAATCCATCCCATCCTTGTGCTCTAATAGGAATCGCCTTATCAATGGCATTTATCATTTGTGCACCTGTTCCTTCATCCATCATATGACCAATTACTACAAATCCTTTAATATCTTTTATAATATCATAATCTTCTTGCTTTATGGTCATTAACAGCTCATAATCTTCGCCACCATTAAGGGCAAAAGTGGCCGGATGAATATCAAATTCATCAGCAACTTGGCTAGTTTGAATGTCAATTGGTATTTTTTCTTCGTACAAATGGCAGCCCAATTTTGAAGCTTTACAAAGATGCAAAACCTCGGAGGCCAAACCGTCGCTAATATCTATCATTGCTGTAGGAATCAGATTTAATTCATCCATTTTAATCACCATATCCATGCGAGCTTCAGGTTTCAATTGCCGTTCCAAAAGATATTCCTTACCTGAAAATTCTGGCTGAACACCCGGTGTTTTCTCAAATACTTTTCGTTCTCGTTCCAATAATAGCAAACCGGCATATGCTGCACCTAAATCTCCAGTTACAACTAATAAATCCCCTTGATTAGCAGTACTCCTTTGAGTTATTTTTTCCTTTTTAGCTTTACCCAAAACAGTAACCGAAATCATTAAACCACTAGTACTGCTTGTAGTGTCTCCTCCAACAAAATCAACATTATATTTTTCGCAAGCGAGTTTTATTCCTGCATATAATTCTTGTACTGCTTCCAGAGAAAATCTATTACTGATTGCCAATCCCACAGTTATTTGTGTAGGGGTTGCATTCATGGCAGCAATATCAGAAAAATTGACCACTGCTGCTTTATATCCCAAATGTTTCAATGGGGTATATGACAAATGAAAATGCACATTTTCTACCAATAAATCGGTTGAAATAAGTACTTGGTCATCTTTATCGAAAGATAAAATGGCTGCATCGTCGCCAATGCCCTTAATAGTTGATTTTTGATTTAGCTTTATATCGTTGGTCAGAACATCAATTAATTTGAATTCCCCAAGTTCTGAAATCTCAGTCCTGCTTTTTCTATCTTCAAACATGCTTTTTTTTTTGCAAAAGTACAAAATGCTTTGGGATTAAAAATGTAGTTTTCATGATCACTAATAGAATGATAATATTGCAAAAAGACAGCTAAAATATTGGAATAATGTGTTCAGTACATGTATTATAGTTTTATAAACGATGAGATTATACATGATATATTCAACTTAAACACCCTTTGTTGTTATAATTTGTATACAACATCACCACATTCAAAAAAATGCCTACTTTAGCCTAACAAAAAATAATAAAGATGGGAAATGCAATGTTGTATTTTTTTGGTACCTACTTGATGCTATCAGTAGTATTTGGTATGATTGGAAAAGAAACAAAACTTGGTTTTTGGGGAGTCTTCCTCATAAGTATTTTTTTAACTCCCGCTATTGGAATGCTTGCTGCCCTAACAGCTAAAACCCCCAAAAAGAATCCTAATAATTAATCTCTTTATAACCTTTAAGTCGTTCTGAGTATTTTGAAAGATAATTCCCTTTAAGGGATAATCTTCCTCCTCCAAAAATGTTACAATCTTTAGTTTATTACCAAATCCTGTCACCCAATACTATGCAAGCATATATAAAATAGCTTTTTTTAGTTGAAAAAATTCTAATCAGAAACCGTGCTATTTATAAATTTTATAAATTATATTTCTACATATTTGAGAATCAATTTTCAAGAAATCGCAATAAATCTATTATCTTTAACCAAAAAAAGAAATAAAAATTAGGCTTATTGTTTTTTAATTAACAATTAAACAAATAATTTTGCCCCATATAATTGATAAATAACAAAACTATGAAACCTACACATATTGAACACATCGGAATAGCAGTTAGCAATTTGGAGGAGAGCATTTCCTATTATGAGACAGTTTTGGGATTAAAATGCTATTCGGTGGAAGAAGTAGCAGATCAGAAAGTAAAAACAGCTTTTTTCATGGTTGGGCAAACCAAAATAGAACTCTTAGAAGCCACCTCGGATGAAAGTCCGGTGGCAAAGTTTATCGAGAAAAAAGGACCCGGAATACATCACTTGGCTTTTGCCATGGACAATGTTGCTTTTGCACTGAACGATGCAGAAGAAAAAGGAATTAGGTTGATTGACAAAGCCCCTCGAAGCGGCGCTGAAGGTCTCTCTATTGGTTTCCTGCATCCCAAGTCAACCGGTGGTGTTCTCACCGAATTTTGCGGAAAAAAATAAAGTCATCATTTGATATAATTAAAATGGCAAATCAGGATAAAATTGATCTTTTGATCAAAAAAAGAGAAGAAGCTGCTTTGGGTGGAGGAGAGAAAAGAATAGACTCTCAACATGCCAAAGGAAAATACACAGCTCGCGAACGAATAGATTTATTATTAGACGAAGGAAGCTTTGAAGAGTTCGATATGTTTGTAACTCACAGAAGTACCAATTTCGACATGGACAAAACCCATTTCCTAGGAGATGGAGTGGTCACAGGTTGCGGAACTATTGATGGTAGAGTAGTTTATATCTACTCACAAGATTTTACAGTTTTTGGAGGTTCTCTTTCAGAAACATTCGCACAGAAAATATGTAAAGTCATGGATATGGCTATGAAAGTAGGCGCCCCCGTTATTGGCATTAATGACAGTGGAGGTGCACGTATCCAGGAAGGAGTGAATAGTTTGGCAGGTTATGCAGAAATTTTCCAACGCAATATCATGGCATCCGGGGTTATTCCCCAAATTTCAGCCATTTTTGGCCCTTGTGCCGGAGGAGCTGTATATTCTCCTGCCCTCACAGATGTGGTAATTATGAGCGAACAAGCCAGCTATATGTTTGTAACCGGACCCAAAGTAACTAAAACAGTTACCGGAGAAGATATTACTGTAGATGAATTGGGAGGTGCTGATGTGCATACAGCTAAATCCGGTGTTGCACACTATAAAGCAGAAGACGAAGATGAAGGAATTATGCTTATTCGTAAATTGATGGAATATATTCCAAATAATAATATGGAAGACCCCATTCAAACAAGTTGCAACGACCCTTTGGACAGAATAGACGATGATTTGAATGAAATTATTCCGGAAAACCCAAATCAACCATACGAAATGAAGGAAGTGATTTGGAAAATTGTTGATGATGGTGAGTTCTTTGAGTTCCAAAGACACTATGCTAAAAATATCATCACCGGATTTTCCAAATTCAATGGCATCCCAACGGCTATTGTGGCCAATCAACCAAACTATCTAGCCGGAGTTTTGGACATTAATGCTAGCAGAAAAGCGGCGCGCTTTGTTCGCTTTTGTGATGCATTCAATATTCCTATCCTTACTTTGGTAGATGTTCCCGGATTCCTGCCAGGTAGTAAACAAGAGCATGAAGGCATTATTACTCACGGTGCCAAGCTAATGTTTGCTTATGGTGAAGCAACGGTAGCTAAAGTTACTATTACACTGCGCAAATCCTATGGAGGAGCACATGATGTAATGAGCTCCAAACAACTTCGTGGCGATGTGAATTACGCCTGGCCAAGTGCTGAAATTGCTGTAATGGGAGCCAAAGGAGCTGTAGAAGTTTTGGAAGGTAGAAAGATGGCAAGCATGACACCAGAAGAAGCCAGTAAATATGCTTTAGAAAAAGAAGAAGACTATAAAGAGAAGTTTGCAAATCCATATAATGCAGCTAAGTTTGGCTATATTGACGATGTGATAGAACCACGAAATACTAGATTTCGTGTTGTGCGAGCTTTCAGAACTTTAACCAACAAAAAGGATGTAAATCCGCCTAAAAAGCATGGGAATATTCCTTTATAAAACTAAAAAGATATGAACCAACTAAATTTCATTATATTAAATAGTGCTATGGAGTTTGGAATTACCGTAACAATTATTGGCTACTTGATAGTTTTATCAGCTTTAGTCTTCTTGTTTTTGGTATACCAATTAATACCCAAAATATTGGATTTTTACACCAGAGCAAAGCTCAGAAGAGCCGGTAAAAAAGAAGCTGAAGAGAGTACTATTTCGCACTCAGGAGAGGTAAATGCTGCTATTAGTATGGCCATTTATTTATGCATGAGTGAAAGACATGATATTGAAAGCGGAAAAATTACTGCCAAACGATTATCAAAAAGATATTCCCCCTGGAACTCGAAAATATATACCATCCAAGGAGGATTAAATTCAAGGTTTTAAAACTGTAAGAAAATGAAATCATATAAATTTAAAATTCGTGGTCACGAATACGAAGTAGACATTAAGAAAGCCGAAGGAAATATTTTCGACATAGATGTGAATGGTACTTCATATGTTGTAGAGTTAGATAGAGAAGTAAAAGCCACTAAAACACCAACCTTGGTTCGTAAAACAGTAGCAACTCACAAATCAATCAATAAAAAAGGCTCCTCTGCTATCACCAAAATAAAATGCCCATTGCCTGGCAATATCATGACTGTGTTTGTAAAAGAAGGCGATAAGGTTGCCAAAGGCGATAAGTTGGTGATGTACGAAGCCATGAAGATGGAGAATACAGTATTAGCTGAAAAAGATGGTGTTATTTCCTCCATAAAAGTTCATGCAGGAGATAGTATTTTGCAAGATGAAGTTTTACTTGAAATGAAATAGGTCATGGTACTAAGAAAATTAATTACCGTTATTGCAGCCATAGCTATTATTGCAGGAATATCTACAGGTTTTAAACTGTACGAAACTCCCAGTTTGAACCATGAACAAGTGGTGGAGCAAAATGTTCAACAATCTAATTCTACTACAAAGGATGAGACCATAACCAGCAATGAACACAATGCAAGTGGCTTAGATGGGCTTAAAAAGTTTTATAGTTATTCTGGTTTTGCCAATGCTACTGCAGGGCATTTTGTGATGATTATTGTTGGCTTGTTCTTTATCTTTTTAGCTATCCGATACGATTACGAGCCCCTACTCCTTATTCCTATTGGAGTAGGAATACTTATAGGGAATGTGCCTTTTATGGAAGGAGCAGGCTTAAAAATAGGTATTTATGAGGAAGGCTCCGTTATGAATCTTCTATATTATGGAGTAAGAGCAGGAGTTTATCCTCCTCTTATTTTTCTTGGAATTGGAGCCATGACAGATTTTTCTTCCCTCATTTCAAATCCTAAGCTCATGCTTTTAGGAGCCGCCGCTCAAATAGGTATTTTCCTTACTTTTTTAGGAGCTATTTATATTGGGTTCAATCCTCCCGAAGCTGGAGCAATTGGAATTATTGGAGGAGCCGATGGCCCAACTGCTATCTTCCTTTCCTCAAAATTGGCAAACGGAGTAAATTTGTTTAATGGAAAACCTGTACTCAATTTAATTGGCCCTATTGCTATTGCCGCTTATTCATACATGGCACTAGTTCCCGTTATTCAACCCCCTATTATGCGTGCCCTCACCACTAAAAAAGAGCGGGTCATCCGAATGAAACCACCAAGAGTAGTTCCCAAATTAGAGAAAATCATGTTCCCTATTATTGGCTTGTTATTAACAGGTTTTATTTCCCCATCCTCGCTACCTTTGCTCGGAATGCTTTTCTTTGGAAATTTATTAAAAGAAAGTGGATATACCAAACGATTAGCAGAAACTGCCAGAAACCCAATGATTGATATTGTAACTATTCTATTAGGTATTACGGTTGGAGCATCAACACAGGCTACTGTTTTCTTAAAAGATACCTCATTAATGATTTTTGGCTTAGGAGCTATATCCTTTGTAATAGCAACTGCAGGAGGAGTATTGTTTGCTAAGTTTATGAATATCTTCTTAAAAGAAGGGAATAAAATAAATCCATTAGTTGGAGCAGCCGGAGTAAGTGCTGTACCCGATAGTGCCAGAGTAGTGCATAATGAAGGATTAAAATACGACCCAAGTAACTATTTATTAATGCATGCCATGGCACCAAATGTGAGTGGTGTCATTGGATCAGCAGTAGCTGCCGGTATTCTGTTAAGCTTTTTAGCTTAGCATAAATTAAAACAAATTAAGGGTGATTATCTTTTCAGATAATCGCCTTTTTTTTAAAATTACATTTGAAGACATGCTGTTATTTTAACTACAAATTTTCAAATTACCTTGCCTGGGTCTAAACAAAAACACTTTACTATGGATAATAACATTGCTTTGCATAATATAATTTATAGAAAATCTGACTAATAATCAATAATTCATGTATACGTGCTTATAATTAATTATATTTGCTCATACAGTAAGTGAGTTATAAAAAATGAAAACCATTATATATATCCTATTTTGCACTCTTATGAGCTTTTCCGTATTGGCACAAACGCCGTATCAGGATATTGTGTATATTAAGAACGGAGATAGAATAACAGGTAAAATTATTAAAGAAGTCCCAAAAGCGTATATTATTCTGCACACTCAGGATATGGGTGATTTTACTTTTCAAAAGGATATGATAAGTTTTATAAGAAGAGCAGATTCATCTCAATCAACTAGGTCTTTTTTTAACCGAAAATCAGCTAATTATTTTTCCGTTGCAACTGGATATGGTACTAGTTATGGTGGTCTTGGCTTTAGATTTCAGCATAGGTTTGGAGGAAAAGTTGGCCTTGCATATCATTTGGGAATAGGATTAAGTCCAATTTTCGCAGGCCAAGAAATACCCTGGTTTCATCCCAATGATAAAATTGAAAATTATTATACCACTTTTGCTTTAGGAACTAAGTTCTTTTTTTATAAATGGTTTTATTTAGATGTCAATATAAATTTTGCTTCCCAAAACAAATCTCTAAGCTTTTATAGAGCATCTTATTTGCTTGGAGCTGATTGGTTTTTTTCTCCGCATTTTGGTATAAATGCCGCCTTTGGGAAAATGGACAATCTTGAAGACAGCCTTTTTAAAAATTCCGGCAAACTTGCTTTTGACTTTGCTTTAGTTTATAAGTTCAATTTCAAAAAAAGAAAGAGATGAGAACAGGGATTAGCTGTATATTAGTATTGTTAATTAGCATAAGTCTTTCTGCTCAAACTACGCTTAAGTCCTTTGTGGTTTTAAAAAACAAGGACAAAATACAAGGAGAAATAATTGAAAGCATTCCCAATACTTTTCTTATTCTCAAAATAAACGACTCCACAAAAAGAAAAGTGAAATTTGATGATATAAAAAATATTCTTGAACTGCCAAACGAAACCAATAATTATCAGGAATTAATCTATTTGCAAAATGGGGATAGGTTAAGAGGGGATATTATACTAAAATCAAAAGAAAAATACATAATTAACACTATTTATCGAGATAGCATTCTCATTCATTCCGATAGTATTAAAAAGATAGTTATTGATAGAAGAAGACTAAAGAAACCCAAATTGAACTTCACATCTGATGAATTTCAGGATGTAATGGATATGAAAAATGGTGATAGATTTCATGGTAAATTAATATCTGAAAAGCCTGATAAGCAAATTACCTTTCAATTGGAAAACAAAAGTCTTATTCATGCAAAACAAGATGAGATAAATATAATATATAACAAAAAAGATAACTTTTATCTGCTGAAAGCAGATAAAAATATTTCATTTGCTATTGGAGCAGGTGATAGCTATGGTGGATATCTTGGCTTGAGATTTCAACAACGTTTTGGCGATATCATGGGATTTGCTTATCACATAGGGACAGGAGCTTATTTAGATGGGACTAAATATGGTGGTTCTGTGGGGTTCAATGCTGGTATTAAGTATTATATGTATAAATGGTATTATGCCGATATAAGCTATGGCTGGTTAAAACGGAGAATTACGCATGGTGCAGGCATAGATGAATATGGTACATCATTTAAAGTGGGACTAGATTTTTTTGTAACTCCCAGCATCGGTTTTAATGCTGCTCTAGGATTTGCATCGGGCTCTTTTAATCCTGGCTTTCAAATAGACTATTTTGCTTTTGATTTTGGTTTAGTTATTGCCATTAGAAATAAAAATATTAAATGAAGATAAAACTACTAATCATATTGATATTTATAAGTTTATTTACTTATAGTCAAGAAAAATATACAGACATAGTATATTTGGCTAATGGAGATAGGGTAAGCGGAATGATAATAGACAGAAACGACTCCGCTCAACTCATTAAACTAAACCTGAAAAAAAACGAAGTAATTACTATCTATTATGATGAAATTAGTAGAATAGAAGGACACCAAATTAATAAATCTGACAATAAAACCTATAAATCTTTGGGAATTGGTTTTGGGAATAGCTATGGCGAAATAGGACTTCTGTATCAACAAAAAATAGATAGCAAAATAGCCTGGGCCTACCATTTAGGTATTGGTATATATCCCGATTTTTATGGAGTAAACCCTGCCATTTGGTATAATGCCGGACTTAAACTATATACATATAAATGGGTTTATGTAGATGTGACTTACGGAGTTATTGAAAGAAATTATTATAGAGAAGCATATAAAAATGAATTAGGAACATCGCTGTTAATTGGAGCCGACTGGTTTATTTATAATAAAATAGGCCTAAATGCAGCATTTGGTATCGCCTCAGTTAGTGATAGAGAAAAAGTTGCTGTTGATTACTTGGTAATTGATATTGGAATATTTATAAAACTTGGGAAAAAATGATTATAAAACCAAATATAAGAGGAGTTCTAGGTAAAATTATTATAGCATTAACATTTATAAGCCTTTTCAACTCCTGCAGGAAATTTGAAGAAGGTCCCTTGTTTTCTTTTAGAAGCGTGCAACAAAGATTATTGGGTGAATATAATTTTTCAAAATGCACTATCGATGGTGTCGATTATTCGTATTATTTAAATAATGATACCCTTAGCACTAACATGCAATTTACTAATTATTGGGATGAGAAAAAATATACTATTTCAACAAACTATTTAAATTCAATCGATTATCAATCGAATATATATATTCGTAGTACTTGGTCTTTTGGCGACAACAGAGACTTAATAATACTTTATAAGGGTTCAACTTATCCAAATTATGATATATCAATAGTTCTTAGACCTATCACAAGCCAAAATAATAAGCTAATAATTAAAAAACTGAGTATAGATGAGTTTATTTTCGAAATAGATTTTCAAGAAAAAGTTTATCGCTACCAAATGATAAAGAATTTAGACGACCTGTAAATTATATTCCCTCCTCTTTTTAAACCATATCACTAAAAGTTTAAATTCAATCGAATTGTTAATTTATATATAAACTTTGGAAACTATTTATAATATTATAGTTTCCGGAGTCTCTTTTTTATATATTTGCCGAATATTTATAAGCTATTTATGTAAATATAATTAGAAACATGTCTAAACTCATTAGGAAACAATCTTTTACAAAATGAAAAAATACTCTTACCTCATTGCGCTTATTATTATTCCGTTTTTGGGCTGGTCACAAAATGAAGGCACAAAGGTTTTCAGCTTACAGGAAGCTATAGACTACGCAAAAGTCCATAATTACGATTATATTAATGCTCAAACAGATATTAAGATAGCCGAAAAAAAAGTTTGGGAAACTACAGCCATAGGTTTACCTCAGGTGGATGGAGCTATTAGCAACGAAAACTATATTAATATTCCCGTTACACTACTGCCCGACTTTATATCACCCTCTGTTTATAATGTAAACATGAATGGATTTGGATTAACCCCGGTGCATCCATTACCCGAAGATCAACAGTTTTTCCCTGTACAATTTGGCACCAAACATAATGCATCAGCAGCATTAAATGTAAGTCAGCTATTATTTAGCGGAGAGTATATTGTTGGTTTACAGGCTTCAAAAGCATTTTTAGGACAAACCGAAAAACAAAAAGTTCAGACCGAAGTACTTTTGGTTGAACAAGTAAGCAAGAGTTATTTTTTAATCCTCTCTTTGGAAGATAACCTAAAAATACTAGATTCCAGTTTAATAATAAACACTCAGCTTTTAGCAGAAACAAAAGCCATGTTTAAAGCTGGTTTTGTTGAAGATACAGATGTAGACCAGCTAGATGTAATTGTTTCCAACTTAGAAGCAAGTATCCGAAACATACAAAACGAAAAAAATACTGCTGTCGCTTTTCTCAAATTTTATATGGGCTTAGCACCAACAGCTAGCATTGAATTAAGCGATTATATAGACCTTGCTCTGGATCAATTGAATATTAATTACCTGCTTCAAAGTAATTTTGATGTCAATGAAAATATTGATTTTCTCTTATTTATGCAGCAAAAAGAACTAGCTAATTTGCAATTAAAGAGAGATAAATCTCAATACTTACCCTCGTTAAATGCTTTCTTTTCAGCCAAGACCAACGCCATGCGCGATACCTATAATTTTTTCGATGGTACTAAGCCTTGGTACCCAACTACAGTGTGGGGTTTTCAAATGAATATACCCATTTTTAGTTCAGGTAAAAGGCATGCCGTTGTGCAACAAAGCAAGTTAAACTTAAAAAAACTTGACGAAAGCCAAAAACAGCTCACTACCTCACTACAACTGCAAGTTCAAACAGCACGTAATAATTTTTCCAATAAATATTACGAGTATTTAAACAGAAAGAAAAACCTAGAACTTACCGTTAAAATTTACCAAAAAACACAAGTCAAATACAAACAAGGAATGGCCTCTAGCTTCGATTTAAACCAAGCACAGAATGGCTTTATACAGGCTAATGCCGATTATACCTTATCTATAATGAACCTGCTTCAAAACAAAATTGAGCTAGAAAAATTCTTAACTAAAACAGCGGCATTGTTTAATTAAAAAAAAGAATTATGAAAAATACAGTTTATATATTTTTATCACTCCTCCTTATACTAACCCTAGTATTTTCTTCCTGTGATAATAAGTTCGATGAAAAAAAAGTTGACCTTAAAACCCACCAAGACAGCATAAGTTATATTATTGGTTACGATTACGGAGAAGGAATTGCATTAAAAGGTCTTCAAACATCAAAAAATGCCTTAATCAAAGGACTATTAGAAGGTATGACAGGAAAAAGCACCTTATCAGATACTCTAATTTCGCAACTAGTCCTTAATTTTCAAAAAGAAATTGATGCTAAAGAAAATGCTCAGAAAGAAGAGATCATTAAATCAACTATTAAACAAGGAAATGCTTATTTAGAAAAAAACAAAACTCTGCCGGGAGTAGTTGAACTGGATAATGGCCTACAGTACAAAATAATAAAAAAAGGACTGGGACAAATACATCCTATGGCTAACGATAGTGTAACTATTCATTTTAGAGCCATGTTTATTGATGGTACCACATTTGATATGAGCTATGATCAGGGGCCTGCCGGAGTAAGACTTAGCAGAATGATTAAAGGACTTAGCCAAGGCATACAACTAATGAAACCCAATGCTATCTTTGATTTCTATATCCCCTATTATTTGGCCTATGGCGAGAATGATTTTGCCAATATAATTCCAGGAGGATCAAGCCTTCATTACCATGTAGAACTCATTAAAATTAATAAATAAAATGGACGATACTCGCAAAAACTTAGTGGAAAAAGTGGGATTGCTCTACCTTCGATATGGCATTAAAAGCGTTACTATGGATGATGTAGCACGACATTTAGGAATTTCAAAAAAAACACTCTATTCTATCGTTAAAGATAAAAATGAGCTGGTGAGCCTCACTGTACAAGGCCAAATTGAAGAGCATAAACAACAAGACAAAGAATTAAAAGCATTGAATTTAAGCGCACTAGATGAAATGCTGATAGTATTTAAAACTGTAAGCGAAATATTACAAAACCTTAACCCAAGTTACCAATACGATTTAAACAAATACTATCCTCATTTGTGCAATCAATTTATGAGCTTTAAAAAAGAACAACTCTATAATAATATTAGAGAGAATTTGATTCAAGGTAAAAAAGAAGGAATTTAT
>Ga0256826_1000107_pt1 | contig 41444 bp, 41 predicted proteins | sample CV79metaG_FD_185975 | JGI IMG/M metagenome (GOLD analysis project Ga0256826, IMG submission 185975) | Hydrothermal vent microbial communities from East Pacific Rise, Pacific Ocean - CV79 | ecosystem: Environmental > Aquatic > Marine > Hydrothermal vents | place: Pacific Ocean: East Pacific Rise...
AAATTATTTAGGTCAAGAGAAAAAAAAATCCCATGAAAAAAAGTTATACCGTTCAAATATGATGCTCAATCCTTTACGACTAAAACATCTAAACAACATCGACAACTTACCTGCCGACATGATTACACTCAACTTAGAAGATGCCATTGCCCCTTCCCGTAAAAAAGAAGCTCTTTATAATATTGCCCTTTTCCTTTCCCATTTAAAAGCGTCAAAAAGTTTTATTATTGTCCGTACAAACCCCTTAAATAAAGGGGGTCGTGAAGAGATAGAGTTTCTAAACGACTTTGCTTTCGATGCTGTTCGTGTGGCAAAGATTCAAACCAAAGAAGAGGTTTTAGAGATTGATAAATTACTTAACAGTGAAAAAGAGATACATATTTCGTTGGAGACAAAAGAGGCTTTTCAAAACTTGGCAACGTTTTCAGACATAAAACGGTTTACCACAGCAAATATCGGTATTTTAGACCTTTTAACCTCATTGGGACTCCCTCAATCATTGGTTCAACCTCACAACCCTACCATCGACTACATTCTTAGTAAATTTTTAGTCGATGCCAAAACAGCTGGATTAAACCCTATCTCTTTTATGTTCCAAGAATATAAAGATGTAGAGGGTTTTAGAAAATGGTGTAAAATCGAAAAAAGTATGGGATTTACAACAAAAGCATGTATGGGTCCACTTCAAGTTGAGATAGCCAACGAAATATTTTCCAACAACCATGAAGCGTTTATCCGTGCCAAACACATTAAAACAGTTTTTGAAGAATCTGCTAAAAAAGGTGAGAATGGGTTTATGGATAATCAATATGGTTTTATAGATGAACCCATATATCGTGATGCTTTATTGGTTTTAGAAAACTTTTAGAATAATAACAAAATTTAATAGCTCACTAATCATATTTTAGGTAAAATTATCGCAATTTTAATACTAGGTTATAACTATAATGCTAAAGATGATATTTGGTTCTAAAAATGACAGAATTGTAAAAGGTTATTTAAAAAGAGCACAGAAAATTAATAAACTAGAAGACCACTACTCAGCACTTTCAGATGATGAACTTAAAACGGCATTTAATGAACTTAAAACGGCTGTTCAAGCTGAAGAAAAAACACTGGATGATGTACTTAACGATTCATTTGCAATCACAAGAGAAGCAAGTAAACGTGTTTTAGAGATGAGACACTTTGATGTTCAGCTTGTGGGGGGAATGGTTCTTCATGACAACTCTATTGCAGAGATGAAAACAGGTGAAGGAAAAACACTTGTCGCAACCCTTGCTGTCATCCTCAATGCCATGGTAGGTAAAGGTGTACATATTGTTACCGTCAATGATTACCTTGCAAAAAGAGATTCGGAAGAGATGGGTGTACTCTATAACTTTTTAGGTTACTCTGTAGGTTGTTTAACAGATGAAATATATGACGAAGTGACTAAAAAAGCGCAATATGACTGTGACATCACCTATGGAACAAACAACGAATATGGGTTTGATTACTTACGTGACAACATGAAAACCAATGCCCTTGAAAAAGTTCAACGTGAACATTTCTATGCCATTGTCGATGAAGTGGATTCAATTTTAATTGATGAAGCGAGAACACCACTAATTATCTCAGGACCTGTTCAACGGGATGAAGACCATTATGAAGCAGCCAATAAGATTGCTTTACAGATGGAAAAAGGTGAAAAAGCAGAACTTAAAGCAGGTGAAGATGAACCTGTCTATGAATTTGATTTCTATGTAGATGAAAAAAACAAACAAGTGATTATGACAGAAAGAGGGCTAGAAAAAGCTCAAGAACTTTTTGAAGTAGACAACTTGTACTCTCTTGAAAATGCTTCTCTCTCTCACCACTTAGACCAAGCGATGAAAGCTCAATACATTTTTGTTAAAGATGTAGATTATGTTTCTCAAAATGGTGAAATCATCATTGTAGATGAGTTTACAGGTCGTTTAAGTGAAGGTCGTCGTTTCTCAGAGGGATTACACCAAGCGATAGAAGCGAAAGAGGGTGTTGAGGTTAAAGATGAGTCTCAAACCTTGGCGGAAATCACTTACCAAAACTATTTCCGTCTCTATAAAAAATTAGCAGGGATGACAGGGACAGCACAAACAGAAGCAACTGAGTTTGCAGAGATTTATAACTTAGAGGTTATCTCTATCCCTACCAATGTACCCATTGCTAGAGATGACATGAATGACCTTATCTATAACACGGAGAGAGAAAAACTTGATGCCGTTGCTCGAAAAGTCCAAGAGCTTCATGAAAAAGGTCAACCTATACTTATTGGTACTGCGTCTATTGAAAAATCTGAGCTGGTTCATGAAAGACTCAAAGCTGCAAAAATTCCTCACAACACACTGAATGCTAAAAACCATGCCAACGAAGCAGAGATTATTATGCAAGCAGGTAAAAGAGGGGCTGTAACCGTTGCAACCAACATGGCAGGACGGGGTGTAGATATTAAACTCACCGATGAGATTAAAGAGCTGGGTGGTCTTTATATTTTGGGGACAGAGAGACACGAGAGTCGTCGTATAGATAACCAATTACGTGGTCGTTCTGGTCGTCAAGGTGATGCAGGTGCTTCTCAATTCTATCTCTCTTTAGATGATAACTTACTAAGAATTTTTGGTGGAGAGAAAATCCGTAACATCATGAACAAATTGGGTGTTGAAGAGGGTGAATATATTGATTCTAAAATTGTAACCCGTTCGGTAGAGAAAGCTCAAACAAAAGTTGAAAACATGCACTACGAATCACGTAAACATATCTTAGAATACGATGATATTGCAAATGAGCAAAGAAAAGTTATCTATAACTTTAGAAATCAACTTCTTGATAAGAATTTTGATATTGATACAAAAATCAAAGAAAATAGACTGGAGTATGTTGACCATATCCTTTCAGAATCAGACATATTTGATGGAGCATCACAAGAAGATTTCAACCTAGAAAAACTTGAAAATATCCTTAAAGAAGATATTCATATAGCGATTGAAGGTGAAGTATTTAATAACAAAGATTATGATGAACTACATGAGATTCTTTTAGAGCTTCTTACTGAAAGTTATGAAGCAAAAATGGATCCGTTGACTCCTGAACAAAGAAGTGAAGTTCAACGTATACTTTACCTACAAGTTCTTGATCCTCAGTGGCGTAACCACCTCTACGAGATGGATGTTATGAAAACAGGTATTGGACTCAGAGGATACAACCAAAAAGACCCATTAACTGAGTATAAAAAAGACAGCTATAACCTCTTTATGAACTTGATTCAACGTATTAAATTTGAAGCGATAAAAGTACTTCAAGTGGTACAGTTTAATTTTGAAGACCCAGCTGTCGAAGAAGCTAAAATGGAAGCGATGAGACAAGAACTTGAAGCTGACTTAGCAAAAATACAAACCAATGAAGATGAGATTGTTGAAGCTGACTTTGAAGAGGGTGAAGCAGCAATTATTGGTAAAAAACCAAAAAGAAATGACCCTTGTCCTTGTGGCTCAGGAGAAAAGTACAAAAACTGTTGTGGAAAAAGTGGACCTAAAAAAGGGCCTCTTGCCTAATGTCTCTCCCTATCAACAATAAATTTGTAAATAAGATAATTAAACACTATCTTAAATACGATAAAGATAATCCTTTTATCTTTATCTCCTCTTTTATGGCTTTTTTAAGTGTTGCCATTGGAATCGCCGTACTCATGATAGCCATGGGGATGATGAATGGGACAGAAAATGAGTTTAAAAAACGCCTTTTTCAAATGGACTATCCCTTAACTCTTGTTCCCCTAAGTCATAATATTATAAGCGATGAATTAACTTCTGAACTCACAAAAGAGTTCCCTACTATAAAATTTAGCCCTTACTATACTACTCAAGTGATTACAAAAAGTGGTTCAAATATCAAAGGTTCTATGCTTTATGGGGTTAACTTTACAAAAGAGGAAAAACTCAATAAAATCTTCAATAAAGCCTATACCAATTCACTCCATAGAAAAAATAAATTTAAAATAATTGCAGGGAAAAAGCTTGTTGAAGAGATGTTTATAAAAAAAGGGCAAAAGCTCACCCTTTACTTTTCTGAAATGCAAGCTGTTGGTTTTGGAAGTATGCCTTTACAAAAACGTTTTGTTGTTGATGGTACATATAGCTCTGGCTTATCTACTTATGATGACTTTATTATCTATACCACACATGAAGCCTTTCATAAAATACTAAAACGTCCTGTGGGTATCTATGATGGAATACATATTTTTTCAAATAATGCGATGGAAGATGCAAAAACTATTAATGCTTTTCTTAAACTAAAAGGGTATGAAAATAAAACCCGTATTATTGGCTGGTGGGAACAACATGGTTCTTTTTTTGCAGCCATGGAGATGGAGAAAAAAGCCCTATTCCTAGCTTTATTACTCATTATTATTGTCGCATCATTGAACATTATCTCTTCTTTACTTATGACGGTGATGAGTAGACGTTCAGAAATTGCACTTATGAGAACACTCGGTGCAACCAATACTGAAATCAAAAGTATTTTCTTTAAACTTGGAGCTATCATCGGTGTTGGGGGTATTATTGCTGGAACTATTTTAGGCTTTTTCTCCATCTGGTTATTGACCACTTTTGATATTATTACTGTGGCGGAAGATGTTTATGGATTTTCAAAACTCCCTATTGACTTAACTGTAATAGATTTTATATCTATTATCATAGGTACTGTAATTATCGTACTAATATCTTCCCGTTATCCAGCTAAAAAAGCTGCCTCAACTGACCCTTTAACTGTTTTAAGAAACGAATAGTTTTTGGGGGGGCTTATAGCTTCAACCACTTCCCTTTTCAAGTTTGAATGAGAAGTGTTGATTCTATAGACTTTTTTAAATAAACCAAAGCATCCTCTTTAGTAAAAAACTTCCCTTCCAATTGTGCTTCATAATTTTCATCTAATATCTTTTTAAATTCAGGGGAAGGGTTCAAACCAAGCTGAATAAGGTCTTTACCTTGTATCAAAGCTTTGGGTGCTTTATTATAAACATCAAGCTCTTTTGCTTTAGCCAACAACCAGTCACCCCCTTCATAAATACCAGAGAGTGAAGCCTCAGTTGTCCGTCCTAAAAAATCAGCTCTTGCTACCGTTACCAACTCTTCTATATTAACCTTTGTCGAAAGTCTTCGTATGGTAGCATTTTTTGCCCCTGATCGAAAATAGATAGAGGGTGCTAAATGGTGTTCAACCAACGGTAAAATTGACTTAATAAAATCATGTTCATCAGTTAAACGGTATAAAAAACTCTCTGTAGGTTTAAGTCCTGCTTTTTCATGACCTATCGCGGAGATTCTATCTGGTTTAATTTGTGTATGTGTTGCCTTACCTAAGTCATGACAAAGTACGCCAAACATCATCTTTAAGTCATGCTTCTCCTCACCTGTTTTTAACTTGACCATCTCATCTACACACATCAAAGTATGTACCCAAACATCACCTTCTGGATGCCAAACCTTAGACTGAGGTACGTCAAAGATAGCAAACAGTTCAGGGTAATACCTCTCTATAATCCCTAACTCCCTCATCAATTTAAATCCTATAGAAGGTTTGGGTGATTTTAAAAGTAGTTTTTTAAACTCTACATAAATACGTTCTTTGGCTAACTCATCTAACATCCCCTCCTCTACCATTTTTTTACAAAGTCTAAAGGTTGTTTCATCTAAGTTATAACCAAATCGAGCAGAAAACTGTATCGCTCTATAAACACGTAAAGGGTCTTCTGTAAAAGTATCGTCTGATATATGTCGTAAAACATTCTCTTCTCTATCTTTTTTTGCATTATAAGGGTCAATAAACTCCCCTTTTTCAATATTATACCCCATTGCATTAATAGTAAAGTCTCGACGTAACGAAGCCTTTTTAAAACTCATCGCTCCATCACACTTTATATCAAAACCTTGATGTCCTAAAGATACCTTTTTTTCTGTACGTGGAAAAGAGAAGTCATACTCCTCCCCCTCATAAACAAACTTTAAAACACCAAAACTTTTTCCAACCAAGTTTACCGAGCCATATTGAAGCAATATCTCCTCTAACTCTTCTAGTTTTTCTAAACCATAGACCTCTACATCATAATCTTTTATGGGGAGTTCTAAAAAGTGATCACGCACTGAACCACCTACAACAATGGCTTGGGCATCTCTCTCTTGTAACGCATCTGATATCTCTTTAATTATTTTTGGTATTTTCATAAAATAATTATACTCAATTCTACTTATACTACTATAGTATGCTATACTATAATAAGTTTTAGTAAACTAAATAATAAGGAAAACTTATGAAAAAACTTTTTATCTCAACACTACTGATTGCTTCATCTGTCATGGTGGTCTATGCTCAAGACCAAAACCAAAGTAATATTGACCAGAATAGTACTCAAGAACATAATGTCACAAAACAGGTAGTAACTGCTGATACAAATAGTAGTCAGTCTAATGCTCAACTAGAATTAGAGAAACAAATGGAAAGAGAAAAGAAGTATGCCAAAGAGCAAAGGTTTTACCAAGGAAGTGAATATGACTTAAGTAGTTTTGAGGTGAATAAAAATTCTCTTGACTCTATCCCTTTAATTGAACCCGATTATGATTTTGATATGGATGATGTTTATGATTAAGTAAAAGAGTTTTCTTTTACTTATTACAGGCTATCCCAGAGCCATCCAAACAAAATTCCTCTTTACATTCTGCACCCTCATAATCACTACAACATTTACAAATCTCTGCTTCTACTAGTTTTTCATCTTTTTCTACATAAGTTGAAAACTTATCTTTAAAAAGTGAAAAAACAAATGTTCCAAACTTTTTATCGGACTCATCACTATTTTGATGCATCGCTTCAAGAGAGTGTAAATGGGGTCGTACTTTATCGTTCACCTCATCTCTAATTTCTCCCATTAAAGGGTGTATCTCTTTAACAGGCTTTGAAGAAGAGCTAAAAATATTGATAATAATTTTAATAATATTAAAAAAAAGTATTATCCCAATAAGTATAAAAACGCCAATTACAACAATATTATCCATGATTTCCATGACTAGCCACCTTTTTTTCTATTTTTTTAGTACTTACTTTTGGTTTTTTTAATTTAATTTTTCCCTTAAATTGTTCACCAAAGTAACCTTCATTTGCCATCCATTTATATATCTCAGCAGCGATAGGACCTGCTGTACTACCACCATGTCCACCATGTTCAACCAAAATGCTTACCACATATTTCGGATTTTTATAGGGTGCATAAGTGGTCAACCAAGCATGTGAACGACTGTAATACTCCATCTCATGCTCTTTCATCCGTCTCTTCTCTCCTTGGGGGATAGAGACAACTTGAGATGTACCTGTTTTACCTGCAACAACAATAGGTAATTTAGACATGGTTCTTCTAGCTGTTCCATGTGCAGAGTTACAAACATCAAACATACCTGAACGGATGATGTTTAAATGTTTATTATTCACCTCTATATATTTATACTCAGGAAGTACTTCTTTACCCACTATTTTATGTGCAAAATGGGGGGTTGGTAATTTTTTTGTCGCTAGAAATGCCGTATAACGAGCTATCTGTAAGGGTGTCACTAAATCATACCCCTGTCCAATAGAGGAAATAACTGTCTCACCCTTATACCATGGTTGTTTATAACGTTTCATTTTCCATACTTTATCAGGAATGATTCCCCTTTTTTCTCTAGGTAAGTCAACCCCTGTTTTTTCACCAAAACCCATGGCATGTAGATGTTTTGACATAGAATTAATACCTGTTTGTAAACTCTTATTATAAAAGTAAACATCACAACTCTCTCGAATCGCTTTACGTAATCCCACTGTACCATGTCCATGTTTAGACCAACATCTAAACTTATGTTTCGCCTTTCCCATGGTAATAAAACCTCTACAGTGTTCTGTTTTCTCTAAAGAAGTACCTGAATTTGAAAATGAAAGTGCCATACCCATTTTTATGGCTGAGCCAGGGGGATAAGCGCCTGAAACTATTTTATTGGTAAAAGGGTGATTAAAATCAGAGGTTAGAGCTTTCCACGCTTTTGTGGAGATACCTCCCACAAATAAATTTGGATCATACGAAGGGTAAGATACTGCACCTAAGATATCTCCATTAACATGCATCACAACAGCCACACCAGCTTGGTCAACAAAAAGTTCATTGATTTTTTTCTGTAACTCTAAATCAAGATTTAAAATAAGATTTTGATCCTCTATAGGCTCTTTTTTTTCAATCTGTGCAACTTCTCTGTTGGTTGCACTTACTTTCACCATTCTATATCCCAATTGCCCTTGAAGCACTTTGTTATACTGTCTCTCTAAGCCTGTTTTTCCAACCACACCCACTGTTTCGACCACACCGACAAGGCTTCCATTATCTTTCTTTTCTATGGCATTGGCTTCTCTGTCTTTTTTATTTTGTTTCTTATTTGAACGCCCAACATACCCAATAACATGGGTTGCCATACTACCAGCTGGATAAAGTCGTTTTGTCTCAGACTCAATTTCTAAAAGTTTATTAATACTTAATTTAGGGTAAGCCCCAATCATATCATCATAACCAATAAAATCAACAATAGGGATAAACCTATGGTTGTAAGGGGAATCTTTTTTATAATACTTTTTCAAAAGCTTTGTTTTATTTAAATCAGGAAACTCTTTAACTATGCTATTTATAGTTTTTTCTAGTTTTTCACTTTTTCTTTTAAGATGGGGGGAGAGTTTGATAGAGAAACCTATATCATTAACAGCCAATAACTTTCCATTTCTATCCAAAATTTCACCACGAACAGGTTTAATAAAATATTTTCTTGTAATATTAATTTGAGCTAGATTTTCATAATAATAATTTGACTTAATACTAATCTGATAGATACGAGAGACCAACATAATCCAAAAAAGTACAAAAATACTAATAATAACAACGAATCTCATAAAAACAACCCTATAACAATATCAACAACAATATAATAAACCAATAACATATCACCAATGACGGTACTGGTATTAAACATAAAATCATAAAGAAATAAACTTATATAATAAGAGAAATCTATCAGTACCATCAATACAAAAAGTAAACAAACATGACAACGAATTAAAAGTTTTAAACTTGAATATAAAAAAATATAAATCATAACAATCACAAATATAGAGAGGAGCATCGGTAGGGTTAAATTTAAATCCAAATTAAATAGATACAACATTGCACTTAAAGCAAGAAATTTATTTTTACTCATATTTGTAATAACAACATAGCCAACAAAACCTATAAGAGGTGGAAGCATGGTATACATAGAAACCAAAACAGGATAGAGAAATACAAATACAAATACAGAAAATTTTTGGATAAAGGTTAACTTATTATTTTCAAAACTATTATAACTGCCCATACAATCTAGCCTATCAATTTATAAACCAATGAAATTTCATTACATACAGGGAAATGAATACACTTAATACAATCAGCCCAAATTTTATGTTCAGGAATGCTCTCTTTTGGAATCTCTATAAAATTCATTTTTTTAAAAAAATTAGGAAGATAAGTTAAAACAAGAACCTCTTCACTCACATAAAGCTCTTTTGCTTCATTTAAAGCAAACTCCACAATCTTTTTTCCTATTTTTTTTCCTCTATATTCACTTGAAACAATCAATGAACGGATTTCAGCTAAACGTGGAGAGTGTATATGTAAGGCTGCATACCCTACAAGTTGGTCGTTATATTTAGCCAATATATAAGAGCGTATATTTGTAGAAACTTCATCTTCATTACGCTCCAATATCACTCCATCTTTTACCTCTGCTATAACCATCTCTTGCATGGCTGGGATATCGGAAAGAGTTGCCTTGACTAATTTGACCATTCAGTTACCCCAAAAATATGTTCAAATATTTTTTGATGAACACGATCATACCCTACTCTTTTTGAGTTAGAGATAGTGATACAATCAGGAAAAGCTTTTTTTAAGGCTCTTTTCTCTTTCATATTTAGCTTATCAATTTTCGTAAATACATCCAAATAAAGTTGATCTCCACGGATAAACTCTTTGACATACTTATGGACATCTTGGTCTATTTGAGCATTTGGATGTCGTGCATCCCGTAGATGAATAAAAACACGAATAGAGACACGATGTTTAATAAATTCAACCAAGTTTTTCTGCCATGCCCCTTTTAAATCTTTTGAAACTTTTGCATAGCCAAACCCTGGTAAATCCACAAAACGGATGTTCCAATCTTGTTCATCATATTTATAACGTATGTTAAAAAAATTAATCAACTGTGTTTTTCCAGGGGTAGCTGAACTTTTTGCTAAGTTTTTACGTGAGGTGAGTCCATTGATAGTAGAACTTTTACCCACATTTGAACGTCCTAAAAAAACCACCTCACTGACGGTATCTTCTACACTGTCACCTAAAGCTTGTGCAGATTTCATAAACTCTGCATCTACTAATCTTGGTGTTGCCATTATTGTCTGTCCTCTATTTCAAATCTAAAATGTACTGGTTTATTATCATTACCTTTAATATCGGCTAAACCTGTTTTTAAATCCAGTATAATTGTTTCTGCTTTAATGGTTCTGTTATTGGTTAAATCTTGAAGTATAACATCTCCATAAAAAAAGTAATTGGAACTCATCGGTGCATAGACAACCCTATTGGCTTGACCCATATAATGGATATCTTTCTCTATTAAATCAAAGTCAACACCTCCAGAGGCTTCATACTTTGTTGCTTTCCGTTTGTTGTTAAAGAAAACTTTTATTTTTTCTGCTGAAAACTCGTTTGCCCCTTGTTTAATCTGAGCATTACCCTCGAAAAATGCTTCATGATTAATATCATTGGCATAAAAATGGTCGGCTGTGATATCAATCACATCAGCATAACTGTTCAAACCATATAACAACATATAAAATAAAAATAATCTTTTCATAAATAAACCTAACTTTTTTAAACGCTATTATAGCGTGTTTAAAAGGAATGATAAAGATTTTAAATCATAAAAAAATGACAATTTGTCATATTATGCCTCTTCTATTTGATTATACGTTAAAATGGACAAAAATTATCACATTATAGGAATAAAAATGCTTGATTTTACAGAGATAATGGCTCGAATAAAAAAAATTCTTTCAGAAGAGACAGGGGAAAAAGTTTATGACAAAGATATTGCTAAAGCATTGGGCTTTAAAGCTTCATATTATGCTGTTATTAAACGTCGTCACAAAATACCCTATAAAGCCATTGCTCTCTTCGCCGACAAGAATTCTCTCTCTTTAAATTGGATTTTTTTCAATAAATTACTCCCATCAACTCCCCTTAAAGCAAAAATAAATCCAAAACGATATAATACAAAAAAATAAAGGGGAAATAATGACAGCAGATGCAATACTTGTTGAACATATGATGAATCCTAAAAATTATGGAAACATGGAAAATCCAGATGCAACAGGGATGGGTAAAAACCCACAAAATGGTGAAAAGGTCGCCATATACTTAAAAGTGGAACACCAAGATGACCCACTCATTACCGATATAAGTTTTCAAGCCATTGGATGTACCACCACCATTGTTGCAGGTTCTATTGTAACCTCAGAAGCGAGATATATCCATTTTACACGAGCTGAGGAGTTGGTCTCTAGTACTCTAGGGCTTATAGAAACCCAAAGCCCTGAAGATGCAGCCTGTACAGAGATGGTTGCATTGGCTTTAAAAGCAGCATTAGATACCTATACTGAAAAACAAAAAGATCCTGATTTTCCTATGATTTCTTATCATATTACGACAGACTGTACTCCACAAGAAGAACAGAAACCTGAAGAGGAAGCATAATGAAACAACTATTTATCGAAGTACATGAAGCATGGTTAGCAACTCAGTTTGCTGGTTTTATGTCACAAACACAAAGTAGACAAGAGTTATATGAATTTTCAAATATACTCTTCAAACACCTTACCTGGCTAGAAAATGACTTTGTAAAAAACAAAATTACCTATAATTACAACATTAAACAAGTACCCATTCGTGTCACAAAACTCTCTCATATGATTAATAATATTATAGAGAGACTAGATAAAATAGAAACACAACTTTCAAGCTGTCAAGATGAGCATGTTACTTTTAGAATGCAAAGTGATTTAGAATATATGAAATCAGCTCTTTCTAAACTAGACGATGAGAATGTAGAGGAGTGTTTCACGGCAAAAAAAGAGTACCCAAATGTAGAGTTAACAGAAGAAGCCAGAGATGCTTTAACCATCTTTTTATTTGAAGAGAGCTACAAAGAGTATGAACTCATTATGGTCTACAACTATTCAAAAGCAAACAGCAATGATGCTTTTTTAAATAGAATATTCCAGATTCTTATAGACGAGTCATTCTTCCACCTAAGAAGCTTTGGTCAAATGATGGCAGATATGGGGATACTAGGCGTTCCAAGAAGTCTCATGGAAGAGATTTACAAATTTGACGATTTGGAACAGTTCTTAAAAGATGGAATCCAAGAGGAGATAGGAGCAAAAGAGGAGTGTAAAAAATTAGCAGCAGCTGTCAGTGATAGCTCTGAACATTTTGCATCTTTCTTTACCTTTATTAATAACCAAGAGAACTATCATATTGCTCTAATGGAAGAAGCTTTAGAGTATATAAACAATAAATAGTCTATTAATATTCACGTATTAAATGAGTTTTTAATTATTTTTGTTGTAATCTTCCTCCAAGAAAAAGGTACGAGATGATAAAAATTGAAGAGATACCAATGTTTTCAAATCTAGATAAAAAATTTCACAAAGAACTTTGTGACAATATCTATATTCGTCAATTTTCAAAACATAGCATTGTTTTTTATGAGGGTGATTCAAGTGATTACCTTCATATCTTACTAGATGGACAAGTTAGGCTATACAAAACATCACCCAAAGATGTCATGGTTCAACTTCATCGACTGAATCCTCCTGCTATTATTGGAGAATATGCTTGTTTAGAACAGGTGGCCTTTCCTGCTACCTGTGAATTTATCTCAGATAAAGGGACAATAGGGTTACTCCATTTTGAAAAAGTGATGGAGTATCTAAAAGACCCAATATTCTCATTATCATTACTAAAATCTATGACCAATAAGGTGATGATGCTCTCATCTTTGGTTCATAAAGAGACCATTTTATCATCAGAAGCAAAAGTTGCTGATTTACTCTTAAATGAAACAAAAAACTTCAACAAGATGAAAAACAATGAAATTGCATCCATACTCAATATAACCCCCGAAACACTCTCTCGTATTTTAAGTAAACTAAAGAAGCAAAATATCATTAGTAGTGAAAATCATATTATTAAAATATCCAATATTGAAGCTCTTCATATTATTATTGAAAAAAATACCCTTAAATCATGTGTCAATTGTCTTTCTAAAGAGCAACGTTCCTCTTAATTTCAATAACCTTTTTATAGTAGAAAAAGTGCTATAATATCCCCAATTAAATAAGGACACGACTATATGAAAAAACACTACTCATCTGCCATCTCAAATGGTTTTGGAAAATTTGCTTCAAAAAAGTTTCCAAAGCCAATTCAAACTGTTATTAACAATGGATATGTAAAACTAATGGGTCTTGATATGACTGAATTTGAAAAACCAAGTTCATACCCAACACTTAACAAACTCTTCACCAGAGCCTTTACCCAAGCCAAAGAGATAACAAGTGATGACAGCATTATGATTTCACCTGTTGATGCTCTAGTCACCGACTACGGAGAGATAAAAGATGGAAAAGCTTACCAAATAAAAGGGATGGAGTACAACCTAGCCGATATGTTTGGTGAATACCATCAAGAGGTATCTAAAGCTGTAGAGGGTGGTCAATTTGTTAACCTTTACCTCTCACCAAAAGATTACCACCGATACCATACACCTAACAAACTTACCATTAAATCGTTAACACATATTCCAGGAAAACTTTACCCTGTAAACTTTCCACTTTTAAGAAACATGAACAACCTATTTATAGAAAATGAACGTGTTATTATAGAGTGTCAAGAGGCGAACGGACGTACTTTTGTTATGGTTCTTGTGGGTGCTTTAAATGTGGGAAAAATGATTGTTACCTTTGAAGAGAATATCAACTCTAACTCTGACATAAGAGAACCTCAACACTACACTTACGAAAACTTAACTTTAGAAAAAGGTGAACTTTTTGGTTGGTTTGAGATGGGTTCTACCATTTTACTTTTCTCAGAAAAAGATGCCTTTACTCCAGAACTTGCTATTAACCAAAAAGTTAAATTTTCTGAACCTATAGGAAAAATAAACTAGATGAAAAAAGCCATTATTTTTGATATGGATGGAACATTGGTAGACAGTTCTATCACTATTGTCAATGCCATTAACCATGTACGAAAAAACCTTAAACTAGATGCCATGGAGAGAGAACTAATTTTAGAAAAAGTCAATGACCCCCATCTAAACCCTGCTAAGTTTTTTTATGAAGTTTCATCCTTTACTAACCAACATGAAGAATGGTTTGCAGGTTACTATACCGACAATCATGAAAAAGAGTTACAATTATATGATGGGATAGAACAACTACTTAAAAATTTAAAAGAAAAAGGGTATGCTTTGGCTGTTGCAACCAATTCCTACCGTGGATCAACCTTAGAGTCACTTTCCCATTTAAAAGTACTAGAGTATTTTGACAGCATCGCTTGTTATGATGATGTACACAGAGGAAAACCAAGTCCTGAGATGTTAGAAAAAAATTTAAAAGATTTAAATATTTCAGCCAAAGATTCTATTTTTATCGGAGACAGTGAACGAGACCTCTTAGCAAGTGAAGCTATAAATATGGACTACCTTATGGTAAACTGGGGATTTTCAGACTATGAAGATGCCATCCATTCTGTCAAAAAATTAGAAGAAACCATACTGGAATTTTAACATGAACATTTCAAAATCAACACTTACCGACGGAACAGCTGTCACCTTAATGGGTATAGGTGCTAACCTACCTACCCCCTATTCTACCCCTGTTCTTTTTACAGGTTTATTTGCCTTTTCAGGGGCTGTTACCAATCAACTCGCCATTCACATGCTCTTTAACAAAGTTCCCCTACTCTACGGCTCAGGGGTGATAGAAAAAAACTTTGACACCTTCAAAGGTTCTATAAAAGAGATGATAATGAAACAGTTTTTTAACAAAGAGCAGTTAACAGAATTTTTTCAAGGTGAAGAGAAAAAAATAGACCTAGCACCCCTAGTTGAGTCAGCTGATTTCTCCCCTGCGTTTGAAGCACTTAAACAAAGTGTGATGGAATCAAAATTGGGAGATATGCTAAACCTTTTTGGTGGAGAGAAGGCTTTAGACCCACTTAAAGAACCTTTTGCAAGAAAGCTTCAATCAGCTGTTGTAGGGATTGTTAGTTCTGATACCTTTAAAGTACAAATGAATCATCATTTAGAAAGTTCATCACTTCATGAAGATATATTGAGCACAGTTGATGACCTCATTACCAAACGTCTAAATGACCTAACCCCTAAAATGGTTAACGATTTGGTGCATGAACTGATTCATACCCATTTAGGATGGTTAGTTGTTTGGGGTGGAGTGTTTGGTGGATTGATAGGATTAATCTCTTCATTTTTTGTTTAAGAGTTTAGTTTCTTTCTTCTCTTTTACAAAAAATACGTATTAATATTGCAAAATTATAATATTTTAAAACATAAAATAAAATAAAATGTTTTTTTACTCTTTTTTATCGACTTTTACTTTAAATAAATGGTTTAAAACATCTAAATTCTATAGATATAGATGATATACTTTCAACTGTTGATAACTTAATCATACAAAAGACTAACTAATCTAATCCCAAAAATAATAGATAACTTAATGGCAAAACTCATATGCCCATTTAGGATAGTTAATTATTTAGGGTGGTATAAATAAAGAATTTATGGGCTTCACTTCTTCACTTCTTCACTTATACATTAAGGTTTATAAAAAAGGAAAATAACAATGAAAATAATCTACTATATAACATTTATCGTAGTGTTTTTAACAACTCAAAGTTTTGGAACAGGTCTAATTGCGAATGCTGGTTCAAATAAAACTTTAAATATTACGCCATCAAACAAAGCAATTCATCTTGATGCAAGTAAAACAACTTCCGATACAAAAATTGTAAGTTACAAATGGTATGAGGGAAACCATTATATTGGGTCAGGTATCTCCCGATGGTATTCACTGTCTGAAAATGGAAAACATACCATTACTTTAAGAGTAATAGACAATACAAACAATAGCTCTGAAGACAATATGACTGTTATCGTTAAAAATGGGTCAACTCCTTCTGAAAATATATTAATTGCAGATGCAGGTGAAAATAGAACCATCGACATCACTTCAGCAAATAAAACGATTCAACTTGATGGAAGTGGAAGCAGTTCAAATAGAAAAATTGTAAGTTATAAATGGTATATCGAAAATCATTTTATTGATTCAGGAATATCCTGTTCATATTTATTTTCTAAAAAAGGAACATATAAGATTACTTTGAAAGTTACAGATAATCAAGGTATGATAGCTGAAGACAATATTATTATTACAGTTATAAAAAAAATAATTTTAAGTGATAAGTTAACTGCTGATGCTGGTTCAAATAAAACCTTAAATATTACACCCTCAAACAAAGCTATACATCTGGATGGAAGTGGAAGCGGTTCATTAAATACAAAAATCATCAGTTATAAATGGTATGAAGGAAACCATTATATTGGATCAGGTATCTCCCGATGGTATTCACTGTCTGAAAATGGAAAACATACCATTACGTTAAAAGTGAGAGACAATACAAATAATACATCCGAAGATAATGTGACCGTTATCGTTAAAAATGGAACAACTCCTTCTGAAAATATATTAATTGCAGATGCAGGTGAAAATAGAACCATAGAGATTACTTCTACAAATAAAAAAGTTCACCTTGATGGAAGTGGTAGTAGTTCATCCAATACAAAAATTGTCAACTATAAATGGTTTGAGGGAAACCATTATATTGGAGCAGGTATCTCACAATGGTATCCACTATCAAAAAATGGTGAGCATAATATTACATTAAAAGTTACAGATAATAAAGGGGCTATTGCCAAAGACAGTATGATTGTTACTGTTATAATTAAGAAAGGAACAAACAAGATAACTCAATTCAACAAAGAGTATGATGAGATGATGTTACTCTCCGATATGCCGAGACAAGAAACTTTCTGGGGATTTCAAGAAATCAATATTACAGATGCGATAGAGCATAATATTTCATCTTTTAGTGAATATCAAGATTTATTGAAAAAAAATAATGATTCAACATGGAAAGATCATAAAACTCATATTATAAATTTTGCTGAAGGAGAGTATATAATTCCTAAAGAAAATTTTATATATGTTGGAACATATGCTGTATTATATGTCCCTTCACAAACAATTATTCAAGGTGCAGGGATTGGAAAAACAAAATTTATAGCAAGAAGCGAAAATATAGAAAAATCATTATTCAATATTGAAAATTCAAGTGATGTTGTATTGAGAAATTTCAGTTTCTATAATGAAACAACCGATAATAAATGGAAACTTCTCCGAGCCACAACAGGTCAAGGTAAAACTCAAGAAAATTTTTTATTTGAAAATATTGAATTTGATGATAGCTTTGGTGCAATTGGACAATCAAATCAAAAAGATTCTTCACTTGATAATACCTATAATTTTATAACACTAAGAGGTTTGAGAAAAAGAATCAATAATACAACCAATAGAATTCAAAGAAATGATAATATTAATACACCAATACCAAATAGTTATCAATTTAGAACCCTAAATAATAAAAACATAACATTGGCTGGGCAACTAGGAATAAGAACTGGAAATAGTGTCATTATCCATGATTGTATTCTAGGTGATAATATCTCTGCTACACTAGATATTTATGCTAATTATGTAGAAATTGTTGGTGTAAAATTTATAAATCCTTTACATGACCATTCAATTAAAAGTCCAAAAGGAAACCACCTATATATACATGATTCAACTTTTGAATTAACTTATGATAAAAAAATAATACAAGGATTAGGATATTGGAATCCTACTTTTTTTACACATGAAATGATAGATAAAGATACAATTTCATTTAGAAAAAATTATCATTTTAAAAACTTAAAGTTCAAAAGAAGTTATAAGTCTATTAAAGTAGAAGATATCAATGGTGTAGAGAGAACCTTTGTAGAATCTGAACCTTTTACTATTTATGATGAACATAAAAAAAGAAGAAACAATGTATCTGGAGATATGGTTTGGGAAAATATCTCTTTTGAAGGGTATAGTCCTGAACATCAAATAGTAGGTTATCCAAACGTACAAACAAGTGAAGGATATAAGGCATTAAATTATACCTCTCATATTGCAAAAACAGCACAAATAAAAGCAGGGAATAATAATTCACATGGTACTTATAGTGTTGATATTATAAAAAAGGAAGGTAGCACACAAGAAGATATTGAGGGTGTATACTCTTGGGGTCAAAAGAATAATGGAACAATAGATTATCCACGGGACAATAGACTTTTTGCTGGATCAAAAAATGAAGCCAACAATAAACCTTACATAAAAATGTACTTTTCTACACTAAAAGATACTTATAACAATAAGTTGAAACCATAAAGTACAAGTTTAGTTCTTCAATATAAGAAAAAACCTCTCCATCTATGGAGAGATTCTTTAATAATATTTTACTTATATGACCAATACAAATGATACCCAGCAATAAGTCCTCTATTTTTTAGTTTATTGAGTAACTGAGTTGCTTTCTTCTCTTTTGCAGGAAGATAAGACTTCACTTTATAAAAAGTATCATAACTAAGAACATATGAGAAAGCAAGGTATTTTTTTAGCTCTTTTTCATAAGTTTTAGCTTCATCTAATGTACTAAAACGTCCCAATTCTACAGGTACATTTGTTTCCTCTTTGCTAATGAGAGAATAGTTATAAAGGATAATTTCCCCTTTAGATAAAGGCAATAGTTTTTTAACCTTGGGGGACTTATGTATTACAGGGGTAGAAGAGAGTCCAACAGCAGGAACAGAGATAACTTCTATATGCACAGGAGCAACCCCCTGCTTTTTTGTACCTAAATAAGTCGCTGCACCTTTTGATAAATCCAACTCCCTGTTTGACCAAAAAGGTCCTCTGTCATCTATTTTAACCTCTAAAGATTTACCATTAGCAGGATTGGTAACTTTTAAAACTGTACCTAAAGGATAGGTTTTATGAGCAGCTGTATACCCATTCATATCATAAATATTTCCAAGAGCCGTTTGTTTTCCATGAAAGTACTCACCATACCAACTGGCACGAATATCTTTACTCTCTCCAATTGAAACCTTATGAGGATAATAAGTAATATTTTTAACAGTATAAGGATAAAGGGAAGCCTTAATTCTTGCATTTTCATTAACTTTTGCTGATGATACTATTACTGTCAATAGTAAAAAGAATACTATTTTCAACACTATAGATTAATCAATTTCATAGGATTTATATGCTTGTTGTTTTTAGTCACTTCGAACATTAAGGTGTTGTCTACTTTTCCTATAACTGTACCCTTAGAAAGTTTTTTTCCAACATATACACCAGGAGCTAAACGGGAAAGTTTAGCATAAATAGTATGCATCCCTTTAGCATGTTCAACAATAACAACCTGACCCAACATACCACCACTATTTTCAGCAAAAACAATTTTACCAGCCAAAACACTTTTTACTTTTGAACCACTATGAGGTGCTTTCAAGGTGATGGATTTATTAAAGATTTTAAACTTATAGATAGGGTCTATATAAGTACCAAATTTTTTAATAAGTCGTGCACCTTTTAATGGAGAAATGGTTTTTTTCCCTCTATACTTTGTAATCTTTGTTGGTACAGATCGCACAGGAGAATGCACTTGACTTTTCGTTACATGAACCGTTTCAACGGTTTCAACAGCTTCAATATTTTGTATTTCTCTTGCATCAGCTATACGTTGTTGTTCAGCCTTAAGTTGTAATCTAACAGCTTCCTCTTCATTGTATTTAACAATTTTTAGCCTTGATAGTTTTTTTTCTAAACTCTCTCTACTCGCTCTAATTCTATAAAAACGTTTTTTATAAATCGCTTTATCCCTTGCCAAATTTTTAACAATTTTATCTTGTTGCTTTTTCTTCTTCTCATAATCTTTACGTTGGGTAGCATAAGCATCAATAGATTTTTTTATATTTAACTTCTTAATATTTAAATTTGCTTTCTTTCTTTTCAATGTGAGAATATCTTTTTTAAGTGCCTCAATATTAGCATTATTACTTTTTGCATATACTTCATAAACCTCTTTCATCATCACCGATTCAGAGGTTGGCTGATCTAACTCATCAAGAGCCAATGCCATAGAAAAATTTTTAGAAACTAAATCAACAAAATTTTTCTGTTTTTTATCTATTACATTAGAAACTATTGACAAATTTTTATTAATCAACTCATCTTTCTTTTTTAAAGCATCATATGTTGCCTGATTTTTTTTAATCTTATTTTCTAACTTAATTAGCTTCTTATGTAGTACTTTTTGCTCTTTCTTTGCTTTAATGATTTTTTTAGCCACAGAAGACAACTGTTTATCCATTTTTTTATATTCAATTTTTTTTGCAGTTAATTGTCTTTTATTTTTTTTTATTTTATTGTCTACTGAAGTAGCCGAAAGTAACGTAAAAGTTAAAAACAGAGCTAATAAAATTTTCATCTACTCCTCCTTAACATTAATAACCACTAGAAATACAGCTATCATAACCACAACAACAGAAGCGATAAGAAGTATAAAAAAATCAGAAAAAGCAAATATAGCATCTACATTTTCTTTTAATATATCCATATTACTATTACGCACCCACATATTTTGTAAAGCCATAAAAATAGCAGAGGTTATAATCGCTGATATCACAGCATCAAGCAATGCCATATTTATAAGTACTTTAGATCTTAAAAATAGTGAAGCACCAAAAATTTCCATAACTTTCATACGTTGTGAATGTAAAAAATTCCAAACTTCCATCTGTTTAACAATAAGAAAAAAACCTATTATAGCCATAAAAAAAATAAATGTTTGAAATGAATATTTTATAAAAGAAAAAAGCTCATATTTTGATTGGTAGGTAGAGTGAAATGTTTCAATACGTGTAATCATTTTACTCTTCAATAAATTGTTCTTAACCTCTTCTAAGGCTGAAATAGTTAAATAACTATCTAATTTTACAGAATAAAAATTGGGCAAAGTAATTTTTATATCATTATGTGCAGAATCTTTAACATTATTGTTTATTTTTCTTAAAATTTTTGATTTTTCTAGCTCTTCCACTTGTTCAACATGTTCATCCCAAGAGCGAAAATCATCTATACCCATTTGATCTTTAGAAACAACCATCATGCTATAACCATTCTTTAAACTTTTTTCAAAAGTATCTGTTGTTCGGTCAAATACCATAAAAAATTCTAAACCAAGTAAAATTGCAACCAGTGGGAAAATAAGTGATATATGTCTTTTAATGAACTTCATAAACACTCCCACTATCATCAATATTAAAATGTCTATAAGGGATATTAAATACCATTGGTATTCTATGTGTTACAACCACAACAGTCGTATCGAGCTGATGACAAGCATTTTCCATAAGATCCCAAATAACATTTGAGGAGTAATCATCAAGGTTACCTGTTGGTTCGTCTGCTAAAATTAAAAATGGATTTTTTGCTAAAGCACGAGCAACACCAACTCTTTGTTGCTCTCCACCTGAAAGTTCCAAAGGATATTTCTCCTCTTTTCCACTCAATTTTACATGGTGAAGCAAACGTTTTGCCTGAGTTGATTGAACCTCTGATGAATAACCTGAAATCCATAAAGGTAAGACCACATTTTTTTCAACTGTCCACTCATTAATAAGCTTATAATCTTGAAATACTATCCCTAAGTGACTTCGCAATTCTTGTAATTTTGCTTTCTTAATATCTATCATATCAAGACCTCCAATAACAAGTTTCCCTTGGCTTGGTTTTAAATTTCCATAAAATGACTTAAGTAGTGTTGATTTTCCACTACCACTAGGTCCTGTAATAAAAACAAAATCACCTTTTTTAATGGTAAATGTAGCATTTTTTATAATCTCATCATCGCTACCATATGCAAGTGTTAAATTATTTGCCGATATAACATTAGACATTTAAATACTCCATAATTTTATAGTGTGTTTTAGAATTTGTAACGGTTTTGACAGGATTATCATGAAAATAATAAGTTTCTAATCTATCCATATAAATAAATTTATGTTCAGGTCTATCAAAACTTCCAAAAGCCAATTTTATTAAAATTGATTCATCATCTATTTTAAAAAGTCGTTCAAAATGGATAAATGCACCTTCAAAAAGCAAAGGTTTATATGATATTTTATCTAAAAGTTCTTTTTTATAAGAGATATCTTTAAAAGAAAAATTAAAATCCAATACTCTCTTTTCTGACTCCTCTAACGATGTAACATAAACATCGTAAATATCTTTTTCCTGTTTCAACCATCTCGCTTCATACTTACTCGTCACTTCTAAAGCTTCATTTTTACGTACTTCTACAGCTGTCTTAGAAACTTTATCACCTAAAAAAGTATCTAAAGCGTACCAAAAATATTTATAACTGTCTGTTCTCAGTTCTAATCGACCACCTTTTTTAAGTACCCTCATAGATTCTTCTAAAAAAGAAGATGAAATCACCCGTCTATGGGGCTTTTTATCCCATGGTACAGGGAAATGTACAAAAATTTCATGACATAAATTAGAAGGTATGGTCTCTAAAAGCAATCGTGCATCATAGTTTACCACCCATATATTTTTTAAATCCAATAGTTCAATTTGCTTTAAAACTTGTAAAGCTGAAGGGGTATGAATTTCAATCCCTATAAAAAGTCTATCTGGATTTTTTTGAGCCTGATACAAAAGATGTTTACCTGATCCAAATCCCACCTCGATAGAGACACTTTCAAAAGGGTACTCTATATTATCAAAATCTTCTATATTTTTCTCATACTCATTCGAGAGTACCACTTTATTTGGATGGATGGTTATATTTGACTGAAGCACCTCTAAATCAAAACCTAGAGACAAATCTTCAATCGCTTTTTTGAGTAAATTTACCTTTAACGGTCTGGTCACTTTATCATACTTAAGTAACCAAGATTTTTCACTTTTCTTTAGGTGTAAAAGAAATGATTCATTTTCAAGATTTACAGCAATCAATTCATCATCAGAAAATGAGTCCTGTGCAGTAAACAGCACTTTTGTTGTTCCATATACTCCCTCTTTTATCATAGAAGTATCAAATTTTTTAACAGTAATATGTGGCATCTACACTCTTATCTTGTACGTATAACAATTGATTTACTAGGTCGAGAAATACTGTCATCAAAACCAACAGCGATAACTCTATAAGTATAAGTATTATTAGGTGCAACATAGGTATCAATATATTCTGACATCATCCTATTTTTTATAGAAGCTATCCATTTCCATTGTCCATTATTAATACTTTTCTCTATTTTATACATCTTTACACGTTTATCTATATGGGGTCGCCAAATTAGTTTTATAACATTCTTTGCTCTTTGAAAGCCTTGAAAAAAAGTGATGCCTTCAAATGGAGGTAAAGTTTGAACCTTAATAATTTGACCATGAGGTGACTCAAAGCCCCCTTTAATGGTTGTAAAAGTATAGGTATATTGACTATTTTGTTTAAGTCCACTATCTACATAGTGAGAAGAAAACTTACTTTTAACTGTACCTATTATTTTTAACTCTTTTGTTTGACTATTAACATACTTATTACTATCTGTTCTATAAATATTAATACCATCAACACCTTTTGAAGACAAAGGTTGCCATTCAAATGCAACAGAAGTATTCGATGCAATGGCTTTAACATTGTTAAGCTTTGGTAGTTTTGGGTCTAGTTGATGATTCATCAATGCACTTGGGCTACATCCATTTAGTAATAGTAGTGAAATAGCTATCAATGATATTGGGGTTAAGTTTTTCATCAATCTCTCCTTTGTTAAATTTTTTATCTATAAAATTTCTCATATCGGGGAAAAGAGGAGCGATAAACTCCATTTTTTTGCCTGTTGTAGGATGCAACATATATAGTTTATATGCGTGCAAATATACTCTATTTATTGTATCTTTTTTGCTCTTAAAACCATATAAAGTATCACCAAGTATATGTCTTCCTAAACTCTCCAAATGAACTCTTATTTGATGTGTTCTTCCTGTAAAAAGCTTTACAGCAATGAGTTCTATTTGATTCGGAGTCTCTCCTAATTTATAAAATGCTGATTTGGCTTCTTTTCCATTCTCTCGTATATCCATCTTCAAACGATTATTAGGGTTACGACCTATCGATTTCTCCACTATTCCATTATCTTTTAAAGGATAATCAATCAATGCAAGATAATATCGTCCCATACTTTTATCTTGGAGTTGTTCACTCAGTTTTTGATGGGCTTCATTTGTCTTGGCTATCACCAAAGCACCTGTGGTATTCTTATCAATTCGATGAACAATCCCATGTCTCTCTTCCCCAGATATAGTAGAAAGGGAAACTCCTCTATGAATAAGCCAGTCTACTAAAGTTGCCTCTTTAACTGAGGGTGCAGGATGAACAACCAGTCCAGCTGGTTTGTTAACAACCATCATAACCTCATCTTCATAAAGTATCTCAACATCAAAATCAATAATGGCTGGTTCTTTAGGGACTACTTCTTTAAATCTGTATGAAATAAGCTCTCCAACAAGAAGTTTTTTACCTGTTTTAAATACAATTTTCCCATTAACAGTAACCAAACCCTCTTTTATTAGCTGTTCAACCTGATTTCTACTCTGATTTAACTCTAAGGTTAATACTTTGTCTAAACGTCCAGCTTCTTGAACTTCAAATGATTTTAAATCCATTCTACTCTTTTATTAAATTTTATTTTATCTCAAATTATGCTATAGAATTGTGAACAAAACGTTTATGTTAAAAACCATGAGATAATTTTAGATTTATTATTATAGCTAAATCACTAATGGTTTAAAAACTTAATTTTGATATAATATAATTAACTAATTTAACCACTAGGATTATTTATGAATAAAAAATTATTATTTATAGCTTTTTTATGCTCACTTCTTTCAGCAGAAACAGTTACATCTAAAGAGATGCGTGCACATGATACAAACTATTCAAAAAATTATGAAAACAGTTCAAATAAAGAAACAACTAAAGATAGTGTTATTTCATCTACAGCCGATGCTTCTGCTCAAATCACCATTATGGTAACACTACAAGTTATATCAGAAGTAACTTCAGGAAGAAGTGAAAATAAAGCAACCATAAGTTTTCTTGATAACAATCGAATAGAAATTACTGAAGACATTGCTCAAGGAGAAGGGGAGCATTTAGAAACATTATTAAGCATGATGAAACTAGAGAAAAATGAAAAAAATCTAAAGAAAATACAAAATAATTTTGAAAACCTTATCTATCTTAGCCATAACGATTTTTTAAATAAATTAACAACTTTAATCTAATTTGTTCTAAAAACTGTTCCTATATTTATCATAAATCGAATAGATAGTTCATCATTATTTTCACTTCGAGCTAATAATGATGGATTTAGTTCATAATAAATCCAATCTTTATATAACTGATTCCGATATATTCCATAGAGTTGAGGATAAACAACTGTTATATCTTCATCTCTTATTTCAGTAAACAATGAGACACCCAAAATCACTCGTTTTTTTTCATTATATGGCTTAATTATACTTAAATCATTTACCATTTTCTGGTAATCTTCAGTTGATTTATATCCAAATGTATTTCTAAAAGAGATATAAAAATCTTTTTCTATATACTGTAAAATATCATACCCTATTATATTTTCAATATCACCATCTATATATAAACGAAAACGATTAGAAATTAAAGATTGATACTCTACTCTATCTTCAAAGTAATATTTTGCTTTGAGATTTAGATAGGGATGTAAACTTTGTTTTCGAAAACGAACACCCACACCCGAGGCAATATTTAGCTCTTTTAACATATAATTAAAATATTCTATCCTTAAAAAATAATTCTTTTTTTCCAACTGGTGATTATTATTTAAAACAGTATCATCATATAATAAGTCATCACTATCCTCATCTTCTAAAATTAAGCGTAATTTTTTTTGAATTTTTGGTAAATTTAAACGAAGTTTGAGTCTCATAGCATATTCACTCTTCTGACCACTTTCTACAGCAAAAGAAGTTTTAAGTTCAGCCTGTGTATCACTACGAAGAGTAGAATTCATATCAATAAAGTAATCATCTATACTGTTACTGGTATCAACCAACCATAAACAAAGATCATCATGATAAGAATCAAGTATACTTTCATTGTTTCCAGCATTTAAGCCATATATTGTAAAAACAATTACAAAAATAATTATACGAATAATAAACATGCAATAATTATAACATTGAAAAATATAAATTTGGTTAATTTCGAAGTAAGAATATATCTGGCGGACAGTGAGAGATTCGAACTCTCGGTACCGTTACCAGTACGCATCCTTAGCAGGGATGTGGTTTCAGCCAACTCACCCAACTGTCCGTATTGTAGTTCCACGTTTTGTGGAGTGAGATTATAGGGGAAAGATGCTTAAAAAAATATAAAATTATCTATATTTTTAGAAATTTCTATATTTTTTGTCAGAAACTACATTAACTTTAAAATTTTCTCAACTTTTTCTAAAGGATTTTCATCTTTATAGATGGGTCTTCCTATAACAGGAAAATCTACCCCCTCCTCTTTTGCTAACTCTAAAGTAGCCACCCTTTGTTGATCTCCTGCATCTTCTCCAAAAGGTCTTATACCTGGACATAAAGTTAAAAATTTATCTGAGGTTGCATTTTTAATGGCTCTACTCTCAAATGTAGAACAAACAACACCATCTAATCCGTTGATATAAGAGATTTTTGCAAACTGCTCTGCTTTTTCATTAATTCCTTTTTCATATATAAGAGAAAAATTCTCTTCATCAAATGAAGTTAAAGCTGTAACAGCTAAAACTAAGGGTCTATTTTCATAAGTAGATAATCTTTCCATAACAGTTTTCATTGCAATTGCTCCTGCTGATGCATGTATGTTAAACATATTGACACCAAGCTTTGCTATCTCTTCAGCTGCATCAGCCATGGTGTTAGGGATATCATAAAGTTTTAGATCTAAAAATATTTTAAACTCAGGATTAATTCTTTTAAGCGACTTAATAAATGGCTTTCCATCCCTTATATAAGCTCTGAATCCTACTTTCATCCAAATATTATGATTTTTTAATGCTGTGGCTAAAGCCAAATTCTCTTCTGCTGATGGTAAATCTAATGCTACACATAATTGCATGTAATATGCCCCTTAATAATTTTTGATATAATTCTACCAAAATTATTAAAATCAAGGATTAACATGTCAAAAAGATATGAAATAGCACAAGATATTATGGAAACATATAACTACGCAAAATTTAACACATCAAAAGGGACTATTTGGATTAAGCTTTACACAGAAGATGCACCAAATACAGTAGCCAACTTGGCTCATCTTGCGGGTGAAGGTTTTTATAACAACTTAAAATTTCACAGAGTAATTCCAGGATTTATGGCACAAGGTGGTTGTCCACATTCAGGTCCGAATGGTAATCCTAGTATGGCAGGGATGGGTGGACCTGATTGGTCAATTGACTGTGAAACAGATACAAGTCATGAAGCACACAGAAGAGGTACACTCTCAATGGCTCATGCAGGACCAAATACAGGTGGAAGTCAATTTTTCATCACCTTTGTTCCAACTCCACATCTTGATGGTGTACACACAGTATTTGGAGCAATTGAGCTTGATGATTCTGAAAGCTTTGCTGTTCTTGATTCAATTGAACAAAATGATGAAATTATTTCTGTAGAAGTTGTTTCTCAAAAAGCTTAAACTCACCTTTCCTCTGATTTAATTATGAGAGGAGATATTATTTTTAAAAAAAAATATATTTTTTACAAAATTATATTAAATTATATTATTTTTTATGCTATAATATTTAAAACAAAGGATATAACTTATGAAAACATTGAACAAACTCTTATATCCAGCCCTTTATGTTATGAACAAGCTCTCTTTTAAAATTAAAATTATAGCTTCAATTTCTATACTTTTTTTACTTCTTCTGTTTCCATCAAGAACAGCTTTCATGGATTATTTTGAAAAAAGTACTATTTATGATAATCAAATAACAGGTTTAGAATATATAGAAATTGTAAAAAGTTTTATAAATACAATACAGAGACATCGAACATTATCAAATAATTATCTTCAAGGAAACCTATCTTTACGGAATAAGTTGATTGAAAATGAGAAAATCTATACAAATCAACAACGTACATTAAGAGAGTATGATGAAAAAAACTTCAGACTACTCTCTTCTAATCCAAACTATGCAGTAGCTATCTCCCTTTTTAATGTTATTAGTTTAGATACCTTTGACAAGACAGTTCCCTCTAAGAAAATTTTTAAAAAACATGGTGAAGTTGTTAATAAACTTATAGCAACTATACATGATATCTCTAAAAGAAGTTCATTCTCGGCAAGTAAAGACCCTCGAATAAATTATCTAGCATATGTTATACAAGAATCATTTCCTCATCTCTATGAATATTCAAATCAATTAAGAGATTCATCTAATGAATTACTGAATCAAGAAAAAATAACTCAGGAGGGAAAAGAGAAACTTTTTGCATTGGCTACAGATTTAACAAGCATCCAACTTAATCTAAGAGACAATACCATATTGAGTCAATTAGATAATTATCATGGATTAGTAAAACAAACAACAGCCATCACTTATAATCTTTCGAATATATTAGAAATTATCACTGAGAATATTATAAATAATAAAGCATATAATTTCAATAATGAAGCATTTATCCAAAAGATCTCATCTAATATGGAATTACAAGAAAATCTTTATGGATTTTTCACACTTACCTATATAGAAACAATTAAAAGTTTAAAAATAGAATTGAAACGTAAACTTATTGACCTTGTTACTATTTTTCTTATTATTCTTCTTATTGCATTTTATATTTTTATTGCATTTTATCAATCGGTAACAGGCAACCTAAAAAAACTTCAAAAAGCCTCTGAAATGATATCTTCTGGACAAACTCAAATCAAACTTGAAGTTGACAAGAAAGATGAAATTGGTCGAGCCCTTTTGGCTTTTAATAGTATGAGTGAAAAACTACATAAAAATATCTCCTTTCTTGATGGGTATAAAACAGCCATAGACAATAGTAGTATTGTCTCTAAAACCAATCTAAAAGGCATTATCACCTATGCGAATGAGATGTTTTGTGAGGTTTCAGGATATACACAAAAAGAGCTAATGGGACGTTCCCATAATATTGTTAGACATCCAGATGTACCTAAAGAGGTATTTGAAAAACTATGGAGTACCATTAGAGCAAAAAAAATATGGAAAGGGGTTGTTAAAAACCGAACTAAAAATGGAGAAACCTATATTGTTGATGCAACCATTCTCCCTATTCTTGACCATAATGGAAAAATTATTGAATACTTTGCAGTAAGACACGATATCACAGAGCTTGAAAAGAGTAAAGAGGAGATTAAAAAACAAAGAACTGATTTATTAACGGGTCTCCCTAATAGGAATCAACTCTTGGTTGATTTAAAAACAGCTATTAAACCTATTATTTTTTATCTTAACATTGATGACTTTTCAGGATTTAATGATTTTTATGGTTCTAATATTGGAGATAGTGTTTTATTGAATCTTGCAAATATACTCAGAAATATAAAAGAGAAAAAACATTTTAAACTTTACAAATTTCAAGCCGATCAATTTATTTTACTTTTTCAAGAGGGCTACTTGGCTCAAAGTAATTTTCAAATATTCTTTGAAAAGTTTATTGCCGATATTGAATTACAAATAAGTCAAATAAATATAGAAAATCAAAATCGTATAAACATATCGGTAACAGGTGGAGCAGCAACTTATTATGCTCATGATAATTATCAGAAACTTATCTTATATTCAAATATTGCTCGAAGACAAGCTCGACTTGAACATAAAAAATTTTTACTCTTTAACCACAGTATGAGAAAAAGTAAAGATTATGCTGAAAATATAGAATGGATTAAAAAAATCAAAGAAGCGTTAAGTGAAAATAGAGTTGTTACCTATTATCAACCCATTTTAAATAATCAAACAGGAGAGATAGTTAAATACGAAACCTTAGTAAGAATGATAGACAGAGATGGTCATCCAGCACCAACCTTTACTTTTTTAGAAATTTCTCAAAAAGCAAAGCTTTATCCGCTCATTACCAAAATTGTTATTGAAAAGGCATTTAAAACTTTTGAAAATTTGCCATCTTTTGAATTTTCAATAAATTTAACCATAGAAGATATTCTTTCAAAAGAAACAACCGATTACATCTATATGAAACTTAAAAATTATAGTAACAGTCACAATGTTATATTTGAAATCACAGAATCAGAAGAGGTTAATGACTATAAAATTATTAACAACTTCATTAAAAATATTAAAAAATTTGGTGTAAAAATTGCAATTGATGATTTTGGTTCAGGTTATGCCAATTTTGAGCATATTTTAAATATTGATGCTGATTTTATTAAAATAGATGGTAGTTTAATTAAAAATATCAATAAAGATAAAAATGCTAGAATCATCACTGAAGCGATTATTTCATTTTCAAAAAAACTTGGAAGAAAAACCATTACTGAATATGTTCATAATGAAGAAGTTTATAAAATTGTTAAAGAATTGGGTGCTGATTATTCACAAGGTTTTTACTTTGGCATACCTTCTCCTAAGATTGATTAGCAGGTAAATATTATTTTTTGTTTAAGATTATACACTAGTTAGTTAAGTAAAAATATCTCTTAACTATAAAAAACAGCTTAATCATAAATATTGATTTTTTTTTTAATATTCACCCTTTTTTAATAAACTGCTGTGTTATACTTAATGTATGAAAACATTACTTAAAACGATAAAGTTCTTAACCTTACTAATAGTGATTATAAACAGCACTCTCTATGCTGAAAGTATTTCTGGTACACAACCTAGTTACGATAAAGTTTATCGTAGTGATAGAATTGGAGATTCTTACCACTTTTTTCTTTTAACTAAAGATGGAAAATATTATCACTTATATACCAATCGAACCAATAGTTTAACCGCTAGTGAACTTAAATCAAAAAATTTAATTGAAATATTAAAGAAAAAACAATCTTGGGGTCAAGCTTTTCCTAAAAAAGGTACATATACAATAAGTGATGGAAAGATATATACCAAGCTTTTATGGAAAAGAATTAAAATATTATCAGATAAAAAAATAAAATATCTTAATAAAACTTTTTTTCTTCAATAATTTTTTATTTGGAATTAAAAACTCAAATATATTGAATATTGGGTTTTTTTACTGAATTTTTTCAATCTATAAATTTTATAAAGTTACTTCTTCTTTTAATCGCCTTTTTTAATAAACTGCTGTGTTATACTTAATCTATGGAAACACTACTTAAAACTATCAAATCCTTAACTTTACTCTTCTTAATAGCAAATAGTATACTTCATGCTGAAAAGATCTCTGGTACACAACCTAGTTACGATAAAGTTTATCGTAGTGATAAGATTAAAGACTCTTATTATTTTTTCCTTTTAACAGAGGATAAGAAGTACTACTATCTATATACCAATAAAACTGACAGTTTAACAAGCAGTGAACTTAAATCAAAAAATTTACTTGAAATATTAAAGAAAAAGCAGTCATGGGGTCAAGCTTTTCCTAAAAAAGGTAAATATACGATTAGTGATGGAAAAATTTATACCAAGCTTTTGTGGAAAAGAATAGAAGTATTGTCCAATAGTAAAGTAAAATACCTAAACAAAACCTTTTATCTTAAATAATCTTTCTTACTCTTTTAGTTACAATTAGAACTCAAATAGATTAAATATTTTAGTTACCCATTAAGGAATATAAATGTACGGATTTTATAGAGTTGCTTCAGCTGTTAACAAAACAATTGTTGCAAATCCCCAAGAAAATGCCATAGAAATAGTAAAACTTTTAAACCAAGCTTCTAAGAAAAGAGCATCTATTATTCTTTTTCCAGAACTTACCTTAACAGGGTATACAGCTTCTGACCTTTTTTTCAATCAAACACTTTTACAAAAACAAAATGATGCGCTTAACTCCATATTACAGATTACTAAAAACATCTCAACCATTGCTATTTTAGGAATAGTCTTACTTGACAAACATCGTCTTTATAACTGTGCTGTTGTGATTCAAAATGGTACTATTTTGGGTGTTGTTCCCAAAAGCTATCTTCCCAATAAAAAAGAGTTTTATGAAAAACGTCAATTTATCTCTGGAAAATCTATTAAAAACAGTACAACCCTTTTATTTGACAAAACTATCCCCTTTGGGGTTGATTTACTATTTACAGATAATAAAGAGATAACCTTTGGGGTAGAGATTTGTGAAGACCTTTGGGCTGTTACCCCTCCAAGCAATCAGATGTCAATTAATGGTGCAAATATTATCTTTAACCTCAGTGCGAGTAATGAACTTATAGGAAAAGCTGAATATCGTGAAGAGTTGGTACGAACCCAAAGTGCTAGATGTATGGGTGCATATATCTATACCTCATCAGGGGTCGGAGAATCAACAACCGATACCGTTTTTGGAGGGCATAGCATTATTAGTGAATATGGTTCTACTTTAGCACAGAACAAACGTTTTTCTATGGACTCCAGCCTCATCACAGCTGACCTTGACTTAGAGCGTCTAAATTGGCAACGTATTTCAGAATCAAGCTATTCCGATGAAGAGAGAACAGAGTTTAGAACCATTACCATTCAAGAAACTCCACAGATTAAAGAATTAAACCGTTTTATCCCATCTATGCCCTTTGTCCCCTCTATTTATCAAGAAAAAACAACCCGTTGTGAAGAGATTATCAACATTCAAGCACATGGACTTATAAAACGGATGACCCATGCCCACATAAAAAAAGCCATTATCGGCATCTCTGGTGGCTTAGACTCTACCCTTGCCCTACTCTCTACCCATCAAGCTTTTAAAATTATGAATTGGGACAGTAAAGATATTATCGCCATCACCATGCCAGGGTTTGGAACAACCAGCCGAACCAAAAACAATGCCATAGAGCTTTGTAAAGCTTTAGATGTGACCTTACGAACAGTTGATATTACAAAACTAGCCCTCACAGAATTTGAAGCAATAGGGCATGAGGTCAATGACCACTCAGTCACCTACGAAAATGTCCAAGCAAGGGCTAGAACCAGCATCCTTATGAATACAGCCAACAGAGAGGGTGGATTGGTGATAGGGACAGGTGACTTGAGTGAAATAGCTTTGGGTTGGAGTACTTACAACGGTGACCATATGAGCATGTATGCTCTAAACTCTGGAATTCCAAAAACACTTATAAAATATGTTATCGAATACTTTAAAAGCAATGGGAAAATCAGCCATATTATTGATGATATCTTAGACACCCCCATTAGCCCTGAGCTTCTACCTCACAAAGAGAATGAAATCGTTCAAGAAACAGAAAGTATTGTCGGTCCATATGAGTTACATGACTTCTTTTTGTACCATTTTATTAAATATGGAGCAAAACCAAGTAAGATTCTTTTCCTTGCCAATCATGCCTTTGATAACTACGATGAAGAAACCATTAAAAAATGGCTAAAAAAGTTCTTGTGGCGTTTCTTTACACAGCAGTTTAAACGCTCCTGTATGCCAGATGGTCCAAAAGTAGGAAGCATTAACCTTAGCCCTAGAGCTGACTGGAAAATGCCTAGTGATGCAGATTTTAAAATTTGGCTAGAAGATTTGTAGCCAAAATTTCAGAATTAAAAAAAGGATAAAGTTTTGCATTCATAGGTTTAGAGTCTATCTCACCTCTAAACCCTTGCTCTATTAGCTCTTCAACCAAAACTTTCATAAAAAATCCATGAGAAATCAATAAAACATCTGTTTTATTTAAAGTTTTTAATTCCTCTACCAACTCTTTGGCTCGTCTTTTACTATCGACCCTATTCTCTCCATCAAGTTTATTAAAGTACCACATAATACTTCCCATGGTAAACCAAGCATATTTATAGAGCCTAATCTTGGTATCAAAAAATACCCGTGAACCTACCTCCATAAGCTTGTCTGTATAGATTGTTTCTACCTCTGGAAGAAACTCCTCTCGTGTCCTTTTTGCTCGTGACAATGTACTACAATAGATAAGATCTATCTCTTTAGGTAAATCCAAATTCATCATTTTTAAAGGTAGGGTATCATAAGTATCAACCCAACGGTTAAACTCTTTAGAATTTAACCATGAGTCACCATTATCTTGAACTTTAAAATGTCGTAATAGATAAATGGTCATACTATTTCTTTACAAAATGTTGATAATCTTTAATGGTATTCCAATCTCCACCCCATTTCCATCCATAACTCTTAAATAGCTCGGTTGCAGGGTCATTAGCCATAAGTAATGCTCTGTCGGAAAGGTTATAGATATCTTTATGTTTACGATTTCGATACTGCTCTGATGCTTTATGTGAGATATGTCCACTTCGAGAGATATAAGGGTTGGCAATAGGGTTAATGTCTATCGCTTTTCCATAAGCATGTTTTGACCACTTCTTCTTTTTTCCTGTCACAGGTCTACAGTTAAAAGCTGAGGTGTTATCAGCCTCAATCGACTGCCAATCATTTCCACCATAGTTGCTAACCAACTCCATTTTATGGATAGCATAATTCATGGTATAAAGATGTTCAAAAATTTCCACAACCTCATCAGCCACATCAGCATGAACAATCATCTCACCTTGTTGATATTGACCATTAAAATTGAGATAATCCATGGTCAAATAGCGTAAGTCAGAGAGTGCTACAGGGCAACCCTTTTGCCAAGAGTTCCCTTGAACCATACGCTCTTTAATATCGTTGGTAATTTCTGAAATATTTGATTGGTACTCTGCAAAGAGAGAACCACTAAGTAGAGTACTTAGCAGTAAAACTGTTTTGATTCTTTTCATATAAATCCTTAATAATATATAAACTTCTTTAATTAAACTTTCCGAAGTTCAATAGTATATCAAGCAAAAATAAAAGAATCGTGAAATTATTTATAAGCTTTTAACCCATCATTTATTTGAACATACGCCTCTATAGGTGTGGTTTCAAAATAAAAAATATCATGCTTTTTAGCAAACTCTTTGGTCATTTTTTGAACTTTTAACAAATTAAAGCGTGGTGCTTTAGGGAAAAGATGATGCTCTATTTGTGTATTTAATCCACCATAAAACCAATGGATAATAGCCCCACCAGAAAGGGAACGACTTCCTCTCATTTGAAGTTCCATCCATGAAAGTTTTTTACCCTCTTCCTCTTCAAACACTTCACAACCCAAATGGTTCGTAATAAAGCCAAATGCCAACCAAGGTGAAACCACAAAGTTTAGTGTTAAAAAAACAATTAAACCATCGGTAAATCCTAATTGATAAAAAATAGTTCCCCAAATAATAGGCCAATGTAACAACATAAGTGCAAATTCACCCCAAAGTTTTCTTTTAATCACAAAAGAGTATGACTGAGCAATAAATGCAAAGTTCATAAAAAACATAGAACCCCAAAAAATTAGGTGTTTATGCTTTTTAATGGTTTCACTATTACCTCTATGTTTGTCATTGGTAAATGTTCCATCCAAAGCTCGTATATCTTCATCTTTTTCTATAATATTACAATAAGTATGATGATTTACATTATGTTTATAGTCCCACCACGATGAAGAGTTACTTAAAATAATAGCTGAAAATGGATAACTCAACTTAAAAGAGAGTTTTTTATTTTTAAAATATTGTGTGTGTAAAACATCATGAGAAATAAACACTGCACGGGTAAAAATAACCGTCATAAAAAGTCCTAAAAGAAAAGGATTCCACATGGGAGCAGTGGTCAATGCTATGGTTATAGCAATCAGCACCCCTACCATCTCTATTGACCCTCTTACGGGCACTCTGTCTAACAGTCCAGCTGCTCGAACCTCTGCTTTTAACTCATCAAAATTATCTGGATAAGGTGATTTAACCATATTTTTCCTTTTTTATGTCTCCGTTGATTATAACTATGATATGCTGAAATTATAAAACTATTCTCTTTATGTAACTTAGGTTACTCAAAAAAATATCATTTTCAGTCATAATTCAAACATCATATAACAATAATAAAGGATCCAATATGAACGTACAAAAAATTAGAAGTATCTGTAGACCCCTTAGAGTGGTTGCTGGTTTAGCACTGATAGGTTATGCCTTTTATAGTGGTAATAACTGGTTTTATTTAGGGGCTATCCCTCTTATCGCTGGGCTTATCAACTTCTGTCCTCTTTGTAAAATCACAGGTCAATGTGAACTCATGGGTGGGAACTAAAACTACACAAAGGGTTAAGGGTATCACGCTAAAATGCAAATTATAAATTTGCATTTGGAGTAACCCATGCCTCTTAACTTACAAGCTTTCCCTTTTGAAACCTCATTAGACGAGGAAGCCATCTCTTTTTTAGAAAAACAGGCAAAACCGATTGCTGTTCCAAAAAATAACATCCTCTTTTATCAAGGTGAGATTTGTGACAATGTTCTACTTTTAACAAAAGGTAAAGTTCGTCTCTATATCCAAGATGAAGGAGTAGAAAGTATCGACCTTTATACTCTAAACGAAGGGGAACAGTGCATCGTCAATACAGCCTCCCTACTCTCCCACACCAATGCCATCGCTTCTGCTGAAACCATCACCGACATAGAAGGTTACATTATAGATGCAGAGAGCATTAAAAAACTATCGGCTCTATCCCCTGCCTACCAAAGCTACATCTTTTCCCTCTACACCATTCGGATGGGTGACTTGGCTTCACTGATTAATGATATAAAGTTTAAAAAGCTCGACAAGCGTGTGATGGAGTGGCTACAAAAACAAGATGTAAGCATCATAAAAACCACCCATGAAGAGATAGCCAACACATTAGGGAGCAACCGTGTGGTGATAAGCCGTACATTAAAAGGGTTGGAGAAGAAAGGGGAAGTAAAGTTGCACCGTGGGGCTGTTGAGGTGTTGTAAAACTAGGAAACGATGACTTTAGTCTCGCGAAACAGCTCATCCAAATAACCGTTAAAATCAACTCTATCCTACCAAGAAATAGGAAACGGCGTAGGTCGGGTTGCCCTCATCCCGACGTTAATTGGCATAAAAAAGGTTCGATAAAAGGCTTAAACTTTCTCAAACATCCCATCAATAAGCTTTTGGTTAATTCTATATCCATGGTCAATAGCTTGGTTTAAAAATAATTTTGCTTCCCCTTTTGAAAGAAATCCTTTTTTAATATTTACATAGATTATCCCTAAAAGACCAATAATCTCTAACCTTTGTCGCATAGCAATCTTACGACCTTTTTTTTCGTCAATAATCAATTTACTTTTTAGCTCCAATGCCAAGGCAATCGCTTCACTCTCACCCAAATCTAAAAGCTGTCGTAAACTTTTTAGGGTCTCATTCTCACTCGCTTTTTGAATGCTAATAAAAGGAGGTAACTCAATGGCTCTTTTCACAGAAATCTCAGCATAAACAGCAGAGGGAATAATAATCTTTGGAAACAGATTAGAGAGTAACTCCAAACGGTTTAAATCGAAAAGGATAATCAGCGTCGTACTGTCACTAACAATCATAAAAAGCTATCCATAAATTTCATATCATCTTCAAAATCATAGTCGATTACATCTATTCCCATTATAGAGAGCAGTTTCATTCCCTCTTCATGGTTTATATTCAAAGCAGAAGCAAACTGCCCCATGCTTAAGTAACCTTTTTTATAAGCATCTATCATAAGAGCTGTTTTGAGTCCATCGGTTACAATGGTATCTTCAAAAGAGAACGCCATACCGATGGGTTTACTCCGTTTGGTTATCATGGTGTACTCATCTGCTTCAAGTGAACGTGTCAAGAGTGCTGGGTTGGTCTGTAGCTCTTTTATGCCTATGGTTTGCATGATATTATCCTTTTTATTTAAAGTACTTACTTTTAGTAGTATAGCATGTTTTTTATATTAAACCTAAAAATGAAAATAATCGATTATATATCTCCAAAATGGTTCATATAAAAGTAATATAGTCATAGCTATAACTCCAATAATAATATTTCGTGTAATACAATAAGAAGCATATAACTTGGATTGTCGTTTACTTATGATTTTATCAATTTTTTCCAAATCTTTTTCCAAAAGATGTAAAGTTATATTAGGGTCTACTTTCACAGGGTAAACATCCCCTCTTCTCTTAATCTCATCTAGCTTCTTTTCAAAATTCAGTATCTTTCTTAAATATTTTCTGAATCGTTTTTTATTCTTTGAATTAAATTTAATTTCGTTTAACTTATATTCTAGTTCTTTGATTTTTTCTTCATATCTATCATCTAGCTTCAATAAATTCCAAGATGTCTTGTTAGAAAGTTCTAAACTCTCTTTTAAATTTGTTTCTGATTTTGTTAATTTTATAGACGAAAGTTCCCGTTTAAATTCACTTTCTTTCAACTCAACATCTTTCTCTTTGAGAAGTAAATCATTTTCAAGTTTAACAATCTTTATAGTTAATACTTTTATCTTCTCTTGAAATCTTTGCTTTGCTTTTTCGGTTAAATTCGTTTTTGAATCATTTTCAAAACTTTTTTCTAACTCGTTATACTCTTCTTTTAGAAAAATAAGTTCTTTATTTTTTTTCATAGAAATATTTTCACTATCCTGATACTTAAGTGTTATTCCCTTTAAAGTATCAACTAAGTTTTTCATTTTTTCTTTGAGTGTTATAACTTCTTCTTGATACCTTTTATCTATTTCTAAAATCTCATTTTTATGAGACTCTTTTAAATTCTCAATATGCAATTCATGCTCTCTCTTAGTAAAAGCGATAGACATTTCCAATAATTTACGATTATATGAATCACTATCTTTCTCATATAAACCTTGAATAGCATTATAAAAATTCCAATTACTATCCTTTATAATTTTTTCAATATCTACTTGATTATTATTTGAATCTTTACTAGTCGATTTACCTTCAGGAACAGCTCTATTTAAGCACTCCTCTATCTTCTCATTCATACTTTTGATTGAATTATTTAAAATAATAAAAGCTTGTTTACTAGCTCTATCATTTTGATGATACATAGTTTGGATTTTAGATACCAAGGATTGATTACTTCGATATACATTATCTAAAAAATTATTCAATTCCTGACTATTAGTTTTTATAATGGTTATTTTAACCTCATCTAATTTTTTAGTGATTTTATTTGTACTTGTATCAATTTTAGTTAAAATATTTTGAGAGACAGTATCAAGTTTTTTATCAGTATTAAAAACCCTATAATTAATTTTATTTAAAAGAGTTTTATCTGAAACATGAGTAGACAAAAGTTGAATATCTTGTGTTAATTTGGCTACAGTACTCTCATACTTTCTCTCCAAACTAACAAATTTTTCATGAAACTCTATCATTTGATTATCAAAAATATTTAACTCTTCTAATTTAGTTTTTATATCCTGATATTCAATAGATTCTCTATCTAGTCGTCCTAGTAAATCAATAAGTTTATTAGAAAATTGCTTCTTATTTAAACAACTATTTTTACTAAACTCCTCATTTGTATAAATTTTATATAAATTAGAACTAACCTCATCATCTTCAATGTTTAAAAGTATATTTTCAGCTTCTATAAACTTATTATTTGAAATAAGAACTTTTGCCAACTCTTTTGAAAAATTTATAATTTCACTCTCATTATCATCATATTTTATAGATAAAAGAGAAATAATTTGTCTATATGTTTCTATCAAACTTTTACTATTTTCATCTGCCTTATATTTTTCAATATCAGACCTTAATGTCTCTATAGCCATTTCGATATTATCTGAAAAAGCACTCTCTTTATCAATCCTTTCTTTTGCTTCTCTTTGCTCTTTAGTTATTTTATCTCGTTCAAATTTTGCCTTTGCAAAATAGTGTTTATAGTCAGGATATAAGGTTATTGCTTTTTTAAAACGATTAGTAGCTTGTTGATTTTTACCATTTTTATGAAAAACAATACCTTGATAAAGAAAGGTATCTGATAGTTCTTTTCTATCTTCTTGTAACTTTTTATATTTAGAATTCATTCTATCACGATAAGTAGGTTGTTCTATAAAATCTATTTCAGAATCAAAAGTATTATGATTTTTAATATCTTGGAGTTCCTTATCATTATTTAATTTATCCATTAAATCATCAAATTCTAATTTCTTTATATCTAAGCCTATCTCTTCAAAGAACTGATAACCCCCAAGAGTCAAAGTATTGTCTAGCTTTTCATTAAGTTCATCAAAAATTTTTCTTAAATCAATAGCAATTATAGAATCAAGTGTAGCTGATTGTATTTGAATTCCAACTAAATAGAGTTTTTCTGTACTTCCTTTAACAAAAACACCTGAACCTGATACTCCTGCAATATTAGAATTTGGATTTCCGTCACTATCTTTAAAACTAGATAACTTCTTATTTGAATCCATTTCAAAAAGATAAGATTTTTTATTTTCTTGCTTATATGTACAAAGAAAAGTATCAAATTGAGTATCCTTTTTATCTCTTATTTTAGGGTATCCCATAATAGTACAACTTTTAAAGTTATCAGAAAAAACAGATATAGGTCTTAATTTTTTAATTTTTTGATTTAACTCTGTCGAAATACGAAAAATCAATAAATCATATTCTTTATTTATATTAGATTGAATATCATCTTTCTTTACAATAATATTACCTATTTCAGGATTTTGCATATTAATACAATCTTCTATTTCTTCTACTTTCATATCTTCTATGTTCATTTCTTCTTTAAAAAAAGTATGTTTAGCTGTAAAAATATAAAAGAATTCTTTTGTAGAAGAGATAGGAAAAATAACTCCACTTCCCAATTTTTTATTATATGTGATTTTTACAATATATTTTTTAATCTCATTATTATCCATTTATCTATCCTTTCTAGGAAAATATTTTGAATAAATTAAGTTAAACTTATATTTGTTACGCTCTTCTCTTGTAAACTTATTGTGATGAATCATATGAGGATAATTAAATATAAAA
>Ga0256826_1000108_pt1 | contig 41359 bp, 45 predicted proteins | sample CV79metaG_FD_185975 | JGI IMG/M metagenome (GOLD analysis project Ga0256826, IMG submission 185975) | Hydrothermal vent microbial communities from East Pacific Rise, Pacific Ocean - CV79 | ecosystem: Environmental > Aquatic > Marine > Hydrothermal vents | place: Pacific Ocean: East Pacific Rise...
TAGCGTTTATCTTCTTTTATTATTCTTTCTAGCTCTTTGATTGTTTCTTTATCTATATCTGTTATGTATCTCATATTGTTATTATACTATTTTTGATGATTTATTTTGGTTAGGTACTTATTACGAATAAAAATATGATTATTTTTCTCTTTAGAGTTATAAAAATTAGCCCCTAAATTTATACCAAACATAAGACTAAGAAGCACTGCATTGTAGAAAAAAGTAGAAATTCATGACACACCCCCTACAGTCTTTTTTGGCATTAGTTTGCCCTAACTACCACTTCAAAATCATCACACAACTTATCTACCATACTATTAGTCTCTCTAATAAAAAATTCTCCCAACGCTTTATGGTTAACAATACTATATTTGGCATCCTTCAAAAGTAGTTTACACTTGGAAACGACGGCTTTAGCCTCGTCCACTATTTTACGTGACTAAAGTCTGCGTTTCCTAAAAAAGTGTCAACTACTTTTTAAAAATATGAAGGATGCCTTAAAATTTTAGAAGGTCTTTGGAAATATGTTAATCTCCGTGACATTGAAGAGATGAAAGAGATAAGCGAAGAGAGAGACTAAACCCTCTTCTTAATTACAATTGTGCCTTAAGCTCTCTTTTCAAAACCTTACCCGTTGCATTTTTTGGTAAAGCATCAATAAAATGAAGCTGTTTTGGAATTTTGAAATTAGCAAGATTATCACGGAGATGTTTACGAAGTTCACTCACATCTATTTTATCTATGCCCTCTTCTAGTTCTATATAAGCTACAGGTATCTCTCCACTTTTTTTATCAACAATCCCAATTACTGCTGATGAAGCTACACCTTGAAAAGAATCAATGACCTCTTCTAGCTCTCTTGGATAGATATTGATTCCTTTTGAGATAACCAAATCTTTTTTTCTGTCAACAATAAAAAGATAATCATCATCATCCATATAGCCCATATCTCCTGTGAGCAACCAACCTTTTACAATGGTTTCATCGGTTGCTTCTGGACGATTAAGATACCCCATCATAATATTATCGCCTTTTACAATAATATCGCCAACCTCTCCTCGTGGAAGTTCCAGCATCTCATCATCAACAATTTTAATCTCATAATGAGAAAATGCTGTTCCTACCGATTTTACTTTTTGAAGATTAAGAGGATTAATACAGACAGCAGGAGAAGCTTCACTCAAACCATAACCTTCTAAAAGAACGGCTCGTTTAAATTTTTTCTGCATTCCTTCAAGTGTTTTAGGTTGCAGAGCAGCAGCCCCTGAAACAAAACCTCGAACTTTGTTGAACCACATAAAATACCACGGTAGCTTTGCTTTAACCAACGCGTTATAAACATCGGGAATTCCTAAAAAGATAGTAACCCGTTTTAAAAGTACCTGTTTGAAAATATTTGAAAAGGGTTTTAGAGATTGAATAACCACCATAGACCCACCCAAATAGAGTGGTAAAATTACACCAATAGAGAAGGTAAACGAATGAAACATTGGTAAAAATACAATAAATCTGTCTTTCTCTTTTATAGCTAAATGGTTGATTCCTCCATAGGCATTCGAGAAGATATTTTGATAACTAAGCATTGCCCCTTTTGGTTTTCCTGTTGTTCCTGAGGTATAGATAATAACAGCCAATTCATCTATTTTTATATTGATAGAATCCATACTTTCAGGAAATGTCATCACTTGTTCAAATGCCACATGACGAGGAGAATTCCCCTTGTAGCCACCTTCCCAAAGAGTAAACTCTAATAAGTTTTGAACCTCATCCGAAGAGACTACTTTGTCGTGAACCACCGAAGAGACCAAAGCTTTTGCCCCTGAATCTTCTAAAATATACGCCAACTCTACCTCTTTTAAAAAGGTATTAATAGGTACAGAGACTGCACCTATTTTAGAAAGAGCAAATACCGTATAGATAAACTCTGCACAGTTACGCATAAACAGAGCAACCTTATCGCCTTTTTTAACTCCTCTACTGTGAAAATACGCCGATAAAGTATCTACTTTAGAGTGAATATCTCTGTACGATATTTTTTCATCACCAACAAAAAGAGCTGTTTTGTTCTTCTTCTTTTTAGCTTGCGTTTGAATTAAATCATAAAAGTTTTCAAATAAATAGTTCATCTTAGAATGTGTATGCCATGCCTACTGTTAGTAGGTCAGCACCACCCTCTGAAAAATTACCATTAATTTGGCTTTCAGTTGCTCCTTGTTTTACGGTTAATTCGTCTTTTGCATCATGCAGATAAGCAATTCCATAAGAGAGATTATCGTTTGCTTTTATACGAACACCCATTGAGTAGACCATAGCATCAGAATCTGGTAACTCATACCCTACATAATTAACAGGAACAGGTGTCTCATCTTTTGATATAGCCCCCATTAGTGTAATACTGTCCGTTACTTTAGCCGTTAGACCTAATCTTATGGTATTGGTATCGTTCCAAGCTTTCATTTTTACATCATCAAAAGCAGGGACTAAAATAGGTTGGATAGGTTTTCCATAATTAAAATCTAACTCTTTATACGCCGACCAATAGGTTCGTTCATAATTTAGCTCTGCTGTATATCTGTTTGCCCATGTTTTAGATACAGCTATATTTAAAGCAGCAGGAAGAGGCACAGTAACATCTGCTGAAAACTGCTTTCCTATATTAGAAAGGTAAAGGTTTGCTTCACCCTGCTCTTTTAATTCAATTTCAGAACGGTAGGTTACAGCCATATTAATATCGGATGTAGGTTTATAGGTCATCGCAAGGTTATACCCATACTCTATGGTATCTCCCTCCATCTCACGTTGAGCAGGTTTTCCAACACCTCGTGCATCATTTTTAACAACCCCTTCAGAGTAGATAAGACGCAAACCACCACCAAGAGCAAAATTATCAGAAACTTTATACGAAGCTACAGGATTAAGCTCGATTACTTTAAGGGTAAACTCCTCGGCAAATGCTTTTTGAACAGGAGACTCCCAACGTTTGGTTAAACCACCAGGAACGGTTAAACTTGCACCCCATCGAACATCGCCCATTGCTTTTGAAACGTAATGAATATTTGGAAGAATTAAATTTTCAATCTCTGATTTTCCTGAGGTAGCAGGATTATCCCCTTTAAACTCATTACGAGGAAGATGAGCCAAGGTTAAACCAGCTTCTGCAAACTGCTTATCTTCCATGAATGCCATATTTGCAGGGTTAAAATAGGCTGTATCTGCTCCATCAGTATGTGCCACATACGCTGCACCCAATGCCATAGAATTAACTGATTGTTCAGGAACTTTATATGCAGCTGCCATAATTAAAGAGCTTGTTATTGTGCTTAATAGTATAATTTTTTTCATCATCAACTCCTAATATCCAATGGTTTGTTTTCTAACTTCTGCAAACATCGTTGTTGCAACCGAATACGCCAAAGAACCACATGAACCATGCCCTACTTTTGTATTTAAACCCAATGTTTTTTCGACAGGAACAAGAGCAACATTTGTTGCACCCATCGCTTTCATTGTTCCTTCGGTAAGTTGTGAAATAGCATAAGGAATAACATCATCTCCTTCACAATGAACCAAACGTACAGGTGTAGTTGGAACCCATGCATGAAGACTGTTTTCTGTTACAGCCACTTTAAACCAATTGCTATCATGTGTAAAGTAATCAGCAACAAATGCTTGAGTAAAAAGTCCTTTCGCTCCTGTGGTGTCGGTAGTTAACTGTGGGTCAATTTTTACTCTCTCTAACTCTCCATTAAACAGAGTTGGAAGCTTTGAAGCATACGGTTCATTTATAATAGAGTTTACCTCTTTTCCCTCGGATTTAGCATACGCATAACCCACATTTGCCATAAAAGAAGGCACACTAAGTTTGGGTTGGCTAAGAACCCCATCTGCCATTGCTTTTAGTGCATAAGGGCCTGCCATTGGGGCTGTCATGGTTACTTGTAAATCCGTTAACTGCTCCTCTTCTATCTTTTTCAAAGTTGCCATAGCAGCATAACCACCTTCAGAATAACCAGTAAGAAAAAGTTGATTATTTAAAGTAATATTATTATCTTTTGAAAAAATCTTTACCTTTTTAATAAAATCAACTGTTGCATTGGCTAAAGAATCTTTTAAAACAAATGGATGATAGTGGTCATTAGAGTCTCCAAAACCAATATAGTCAGGCTGAAGAGTAGCAAAGCCACCAAGCGAAGTTAACAGAACAGATGACCCCTCTGGAGTACCTGTGTTGTCTGCTATAACGGATGGTGCTTCATTATTTGCAAAGATAGTTCCATGGTCATCAGAAACCATTGAAAGCCCCAGTTGTGTGGTTACAACGGTAGGCAAGCCTGTAGGAATAACAAAAAGTCCAGAAGCTTTGACTTCATTCCCTTTTTCATCGGTTGTTGTATAAGGAATTTTAAACGCCTTATACCCATATACCGTTCGATTAGCATCAATAAGACCTGCTTCAACTAAACCTGGTTTTATTGATGAGCTAGGAAAGTTCACAAATAACTCTCCACCTTTAACTACCTCGTTAGTAGGTTTACTTAAACCATCTCCACACCCTATAAATAAAAAGGGAGTCACTAGTGCAATAGTCTTAACAATCTGTCTCATTTCTGCTCCTTAAAAGTATTTAACGTTTATTATCAAACCCCTAGCCATAAAACCACCTCTTTAAAGGGGTGGATAAATGGCGTACTAACAACAATAGAAATTCATCCCTTTTTTAGATAAAAAAATGTAAAATAACATTTTATAATATATTTCAAGAGAGAAGTTCAAAATGTTAAGAGTGGTTAAAGTGAGATTATATCCAACATCAAAACAAAAAATGCTTTTATTAAAAACATTTGGCTCTTGTCGCTTTGTTTATAATTTAATGTTAGATAAAAAAATAGAAACCTACAGAAAAGATAAAACCTCACTTTCGACTTTTTCACTCATCAACGAGCTACCCATACTCAAAAAAGAAAATTTTGATTGGTTAAAAGAGGTAGATTCTACATCTCTTCAACAATCCATTAAAAATATGGATAAGGCATATCAAGGATTTTTTAAAGGTGGAGATTTTCCAAAGTTCAAATCAAGGCATCAATTAACCCAATCCTATCAAACAACAAATGCAAAAATAGTAGATAATAACAGCATCAAGTTACCAAAACATAATGGAAAAGAGGTAGGGCTTGATATTGGGGTTAAGAAATTAGCTACATTAAGTGATGGAACGGAGTTCAGAAGACTCCACCTCCTTTAGGGGGTGGAGTTGTCAAATCTCGTTATATTCAAAGATTAAACTACAAAGGACAATTAACTTTTTACCATCTCATACAAAGCCTCTATCTCTTGACTCCAAATATCACTATTAATGGTCTCTAATACTAAAGGAATATCATTCATACGCTCATCGTTCATAATAAATCTAAAAGCATCCCAACCTATCTCTCCCTCGCCCAAAGAGTGATGACGGTCTACCCTGCTTCCTAGCTTTGGTTTAGAATCATTGATGTGCATTGCAGATAAATATTCAAACCCTACTAATCGTTCAAACTCATCCATTGTTTTATCATACGCCTCACGTGTTCGTAAATCATAACCACCTGTAAAAGTATGACAAGTATCTAAACAGACCCCAACTCGGCTTTTATCTTCTACTTTGTTGATAATATGAGCTAAATGTTCAAACTTATAGCCAAGATTTGTTCCTTGTCCTGCTGTATTCTCTATCACTAACTTAACGTTCATGCCTTTGGTTGCTTCGATTGCTAAGTTTAAAGATTCAGCAATTACATCCAAACAAATAAGCTCTGCTTCCATAATTTTATCATTATAGTTAGGGTCTTTTTTAGCTACTTTAACCAAGTGACTACCAGGGTGAAAATTTAGAAGTTCCAATCCTAACTGTTTACATCGTTGAAGCTCGTCTATAAATGCTTCTCTTGATTTTTCAAGCTTTTCAATTTTGGGATGCCCCAAATTAATCAGATAACTATCATGAGGTAAAACATGCTTTGGCGAGATTCCTGATTTTTTTAAATTGGCTTTAAAACTCTCTATCATCGTCTCTTCAAGTGCTTTGGCTTTCCACTGTCGTTGATTTTTTGTAAACAGAGCAAAAGCTTTTGCTCCTATTTTTATAGCGTTTAATGGAGCATTAGCTACTCCTCCACTTGCACTTACATGTGCCCCTACAAATTTCATTGTTCTCTCACTTTTATTAAAATTTTATTCAGTTTATCACGAAAAATACGCTGATTTCCCTTTACACTGTAGGATATATCATATTCACTCTCTTTTGTCAATTTTTGAGAAAAGCCATCCTCTGTTTTAACAAAGTTCTTTTTATCAAAAATTGGTTTTGCTCTAAAAATATTTTCTAATAGCGTTTCAGGGTAAGAAGCATTTAAAATCTTTTCATTAAACTCTTTTTTCTCCATACATTCAAATGTGGACATACAAACATTCATACCATTAATTTCTAAACTTAGTAATGGTTGACCTGCTCCATATATCTCTACTTTAACTCTGCTAGAACTGTTACTAATAAACCCCATGTCTGCATATTTGAACGTGGCTGTTTTCATAACAATAAAAGCACTCTCTTGCTTTTCTACTTGTAATCCTGTACAGGCATCAAAAGTAAAAAGTAGCATTATAAAAATTACTATTTTTTTTATCATTTTTTTTATCCTTTAAAAAATGAGATTATAGCCAATATTCAATTATAAATATTTTCATTCTGTTTAAGGATATTTTAAGTATTCTTTGCTATAATTCCGTCACTAAGTTATTAAATGGCCCCTTCGTCTAGCGGTTAGGATCCATGGTTTTCATCCATGTTACAGGAGTTCAAGTCTCCTAGGGGTCACCATTTAGAGCTTATATTATATATTTAGTGGCCCCTTCGTCTAGCGGTTAGGATCCATGGTTTTCATCCATGTTACAGGAGTTCAAGTCTCCTAGGGGTCACCACTAAGTATTCTTCTTCAAACACATTAAATCAACTAAACTTCAGAATAATTTTTTTGTCTGTTGTAAACATGCAACATTTTTAAAAAAGCATAAATTACAAACACTATTATTAAAACTTGACTCCATACAGCCCATTCTAATGGATTGTACGAAAGTTGAATAATTACAAATACCAACCAAGCAAGCGTTAACTCTGCTATAAAATACACAAAAGGAAGAAATACTCTTTTTTTTCTACGTTCTTTAATTTTACTATTTTCTAATCTCATATTAAAATAACCTTATAATTTCATTTGAACTGTTGTAAATTATACAGATTCAAAACTTTTCCATTGATTAAAGATATCAAACTATGGTGACTAAACATTCAAAGAATATAAATCTAATAAGTTACAGGACGTAAAAAATAGAAAAAGGAGCTATTTAAAGATAGTTTGTAAGAATTTTTAATGAGTTGTATTCAGATTTTTTGACTGGGTAAAAGAGTGTACGTCGGTACATGACTGCACCCATCCAAGAAAGATGAGTACAAATCGTGAAAAAGGCTTATGAACTAAGAGAAGAGTTCTCTCATTGAGCCATTAAACCACTCATGAAGTGCTTTACCTGTACCTTTATACCTAAACTTACCGTTTCCATCTTTAGGCTTTAGAACATGTCCTTTTCCTTTTAACACGCCTGATTTATCAGCAGAAAACTCTAAATAGGTAATCTCTTTTTTTACTGTATCTACATCAAGAATTTTTATAAATCCTTTATACTCAATAATATCAGCAAAGTTGTCCTTCCATGACTCTTTAAATGCTTTTCCTTTAGCAAATTTTCCACCTCGGGTATCAAGAACAACAACTTTCCTTGCAATCCCTTCATTTTTTAAGTAGTTTGCAACCATTGCTGTTCGTTCATACGGTGCAGGTGGACATCTGAATTTATCTGATACTAGTGGAACAATAATCACATCGCCATCGTCCATGTTTTCCAATTGTCGCTTAAGAGCTAAGTGTTCACTTCCAGGCATCAGTGCTGCAGGACATGCTTGTGCTACAGTTGTAATTTTTTCTGCACTCCATGCTGGGAATTGCTTTTCATAATCGTAAGCGATTCCAGGAGAAAGTACTAAAATATCGTAAGCAATTGTACCTGCTGTAGTTGTGCTAATGGTTTTAGCTTTTCTATCAATTGCTGTTACTTCTGCTTGAACAAAATTGTATCCATGCTTTTGTGCTGGCTGATAAAAATCATCGGTCAATCTAGCAAGCGTTACACTCTCTAAAGAACGGCTGCCGTGGCAACACCTGCTAATTTGAATAGGTCTCTTCTTTCCATACTCATACTTTGCTCCTTATTTAAGTTAAAGTTTTCTTCGTGTATAAACTAAGATAACTTTAGCTTTAGATAAGTTTTTAGACTTTTATATCATTATTTTTTCTTATGAAAATAATGAATATAAAAAAGAATATGAATAAATATAAACTGTTAATACTGCATAATATCCGTAGAAAAGTCCGTCAATTTAGAAACAATCGCATCCTTTTTTACAAGTTTTTTAGCTTTACGTTTGTTTCCATAGAACTTTTTGAACTCACCTTTAAAAGAGTCTAAATAGTCATGAAATCTATCAGGTCCCAAAGCACCAACTGCCCAAATAACATCATCTTTATCAATCTCTAAAATAATTTGAGTTAAGCCTTCTGTTGCTGCTCCACCTACTCTTTTACCACCATCTTTTGGTGTAAATGCAGACAGGTGCGATGAACATACAAACAGACCACCAACCGTTTTATCATACGCCATTGTTTTTACACCTTTTTTTACATACGGAAAGAACGATGTATCGGGTGTTGGGTGGGTTAATTGGTGTGGACAAATTGCAGAGAAAGCTACAATAGAACCTTTTGCTCCTGCTCCACCTTTAAACAGATACTCTGTACCATCATCTGCCATTAATGTAACATCTTTTTGTGTCGCCTCACCCAAATCTACAAGGAAAGAGGGCGTAGACCTGTATGGGAAATTAAATACATAATTCTCTTCCTTAATTAAAGTACTTGCTTTCAATGGATTTCCATCTGCATCTTTCAACATAATTTTTTTGAATGATTGATAAAGTTTTCCATCATCTGCTCTTAATGGTTCTGTGATTAATGCTGGTGCAATTGCAATTGCAGCTGCTGTTGTTCCTGTTAATTTAAAAAAACCTCTTCTGTTCATAAGAATCCTTAATAATAATTTATAATTAAAGTACTCTTTAATCAATGTTTATTATATAAAATATACATATCACTCTATATAATTATGTATACTAGTGACACATTTTAAATTCTTATTCATAACCATTCTGTTATCTAACTGTGATAAAATTGTGTTAATTAACTTTTATGCTTATTTGTTAGGGCTAAACTTATGTTTCATTATGCTAAAATTCCATTTGAAAAATTTTAAGGAAAAAATCATGGATAAATTTAAAAAAGAATGTCTTGAGTACCATATTAATGGAAAAACTGCTACCGAAATTACCAAACCTTGTAAAACACAAAAAGAGTTGTCGATGGCATATACTCCAGGAGTGGCATTCCCATGTTTAGAAATAGAAAAAGACCCATCTTTGGCATATAAATATACAAACAAAGGAAATACCGTAGCTGTTATCTCTGATGGAACGGCTGTTCTTGGTCTTGGAAATATTGGTGGACTAGCAGGAAAACCAGTTATGGAAGGAAAGGCTGTTCTTTTTAAATCTTTTGCTAATGTAGATGCTGTAGATGTTATTTTAAATGTTCATGAGATTGATGAGATTGTAAATGTTTGTGCAGCTATCTCTGATACTTATGGTGGTATTAATTTAGAAGACATAGCAGCACCTGCATGTTTTGAGATAGAGAGAAGACTTCAAGAGAAACTTGATATTCCTGTATTTCATGATGACCAACACGGTACAGCAATTATTACATCAGCAGGACTTATGAATGCTATTGAGTTGGCAGATAAAAAGATAGATGAAATCAAAGTTGTCATTATTGGTGCAGGAGCAGCAGGTATTGCTTGTGCTAAAATGTATAAAAACCTTGGTGTTCAACATATTGTAATGATTGACTCAAAAGGGGTTATCCACTCAAAAAGAGAGGACTTAAATAAGTACAAACAAGAGTTTGCTATTGAAACTGAAGATAGAACATTAGCCGATGCACTTAATGGAGCAGATATGATGTTGGGTCTTTCAGGACCTGGAATTGTGTCACAAGATATGGTAAAAACAATGGCACAAGATGCAATTATTTTTGCATGTGCCAACCCAACACCTGAAATTACACCTGATTTAGTAGAAGAGGTTCGCCCAGATATTATTGTAGGAACAGGACGAAGTGATTATCCTAACCAAGTAAACAATGTTTTAGGTTTCCCTTTCATCTTTAGAGGTGCTTTAGATTCAGGTGCTAAAAAAATTACTGAAAACATGAAAATGGCAGCAGCAAAAGCGTTGGCAGCACTTGCAAAAGAGCCTGTTCCATACTATGTAAAAGCAACCTACAATGACCCTGATTTAACATATGGACGAAAACATATTATTCCAACACCTTTTTCAAAAGAAGCACTGGTATGGGTCGCTTCTGCTGTAGCTAAAGCAGCGTTTGAAGATGGCGTAACCAATTTAGTAAGCTGTGATTTAAAAGGTTACCAAGATAAATTACGTCAAATGATTTATGTAGATAATAAAGAAGATTTAAACATTAAGAAATAGTACTTTGTGGGCATTTGCCCACAACAAAAAAAGAGTCAAAATGAAAAATATTTATACTTTCAAGAACTTGTCAAAAGAGAAAAACTGCATACACCTTGTTACCCAAAAAGACACCTTGTTTCCCTACTCTTTCTCTTTGGCTCTGCATACTCAAGAGAATCCTTCCCAAATCATTAAAAACAGAGACTTTTTACACAAAGAATTTTCAAATTTTTCATTTATTGTTGCCAATCAAACCCATAGTGCAAATATTAAACTCATTCAAGAAAAAGAGACAAAAGGGTGGAGAGAGTTAGATAGTGCTATTGAGGATTGTGATGCATTGATTACCAATCAAAAGAATATCATGCTTACTATTTTAACAGCTGATTGTGTTCCTATTTTACTTTTTGATAAGCAAAAAGAGGTTATTGCTGTAATCCATGCAGGATGGAGAGGAACAGAGCAGAAGATAGTCTCTAAAACCATAGAGAAGATGAAAAAACTCTTTAACTCTAATTCAAAAGATATTTTAGCCTCTATTGCTCCATCTATTGGGAAGTGCTGTTATGAAGTTGATTGGAATGTTACAAAATATTTTAAAGAGATTAAAAATGCCTATGAAGATAAAGGAGAGAAACAGATGTTGGACTTACCTTACATAAATAAAACCCAACTTCTTCAAGCAGGAGTAGATGAAGATAATATTGAACTCTCAAACATATGTACTGCATGTGAAGTTGAAAAGTACTTCTCATACAGAAAAGAAAAAGGATGTTCAGGACGTTTTATGAGCATGATTGGCTTACAATAGACTCTTTAAAGTTGACCAATAATAATTTTATCTTCTTGTTTAGAAGTGATTTTTGGACTCATTTCAGATTTAATAATTTCAACGATTAAGGACAAGTCAGCAAAATCCATATCTAAATTTTTAGCCAACATCTGTATATTGCCATGAACATTTAAATTCTCTTCTTTGATTTCTACAGGTGCAATAGTATCTGTTTCACTCTCTTGTAGTTGAAGTATCAATTCTGAATCCCTACTCTCAAATTGATGAGTTGCAGGAAGTATCGATTGGCTAATAAAAGCATTTTTATTAAACTCTATTGTAAAATTTTTAGATAAATCAGTAAAAAAGTTATTATATCCCATAAATATAAGACCTGCCGTGATTACAACTGTCTCCATTTTAATAATTGTATTTAATGAAAAGAATCCCTTTTTCTTTTCTACTCTTCCTAACTCTGCTTTATACGCGTTGTAGTAGTCATTGCTTATATCGTTACTTTTTTTTCTAAATAGGTTCATCTTCTTTTCCTTTTTTTCTGAAGGAATAATAATATAAAAGTTGGTAGCAAAAGTGAAATTTTAGAAATAAAGTTAACAATATTTAATTATATTATATAAGATTAAATTAATATTATACGTACAAGAGACTTTAAATAGCTTTTTAGCTATTCTACCAACTTAAAAAAAGGAATTTAAATGAAAAAACAGATTAGTATTCTACTTAGTATAATAGGTGCGTTAATTCTAGCTATAGGTATACTATTTTATACAAAAGTTTTAGAGATAAAACAGAGTAATCCTTCTACAGTAACGCCGAGTACCTTTAAACTGAACACATTAAATGGAAAGACATTCACGATAAGTGCAGAAAATAGAAAATTTAAGATTACAGGAATGGAAGGTAAAATGGTTTTCTTAAAAATTTTTGGTTGGGATTGTGCCTTTTGTAAAAAAGAGATTCCCGAACTTATTAAATTAAAAAACTCTCTCTCCCATACCTTTGATGTTATTGCAATTGAAGCACAAAATCATAGTGATAAACAGTCCAAAGAGTTTATTGAAAAATATGGTATCAACTACAATATTGTTTCAGGTAAAGAGCATAAGAATCTTTATACCTACCTACAAAAACAGTATGGATGGGAAGGGATTATCCCATTGACCATTGTTTTATCAAGAGAGGGTAAAGTATTGGCATTTGAACAGGGTTCTAAATCGTACTCTTTATCCGAACTACTTAAAGCTTCTCTATTAAAAAAGTAGTTTTATAATGCAAAAATCATATAAACACATTTTACTCTCTTCTCTTCTACTTATTTCATCTGTAAATGCAAAACAGGGGTGTGATATTTCATCTGTAAATACAAAACAATGGTGTAATGTTTCATCTGTAATAGAAGAAACAATCCCTACTTTTAAAATCAGAGAAGAAAAAGCAACAGTAAAAAAAGAGACAAAGAAGAAACTAGAATTAAAAATTACCGAAACATTAACTTCTATCAAAATCATCTATGAAAATCAAACATTAGAGATAAAACGTACACCAAAAAATCAAAAGCATACCTGTCCTCCTTTTTGCATTCAACCTATGAATATAAAAGGAGTTCGTACTGTTGGAGAGTTGGAAGTTTTAGATTTTATAAAAGAATTAAAAGGAAAAGAAGCCAAACTTCTGATTGATGTACGAAAGAGTAAACTCTACAATCAACATACCATTCCAGGAGCTATCAATATTCCTTACAGTATGTTAGATGACAAGAGTAAATATCAGAAAGAGGTACTGACTCTTTTAGGAGGAAAAAAACTAGGAGATAAATGGATATTTAAATCTATTCCAACACTACTCATTTTTGGAGCTAGTGATGAAAATGAGGAAGCAAGTAAATCTATTAAAACGCTGTTAGAACTCTCTTACCCCCATAAAAAAATCTATTATTATAGAGCAGGTGTAGCAGGATGGAGTCATTTAAGACTAACGCTCTATTAATAGAAATTAGTTATGTTTTAAAAATGGTGTTGAAACACTTACTACACCCAAAGGTTCTACCCATGGTAGTTCATCGAACTTTAGCTCTTTTTGAACACCTTGATACTTCTTAGGATTTCTAATATTAGCTCTCTCCTCTAGTGTAAATGGTTGGGACTCTGAAACTACTTCTAAATTCTGAAAAGTTCTCTCTCTCTCTTTAGATAAAGTATGTAAATCCTGATGTTCCCCCAAGACAACACCTTTTCTTACAGTTCTTACTTCTACTTGAATTTTCTTTTTCGCATGGACTAAAACTTTTTTCTTCTCTAACTCTCTCTTTTTTGCAAGCACTCTTTTTTGTTGCAATTTTCTTTTTATTGCACGTTCTTTTTTTCTCTGAAGCTCTTTTCTCTTTGCAACTTCTTTTTTTCTCTGAAGCCTTTTTTTCTTCGCAATCTCTTTTTCTCTCTGTAACCTCTTTTTCTTAGCAAGCTCTTTTTTTCTTAAAAGCTCTCTTTTTTTTTCACGTTTTTTCTCTTCTTCAAGCACTCTTTGTTTTTCACGTTCCCTACTCTTTGCCAATGCTCTCAATTGGGACAACACCTCCACAGCTACTTCTTCTTCTGATGGTTCAGCGTTCTTAAAAGTCTCTCTTGTCGCTACTTTTAATTTCTCTAAAATTTCAGCATTACTCTCTTCTTTAACAGATTTAGGGATAACAATAGGTTCAATAAAAATAGGTTTAGATACAGATGTTTCAGAGGATGATTTCTCATCAAAAAGAGAAAAAGAAGAGAGTCCAATAGGAACAAGAAGAGCCAGTAAAAAAGTTTTTTGAATGAACAAGAGAGTATCCTTGGAGTATAAAAATAAAAAAGAATTATAGTTATACTAGCCTAATGTCTCCTTATACTGTAACCGTTACGAATCCAAAAAACCACCCCACCATTTATATGAAATACTTTAAAGCCCTTTTTACTCAAAAGACGAGAAGCATCAATACTTCGTTTCCCTCGTTCAGAATAAATGACTATTTTACGCTCTTTATACAAGGCTACCCTGCTTAGGTTCTCTTCCATTTCAGAAAAAGGAATATTAATAGCATCTGCAATACAATCTCTTTTATACTCTTTAGCAGAACGTACATCAATCACTGTTATATTTTTATCATTTTTTATCATCTCATAAGCCTCTTCTGTAGAGATGTTTTTAAAAGAACTAAAAATCCAACCTTGACCATAAGCAAAATAAGCAAGCAGTCCCAACATCATTAACCACATAACATAATTGATTTTTTTATCACTCATTTTTTTCCTCTAAAATCCATAAGTAACCAACTCCCCACGCTTTAATCGTGGAAGTATATCTATTTTTATTTTACGAATCAAAAAACTCTTTTTAATCAATGGCATTGAAGCGTCAAGAGTAATACTTTTTAACTTATAATTATAATGTCTAAACAGAAAAGAAGCTAACCCCCGAATCAACTCCTCTTCGCTCATAATCTTAATACTCTCATCTAACAAAAGAGCTGTTAGTGCTGAATTTTCTTGATTTTGAATGACTGAGGTTAACAACGCATCGTATTGTTCAAACATTGAAGGTTCAAGTACAGAGACAACTTGGTCAATCAACAATCTATTCTCCATCAAGGTTTTAATAATGCTTAACTTTCCTATATCCTCTTTGGTCGAGTTAACAGAAATCTCAACACTCTTTTTCTTTTTTGTTTTTTTCCTATTATCTTGATTCTCTTTCACTCCAAAAAATTCAGACCTTAAACCTAAAACAGTTGAAGCATGTCCAATATACGCATCTCTAATAATAGGGCTAAGTCCATCTAAATACTCTTTAATCTCTTTAAAGGCATTCTCTTTTTGACGAGGTACAGTTAAATCATAGCTTTTAGCCATCATCTCTATAACAAAAGGAATTAACGCTTGACCACTACGTAACAGGTTTGCCACCTCTTGGGTCTTACCCATAGCAATCATATCAGCAGGGTCAGCCCCATTAGGAAAGAGTACTATCGAACCATCAAAACCACTCAAAGAGAGCATTTTAGAGGCTTTAAAACCTGCATTTACCCCTGCTTTATCCCCATCATACGCCAAAATAATATGGGGTTCTGCTTTTCGTAAAATAGGAAGGTGTTCAGTGGTTAATGCTGTTCCCAATGTTGCTACAGCCTCGGTAAACCCTGCTTGATGAAACATAACAACATCAAGATACCCTTCACATACAATAAGCTTTTTATTTCTATAAATACTCTCTTTGGCTTTTGAATATCCATAAAGAAGCTGTGATTTATTAAATAGTTTAGTTTGAGGAGAGTTAATATATTTTGCAGGATGGTTTGTAATGGTTCTTCCACCAAACCCCACAATCGCTCCTGATGCAGAGTAGATAGGAAAGGTAATACGCTCTGTCAAACGAGCATAAAATCCACCACTCTCACGACGGTCAATAATCCCTGCCTCTTGTGCTTTTGGCAACGGCAAAAAAGTAGCCGATAAAAAATTCATAAGTTCATATGAAGCCCCCACATAACCAATACCAAATTTTTCAATGGAACTCTGATTAATCCCTCGTTCATGAAGATACTTTTTTGCTACCATCATTCCATCAAGATTTTTACTGTACCAATTTTGAACCTGTTCTAAAACCCTTCTTGCTTCATTGTTATCTTGTGAGCCTTTTGTGTAAGTAAGTGAAAAGTTCATCATAGAAGCTATTTTTTCTAAGGCTTCTGGGTAATTTAACTTTTCGTATTCTTGGACAAACTTTATTGCGTCACCACCAACGCCACAGTTTCCTACCAAAAAGCTTTTTGTTAAAAAAGTATGACTGCTATCTTCAACCGTAATATCATAAACTAACTCTTCTTTAGGTGCATTTTCAATCTCTTTGACTCTCATAAAAAGATATTTTGTACCATGAATTTTTTCAAAAAAACTCTTTAAAGATTCTCGTTTTCTAAAGAGGACTTCATAACTTTTTTTGTGATTTACTCCATGCTTATCTCTATATGAAGCAGAGGTATAAAGAGCAGGAATTTTCTCTAAACCAATGGCTAAATCAACTAAAGAATATGCTAGTGTTCGGCTAACGGTTGTATAACTATCACTTCTATAACAACCATCTCCATCCATTAAGCCCTTAAGCAATCCTTCTCTAAACTCTTTTTTGAGATAATTAAAGTAATAAGGATAGGTTTTATTTTCAGCCCCTTTAGAAAAAAGTTCTTTAAAAATATACTCTAAATTTGTACTAGAACAAGTAACTTCAAGAGAGTTCTTTCTATTTTTAGGATAAAAGAGAGAAGCACTCTTTTTAAAAGATTTTTTTAATATTTTTACTATTTTCTCTGCATAATCTATCTCTTTTGAGTGTAATGAAAATTTAATACCTCCTCTATAGGTACTTCCCTCTGCAATATATATTCCAAATAACCACATTAACTCAGAGCTTAAAAGAACAGAATTTATTTTTTTAACATTTGGACCAAAATTTTTCTTTTCCCAAAAAGAGCTAACGTCTATTTTTTTCATATCTATTAAATCTCTATAAACAGGATATAAAAAGTAATCTCCCTTTTTTACCTCTTGGGCAAAAACAATACTACTTTTAATAGAAATATCTTTAATATGTTTTCTTTTTTTAATCACACCATAAAATTTTTGAGGTCGATTCTTCTCTACACGAATATAAGGCAACTTTTCAAAAGCCTCCTCTTTAGAAACAATCAACATATCATGATTTGCTGTAAACGTAGACCAGTTATTCATCAAATCTGTTTTAAACTTCAACATCTTATATTGAGGCTTATGCTTTAAAATCTCAATTACTTTGGTCAATTTTCCACTAGAAGAAAAAACCTCATTACCAACTTTAATATGTTGAATCTCTTTTAGTCCATCAACAGTTCTAATCTCTTCATTCGGAGCTAAACACCCAAAACAGTGATAAATTTGCTTCACAGGACTAATTACAAAGCTTGGAGTCTTCTCACCATGAAAAGGACAATTAGCCTTAAAATTAGCTCCTGCTTTCTTAACCTCTATATAGTTGGAGATAATATCAACAATATCCATGTTATCTTTTAGTTGTTCTACGGATCGGCTATCTATCATAGGAACTCTTTTTGGCATTTATAAAATAACTCTGTATCATAAAATTCTTCAAATTCAAGTTGGGCTTGTTCATTATTAGCTCGGGGAGTCATAGTAATAGCTCCATCTTCTGAAGAACAAGTTACACAAATATAAGCTTCCAATTTTCTATTTAATTGTATATTCTCTCTAAAAAACTCAATAATAGCTATAAGCTGTTTTTTAGCTTTTTGTCTATTTCTAGGTATGTTTTTATTTTTACAATGTTTCAACTCAATAAAACAAAGTACCTCATCATCAAAAACAATACAATCAGCTCTTGAACCCTCGGAAGAGTCAAAAAGACATTCATCAACAGCTAAAAAACATATCTCTTTCTGATTTGAGTTAACAACTTTAAACTGCCCATTATTTTCAATAATATAACACTTTTTATCTTCTTCATGGTCAAAAATTTCAAAGACTTTTTTTTTAACTATTTGAAAACACCCTTTCTCTTCTAAATGAGGAAAAGTATTTTTTAAACTATTTATCACGTTTATGTTCTCTGTAAATAGCTAGTAACTCATCAAAATCACAAGCCATATCATCACTAATGTCATCTATTTCATTTTCACTAATAAGACCTGTTCGTCCTTTAATATCTCTAGCAACACCATTCTCTAAATAATAAGCCGAAAACGCTTGTGGGTTAATCCATTGTTCTTCTTTACTCAATTTAGAAACTTCTTTCCTTGCTTCTTCGCTTAGGTTTCCTGCTTTATATGCCATCATCAAAGTATTCAAAGTACTCAAAACATAAGGGCTATGCGTCATCAGAAACAAATTATTTTCAGTCGATACCTGCTCTACAATATATTTAATCGTCTCTGCTTGTGCTTTAGGAAAAAGGTTTTGTTCTAGTTCTTCAATAATAATCCCTTTGTGTTTTTCTGCAAAGTATTTAACTGTCAGATATAAAGGTAAAGCTGATTGAATACCACTTGAACTATATTCCAACAATAAAGATTCCTTCTCTGTATAAAAAATATGCTCTTGACCATTTTTTAGTTGATATTCCACATTTAAAAAATTTAATTGCTGAATACTTTCTCTCGCTCTTGTATATTGACTTGAAAAATTTAATAAAAATCTTGGTAAAGGAATATCTGCTGTAATAAATGTTGTAATATATTTATTAAAAAGAGATATTAAATTTCTTTCTGCTGGAATATATTGTGTTGTTAATTTATTTTCAGAAATAATTTTATCTTGACCCTTTTTTATCTCAGCTTGTATAATTGGATGAAACTCTTTAAAAGATACACGATTATGTATCTCTTTTTCTCTTATTTCAAATAATAAACTTTCTTTCACGAAAAATTTAATAATTGTTTCATTTGTAAGAAAATCAATATAATATTCTTGAAATTTTTTAAATAAATTTGCTTCATTAATCATATGATTTTCTAAATTCAAAACAATAGTAATGATTTTCGCTAAAACACTCTTCCCACTCCCATTTTCTCCAATAAATAGATTAATCTTATTTAGTTCAATATCTATATCTTTAAGTGGACCAAAGTTTTTTACTATTAATCTATCCATATTTTTACACTACCTATTCTATTCATTATTGTTACGATTATATCATAACCCTGTTATATCTAATATGATAAAATAGTATCAAAAAAGGCAACACAACGTGGACAACATTCTTCCTGCTTATGATGACCCTCTCTTTAGTATTTTGATTATTGTCATCCTTATTCTTATTGTTGCTGTTAGCTCCTATCTTATGGGTAACTTCAAAGAAGAACGCAAAGAAAAAAGTTTAAAACATTTTTTAAATCGTTTTAATACTGAGGAGTGTCCTTTGGAAATCGAAGAGATGCCTTTTGAAACCACGCTTATCAAACCCTTAAAGCTTTTGGCTTTTGCTTTTAAAAATCAAGGGGAATACCAAAAAGCTATTAATTTAAATCTCTATTTAATAGAAAATATTCCAAGTTTCCAAGATAAAAAAGAGATTCTAGCTCAACTGGGGCAGACCTACTTAAAAGCAGGATTTTTAAAACGTGCTGAAGCTATTTTTTTACAAATTCTACACAAACATGCACGAAACAAAGAAGCACTATACTACTTAGGTGTCGTCTATGAACTCCTTCATGAATACGATAAAACATTAGAAACACTTATTCCCTTAAAGTTATTAGGAGAAGAGACTGAATATTTAGAAGCACACTTAAAACTGAATAAACTTCTAAAGAATAAAAGCTTAAATCAGCAACAAAAAGTAGCAGAATTGGTACAATTATTAGAGAACAATTTTTATGATTATAGACGAATTATACAAGCTCTATTTCAGTTAGATTTAGCCTCTGCATGGGAAAATCTCAATCCTTCTAAAGTGCATAAGATACTTGATATTTTATGGTTCTTACCCCTTTCAAATCTCAACTTTGATATAATTTCATCAGATAAAACATTGTCTACTATCTTCTTTGCAAAAGGAAGTTTAGCCTTAAAAGAAAACTCTGAAAAGAACGTACTGAAAAAGAGTAATATTTTTGTCATTGACACCATTGTCTCGGCAAAAATAGGAGGAAACAATAAGGTCGATATAAACTTTAGCTATGGCTGTAACAAATGTAAACAACATTTTCCCATTTCGTTTACACGTTGTCCACAATGTTATGCTATTGATGCTATACAAATTAAGGAAACAATTGCAAAAAAACGCTCACAAACAGGTTACTCTCTACTCTGATGGGTCAAGCCTTGGAAACCCTGGTCCAGGTGGCTATGGTGGAATATTAGAATTTAACGGTCATGAAAAAGAGTTTTGGGGTGGAGAAGCTCATACCACCAATAATCGGATGGAACTTCGTGGCGTTATAGAAGGGTTAAAGCTCATAAAAGAACCTTGCAATATAACCGTCATATCCGACAGTTCGTATGTTGTTAATGCCATTAACTCTTGGCTTCAAGGTTGGGTTAAAAGAGGCTTTAAAAAAGTAAAAAATGTTGATTTATGGGAAGAGTATTTAGAGTTTGCTAAACCTCATAATGTTACAGGAGTTTGGGTTCGTGGACACGATGGACATGAAGAGAATGAACGCTGTGACAAGTTGGCATACGATGAAGCACAACGGCAAAAAGCGTTATTATAAAAATCGTAGGTGTGACCATATTACACCTACAAAATATAAAAAAGGAACATAAAACATGAAACACGTTAAAGCACTGGAAAAAGCTTTAAACTACAAATTCAAACAAGATGACCTTATCATCGAAGCACTTACGCACAAAAGTTATAAGAAACCTTATAACAATGAGCGACTAGAGTTCTTGGGCGATGCGGTTTTAGATTTGATTGTAGGCGAATACCTTTTTCACAAGTTTCCAAAAGAGAATGAGGGAGTGCTTTCAAAGATTAGAGCCTCTTTAGTTAATGAAAAAGGGTTTACCACCCTTGCAAAGTCCATTAATCTTGGGGATTCTTTGCTAATTTCTTCTGCTGAAGAGAACAATGATGGACGTATAAAACCATCACTTCTCTCCAATGCTTTTGAAGCTGTTATTGGTGCTATTTACTTAGAAAGTGGTTTAAAAATAGCATCCAATATAGCTATTCGATTAATTGAATCTTCACATGAGAATATTGATCTAAACTCTTTATCAAAAGATTTTAAAACAACCCTTCAAGAGCTTACTCAAGCTGATTTTGGAGAGACACCAACCTATAAGCTTATTCGTGCTTTTGGTCCCGACCATAAAAAAGAGTTTGAAATTGCCATAGAGTTGCAACATAAAATTATCTGTTCTGCTATTGGACGAAGTAAAAAAGAGGCACAACAAAGAGCAGCAGAAATTGCATTAAAAACACTCCGAGGAGAATCTTCATGAACACATTTGGAAAGAAATTCTGTATAACAACATTTGGAGAGTCTCATGGTAAAGCGTTGGGATGTATTGTTGATGGTGTTCCCGCAGGATTAGAAATAGATGAAGCATTTATTCAAAGTGAACTCGAGCGAAGAAAACCTGGGAAAAGCAGACTCGAAACAGCTCGAAAAGAGGACGACAGAGTAGAGATTCTTTCAGGAACATTTGAAGGACTTAGTACAGGAACACCCATTATGATGGTTATTTTTAATGGTAACCAAAAAAGCCGTGATTATGACAATGTAAAAGACCTGTTTCGCCCAGGGCATGCAGATTTTACCTATTTTCACAAGTATGGAATCCGTGATTACCGTGGTGGTGGAAGAAGCTCTGCACGAGAGACAGCTGCACGAGTAGCAGGTGGAGCAGTTGCAAAATTAATGCTTAAATCAGTAGGCATCGAGATAAAATCAGGACTTTGTGAAGTGGATGGAATTAAAGCAAAAAGCTATGATTTCAACCATGCAAAAAGCTCTCTACTCTATGCTTTAGATTCCACTGTCGAAAAAGAACAAGAAGAAGCCATTTTATCTGCAAAGAAAAAACATGACTCTGTAGGTGGTGTAGTTTTAACAGTTGCAACAGGTGTACCAATTGGTTTGGGAGAACCTCTTTACTATAAGTTGGATGCAATTTTAGCCGAAGCGATGATGGGAATTAATGCATGTAAAGCTGTTGAAATAGGCGATGGTGTACTTAGTACTTCTTTGAAAGGGAGTCAAAATAATGATGGTATTACTCCAAATGGATTTACTTCTAACCATGCAGGTGGAATTTTGGGTGGAATATCTAATGGAGACAATATTTTAGTTAAAACACATTTTAAACCAACACCTTCTATTTTCCAAGAGCAGAATACGGTAAATACAAACAATGAAGCGATGAAATTTGAACTCAAAGGTCGCCATGACCCCTGTGTAGCTATTCGTGGTTCTGTTGTTTGTGAAGCAATGATGGCATTAGTTTTAGCCGATATGACCCTGCTAAATATGGGTAAAAGAATGGAGCATCTCAAAAAAATTTATAAAAAATAGAAAAATATATTTAATAGATTATAATATTTAAAATTAAAATTAATTCTTAAGTTTTATTTTAGTATAATATTTTTATATCAAAAGGATTTAAGAAAATGAAAAGATTAAAACTATTATTTATAAAAATGAGTTTTTTGGGTCTTGCTCTTCAAGGATGTGGAGCAGGAGCTACAAAAATTACGAAAACTAAAAAAAACTATGCTACAGCTATTGGAACAGCTGTTTCCATGACTTCCGAAGAAGAAAAAAACAATGCCTTAATCCAAAAACTTTCTAACATAGTAGAAGTACATCTCAATAAAATTAATCAATTAGAAGCTACCACATTCTCTAAAACTCTAAATTATTGTGATATTTCAGGAATAGAAGACCAAGAAACTTTTGGTACAATAGAGAATATAATCCGTAAAACCAACTATCAATCTTGTGAAAATGACAATAATACTCAAAATGGGGATACCGTAATGACTTATAACACGACCAATGAAGATGGAAAGTTTCCAGAATATTTAGAACTGCAAGCTCAAAACGATTACAATTTCAATAATATTACTCTAAAAGAAGGTGCAACCATAGAGTGTCAAAAGATTAGTTATAAAGAAGACCAATCTATAGAGAGCATGATAATTATCATTAATGGTACAGTAGAGTTCAATGCAGAAACTTATACCTTAGATAATCATCAAGAGGTTATTAACTTTTAGACTCTAATTTTTTTCCATTCGCCACTATCAAAAGCTCTCCATAAAAGAAAAGCTTTTACAAAGGTATCACTTATCATGGCAATATAGACCCAAACAATATCGTTAAAGTACCATGACAAAACAAAAGCAGGAATAATCCGAACCAACCATAAGGAAGTAAGATTTATACGTAACGTTCGCTTACTATCCCCTGCTCCACGCAATGCACCTGAAAGTACAAAATTAAATGCCAAAGGTATTTGAGACAAACCTACTATTTTTAGATACAAAGAGGCTTCTTGTATCGTTTGAGCATCATTTGTAAAAAACTGAACAATTAACTCAGGTGTAAAAATCATAAAAAATGAAAGTGAAAACATTAACGCTATTGCATACTTTAACACTAACATGACATCTTCACGAGACTGTTCAGGTTTTTTCGCTCCAAGCCCTTGACCCATTAGTGCCATTGCTGCAATGGTAAATCCAATACCTGGCATAAATGCAAGTCCCTCAATACGCAAACCAATTTGATACCCTGCCATCACTTCTGTTCCATAATCGGCAATAATCGCCGTAAACAGCATAAAAGAACCCATCGTTAATGAACGCTCATACGATGCAGGAAGCCCCACTTTTAACGCTCTTTTTAACAAACTTTTAGAAAATCTAACCATTGGAGTAAACGGCATTTTAAGTCTATTATAAAGAAAGATATAAACTGAAAACTCTAATATATTTACTATAACCGTTGCAATACTAGCCCCTTGTACACCCATAGCCACAAAACCAAAATGTCCAAAAATTAGAACATAGTTTAATCCTATATTTAAAACTATTGATACCAATTTTATAAACATTGGTGTCTTTGTATCGCCTGTTGCAGATAAAGCAGTAATAAATACTAACTTAACAAAAATAAAAGGCATCATCCATGTAAGTATCTGAACATAACCTTGCCCTAACTCCACCACCTCTTTACTCATTCCAAATAAAACATAAAGTTGCGATGAACCAAAATACCACAAAGGAACAACAAAAAGTGCAACAACAAAAGCAAAAATATAGAGTGTAGAGAGAGCTAAAGAGGCTTGTTTCATCTTGCCTGCTCCATAAAATCTGGAAATCAGAGCATTTGTCCCTACATGAAAAAGTGTGAGTACAGCAAACACAAACATAAGTGATTGCAAACCAATCCCCACAGCAGCTACAGCAAATGCCGAGATACTCCCCACCATAATAAGGTCAGTTATAACTTGAAGCATATCAAGCAGAGAGTTAAATGCAGAGGGGAGTGCAATATTTAAAATTTTTTTATGTTTGGCTTTGTCTATTTTAAGCAAATAAGCCCTTATTTCTCAATTTTAAAAAAGAAGTTACCTTTTAAAGAGGTTGATTCCCAAGAAACTTGTCGCTTGTTTGTTTTTTGTTCAACCGTTACTCTAACTCTTTTAAACATCTCTTCTATAGGAATATTTGGTGTTTTCATATGTTCTAAAAGAGCTGCAGTATAGACTCCGTTTGTTCCTGACTCTCCATCGGCTGCTGTATTTCCAGGAGAGGTAGAGTAGGCTATAATTGAGCCTGATGGAGCACTCATAAATGCCAGTCCACTCCCTCCTCCATTTACTTTTACAGCACGTGTCCAACTTCGTTCAAAAGGGTTATTTCGACAAGCATCTAAAATAATAATATTAGCTTTTGATTGCGTATCTTCCATTTTAGAAAGAACTCTTCCTGCATCAATAGAGTTGTACTCGACATCATTTTTTGAGCTGATTCGTGCATCAACAGGAATGAGGTAGTTATTACCATTAACTTGTATACCATGACCTGCATAAAAGAAAAGGCTAACATCAAAGTCATTCAAAAGATTACCAAACTCATCAACAGCTCTTTGCATTCCTGCTTTGTCTAAATCAGCATACTCCAATACTTTAAACCCTAAGGTTTTTAGTGTTGAAGCCATCGCTTTAGAGTCATTAATTGGATTTGCTAAACTTCCTGCATTGGCATAGTTTGCATTACCAATAACCAATGCTATTCTTTTCTCGTTTGCTAAAGAGGGTAAATCTTTTTTATCTACGGCTACATAAACTTGTTTAACAGTACTGTTCGTTGTTGTTTGAGGCGATTCAAATGAACTTGAAACCAAAGAGTGTTGCGAAATAGCTCGTTTGTATTGAGCATTTCTTACATTTAACTCTCCAGATGATGCCATGGGTACAATAATAGATACTTTTGGTTCACTATTACAAGCTGTAAGAAAAAGAGCTATTCCAAGAGTAAAAGATATTTTTTTTAAATAAGACAACTTACTTACCTTTCCATTGTCTAACTTTTTTCTCTTTTTTATTGAGTGTCTCTGCACGAGTCATGGCTTTGATATATAACTCCTCTTTAGGCATAAGTAGGTTTGCTTTACTGTAAACATTAAAAGCATCTCTATACTCTCCTTGGCTCTCTTTTATAACACCTATATTGTAATACGATGCACTTCTATCCTCTTTTGATTTTAATTGAGCAACACACTGCCCCCATATTGCCAAAGCTTGGTCAACTCTACCATTTTCAACATAGGTAACCCCTAGTTTTACACTATCATCATCTCCCTCTTGCAATTCACGACTAACCGTCTCTTTATGTGGGCTTATAGCATATACAATTTTTTTGACAGCTTTTTCAAGTGCTTTAGTAATAATTTCATTATCAGAGGTGGCTTTCATTCTAGCCGAAGATGCACTGTCACTAGAGTACCAACTGTCACTAAAACTTTCACTAATAGAGTCTCCAAAAACAACCGAGTTATCTCTAGCATTATAGAGTGAATAGTCAATTTTTAAGAGATGTCTCTTTTTAAAGGTATAGCTAGCACAAGTTGTTTTTACTTTTTTACCATCAATTTTCTTTTCACATGAGTAACTGTTATTTTCGTTCTCTTTAGATACTTCTCCGATGTTTACTGTTCCTGTTAAAAATGCCTCTCCACTAGTAGAGACAACTTTAATATATCCCTCTTTTGCAATACCATTTTTAATCATATTTATCATACTGTTTTTATAGCGAGATTTATCTATTTTAAACTCTTTGATTTTTATAGTTTTAAAGATATGCTCACTACTATATTTTGGTGGGGCATCAATTACAAAAGAATATTTTTTGGGACTACAGCCACTTATAAACAAAATTGAAAACAGCAATATAGTTATTTTATTTAACATATTTTCCTCCTAAGACTTTAACATTAGTTGTTAGAAACAATTATAATTGTTAATTCTTTATAGAAACTTAAATTATGGAAACAACCCCTACAATAGCAATTACTTCATCCCTTACAATTTACAAAAAAATCTTTCGATAAACCTCTTCATTATAAGCCACCAAGACCTTACCCTCTCCATACTCAATCACAGGACGTTTTAACAAATAATTCTCTTTTGCCATCCACTCTATTTTACCCTCATCATCAAGATTTAGCTCTTTTAGTTTCAAGGTTCTATATTTTGTTCCTCGTGTATTAAATAGAACTTTCATATCTACTTCTTTTAACCACTCTCGAATTTTTGTCTCATCTACTGACTCTACTTTATAATCTACAAAATCAAACTCTATGTTGTTCTCTTTCATAAACTTTCGTGCTTTTCCTACTGTTGAGCAGGTTTTTATTCCGTATATTGTCATTTTCCTATCCTTTATTATATTAATTAATGTAAAAACCATCTTCCATCGTAGGGAATCAGTATATCTTTAAAAGTTAGCCAAGCATCATGCGAAAAGAGTGCATTTTCAATCAATATTGTATCAGGGGCAATATTCATCAAAAGAAAAATAGTCACATAAATCACAGCTGTATGCACTCTATCTTTGGTCGTTTTAAATTTTCCAAATTTCATTGCTGTTCCTGATGATTTTTTCATTCGTCTGTTTCCTAAATCGACACTGTATATCTCATCTAAAATCAGATGAATAAAATAGCCTATGGTTACCATAAATCCATAAACCCAAGAGACCAAAGAGTTTAAAGCAAAAAAGTATTGCATTAAAATAGCAACAAGAATACCCCAAATAAATGCAACGGGAATGCTATGAAACATCCCACGGTGTTTTGAAATTTTACGGAAAATATCAAGCATAGCATAACGAATTCCTACAAAAACCAAACCTGCAACAATAAACATCTCTATAAGGGAATAGGTAGAAGATTTGACAAAAATAAGCATAATGGTCATCAAAAGAGACAAAACATTAAAGCCAACTTTAATTGATTTGGAGTGTGCCGAGTCAACATCGGGTAACAACCCACCAAGTGTTCCCAAAGCAAAGGCATAAACAGCCTGTTCAGGAGAGACAACTTCCATAGAAAGAAGTGTTCCTGAAAGCACAGCAGAAGCCCCAGATGCTACCATAAAATGTGTATTAAAATTTGCCATACTATTTGTCTATTTTCGTGATAAGTTTATGACTGTAGCCTAAAATATGTTCAATCACTTGTTCTCCTGAAAAAAGTACCATATAGGGTTTAGGAGTCAAAAGCCTACCTGTTCTAGTCGGTGTAGCAATTGAAGTCTCTACCAACCACCCTTTCCAAGCCACATCGCCACCAAAAGCAAATCCTTTTCGTTTATAGGCACGTTTTGGCTTTCCATATTTATAGGTAGATAAATTTCCACGAGCTATTTTAGTAGAGAAATAGGCTCGAATAGAGTTAGTATAATTTATTGGTTTTTTCCCATACTCTTTGTCTACAATAGTTTTAACTGCATTATTGTCTTTTACTCCACCAACAATTCCACCTAAAGAGATTTGTGGTTTGGGTGCAGGTACACAACCTGCAAAAATACCAATAAGTGTTGTTAATGTTATAACTTTTAATGTTCTATTCATCTTTTCCCCATTTTTTGCTTTTAATATATCAAAGTACAGCTAAAATTCCCTCAACCAAAGCCTGTTTTTCAATGGCTTTGATTTCAGATTCGTACTCTTCAAAAGATTTTACCTCTTTTTGTACCTCTTTTTTCATACTGGAATTGTAGCAAAATTACTAAAAAAACTTGTTATACTTTTAAATGAAAAAAAAATTAAGCTTACTCCTAACCCTTATCGCACCTCTTTTTATTATTAACTGTAGTGGAAAATCCAATATTCCAAAACCCATTCAAAATCATCTTCCTGTGACAAAAAATCCTCCAAAGATACTCTATCCTACAAGTAGACCCCAACCACAAGCAAGAGTAAACCATCAAGAACTTTTAGGTAATCCCATCAAAAAAACACCTATCGTAGTACCCTCAACTGCTCCTGTACAAGAGGTTAAAAAAAGACCCACCCATCAAAACAGCATGGTACGAGGAACAACTACTCTGTCTAAAAAGTTTAAACTTCCCAACACTATTAAAGAGTCTTCGGCACTTATAAAAATAGATGGTAAACTGTGGACAATTAACGACAGTGGAGGAGAAGCAAAACTCTACCAAATCAGTGAAAGAAATGGACGTATTATTAAAACCGTAACCATTAAAGGTGCATATAACCACGATTGGGAAGCTCTAACTTATGATGAAAGTTACGTCTATATTGGCGATTTTGGAAACAACAGAGGAAACAGAAGAGACCTGAAAATCTATAAAATATCCCGTAATGACTTAAAAAACAGAAAAAGTACACGAGCTAAAATTATTCATTTCAAATACAGTGACCAAAAAGGTTTTCGCTCTAAACCAAGAAACAATAATTTTGATTGCGAAGCGATGGTTGCTTATCATGGAAAGCTCTACCTTTTCTCTAAAAATTGGCAAAATGAAAAAACAAAACTTTATGAACTCTCTACACATGCAGGAAGACAAGTAGCACACTATAAAAGTAGTTTTAATGTTCAAGGCTTAATAACCGATGCAAGCATTAACAAAGAGCTTGATATTCTGCTTCTTTCAAGCTACTCTAAACTTTTAAAGGTCACTGTTTGGGCATTTACAAACTACCCTAAAGAGAATTTTTTTAATGGAATCTCCAAAAAATTGACACTAAATTCGCTTAATGCACAGATAGAAGGCATTACTTTTATAGATAGATACAGAGCCTATCTTAGTAGTGAAGCCTTCTCTAAATACATCTTCTCTTTTGATGCAAATTTGTATGAAATAGATTTTTCACGAGAGTTTAAATAGGCTCTATTCAAGCCTTCCAATCTCTTCAATCAAATCGGTAGGAAGCATTGCATAAGATGCTCCATCATACGCTTTTGCTCCTGCTGTTAGTGCCAAAGAGCCTTGAACAGCAGAGATTAAACCAATATTTCCTTGTGCCAACAATGCCCCAATTAGACCACTAAGAACATCTCCACTTCCTCCTTTGCTAAGTCGTGAAGTTCCATAAGGGTTAACAAAAAGTCTATGATTTTGAGCAATAATCATATTTGCCCCTTTTAAAAGTAGTGTAACATGAGGAAAAACCGAACAGAACTCTTGAACTTTCTCAAAACGGTTGGCTTGAAGAACTGCTATATTAAGTGGGCTATCAATCGTCATGTTCCACAACTCTACAAACTCTTTAGGATGAGGAGTCAATACAATATCTCTATCTTTCTGTTCTAAAAATTCCAATACTGTATCCGAGTGAAAAACCCCTGCATCTAAAACCAAAGGAGCTTCACATGCCAAAGCGTCATCAACAATATCTTTCTCAAACTCCTCCATTCCCATTCCAAAAGCAAGGGCTGTACTGTTTTCGGGCAAGAGTCTATCTTGCATCAATGCCATTGGTAGAGGAGTCTCTATATCATCCCCTATCAAAGTAACAAGCCCTGCCCCAAAACGCAAGGCAGAAAGACCTGCCATAATAGAAGCCCCCTCTTTTTCTCCTGCAATCACAGCCAAGTGTCCAAAGCTCCCTTTATGAGTATTGGCTCGTTTTCGACTTGGTAATTTCATATCTAACTCTTCTAAAAGATAGATATTGGTATCAAATCCTTCAATATACTTTTCATGAGAAATCCCTAAATCAACACAGATAATCTCTCCCACATAATCTTTTGCCATATCACTATAGAGACACTCTTTTAAAGCACCCATTGTAATCGTCACATCCACAAAAAGAGCCATCGGCAAAGGGTTACCATCAACATCAATCCCTGTAGGAATATCACACGCAATCTTAAACCCATCAAGGGCTTCCAATTGCACAATAAGCTTCCGTGTTCGCTCATCAAGTTCACGGGTCAATCCTGCTCCAAAGAGTGCATCAACAATTACCTCTGCCTCTTCCACCTCATCAACAAACTCAATATCTAAACACTCCACACGTTCTAACTGCACCTCTGCCATCACAGAACGCACCCCAAAAGGAATATAAAGTTTCACGTCATAATAACTCTGAAGCAATCGAGCCAAAACAATACCATCAGCTCCATTATTCCCAACACCACAAACAATAAGAACAGAACTCTGCTCTGCAAAATGCTCTTTAATATAGTTCGCCATACCCATAGAGGCATGTTCCATAAGTATATCTTCGGTCAGGTTATATTCATCATAACAACGATGGTCTAGGGGGTAGCAGGATTTGTATAGGGGTTGCATTATAACTCTTTTAATTTGGGATATATAGATTTAATAAAGCTTTGAAATTCATAACCAAAAACATCATATATCTCTTGAAGAGACAAGTTTCCTAGATATTCCAAAGATTGAAAAATCAATAATCTTTGTTCTTTTAAAGCACTATCATTAAGATTAAAAACATCTATACTAAATTGCCCTTTTTCATTTTTTGCTTCTATCTCGCCTGTAACTAAATAATCAAAAAATTCATTAGGGTTTTCCAACACGACATCAACAATCTTTAAATAATCATCTTTATGTTTAACAATACTCTCTTTCTTGCTATCTTTAAGTGAGGAGCAACGATTATAACTGTTACAAGAGACCAACAAGTTCTCATAAGTTAAACTCATTTCAGGAAAAAGATTTCTTGTTTTAAAATGGTCAATATTTGAGTACTTCTCGTCAGAACTTATCTTTTTTTCACAATAAATACAAAGAGAGTCCTGCTCTTCTTCTAAAATATGTTGTCTTAAATCTTTTCTAATGGCAGAAATATGTTTATCTTCCCATGCACCTTTAACTTTAGAAAATTTTACTTTTGCTTTAGCACTTTTAAAATATTTTGGTTCAGACTTACTTACTTGAAACATTTTTTCTCCGTGAAGCTATTTCAACTTTTAAAAGTTTCAATTCTAAATACTCTTTGCCCAATAGCTCTTCTAACGCATTCCACTCTTTTTTAAATTCATCAGAATCATACTTATTTTGAACAATCATAGATTTTACTTTAGAGAGCTGATTGTCTACCTCAACAGGTCTTAAATGATCTACCCCCATAACCTCTGTTAAAATCTGACTAAATTTTAAACCATAAGTATTTGTAAAGTTATCAACTACTTTTATTTTATCATCTTCTTTTACTAAGAGTCTAATATATTCTGATTTTGCACTCCCAATAATATGAGGCGAATGCGTAGCAATAATAATTTGACAGTTGTTTTTAATTGCAAAATTTTCGTAGATTTTTAAAATTTGATTTTGCCATTTTGGATGTAGAGATAATTCGGGTTCATCTATTAGGATTACTTTGTTTTTGTAGCCTTTAAAATAAAGATATAAGACTTTTGAGAGTAATGTTTTTTCTCCTGTAGATAATTTATCTATATCAAACTCCACACTATTATTATCTTTAAATAGTACTTTCTTTTCATTGTATTTAATATCAGAAAGATTAAATGTTAAATCTAAACCATCAAATATATCTTTTATATAATTTTGCAGTTCTCTTAATGCTTCTGATGGCTTATCAATTTCAAATGCTCTATCTATATATTTTTTTACTATAGTTTTTTTTAAATCATCAATATTATTATCATAAATAGGCAAATAAATAATATTATAGTGATAATTTTCAATATTTTTTCTATATCTAAATGTTTCTTTATCAAAATCTTCATTACCTGTATATCTGATATATCGCTCTAACCTTTTTCTATTATGAACCATTATTTGTTTATCATTAATTTCAATAGTCATATTATTATCAAAATTATCTTCTAAAGAATGTGTATTATAAATAAACTCCAAAAGCGTAGTCTTCCCACTCCCATTAACCCCAGCCAAAACAACAATAGGCAAAGCCTCATCATTCTTATCCACAAAACCTATATCAAAATCTTTGAACATTTTGTAATTTTCTATATGGAGGTTTCGTAATTTCATGGGTTTTCCTTTGTACGACCGTACTTCATTCCCTACCTCGTTCCCACGCTGAGCGTGGGAACGAGATGGGTTGGTCGATTTATTAAAGGTATTTTATCACAAATTAAAGAAAAATTAAACCCTAACCATCTTTCTACGCATATAAGCAATTTTACTCTGTAATGGCAGATTTTTAGGACAGTGGTCTTCACAAGCCAAGAGGCTCATACAACCAAAAATTCCATCATCATCTCCAATTAACTCATAAAAATCTTCATCTGTTCTGCTGTCGTGTGGGTCTATTTGGAATCGTGCTACACGGTTAAGCCCAACAGCACCAACAAAGTCTTCTCTCATAATGGCTGTGGAACAACTTGCAACACACAGTCCACACTCAATACATCTGTCAAGCTCAAAAACCTCTTCGGCTACTTCTGGTTCTATTTTCTTCTCTATTTTTGCAATATCGACCTCTTCATTGGCAACAATCCAACTGTTGACACGAATACTCATATTTTTCATCCAATTACCTGTATCGACGGATAAATCTTTAATCAATTTAAAAGTAGGCAGAGGCAAAAGTTCTATTTTTCCCTCTTTGTAATCGGTGGTTAATGTTTTGCATGCTAGTTGAGGTTTACCATTTACTAAAACTCCACATGCTCCACAGATTCCTGCTCTACAGACAAAATCAGAAGTTAAATCATGGTCAAGAGTTGCTTTGATTTTTGTCAAAGCAATATAAAGAGTCATTCCAGGGGTCTCTTTTAATTTATACTCCTTAAATTCAGGTTTAGAATCTGGATTTGAAGGATTATATTTTAAAGAGGTTATTGTAATCTCTCTCCCTTCGTTAATACTCTCTTTTTTTTCTACCTCTTTTGCTTGACTCTCTACAATGCTGTCTGATTGTTGTTCCAGTGAAGCCTCTTCTGTTTTACTCATAACACGCCCTCTCCTAATCTCTCGTTAACTCTTTTATATTCTGATTGTAGCTCGTAGGGCATAATTGCATCCTGTAGCTCATATCTATCTGCATCGCTCTTCTCTTTAGTTATAGTATCTATCTCATCTTGTCGTTTTTGACTTAATGGATTTTCTATAATCTGCCCTTTTCGTCCATAACCTCTAAATGCAGGGGCTATCTCCATCTTCATAATGTCTAACTCTTCATACTCAATCGTTGGCTCTAAATCATCTTCGTTTGCCCAATAAGTCAATGTTCTATTTAACCAATTCTCATCATCTCTTTTAAGATAATCTTCTCTAAAGTGAGCCCCTCGACTTTCGGTTCTGTCTCTTGCACCTTTTGCAACACACAGAGCAACTTTTAACATCATTGGCACTTTATATGCCTCTTCAAGTTGTGGGTTAAGCAGTCGATGTTTATTGTCTACACTAATATTTCTACTCTTAACCAACAGCTCTTTTAGTCGTTTAACAGCATACTCCAAATCTTTACCATTTCTAAAGATACCCACGTTGTCTTGCATAATATTTCGCATCTCATCTTTAATGTCGTAGATATTCTCATCGCCATTAAGAGCTAAAAGTACATTCAGATAGTCATCTTGCTTCTGTAGTGCATTTTTAACCACTTTGGTATCAATTTTAATATCATTATCTCTACAGAAATCAGCAAAATAATTTCCAATAATCATGCCCGATACCACAGCTTCACTCACCGAATTTCCACCAAGTCTATTAAAGCCGTGTAAATCCCAACATGCCGACTCTCCTGCTGAGAACAGACCTTTGATATTAACACTTTCGCCTTTTGGAGTTACTCTAATTCCACCCATTGAGTAGTGTTGCATCGGTAGCACAGGCATCCAACCCTTTTCCCCCTCGTCAGCAGGATCAATGCCATTAAAGGTTTTACTAATATCTTGAACATCTCGCAAGTTCTTTTCTATATGTTTACGACCCAAAAGAGAGATGTCTAACCACAAATGGTCGCCATACGGAGAGGGAACACCTTTTCCTTTTTTTATATGCTCTAACATTCTTCGACTTACCACATCTCTACTGGCTAAATCTTTCTTTTCAGGCTCATAGTCTGGCATAAATCGGTAACCATCTTTATCACGAAGAACCCCACCATCTCCACGACACCCTTCGGTCAACAAAATTCCAGAGGGAACAATAGGTGTTGGGTGGAACTGAATCGCCTCCATATTTCCCATATAAGCACCAGCGTCCAGTGCCATTGCGTGACCTGTTCCTTTACAAATAGTTGCATTGGTTGACTGTTTATAGATTCTTCCATACCCACCTGTAGCAATCATTGTACCTTTGGCAACATAGGCTATTAACCCACCATTTTTAAGGTCACGAACAATCGCTCCATAACATTGACCATCTTCCATAATCAATGAAATAGCCTCTTTTTTGTCTTCGACAACAACGCCTCTTCGCATCGCTTCATTGGCAACTGCATAAAGCATTGTATGACCTGTAGCATCTGCTGTGTAACAGGTTCGCCACTTCTTTGTTCCCCCAAAGTCACGAGCATTAATTAGCCCATGAGCCTCTTCTTTTTCGGTAATTGTTGTTTTTTTGGCATTAATAACTACCTCTCTGTTCCCCATCTTGATTCTAGTCCAAGGCACACCCCATGCAGCTAGTTCTCTAATAGCCTTTGGTGCAGTGTTCACAAACATTCGTGCCACATTTTGGTCACATCCCCAGTCGCTACCTTTAACGGTATCGGCAAAGTGAATATCCTCATTATCCCCTTCGCCCATCACTGAGTTTCCAAGGCTCGATTGCATTCCACCTTGGGCAGCTGCTGAGTGTGAACGTTTAACAGGAACAAGACTCAATACGATTGTATCTAACCCCTTATCTGTTGTAGCAATGGCCGTACGAAGCCCTGCCAATCCTCCACCAATAATTAGTGCATCTGTATATCGAATATCCATCTATTTTCCCTCCGTAGAGATATGGTATCTCTCTCCATAATTTGCTTGATGTTCGTAACCAATTTTTACATAACTTATTAACGAGAGAAGCCCCATAAAAAGATATAAAAAAGTAACTACAGTAACTATTTTTTTAGTAACAACTCTATTTTTTTTAGGAGTTTTACCATCAAAAAATCCCCATTTCATAATCAATCTATAGATACCAACACCCGTATGAAGTACCACTGTAACTAAAAGCATAAGATAAACAATCCACATACTGTCACTATAGATTCTATCTGAAGAGGCATAAGGACCAATATTTTCAGGTTGTGTTGCTACCACATAGAGATGAATTGCCCCTAGAAAAAATATCATAATTCCTGTAACCACTTGCATAAACCAAAGATTAGTATCGTTATGTTTCATCATTTTAGAGTAGGTTCTAAAACGCATGTATTCACGATAAGAGATAGGAAATTTTCTCATTGCCAAGAGTGCATGGATGACAAAGATTGTACCCACAACCAGTGCCAAACCGATAATAAAAATAGGCGAGCCACCCTCTATAATAAACTCTCCTTCAAAAAATTTGGTTAATCGGTACATACTCTCTTCACCGAGTAAGATAGAAGATTCAAAAATAAGATGAAACATAATAAAAACAGAAAGAATAACTCCTGTTACACTCTGTATTAAATCTAATCTTGCAGGAATTTTACTTTTTTGTTTGTTGATGGTCTTTCCAATAAGACTCTCAACAATTGTTGATTCAATATTCGTTTTAAACACGAAAAGGTCCTTTGTTATAATTAATAATTATTTGAAATTTATATTAAGAAGTTTAAATGTTAAATTGGAAGCAAAAAGATGCTTCCACTCTCGATTATGCAGATTCTAACGCAATTTTATTTTCTAAAATTTTATCAATATTCTCAACAACTGCAGAGAGTTCATCTTCTCCATCTATAACAGAAAGTAAACTTTTTCCTCGATAGAATGTTTCAATATAACTGATAGTCTCTTTGTAGATTTTTAGACTCTTTTCAAAAACCTCTTCACTAATCTCATGATTAGATAAATATCGCTCTTTTGCAACTTTATCAGAGACACGAATCTCAATAACAGCATCAAGCTTAATATTATGACTATTGAAGATAAGATCACAGAAGCTATCAATGGATTCTCTCTCTCTAGGGAATCCATCAAGAAGAACAACATCTGTTGGAGATTTTTGAACGGCTTCAAAAACAACATCTAAAGTAATAGAAGTAGGAACAAGCTCTCCTTTTTCTGTGTATTGTTCAATAATTCTTCCTAAAGCTGTCTTCTCTTCTCTCTCTCTTTTTAGCAACTCACCTGTAGAGTATGCTGTAATGTCTTTATGCTTTTTTACAATCTCGTTAGCATCTGTCGTTTTTCCTGAACCTGGTGCACCGATAAGAAGTATTAGTTTTTTTGGCATTTGTTAATCCTTGTTTATTATTTTGTGGAATTATAACTGTTATAACATTAGAATATTATTTGAATCAATATTATATTAAAATTAATATAATATTTAATTTAATTTATTAATATTTTTTTAATATATAAACATCATTATAGTCTCAAATGATGAATTTTATAGCTTCTACTTAAGTTTAACTGCTCTATACTTCCATCAAAATTTATAAAATATAAATTTTATTGACTTATAAATTCTATTTTGGCTCAACCGATTTAAGGAAAAATCATGAATGAATTCTTGACCATTATCATTGCGTTTGCAATACTTCTATCGTTTATTAGGTTTATAAAAGGACCTCATCTAACAGACAGAGTTGTTGCTTTTGACACCATGGGGATTATTGCAGTATCTCTCTTGGTACTTCTCTCTATTACTGTAAAAAGTTCGCTCTATCTTGATGTAGCTTTAGTCTTTGCTCTCATTGGTTTTATTGGAACAATCATCTTTGCACGATTTAATGTCGCAAAGGATAGTGATGATTGAAACTCTTGGCTATACATTTAGCACACTAGGTGCATTACTTTTACTAATTAGTGCAATAGGACTCATCCGAATGCCTGACACCATTACACGAATGCACGCAGGAACAAAGGCTTCTACATTAGGAAGTCTTTTAATCATTCTTGGAGCGATGTTCTTAGAGCCATCTCTTAGTTTTAAACTTGCGTTTTTGGCTCTTTTTATTTTGATTACCAACCCCCTATCCTCTTCTATTTTAGCTCGTAGTACATATTTAAAACATGGCTTTTTAAACAAAAGTGGTATGGATGATTTAAAGGAGAAAACAGAATGATAGGATTAATGGTTTTATCTATTTTTATAACGTTGATTATCTTGGCAATAGCTATTATTAACAATGAAGATTTACCCCATAGTGTTATTTTATTTATGGGTTTTGGCTTAGGAAGTGTTATTCTATTCTTTCTATTTTCTGCTCCCGATGTGGCACTTACCGAGGCAGTTATTGGTACAGGAATTAGTAGTGTAGTCTTTTTGGTTACCCTTTTACAAATACGAAGCAAGGAGATAAAAAAATGAGTTTAAAAAGAGAAATTAAAATTCAGACTATTATTATCTCGTTAATTGTCTCACTTATGACTATTTTGCTTCTATCTATCTTTTTAAATTTCGATTTAGCCTCAAACTCTTTAGGAAAAGAGATACTTTTAACCAATGGTATATCGACCCAAAGTGCCAATGCAGTTACCTCTGTAGTAACCTATTTTAGGGGCTTTGATACCTTAGGCGAAGTAACCATTCTGTTTTTATCCATCTTTGGAATTGGTTTGGGCTTAGAGGGCTACAGAGAAAAACTAAATATTTTTGCTTATGAAAACAAGCTTTTAACTATTGCCGTAGATAGGCTCTTTCCTTTAATAATTTTATTTGGTTTTTACATTATTATTCATGGACATCTAAGCCCAGGGGGTGGATTTCAAGGTGGGGTTATTATTGCCAGTGCCTTTTTATTGATGTTTTTAGCAAAAAATGATGAGTTTCATCTTAATCATAAGCTTATCTCTCTTATCGAGTCATTAAGTGGTGCAAGTTTTATACTCATTGGAGTATTAGGGCTTCTTTTAGCCGACAAATTCTTGGGTAACTTTTTGCCATTAGGAACAATGGGAGAGCTATTGAGTGCTGGGGTTATACCTCTTATCTATATCTTTGTAGGGATAAAAGTCTCTGCCGAGATTACTGCATTAATTGAGTATTTTATAAGGATTAAAGATGTTGAATAGTTTTAATCAAACACCTTTTTTACACGCTATTATTACCATTGGTTCACTGCTTCTACTCACTATCGGGTTGGTAGGTGCATTAACCAAAAAAAATCTATTCAAGATTTTCCTCTCGTTGGCAATTGCCGAGGGAGCTCTGTTTATCTATTTTATAGGAATGCATTTCGAGGTGGGCAAAGTTGCCCCAATTACCACCGATAATTTACAAATTTTTAGCCTAAATATGGTTGACCCCGTACCCCAAGCGATGATTTTGACCACTATTGTTATTGCCATTGCTGTTTTATCCTTGGCACTCTCGTTTATTATCAACTACTTTAAACTGACTAATAACATGAGAGTAGATGAGATGAACGAATTAGGAGAAGAAAAATGAGTACCCTATATTTTGTTCTAATCCCTCTTTTGGCATCCTTTTTAACTCCATTTTTCAAAGAGTACCTAAAATACATCTCTGTAGCCATCAATGTAATGCTTTTGGCTATTGCTCTTAGTTTTATCTCTAAACTACCAATTACAGAGTATATATCTTTTGATTCTCCATTAAGCATATCGTTTGTACTTGATGAAGCTTCACTCTTTTTTATTGTTCTTTTTACAACAATTATGACGCTTTTTTCTATCTATAATTTGCAAAGCATCAACGACAAAAAGTCACACCCAAAAGAGATGTTTATTTTGACCAATATGCTCTTAGCCAGTGTTTCAGGCTTGGTTCTTAGTGGCGATATTTTCAATATCTATATCTTTTTTGAGATTGCAAGCATAACAGCCTATATTTTAACCTCACTCAACAGAGATAAAAAAGCCTACAGTGGTGCAATTCGCTACATGATTATGGGAACAGTCGCCTCTCTCTTTTTACTTATTGGAATTATGAGTATCTATATCAATATCGGTTCACTCAACCTTATAACTATCTCAGAGAAGTTTGCTACTATAGATGAAGAGATTCAATTTTTAATTCTTCTTTCTCTCTTTATTGGGTTTGGAATAAAAGTTGAAATCTTCCCATTAAATCTATGGGTTGTAGACATCTACCAAGCAACTAACAGCAAAATAAACGCTCTCTTTAGTTCAGTTCTATCCAAGGCATACATCTTTCTCTTTTTTCATATTGCTTATATCTTAAATGTAGACAATGACAAGTTGCTCTTTTTAGCCTCTATTGGGGTAGTTTCGTTTATGGTGTCCGAGATTTCAGCCGTAAGTAGCAAAGATGTAAAAAGAGTTTTTGCCTACTCAACCTTGGGTCAGATAGGTCTGCTTTTTATCGCCTTTGCCCATCAAGATACACGCGTGGTTACAGGAGCTATCTTTTTAATTGCTCTTCATGCTCTGACCAAACTGATGCTCTTTTTATCGTTTGACATCCTAGAGCAACAATTAAAAAGCACAAAAATAGAGATATTCAAAGCTTTCAACTCTCCGTTTTTAGTGGTTATTTTTGTCGTTGGTTTTCTATCATTGTTAGGGCTTCCTCCCTTTGGTGGATTTATAGCCAAACTTACAATTTTAAAAGGCTTGGCTTCACTAGAATCCTATACGATGATTGGATTTATTTTGGCTATCTCACTAATCGAAGCACTCTATCTATTTAAACTCTTAGGAGTGATGATAGAGAGTAAAAAAGAGGCAAAAGCTATAGAGATAGAGCTACTACCAAAAATCATCTTGGCTCTGATTGCAACAGCAATTCTCTATTTTGGTCTGTTCCCAGAATCCCTGCTCTCTATTTCACAAAGCGTAGCAACCACACTTATAGGAGAAACTGGTGTTTAATTTTCAAATAACCCCTTTGGGGAATCTCTTTTTTGGGCTTACACTCGCTGTTTTTATTTCACTTTTTTTTATTAGAGAAGAGAAACAGAACAACACTCTCTTAGAGCTACTACTTCTTGCATCATTGGGCGTTATATTTTATGCCAATGACCTCATCACACTTTTTATAGGTTGGGAAGTTATGAGTTGGAGTAGCTACTTTATTATTGCCAAAACAGCAAAAGAACAGACAAGACAAAAGTATATTATCTTTAATCTTGGGGCAGGATTTGCACTACTTGGAGCAGTTGTTCTTATTACAAGCTATTCAGGAATGGTTCTCTATAGCGAAATAGATTTCAATACCGTTCCAAGCTCACTCCATCTGCCTATTACTCTTCTGCTTTTAGTAACCATTTTTATTAAATCAGGAGTTATGCCTCTGCACCATTGGGTTGTCGATACCTACCAAGAGTCAAACCATCTCTTTTCAGCAATACTTAGTGCCATTATCTCCAAAGCAGGTATTTTTCTATTTATTCTGCTCTTTACCAAGATTATTGGCTACCAATACCTACAGAGTTCACTCTTTGACATCGTAGCATGGCTTGGGGTTATTACCTCTATTATTGCCACCTTCAAAGCCATCAACCAAGACAGTATGAAAAGGCTACTCGCCTACTCTTCTATTGCTCAATTGGGCTACATTATTACCGTATTGGCTGTTTTAAATGGAAGTGGCATAGAATCAGCTCTGTATCATACGGTTATTCACACCTTTGTTAAACTTTTGCTCTTTGTTAATATTGCTTCAATTATATACATTACAGGAAAAGATAAATTTAGTGAACTAGGAGGGCTTATCTACCACTATCCTCTACTCTTTATTCTACTTGTTATTGGTATTATAGGATTAGCAGGAATGCCTCCTTTAGGTGGATTTAATGGTAAATTTCTTATCTACAGCACCCTCTTAGAAGATAAAAAAGCACTGCTACTCACAGCC
>Ga0256826_1000109_pt1 | contig 41283 bp, 45 predicted proteins | sample CV79metaG_FD_185975 | JGI IMG/M metagenome (GOLD analysis project Ga0256826, IMG submission 185975) | Hydrothermal vent microbial communities from East Pacific Rise, Pacific Ocean - CV79 | ecosystem: Environmental > Aquatic > Marine > Hydrothermal vents | place: Pacific Ocean: East Pacific Rise...
TTAACTTCATGTGCTTGAAGTTCATCATAACTTAGGTTGTAGTAAACTTTTCCAATATTTTCTAATCCTAGTTTATCCAGACCATTTGGTGTACGGGTGCTCATCTTGTGTACCTTTTTGTTTATATATGTTTTATTTTGCTATTTTGAAATGATTAAGACAGCATAACCATTTTATAGCAAATAAAAGGAGACCTATTGGGTCTCATTTTATTTACCATATGAAGTAATAACCAATTTGTAAAACTTGTCTATTCAATAAAGTATAATTTCGCAAAATTATACTATTGAATAGATATTAATAAACTTACTTATAAATGCAAATTAAAATAACATTTTAAAGAGTTACCTTTTGTACGGTTTTCTACTTAAAGATAGAAAGTAGTACCCCAGCAGCAACAGCTGAACCAATAACACCTGCAACATTTGGACCCATTGCATGCATAAGCAATACATTTCCTGGTTTCTCTTCAGAACCAACTTTACTTACAACCCTAGCTGACATTGGAACAGCAGAAACTCCAGCTGCCCCAATAAGTGGGTTAATAGGCTCATCTGAAAATTTATTCATAAGTTTTGCCATAAGAACACCCATTGCTGTACCAGCAGAGAATGCCAAAAGACCGATAATCATAATTCCCATTGTCTCTAAAACCAAAAACTTATCTGCTGCCAGTTTTGAACCAACACCAAGTCCTAAGAAAATAGTAATAACGTTAATTAATGAATTCTGCATAGTATCAGACAATCTGTCTACAACACCCGACTCTTTTGCAAAGTTACCAAATGCAAATGCACCAATTAATGGAGAAGATTCAGGTAACAGTAACAGTGTCAACATAAGTACAACAATAGGGAAAATTAATTTCTCTAATCGGTGAACTCTTCTTGTTGTCTTCATTACAATTTGACGCTCTTCTTTTGTTGTTAATGCTCTCATTATTGGAGGTTGAATAACAGGTACCAACGCCATATATGAGTAAGCAGCAACAGCAATAACACCTAACATTTCAGGAGCCAATCGGTTTGCAATAAAGATTGATGTAGGACCATCTGCCCCACCAATAATTGAAACAGCTGATGCTGTTTGTAAATCAAATCCAATGAGTACAGCTCCAACCAATGAACCAAAGATACCAAACTGAGCTGCTCCACCCAACATTGCTGTTTTAGGATTCGCTAAGAGTGGTGCAAAATCGGTCATAGCACCAACACCCATAAAGATAAGCAAAGGGAAGAACTCATTGGCAATACCCATATTATAGATAATACCAAGCATACCATGTGCCCCACCCATTCCTGCAAGAGGAATATTGGCAAGTAATCCACCAAATGCAATTGGAATCAATAGAAGAGGTTCAAAGTTCTTCGCAATTGCTAAATAAAAGAGAATGAAAACGATTATAATCATAATAATACGTCCTAAAGAGGACTCAAACCAAGTCATTTCTCTTTCATACTCATGACCTCTAGGGTCAGACGTTGTCTCTCCATCATTAACATCAAGAATAGCACTAATACCAGTAGTTGACCACCAACTACCTGCTAATTCAGCAATACTTTTAGGTGTATATACATGCTCTGTTGTCTCCTGCTTTACAGGAGCTGATGCTTCATGTTCTGTTGCTTGAACCACAGAGGTTAAAGCAAAAAGAGCAAAAAACAGTGAGATTATTAATTGTTTTAATTTCATGGATTACTCCATTGTTGCAAGAAGCTGTCCATCGACTACAGCGTCATTTGTATTAACATCAATAGATTTAATTACACCAGCTTTTTCAGCAACAATATCAATCTCCATTTTCATCGCTTCAAGAATCATAATCTGCTCACCTTCATTTACGGTATCACCTACTGCTTTTAAGATTTTCCAAACACTACCTGGAGTTTGAGAGTTAATCTCGATTGAACCTTTTCCACCTGCAACGGGTGCTGGTGTTGCCGCTACTGCAACTGGTGCTGATGCTGTTGGTGCAACTGTAATCTCTGCATCACCCTCTGCTACTTGAACACTATAACTCTTACCATCTACTACTACTGTATAACTTCCACTCATCTCTTCTCCTCCACTTGATTGATTATTCTCTTTACCTTTTCTTACCATTAAAGGACCTTCACCCTTTAAGAACGCGATACCTTTTTGGTCACATGATGCGGCAATAAAGATATTCTCTTCCGTTGTCGCTAACTCTTCATCTTCTAGAATTTTTGTCCAGTATGAAATTGATTTTGTAACCTCTTTATCTGCAATATCCAAAGGATTTTCAGTTGTTGGCTCTAGTTTTAACTTCTCTGATGCCAATTTAACAATCTCTGCATCTGGCTCAACAGGTGTTTTACCAAAGTAACCAAGAACCATTCTTCCATAACCTGGTGCAATCTGTTTCCATTTACCAAACATAACATTTGCATAAGCTTGTTGCCAATAGAACTGGCTCACTGGTGTTACAGATGTACCATAACCTCCACGTTCAACAACCTCTTTCATCTCTGCAATTACTTCATCAAATTTCTCTAGGTTACCAGAGTCTCTCATCATTTGAGTATTTGCTGTCAATGCACCACCTGGCATTGGAGAGAATGGAATCAATGGAGATACTTGAGTCGCTTCTGGGGGAATCATGTAATCAGCCAAACACTCTTTTAGTCTCTCTTCGTATTTAAGAACTTTATCAAGTTGTAAATCTCCAAGATTATAATCTGTACCTTTAGTTGCATGCAACATTGTAAGAATATCTGGTTGAGATGTACCACCTGATACTGGCGATGCGGCCATATCAATACCATTTGCACCAGCCTCTAATGCAGCTAAATAAGAGGCTACAGAAACACCTGCTGTTTCATGAGTATGAAGTCTTAAATGAACCTCTTCTCCAAGAAGATTTCTAGCCATTGCTATGGTATCAAATACTTTACGAGGGTTTGCAGTTCCTGATGCATCTTTGAAACAAACTGAATCAAAATCAACACCTGAATCAAGAATATTTCTAAGCGTTTTTTCATAGAATGTTACATCATGAGCACCTTTACATCCTGGAGGTAAATCCATCATTGTAACCACAACTTCATGGTTAAGACCATGCCGTTTAATACACTCTGCTGAGTATGCCAAGTTGTTTACATCATTCAACGCATCAAAGTTTCTAATGGTTGTTGTACCGTGTTTTTTAAACATCTTTGCATGTAAATCTATAAGCTCTCTACTACCTGTATCAAGCATAACGGTATTAATACCACGAGAAAGAGTTTGTAAGTTCGCTTCTGGTCCTACAATCTCTCTAAACTTATCCATCATATCAAATGCATTCTCTTGTAAGTAGAAGAAAAGACTCTGAAATCGAGCTCCTCCACCAAATTCAAAGTGATTAATACCTGCATTCTTTGCAGCTTCTACTGCGGGGAAAAAATCCTCCATGAGTACACGACCACCAAAAACAGATTGAAATCCATCTCTAAAAGTTGTGTCCATCACATCAATATATTTTTTTGCCATCTTATACCTTCATTGTTATGATTTATTATTACGAAATTCTGTTACAGCAGCGATTATTGCAGCAACTCTACGATTCTCATCTTCTGTATCAACTGCTGGAGTAGCAGGTGTTTTAGTTGGAGCATTTTCAGGAAAATACTTTGCGATAAGTTTAGCTTGAAGTTCAACGACTTGTACAAGAATAAAGAGAAATAAAAATACAACTCCCATTCCAAGTACCATGAACTTCAATGCTTCCATTACATAATTGACTTCAGCCATTCAAAAACCTTCTGTACTAAATTTATGCAATATTCTAACGATTTATAGTTAAAAAAGCTTAATTTATCGCTTCTTTCGCTTTCGATTATTTTGGCGTGCTACTTTTTGTTCATCCTCATAGCTCTCTAACATAGAGTTTACGGTATCTAGGTCATATCCTATTTGATTTTTAGAGCTTTCTTTTTGTTGAAATAACAATGAAACCACTCGCTCGACAAATTCATGGTAATCCATATCCTCCATACTGTCGATAAAATCTACAGCTTCATCAGCAATGGTAACATCACGAACCGTATTTGCTAATACAGCAAAATCTATTGCTACCTCATCCGAAGTTGAGTCCAAGTCGATTGTTGCCAATTTCATCTCTGCACCAACCTCTTTTTGAATACGTTGTAATTCTCTGAACTCTTCGGTTGAAACTAAAGTAATGGCTTTACCTTGCTTGCCTGCACGACCTGTTCTACCTATTCTATGCACATACGATTGAGGGTCAAAAGGGATATGAAAATTAAAAACATGAGTTACATTTTTAACATCAAGTCCTCGTGCAGCAACATCAGTTGCAACCATAATTTTGGTCTCACCTCTACGATAAGCCTTTACAATAGATTCTCTATCACTCTGCTCTAAATCTCCATGTAAGCCAGCAGCATTAAATCCCATCGCTTGAAGATGCTCAGTTAATCGGTCTACTTCTCTTTTCATACGACAAAAAATAATAGATTTATTCGTCTTTTCTGTCTCTAATAATTTAACAATTGCTTCATCTCGTTGAGACTCATTAATCACATAGTAAAACTGCTCAATCACATTATTCGCTGTACCTTCATTCGCAGAAACCACAGAGATAAACTGAGGCGAAGTTAAAATTTCGTTTGCCAACTCTTTGATAGGCTCAGGAATGGTTGCTGAAAAGAGTAGCGTTTGTCTATTTTGAGGAATGTACTCAAAAATCTCTTTTATCTCTTCTAAAAAACCCATATCGAGCATCTCATCGGCTTCATCTAATACTACTATTTCTGGATTAAATGCATCTATCTTTCCCTTTTTATAAAGGTCTTTAAGTCGCCCTGGGGTAGCAACGACAACTTGAACACCCTTATTAATCAATGCTATCTGTCGTCCATAACCCACACCACCATATACCGTAATGGTTCGAATACCACAAAAACGCCCTAAGTGATAGAGTTCATCACTCACTTGCGTTGCCAATTCACGCGTAGGGGTAATAACCAAAGCTCTCTCTATCTCTTTGGTGGCTATTTTATTCATCAATGGTAAACCAAATGCTGCTGTTTTACCTGTTCCTGTATGGGCTTGCCCCACTAAATCTTCTCCATTAGCAATAATAGGAATCACGGTCTTTTGAATAGGACTGGGTTCTTTAAAGCCTGCTATTTTAATCCCCTTTAAGAGGTCTTTATGAAAATTAAATTCATTAAATGTCAAAATTATTTACCTTGCAAAATAAAAGAGCAATCATCAAGGATTGCCCCTACAACATCATCAATAGAATAATTCCAAAAATTATTCTATAAATGCCAAATGCAACAAAAGTAAATCGTTGCAAAAAAACAATAAAAAGTTTTATCGTGATATATGCTACTACAAAAGCAACCACAAAACCCACTGCAAATGCAGTTAAATTAGCACCAAGAAACTCATCGTAGTGCTTTAATAAATCATAGCCACTCACAGCCATCATAACAGGTATTGCTAATAAAAAAGAGAACTCTGTAGATGCTTTTCTACTCACACCAGAAAGCATTCCTGTAATAATTGTTGAGCCTGCTCTGGACGTACCTGGCACCAATGAGAATATTTGTCCAAAACCGATACTCATGGCTTGGAACCATGTAATTTCTTCAATATCTTGGCTCTTTTTCTCTTCATCTTTATGAAAATATTCAACAATAATGAAAACAATCCCACCAATGATAAACATCCATGCAACGGTTTGGGTCACAAAAATCTCTTTTACCCAATCCTTTAGAAGAAAACCAACTACAGCCAATGGTAAAAAAGCAGCTATAATTTTTTGCCAAAGTTCAATCTCTTTGAACGAGATTTTATCTCTATACAGAAGCATCACAGCTAAAATCGCTGCAAACTGTATAATCACTTCATATGCCTTAACAACAGCACTCTGATCTATCCCTAAAAACTCACTTGCTACAATCATATGACCTGTAGATGAGATCGGAAGAAACTCTGTAAAACCTTCTATAATTCCTATTATAATCGCTTGAAAAATATCCATGCACTTAAATCCTATATTAATTTATGTAAAAATTCTTAATTTTTTATTCAAAATTTGTTTAATTTTTTTGTTTAGTAGCGAATCCCTACTTATTCTAATCAACTATCTTCAAAATTTCTCGTAAATCTTTAACATCGACACAATGGGTCGCTGATTCACGCAAGATAGGTTTTCCACAAAAAGCTACTCGTGTATCGGCATAAGCAAACATACTCAAATCGTTTGCTCCATCCCCTACAACTAATGTATTTTTACGGCTTATCCCTAAAAGATTTTGCAGACGAGTAATCATGTCTCCTTTGGCATCAGAGTACATCATCTCTCCACCAACAGCACCTGTTAAAACTCCATTTTCAGCGTGTAAAAAATTGGAAAAATCAGCATCAATTCCCAGTTTTTTACAAGCAGGTTTTGTTGCGTCTCTAAAGCCACCAGAAAAACACACCACTGTATAGCCACGCTCTTTGAGTCCACTTACCACCTCTTCTGCTCCATTCATCATGGGTAGAGCTTTACAAATCTCTTCTATCTTGGAATGAGGTAATCCTTTTAGCAATGCTACACGCTCAACCAGTGAAGCATAAAAATCCAACTCTCCTGCCATGGCTCGCTCAGTAATCGCTACAACCTCTTCTCTAAACCCAAGCTCTTCAGCAAAAAAATCAATAGTTTCGCCATCCATTAGTGTTGAATCAAAGTCAAATACGGCTAATTTCATCTATCTATACTACCTCTATGTTAAAATTTGGTAGAATTATAGCCAATTACTTGTTAGGATTAAAATAGAATATATGTTTGAAAAATTTTGTAAAACCCTCCATAGCGATAAACCGTTTATAACTGTAGAGATTACTCCACCTCATGGAGCATCTCTAAAACCTACAATTCAAAAGATAAAAGAACTCAATCTTCATGAAAAAGTAGCTGGTTTTTCTGTTACCGATAACCCTTTGGCTAAACTTAAAATGTCAGGTGTACTTTCGGCAATTCAAATACAACAAGCCTTTAAAAAGCCTGTTATTGCAACCATGAGCATGAGAGACAAAAATAAACTCTCTTTACAGTCAACACTTTTAGGTGCGAATGATTTTGATTTACGCTGTATCTTAGCCCTTACAGGCGATCCTGCTAAATTTTCAGATCAGCCCGAAGTAAAAGGGGTATTAGAGCGTGACTCTACCCTGCTTTTAAGTATTATCTATAGGCTAAACAATGGTTTTGATTACTCAAATAAAGAGTTAAATCCTAAACCAAAGCCTATCTATCCTTTTGCTGTTTCAAATGCTTACTCAAAAGACATGCGACGCATCAAAAAGAAAATGCTAAAAAAGCTTAATTATGGGGCAAGAGGGATTATTACCCAGCCCGTTTATGATACCGATAATGCCAAAGAGCTTATTGAGATGTTTGAAGAGTGTAAACATGAGAGCGTAAGGGAAACAGCCAAAGATGCCGAGCTTATATTAGGTCAGTTTCCTGTCGTTCGTGCAAGAACAGCTAATTTTATTTCCGATAAAGTTCCTGGTATTACCGTACCAAAAGAGATTATAGACGAAATGAATTTAGCGGCAATGGACGGTATAGAAAAAGAGCAAGAAGTTGGATTTTCTATTTCAAAAACACTTTTTGATGATATAATAAAACTTCATCCAAAAATACACTTGATGACACACAACCGTTTTGACTTATGTTCCGAATTGATTGGTGACAATTAATCCACAACATTAAACTATACTTACAGATATACAATAAAAATAAAAGGGAAAACAATGAATGAACACGAATCGTTCCATGAACTAGGACAATTTCATGGAGAAGCAGCAACACAAAGCAATGGACTTAGCAACATCGGAGACACACCATTTCCATTTTTAGAGATGGGAACCAGTTTTGTTATTGGTTTGGCTATAGGGTATTTTTTAAAAAAGAGTTTTAAATTTCTCTTGCTTATATTGGGGTTAGGTCTTGTTCTACTTTTCATATTGGAGTCACAGGGGATGTTTCATGTCGATGATCAAGCCATCCAAAATGGTGTCTCTTCGGGTGTAGACTCGTTTCAAGGTGTTGTTGGCATGTTAAAGGAAAGACTCTCTAATATGGAGCTTACAACAGGTGCAGGAGCTATTGCAGGTTTCTTTGCAGGTTTAAAATTTGGCTAAAATTAAACTTCTAGTCTCTGCTCTTGAACCCTCTTCTAATCTTCATTTAAAAGAGGTCTTAAAACATACCCAAGATATTGAACTTTTGGGTATTTTTGATAAATCTCTAGGCTCTCCTCTTTACGACATTTCAGAAATGGCAATCATGGGTGTGGTCGATGCCATCAAAAAACTTCGTTGGTTTTTCCAAGTAGCCGACCAAATGGTCGAATTGGCAAAGGATGCTGATAAAATTCTGCTTATGGACTCTTCAGGTTTTAACCTTCCACTAGCAAAAAAACTAAAAACTGCCTATCCAAACAAAGAAATCATCTATTACATTCTTCCTCAAATATGGGCAAGTCGTCCAAAACGTGCTATAAAACTAGAGAAATATTGTGATAGACTTCTTGGAATTTTACCTTTTGAAGTTGATTTTTATAACTCTAAAGCCCAATACATAGGTCATCCCCTACTCGATGAAATCAACATTCGACATCAAGCCAATAGCAATACCATTGCCTTTATGCCTGGGAGCAGAAAGAGTGAAATCTCTAAGCTTTTACCTATTTTTAAAAAAGTCAGAGAAAAACTCTCGGATAAAAGAGCTATCTTAATTATTCCAAAAACATTTTCAGAAGAAAAGATTAAAAATCTCTACGGAGATATTTCAGAATTTGAGATAGAAAAAGAGACCCATTCAGCATTAGCAAAATCGGAATTTGCCTTTATCTGCTCAGGAACAGCCACTTTAGAATCAGCTCTAATAGGCACACCCTTTACGCTAAGCTACATCGCCAAAAAAATAGACTTTTTCATTGGTACAAAACTACTAGGAATCACACAAGTTGGTCTAGCTAATATTATTCTAAGCAACTACAACAATACAACCTTGCATCATGAACTCCTACAAGAAGAGGTCACGGTAGAGAATCTGTTAAAAGAGTATTACGAAACCGATAGAACCGTTTTTGAACAAAAAGCAAAAGAGTTAAGAGAGTATTTAGGACATGGAAGCAGTGAGAATGTGGCAAAAGTTATTAATCAATAACTTTTGTATATTTCACAAAATATCTCAACTCAATAACTCATCAATAGTCAACTCTCCAGAGATATTCAAACTGTTATACGCCACATTGTGAACCAATCCATACGTTGTTAAAAAAACCATCTTCAATTCCCCTTTTTGGGTTCTTTTCAAACCATGTTTTCTAAACATTAGCATCTTATTCATCATCGTTTTAGCATACTCTTTTGAAATCTCATACTCTTGATTATAAAATTTGCACTCAACAATATCATAAATACCATTGCCATACTCAACCACCATATCAATTTGAGCCCCTGTTTCGCCTTCTTCTTTGGCTTTTGATTCCCAATAGTAAACACCCGAAAAAAGTCCCCCTGCTCCTCTTGCTTTTAGATAGGTTCGCACATTAGTAATTACCAACATTTCAAAACTTCGACCTGTCCAAAGAGCATACTTTTGAGAACCCACAACCGAGTTCCAATAGCCAATATCAAGATTGGCTATATCGTTCCGACTCAACTCTTTAATCCATTTATGATGAAACAAAATATAAGGGTCACTCACAATATAACGAATCCCTTTTTTCTTGTTTCCAAACTTACTAATTCCTTGTATAAAACCCGAATTTTCTAGTTCTGAAATAGCAGAAAGAAGCTTTCCTCCAACCGATAAATTTAATGCTTTAGAAAGCTCTGTAACCGATAAGCCTCTTGGCTTCAGACAAAGAGCTTCAATCAATATCTTATGATAGTCTGCCCTTTCCATAAACAAAGAACGAAAAACAGCATGATATTCATTAAACATAAATCCCTCTGTATCAAAGAAGAGCTTATCAATATTACTAGAAATAGAGTCTCTAGCATCAAGATAACTCAAATATTTCGCCACCCCTCCAAAGACCATATAAAATTCTATAATCGACTTATTATCAAGGTTAAAGCCTTTCTCTTTTAGCAAATACTCTTTGGTCTCATGCAAATCAAAAGGATACATCGGAATTTTATGGGTTAACCGTTTATAAAGAGGTCCTGTAGACTCTTCAAAGATTCTATTTTTAATCCAAGATGCATTAGAACCACAAACAATCAGAACAATATTCCCACGCTCCTCGCAATAGGTATTCCAAAAGTACCCTAAAGAAGAGAGAAAACCATCTTTGTTGTTTGGGTCTATCCACGGTATTTCATCTAAAAAAATAATCACTTTGGCTTTATGATTTCTTTTTACTACCTCATCATCAATAGTATATTTTAAAAACCGAAAAACAGCACTCCAATTAGAGATAGCTTCCGTAGGTTTAACTCTAAACCACTCATAAATTCTATCTATAAAGTTCTCTATCTGAATCTCTTTAGGAACTTCAGATATACCTGTATAATTAAAAAAAAGACACTCTTTTCGATGCTCTTTAAACATGTGATTAATCAAATAAGTCTTTCCAATCCGTCTACGACCATAAACAGCCACAAAAGAGCTTCCCCTGCCATCACATATATCACTAAGCGTTTTTAACTCTTTTCTTCTTCCAATCATGAAAACCCCTAAAAAGATTATTTATCAGATAATAGCATATTTACAAAGTAATCTATATATTTTTATAGTTATTTATCAAAAAATATTGATATTTTTGAATAATAAGTGTACTTTTATCTAAATTTTTAAAAAAGATGTAAAGTTATGATAAAATAAATAAGTAGTATCTAAACTAAAAAATATGACAATATGACATATTTTCATAATCTTTAAAATCAACTTTCTATAATTATATTAACCAAGATAACAAGGTATAATTATGACAATACTAAATCCAAATTTAAGACAACTAGATATGACTTTACAATTTAATAATATAGAAAATAATCAAACGGCATCAACTTATAAATTTATAGACCTTTTTGCAGGGGTTGGTGGTATACGACTGGGATTTGAAGAGGTTTTTAAAGATAAAAGCTCTTTTGTTTTTGCTTCTGAAATAGATAAGTTTGCTCAACAGACTTATACCAGTAATTACGGTCATCTTCCATCAGGAGATATTACAAAAATAGAACCACAAGAGATACCAAGTTTTGATATTCTTTTAGCAGGTTTTCCCTGTCAGCCATTCTCTAATGCAGGTCTAAAAAAGGGTTTTGAAGATACTAGAGGAACACTCTTTTTTGATATTGCTCAAATAGCTAAATACCATAAACCACAAGTTCTCTTTTTAGAGAATGTAAAAGGGTTTAGAAACCATGATAAAGGAAATACTTTTAAAGTGGTAAAAGAGACGCTAGAAGAGTTGGGATATAGAGTTTTTTCAGAGGTTTTAAATGCTAAACATTTTGGTGTACCTCAAAATAGAGAGAGAATATATATCATTGCTTTCTTAGACCATACCATAGAGTTTGAATTTCCAAAACCTTTAGAGAAAAGTGTAAAACTTGGAGATATTTTAGAGGATAAAGTTGATAAAAAATATACCATATCAGATAAACTTTGGGCTGGACATCAACGCCGAAAACTAGAACATAAGAAAAAAGGGAATGGTTTTGGATATTCTATGTTTAATGAAGAATCTGAATATACCAGTACTATAAGTGCTAGATATTATAAAGATGGTTCAGAAATTTTAATTGAACAAAAAGATAAAAATCCAAGAAAGCTATCGCCTAGAGAAGCAGGACGACTTCAAGGTTTTCCCGATGATTTTAAAATTGTAGTGAGCGATACCCAAGCTTATAAACAATTTGGAAACTCTGTGGCTGTACCTGTGATTTCACAGTTAGCCAAAGAGATTTTTAAACATTTAGAATCTTAGTAGTTCTCAATAATCAGACTATCCCAAAAAGCTGTAGAGGCTCTCCATTGTGAGTAGTTCCTCGCATTTCCATAATACATTCCACTATCAAAAAAGACAACCCCTTTTTCTAAAAGTTCTATCCAACTCTCAAAATTCATTGGCTTTCCAAAATGTATAGAGTTATAGACCCCATTTTTATCCATTTTACAAGTAAACCAACCTTGTTGATTGAATTTATCTTCAAGCTTCTTTTTTATCGAATCTCTATACCACTTTGCTAGAACTAAATTCTCTTTTTGCATCTCTAAAGGAACAAGCTCATTTTTATTGTCTCTTTGGTCTTCGCTATAAGAGTAACAGATTACAATATCATGATTTACATCAATTTTTAAAATTTGACCATAAGATGTATATCTATTTATATACGTTGGACAAGGAGTACCTGACCATGAGAGTCTACCGTTTTTCTTCTCATTTGATTTTCCAAATATCTCTAAAAATCTATTTTTTGAAATATTATAATCTTGATTAGTAGCATGAACTTTTTTAGGTCGTCCATGTTGAAAAATATACTCATCTGCACTCCAATCTCCAAAAGTTATTTTTCCTGACGAGGTTTGATTTTTCATTTCATAACCAAGTAAATCAGGTTTATTATCAGCATTATGAGTAATATTCATCGCTTTTTCAAGCCAATGACCTTTTTTTCCATCATGCTTCTGGTTACTTTTGGAAGTATCAGCCTTTTTACCTTTGACATTTTGATAAAAAAGGTCAATAATTTTTTGTTTATTTAGATTCATTGGAAGTCTCCTCTTTTAAAAGCTCTGTTACTTCAATTTCTAGTCCAACACAAAGTTTTACTAGGCTTAAATAAGAGGGATTTCTTTTAGCTCGTTCAAGTAGACTAATATAAGTTCTATCAAAATCACATTTTTGAGCTAACCTCTCTTGTGAAATATTGAGTTTAGTTCTTCTTCTTTTGATTTTTTGTGCAAGTTGAATTAAAAGTTCTTCTTCATTATGTTTCATGAAAGAAGTGTATTCTTTTGAAGACTAAAAGACAACGGACAATAGTCATATAAATATGAAACATAAAAAAGTAGTAGAAATAATTCTTTCATAGTTCTACGATACAATACGAAAAATATTTATTTAAAAGGGAAACGTTATTTTAATACACATCTGCTGTGCTGTAGACAGCCACTATTTTTTACAAAAACTGCAATCTGAATACCCAAATGAAAAGCTTATAGGCTTCTTTTATGACCCGAATATACACCCTTATAGTGAATATCAACTTCGACTGCTTGATGTAGAACGTTCGTGCAAGATGTTGGGGATTGAATTGATAGAGGGGGAGTATGATACCCATAATTGGCTAGAAGCTGTTCGTGGGTTTGAGAAAGAGCCTGAAAAAGGGGCTAGATGTGCTATCTGTTTTGATAGACGTTTTGAGATAACGGCTCAAAAGGCTTCTGAATTGGGCGAAAAAACATTTACTTCTACCCTTTTAACCTCGCCTAAGAAGTCGTTAAAACAACTGAAACATGCAGGCGATGCTTTGGGGGCGAAGTTTGGAATAGAATTTGTTGCTCCTGACTATCGTAAAGCTTCGGGGACTCAAGAACAGAACATCTTGGCAAAAAAAGATGCCTTGTATCGTCAAGATTATTGTGGGTGTTTATTTGGTTTAACCATGCAACGAGAGCAACAACAAAAACTGGCTGATGAGCTTTTTTCGCCCATTTCACAGCAGATACAACCCGAATCCATCGAGGCACGGATTGAGCTGTATAAACAACGTTGGGCGTATGAAGACAATAACATTGAGTATAAAATTATTAAAGAGCGTTTTTTAAACTGGCGACAGATGCATGGTCTATTAAAAGTAAAAAAAGAGGTTATTCCTGCACATTTTTTACCCTATTCTACTCTAAAAAGTGAATATACAAGAGGAAAAGTAGATGTTCAAGTAGGAGACTTACACTATATGAATCGTGATGAAGTAAAGTTTATAACACTTGATACTTATAATAAACTGACTCAAAATCATTATGAAAGCATCTATCAACTTATTTACAGCTCGCCCTCCTTTGAAAAAGAGATTACGGCACGAAATAAATTAATTTTAAACAGCTATGACCTCTCTGTTATTCTTGTTGTTGAAGTAATTCCCACTCAAAAAGTTGAAATCCTTTATAAAAGTCATATATATGAGGATGTACGAGAAGTTCTTTTGAAAATTTAGCTAATTTTAGATAAAATATTCAAAATTTTCTTTTAAAGGCTTAATTAATGCTATATGATGTAGTTGAAATTCAAAAAATATTACCACATAGGTATCCATTTCTACTGCTTGACCGTGTTACCAAACTTGAAAAAGGAGTAAGCATAGAAGCATTTAAAAATGTCTCTATCTCTGAACCTATTTTTCAAGGACACTTTCCAGATCACCCTATCTACCCAGGTGTTATGATTATCGAAGGTATGGCACAAGCAGGTGGAGTATTGGCATTTAAAAGTTCAAGTGAAGAAGAACAAGAAGAAGCAGCAAACAAAGTCGTTTACTTTATGAGTATTGACAAAGCAAAGTTTAGATCTCCTGTAACCCCAGGAGACCAATTGGTTTATAAATTAACCGTAATTAAACAACGTGGAGCTATTTGGCAACTCGATGCTAAAGCGTATGTGGATGATAAATTGGTTGCTCAAGCTGAATTAAAAGCGATGATTGTAGATAAGTAATAAAAGAAATCAAAAAGGTTTTTAGTGTCAAATATACATCCAACAGCAATTATAGAAGAGGGAGCAATCCTAGGTAACAATGTAACTATTGGTCCATTTGTAACCATCTCTTCTCAAAGTATTATTGGCGATAATACAATTATTGATGCCCATGCAAATATAGCAGGTAAAACAACAATAGGAGAGGGAAATCATATCTTTTCTCATGCTGTTGTTGGTTCTATCCCTCAAGATTTAAAATTTTCAGGCGAAGATGTTGAACTTGTTATTGGAAATAATAATAAAATTCGTGAGTTTACACTCATTAACCCAGGAACAAAAGGTGGTGGAAGCATCACAAAAATTGGTAATAACAATCTATTAATGGGTTATGTTCATTTAGGTCATGATGTTATTATGGGAGATAACTGTATTTTAGCCAATGGTGCAACATTAGCAGGTCACGTTGAACTGGGTAATAATGTTGTTGTTGGAGGATTAACACCCATTCATCAATTTGTTCATATTGGCGACTTTGCAATGATTGGTGGAGCATCGGCTCTCAGCCAAGACATTCCACCCTACTGCCTAGCAGAAGGAAACCGTGCTACCCTTAGAGGTCTGAACTTGACAGGTCTTAGACGACAATTAAGTAGGGATGATATTAATGCATTAAAAGTAGCCTATAGAGAGCTGTTTGAAAGTGGTCAAGCTCTACAAGAGACAGCCGAAGCACTGTTAGAAACAAGTGAATTAAAAATTGTAAAAAATTTAGTAATGTTTATCACACAATCAAAACGTGGTATTCCATATATAAGGAAAAATATTAATGGCTAGAAAAACATGTAGTTTTTGTAATACTACAGAGAAAGAAACAAACCCCTTTATAGCAGGAAACAATGTATATATCTGTTCAAACTGTGTAACATCTGCCTATAAAATTCTCTTTGGAGAAGAAGAAGACCCTGTACCTACAGAGACTCAACCTCAAACACTACTCATTCCAAAAGAGATTCATAAAATGTTAAATGACTATGTTATCGGTCAAGAGCAAGCAAAAAAAACGTTATCCGTAGCCGTTTATAACCACTATAAAAGAATTTTTAAATATCTTAACGATAACGATACCTCTATCGAAAAATCAAATATTCTTCTTATTGGACCTACAGGTTCGGGTAAAACCCTTTTAGCACAAACTATTGCACGATTCTTAGATGTACCTATTGCTATCTCTGATGCTACCAACTTAACCGAAGCAGGTTATGTAGGAGAAGATGTTGAAAATATCTTAACAAAACTACTCCAAGCAGCTGATGGAGATGTCGCAAAAGCAGAACGGGGAATTATCTTTATTGATGAGATGGATAAAATTGCTCGAATGGGCGAAAATCGTTCCATTACCAGAGATGTTTCAGGCGAAGGTGTTCAACAAGCTCTGCTTAAAATAATTGAAGGTTCGGTCGTAAATATTCCACCAAAAGGTGGACGAAAACATCCTAACCAAGATTTTTTACAGATTGATACATCAAATATACTCTTTATCTGTGGTGGTGCATTTGATGGTGTTGAAGAGATTATTCAACGACGATTGGGTGCAAACCAACTTGGATTTGGGCAGATAAAGCGAAGCTCTAAAGAGAATGAAAATGTAATGCACCTTATTGAATCGGATGATTTGGTACATTTTGGTATTATTCCTGAATTAATTGGACGGCTTCACGTTACAGCAACATTAGAACAGATTACACTTGAAGATATGATAAAAATTTTAACTGAACCTAAAAATTCAATTATGAAACAGTACCAAAAACTTTTTGAGATAGATAACGCCGTTTTAACCTTTGAACAGAGTGCCTTGGAAGCAATTGCCCAAAAAGCCATCAAAAGAAAAACAGGGGCAAGAGGATTACGATCGATTATGGAAGAGGCTCTACTGGATATAATGTACGAACTTCCAGAACTCGAAGGGTATGAAATTATTATTACAGATGATGTAATCGAAAATGGTATAAAACCAATTTATATAAAAAATTCAAAAACAGCATAAGGGAAGAAGAATGTTTAAAAGACTTTTAGGAATGTTTTCAAATGATTTAGCAATAGATTTAGGAACAGCAAACACATTGGTTCTGGTAAAGGGAAAAGGGATTTGCATTAATGAACCATCAGTAGTTGCTATCCAATACGATAAACATGGACGTGAACATATCTTGGCAGTAGGTCAAGAAGCAAAAGACATGGTGGGTAAAACACCTGGAAATATTAAAGCTATTCGACCAATGAGAGATGGTGTAATTGCTGATTTTAATACAACAGAGATGATGATTCGTTACTTTATTGAAAAGGTACACAATAGAAAAGGTCTCTTTTCTCCTAGAATTATCATTTGTGTTCCATTTGGATTAACTCAAGTTGAACGAAAAGCTGTAAAAGAGTCAGCAATGTCTGCTGGAGCAAGAGAAGTTTACTTAATTGAAGAGCCTATGGCAGCAGCTATTGGTTCGGGTATTCCTGTTAAAGAGCCAAATGGAAACTTGGTTGTTGATATTGGTGGTGGTACTACTGAAATCGGTGTTATCTCTTTGGGTGGATTGGTTCTCTCTAAATCAATTCGAACAGCTGGAGATAAGATTGATAAATTCATTATTGATTACATGAAGAAAAACTTTAACCTTCTTATTGGAGACAGAGTTTCAGAAGAGATGAAAATCAATATTGGTACAGCCATTCAATTAGACGAAGAGCTGAACATGAATGTAAAAGGTAGAGATCAAGTTACAGGTCTTTTAACCTCTGTTGAAATCACTTCAGAACATATGAGAGAAGCAATTAAAGAGCCTCTAAAAGAGATTGGCGAAGCACTTAAACTTGTACTTGAGCAAACGCCTCCTGATTTAGCAGGAGATATTGTAGAGAATGGTATTGTACTTACTGGTGGTGGTGCATTGATTCGTGGTTTAGATAAATATTTATCTAATATTATTAAACTTCCTGTTTATGTAGCAGAAGACCCCCTACTTGCTGTAGCAAAAGGTACGGGAAAAGCACTGGAAGAGATTGATTTACTACAACAAACTGTCTATGAAGAATAGCAAATTTATTTTTATATCTCTTGTCATTATCACTATAATCTTCCTCTTGCGAAAAGAGGAATCCTTTCAAGATAAGTTTGCAACCGTTACCTTACCGATTAAAGAGAGTTATTTAAATATAACCAATAGTGTAAAAGATGCTAAAGAGCAATATTTGGACCAAGCTGATTCTATAAAAGAGTTAAAAAATGAAAACCTTCTTCTAAGAAAGTACCTCTATCAACAAAAAATAAGAATTATTAAATTAGAAGCCCTTCATACCTACAATGAAGACCGTTTTAATCTGCATAAAAATATTTTACGGGTTCAAACAATCTCTTACAAAAAGCTCAATGACTTTTCTCAAATTTATCTGACCAAAGGTTCTGAACTGAAACAAGATAAAATTTTTGGACTGATTCAAAAAAATGTTGCAGCAGGCATTGCCATAAAAACAGATGAACCATTAAAGGGCATTTTACTCTCTAATGAAGAGTGTCAATTTTCAACCTTTATAGGCGAAAAAAAGAGACCAGGAATTGCAAAAGGAATTGATGCTCAACATATGGAAGTCAATTTTATTCCAAAATGGTCTGTCATTAATATTGGAGACAAAGTTGTTACTTCAGGACTTGATAATATATTTTTACCCAATATCCCTGTTGGAGTTGTAACTAAAGTGATTACACAAAGTACCTATAAAACAGCCATTATTAAGATTCATGCTGATGTACTGCATCCAAATTTTTTCTACTTGGTCAAAGAGGTCATACACAAACCAAAAGATATTAACATATCAGCAACCACACCTGATAACAACAGCACACATTTGAACTAGAGGAGAAAAAATGTCAAATAATACCCCATCATCAGCTACCCCTTGTTTTATTAACTATATCATAGTAGCTCTACTTCCCACGCTCTTTTTTGTAGGAATTGTACTGGGGTATTTAGATTTAATTCCCTTAAAAGTAAACATACACTCCTTAGTTATTCTGAGTGTTATTTACATTACTTACTTACTTTTTATTAAACACAACGCTAATATTGCCATTTGTAGAATGCGTAAAGAGTACATTAATTTACAAAAAGATTTACAAAAAAGTATTAAAGAGAACTCGTTAACCATTTTTAATGAGACAAAATCAACCATTAATATTGCCAGCTTTATTGCTAACTATTATAAAACATTTAGAAATGATAACTTCGCATCGGTTGCCCCATCTTTCTTTCCTATGTTGGGTATTTTAGGTACCTTTACAGCCATTGCACTCTCTATGCCTGACTTTTCATCAACCAATACCGAAGCTTTAGATCGTGATATTTCATTACTGCTAGCAGGAGTTGGAACGGCTTTTTATGCTTCTATCTATGGTATCTTTCTCTCTATTATTTGGACATTTTTTGAGAAAAGAGGTCTCTCAAAAGTAGACATGGACTCACATGAACTTCATGAAGTTTATAACTCTTATATCTGGTCTGAAAGTGAACTCAGTCGCCATGAACACATGCAAGATGAGATTCGTGACCAAAACATGATTAAAGCATTTAAAGAAGTCTTTAATCTGGACTTTATTCAAACACTCAATGAAAAGCATCTTGAAAATTTTCAAACGATTATCAGTGAGACCAATAAAAACTTCACGACAGTAACCAATCATATGCAGATGGTTTCAACCGATTTAAAAGATACCATTTCAAAAATTCACAGTACTCAATCCGTATTAACAGCAAATGAAAATATAGAAAAAAACATTCTTGAATTCAATCGAAGTACTCAAATATTGGCAAACAGTATTCATAAATTTGATGCGTCATTAGAGCATGCCTTAACACTTAGCTTCAATAAAATTGATAAGGAACTGGGGGATATTATTGTTAAATTAGCCAATTTTGCCAACAGTACCAGTCAACAAAATGCTATTTTACAAGAGACCATAAGCAACTATCATCAGCAGATTTCCAATACGATAGTGAACCGATAATGTTTAAAGAAAAAAACAATAACAACAGTGAAAGTAGTAATTTTTGGATTTCTTATGCCGACTTAATGGCAGGACTTTTGTTTGTTTTTATCTTACTTATTGGTTCTATTATGGTTAAATCAACAACATTAAGAAACTCCTTACACGATAAAGAGAGCATATTGGACAAACAAAAAGAGGCTTTGACTGAACAAGAAGAAGTTTTGGATGAACAGTCAGATAACCTTATTGACCTCTCTCAAAACATTGCAATAAAAACAGATGAAATTACCAAACTGCGTAATCTTTTAGCAAAAAGAGATGCTTCATTATCACAAAGAAATAAAGATTTAATATTTTCAAAAGAGAGCTTAAAACTCAAAAGTAATGAGCTCAATAATCTTAATCAACTTTTATTGTCTCAAAATACAAAAATAGATAACTACTCAAATCATATTGTTTTATTACAAAATATGACCGAAGAGCAAAATGCTACCATTAACAATAGTCAAACTCAACTCGATGAGTATAAAAACAAAGTAATTCTTCTCTCGAACAACCTAACAAAGCAGGATGAGAGTTTAAAAATGGATGAAGAGAAGCTTCTAAAACTGGTACAAGCACTTGATAATAAACAAACCAAGTACGATAAACTTTTAGAGAATTTACAAGCTCAAAAAGCTAAGATAAAATCGTTGACAGGGATTAAATTAAAAGTTATCTCTGAACTCAAAGCATCCCTAGGTAATAAAATAAATATTGACAAAAAGAGTGGTTCTCTACGACTTGCTTCAAATATTTTATTTGACAAAGGTTCAGCTATACTCAAAAAGGGAGCAAGAGAAGAGCTTAAAGCTAATTTTATCAAATATGTTGATGCCCTTATCTCCAATCCAAATATCAAGAAGCATTTAGATAAAATTATTATTGAAGGTCACTCTGATTCAGATGGTTCCTATCTGTACAATCTTGACCTTTCTCAAAAACGTGCCTTTGCTGTTATGCACTATCTCTTAACACTTAATTATATTAAAAAGAATAATATAAAAGAGAAACTGGTTGCTAGTGGACGTTCTTATTTAGACAGTATTAAAGTAAATGGTGTTGAAGATAAAGACGCTTCACGAAGAATTGAAGTGAAGTTTAGACTAAAAAATGAAGATGCCATGTACGAGATAGAAAGAATTTTAGATGCAGATTGATTTTGAAGCAACGGAGCTGAAAAAAGCTAAAAAATATGTTGAGAAGCTAACGACAAAAGAGGAAGAGTTAAAGGAGAAGAGCAAAAAAAGTTCTTCTTCCTTTATAAAAGATTTATTTCAGTTTCTCTTTAAGTAGTTCTAAAAACGCATCAAACTGCTCTAATTTAAAGGTGCCTTCTCTTTGGGCTTCTCCCCACATTGATTCGGGAAAATAACTGTCCTCTTCAAATCGTGCCATAATATGCCAATGAACATGAGGCATGTAATTTCCAAAAGAAGCAATATTTATCTTTTTAGGTTTAAAAAAGAGTAACATCTCTTTCTCGATAATCTCCAAACTTCTCCATATTGCCTCTTTCTCTTCTCTTGAACAGTCTGAAAACTCTCTATGTGCTTTTTGGGTAAATACTTTTAACCATGGAATTTCACTCTTCTCTACTTCTATTTTTATTAAGCTGTTTTCATAAATCACTATAAACCTTTTCTCTTTTTAATGATATATCATAGTAGATATTTACAAAGAAATAGAAGCACTCTCTTGATTTATATCAAGCTTTTTTGATTTTATCTATGATAATCTTAACTTGTAGTTATAATAAATATATCTGATTTAAATAAAATTTTGATATAATATTTAGTTTTGTTTTTTAATATATATTTAATGTAACAAACTGATTAAATCTAGGAGGAAATAGTATGGCTTTGAATAGAAGAGATTTTCTAAAAAGTGCAGCAGCGGCATCAGCAGCATCTGCAGTAGGAATTGCTGTTCCATCAAATCTTCAAGCATCATCAAATGAGGCTCAAAAAGATTGGAGATGGGATAAAGCGGCGTGTAGATTCTGTGGTACTGGTTGTGGTATTATGTTGGCAACAAAGGGTGGAAAGATTGTTGCAGTAAAGGGTGACCCCGCAGCACCAGTAAACAGAGGTCTTAACTGTATTAAAGGTTACTTTAATGCTAAAATCATGTATGGTTCTGATAGACTTAAACAACCGTTGTTAAGAATGAATGACAAAGGTGAGTTTGATAAAAAAGGTAACTTTAAACCTGTATCATGGGAACGTGCTTTTGATGAGATGGAAAAACATGCTAAAAAAGCATTAAAACATGGTGGACCTGAATCAGTTGCTGTCTTTGCATCTGGTCAATATACTATTATGGAGGGTTACGCAGCTCAAAAAATGATGAAAGCTGGTTTCCGTTCAAATGCGATTGATCCAAATGCTAGACACTGTATGGCTTCAGCTGTTGTTGGTTTCTACCAAACATTTGGTATTGATGAGCCTTCTGGATGTTATGATGATATTGAACTTACAGATACCGTTATCTCTTGGGGTTCAAACATGGCAGAAATGCACCCTATTTTATGGTCTCGTGTAACGGACAGAAAACTCTCTGACCCAGATAGAGTAAAAGTTATCTCTATTCAGACTTATACTCATAGAACTTCTGATATTGCCGATATTGAAATTCTATTCTCTCCAAATACTGACCTTGCTCTTTGGAACTATGTTGCTCGTGAAATTGTTATGAGAGACAAAAAAGGTGGTGGTAAAGAGGATATTATTGATTGGGATTTTGTTAATAAAAACATGGTTTTTGCTGCAGGTCCTGTTAATATCGGTTATGGTTTAAGAAGAGCATCTGATAAATCTATCAAAGATGGTAAATATACAGCTCTTGAGATGGAAACCATTAACAAAGAGATGCAGAAAAAAGTATCGGCTAAAGAAGCACCTGCACTTGCACCATTTGGGTACAAAGAGGGCGATGTAATGAAGAATACGGCTGGTACATTGAAACACTGGCATATCTCTTTTGAAGATTACAAAAAATCTTTAGAGCCATACACACTTGAGTATACAGCTAAAATTGTAAAAGGTGACCCAGATGAAGATATTGAAGTGTTCAAAAAGAAACTTCAAACACTTGCTGAACTCTACATTGAAAAAGGTAGAAAAGTAGTATCGTTCTGGACAATGGGTATGAATCAACATACACGTGGTACTTGGGTAAATACACTCTCTTACAACGTTCACTTTATGCTTAACAAACAAGCTGTTCCAGGTTCAGGTGCATTCTCATTAACAGGTCAACCATCTGCTTGTGGTACGGCTAGAGAAGTTGGTACATTTACACACAGATTGCCTGCTGACATGATGGTTAAAAACCCTAAACATAGATCAATGGCAGAGAAAAAGTGGATGATTCCACAAGGAACAATTAATGGTGTTGGTAAACAGCATATTATGAAAATCCATAGAGACATTGAAGATGGTCTTGTTAAATTTGCATGGGTTAACGTATGTAATGCGTACCAAGATTCAGCAAGTGCAACACACTGGATTAAAGCAGCAAGAGAGATGGATAACTTTATTGTAACATCTGATGGTTACCCAGGTATCTCTGCAAAAGTTTCTGACCTTGTTTTACCATCTGCGATGATTTACGAAAAGTGGGGTGCTTATGGAAATGCTGAACGACGAACACAGCACTGGAGACAACAAGTTCTTCCTGTCGGTGACGCAATGTCGGATACATGGCAGTGGGTTGAGTTCTCTAAAAGATTTACAGTAAAAGACCTTTGGGGCGAGTGGAAACCAAGTGGACCAAGAAAGAAAGCTCTTCCATCTGTAATCGCAGAAGCTAAAGAAATGGGGTATACAGAAGATACAACCATGTTTGATATTCTATTTAACAACAAAATTGCAAAAGCCTATAAACTTGACCAAAATGACCCTATTCAAAAAGGTTACGATAACTCTGAAGGTTATGGAGATAGTAGAAATGTTGTTGGTTCAGACGGTAAAGTATTTAAAGGGTATGGTCACTTTATTCAGAAATATCTATTTGAAGAGTATGCAGGATTTACAAGAGGACATGGTCATGACCTTGCTCCATTTGATATGTACCATAAAGTTCGTGGACTTAAATGGCCAGTTGTTAATGGTAAAGAGACACAGTGGAGATTTAACGTTAAGTACGATCCATATGCAGCAAAAGCTGTTAAAGCCGCAGGAACAGACAATACTCACGCATTCTATGGTAAATTGGCGAAAAACTTACTGCAAGGTAATTTAACTGGTCCAGATAAAAAGCTTGGTAAAAAAGCTCTTCCAAACAAAGCGAAGATTTTTGCACGACCATACATGGATCCTCCTGAAATGCCAGATACATCTTACGATACTTGGCTATGTACAGGTCGTGTTCTTGAACATTGGCACTCAGGTACAATGACCATGAGAGTTCCTGAGCTTTTCCGTGCTGTTCCAGAAGCATTATGTTACATGCATCCAAAAGATGCTAAAGCAAAAGGTCTTAAACAAGGTGGACTCTGTTGGGTTGAATCAAGAAGAGGTAAAGTGAAAGCAAGAGTTGAGACCAGAGGACGGAACAGACCTCCTAGAGGACTTGTATTTGTACCTTGGTTTGATGAAAAAGTATTTATCAACAAAGTGTGTCTTGATGCTACTTGTCCAATGTCTAAACAGACAGACTACAAAAAGTGTGCAGTTAAAATCTATAAGGCGTAACTAATGGCTAACTCTAACAACAATAGACGAAAGTTTATGGCAACGACTCTTCAAAGCGTAGGTCTTACAGCTCTTGGTGGATTGTTGTGGAGTGGCTATACAGATGAAGTAAAAGCATCACCACTAATACTACGACCACCTGGGGCCATAAAAGAGGATGACTTTACAACAGCCTGTATTAAGTGTGGATTATGTGCCGAAGCATGTCAAAATAGAGAGACAAACATAGACAAAGAGACAGGTCTTGCCAAAGAAGGAACACTAAAGATGGCAAAAGGTGGTGACCATAAGCTAATTGGAACACCCTACTTTATACCAACCCAAGTTCCTTGTTTTATGTGTGAAGATATTCCTTGTGTTCCAGTCTGTCCATCAGGTGCTTTAGACCAACTCTCCGTATCTAACGATAAGGGAGAACTGGATATCAATAAAGCATCTATGGGATTGGCTGTAGTTCACAAAGAGTCCTGTATCGCCTATTGGGGGATTCAGTGTGATGCTTGTTATCGTGCTTGTCCTCTTTTAGGAGATGCCATTACCATTGAGATGCATAGAAACGAAAGAACAGGTAAACATACGTTTATGTTGCCCATTGTTAATGACAATGCCTGTACTGGTTGTGGCTTGTGTGAACAGGCTTGTGTAACAGAGAAACCTGCTATTTTTGTACTTCCAAATAAAGTATCAAAAGGTAAAGCAGGAGACCACTATGTTAAAGGTTGGGATAAAAAAGACCAAGAGCGTGTTAAAGATGCAAAAGAGATAAAAACTACCACAGAACGTAGTAACCAAAGTTCTACAGACTATCTTAACTCAGGAGATTTATATTAATGAAAAGTATTAAATATTTACTTCTAAGAAGAGTAACTCAAATTGGAATATTGGTTCTATATTTTGGAGCAAATGCTTATAGTTGGAATATCTTAGCAGGAACATTTGGTTCATCTCTTCTCTTTGGAACCATCCCTTTAGCAGACCCATACACAACTCTTCAAGTGTTGTCAACAGGGTTTGTTTTGGGTGCAGATGTGCTTTTAGGAGCATTAATTATTACCTTTTTTTACTTTGTAGTAGGAGGAAGAGCCTTTTGTTCTTGGGTCTGCCCTATTAATATGGTAACAGATTTTGCAAACTGGCTTAGACGAAAACTTAAACTGGATAAAGATGAAGTCAACTACAGATTTATAAAACGAAAAGCACGATATTGGATAATGATATTGGGTCTTATTGTCTCTGCTGTAGTTGGAATCTCTGCTTTTGAAGTATTAAGTCCTATTACAATTATGCAAAGAGGTATTATCTTTGGTTTTGGTTCAGGAATTGCTGTAGTTTTGGCAATTTTTCTTTTTGACCTCTTTGGGGTAAAAAATGGTTGGTGTGGGCATTTATGTCCTTTAGGTGCAACCTATTCATTAATAGGAAAAGCAAGTTTAATTAGAGTTGACCATGACCATGAAGCGTGTACAAACTGTATGGAATGTAAAATAGTTTGTCCTGAGAATCATGTATTACATATGGTTAATAAAGAGAGTATTATGGTAACAGACGGAGAGTGTACCAACTGTGGTAGATGTATTGATGTCTGTGGTGATGATGCTCTAAAATTTAGTATACGAAATTATCTAAAAAAATAGACTAGGAGGAATGAAAATGACAAAAGTTATAAAAGTAATCGCAGTAGCTTCACTACTCGCTCCAACACTTTACGGTGCTGGTACAGCAGGATGTAAAGGCTGTCATGGTGCAGATTTTGAAAAGAAAGCTATGGGAAAATCTCAAATTGTAAAAGAGTTGAGTAAAGCTGATATTGTAACTGCACTTAAAGGCTATAAAGATGGCTCTTATGGTGGTCCAATGAAAGCGATAATGAAAGGTCAAGTTGCATCATTAAGTGATGCTGATATTGAAGCTATCGCTTCTGAAATAAAAAAATAGAAAGGGAGAAAATATGACAAAAGTTATAAAAGTAATCGCTTTAGCTTCGCTACTAGCTCCAACACTTTATGGTGCTGGAACAGCAGGTTGTAAAGGGTGTCATGGTGCAGATTTTGAAAAACAAGCTATGGGTAAATCTAAAGTTGTAAAAGAGATGAGTAAAGCTGATATTATAACTGCTCTTAAGGGTTATAAAGATGGCTCTTATGGTGGTGCAATGAAGGGTATTATGAAAGGTCAAGCATCTTCTCTTTCTGATGCAGATATAGAGGCAATCGCATCTGAAATTAAAGGTGGTGGTACAAAAGCACCTACTAAAGCTGAAGCTATTCCTGCAAAAGCAAAAGGTCCACTGGTTGTAGACATCAATGAAAAAGTAAATACAAAAGAGAGACTTGATAAAGATGATTTAGGTAACAAAAAAGTAGTTACTGAGTCAGTTCTTGGTTTAAGAAAAACGGATATTTACAGTGAAGAAGCAGATACAACGGGAATGAAAACAGAGTACAGTTCAGATGCTCCTGGTACATCTCAAAGAATTGCAAGAGCATTCCAAGATGCACCACCAATGATTCCTCACTCTGTAGAAGGTCTTCTTCCTATTAAAGCTGGAAACAATCAATGTATGGGTTGTCACATGCCTGATGTTGCAAAAAGTGTAGGTGCTATTCCTGTTCCTAAGTCTCACCTTACAAACTTTAGACCAAAAAATAAAGTAATAAATGGTACATTCAAAAAAGAAGTTGATAACTATAAAAATGAGGTAACTATCTCTAAAACAGGTACAAAACTTGTTATGGCAAGATTTAACTGTTCTCAGTGTCACGCACCACAATCAAAAGGGGACTTGGCTGTATCAAATACATTCCAAGGTGGATTCTCTGAGAAAAATGGTAAAAGTGCATCTTCATGGTATAACCACATGACAGATGATTTAGCAACTGTTGGAGAGGGTAACTCTGTAGTTACAAAAGAGGATATTGCTAATAAAAATTCTCCTGCTGGGAAAAGTCCTTGGATACATCATTAAGATGAAAAGAAGAGAGCTATTTCGCTCTTTTGGCTCTGCGTTTAGAGGAGACTCTAAACCAGAGGTCAAAGAGAGTATTATCCGACCACCCTACTACGCTCAACTTGAAAATTTTGAGAACTGTATAAAATGTGAAGATAAGAAATGTGCTTCTATCTGTGAAGAGAATATTATTCTTATCCAAGAAGATGGAACACCCAAACTCGATTTGACCACGCCTACAGGATGTACCTTTTGTGATGAGTGTGCAGAAGTATGTGAGGCTAATGTTCTGCAAGTTGACAAGATGCATAATATAGACGCAACCATAGAGATAGATATACTTAAATGTTTAAGTTGGCATCAAACCATGTGTTTTTCATGTAAAGAACCATGTATTGACAATGCCATTGACTTTTTAGGTATGTTTAGACCTTCAATAAATGCAGACAAATGTACCTCTTGTGGATTTTGTGTCTATCGCTGTCCTACCGATGCTATTAAAATAACGGTCAATCAGGTAGGTTCGATTTCATCGAACCTTTGATTTAAAATTAAATATGATGTTCGATGAAATCGAACCTACGGAGAAAACAATGCGATACATTCTACTATTTACACTATTTTTTATACAACTTAATGCCAAAACATTACAACCCACATTTGTCTATACAGGAAGTGGTCCAGTAACTGATTTGGTCTACCAAAACAACAAACTCTACTCTTCTACAGCAGATGGAAATGTTGATATATATGATACAAAAGAGAAAAATCTTACTAAAACTATAAGTGTCCCAAAAATCAAAGATTTCTTAGGGGATGAAGTAGAGTCTAAAATCTATTCGGTAGATGTTATTGATAATAAAATTATGATTACTTCACAAGGAAAAATGGGCTACCGAAGAGTACATATCTATGCCGATAATAACTTAACAGAGATTATATCTGTGGCTCAATCTTATACCATTTCTAAAGCCAAATTTATAGATAGTAACCATCTTCTTATTGCTCTACTGAGTAATGAACTGATTCTTTTTGATATTAAAGCAAAAAAAGCACTCTATAGAGAACAGATTTCAGCATCTAAATTTTCAAATTTTGCTCTAAATGAAAAAAAAGATGAAGTGATTATTGCAGATGAGAGTGGAGAGTTAAAACTTGTATCTGTAAAAGATGGAAAGATTATCAAAATAATAAAAGGTCAAAACGTTGACAATCTATTTCAAGTTGATTACAAAAATAACCTAATTATTACAGCAGGACAAGATAGAAGAAGTGCAATTTACTCAAAAGATGGGAAAATTGCCTATTATAAAACAGGAACTTTTCTTATATACGGTGCAGGTCTAAGCCCAAGTGGTAAAATAGGTGCTTTTGCCTCGGATGAGAATAACAATATAACACTTTTTGATACCTCTACAAAAGCAGATTTATATAAATTAGGTTCTCATAAAGCAACGATTAGTAGTATTCTATTTATAGATGAAAAAAAACTATTCACAGCTAGTGATGACAAAGATATTAACTATTGGGAGTTACCATAGATGGCAATTATAGAAGTAGATGACGAAAGTTTTAAACAAGAGCTCAATAGTGCTTTTAATAAAAAAGAGCCTGTTATTTTAAAATTCGGTTCAGAGTATTGTGAACCCTGCCACGCCCTAGAGACAGAGCTTGAAGAGTTGGATGAAGAGCTAGATAACATTACTATTCTTATGATAGATACAGATGAATATCCAGAATTAACAGAGGAGTATGATGTCTATGCACTTCCAACAATGGTTATATATGATTTAAATCAACAAATTATCTATAATAAAGAGGGTATAATCTTGGCAGAAGATATAAAAGAGATTATAGCCACAGAAATCTCTAAAATCAAAAACTCAAAGGAAAAGAAATGAACATCTCAAGCATAGTAATACAAACTCTACCACAAAATGTAGAAAAAGTAATTCAGATTATCAAAGATAATCCAGATACATGTGAGTACCACCTACACGACCCAAAAGGCAAAATAATTGTAACTGTTGAGGGTAAAGATGTAGAAGAAGAGGTTAATAAACTTGTAGATATTCAATGTTTTGATTATGTAATTGCTGCGGATATGATGATGACCTACCAAGAAGACCAACTTGATGCAGAGATTAAAAAGCTAGAAGAGGATGATGTTGTCCCTGCCATGTTAAATGATGGAAACATGGACCCAAGAAAAATTCACTATAATGGCGATTTAAGAAAAAGATTTTAAGGAAAAACCATGTCAACAATAATTGAATCTGTAATAAAAAGCAATCCTGTAGGGCGTTGGTATATTGAGCTTACAGATACCATGAAAGAGGAAACTCCTGAAAATAGAATTATCTGTTTAGATGTCTATGAGTATGCAGAAAAAATAGAGATAATGGGTGCAGAATACAACCAAGAGATAGAGATAGCATGGTCAAGCGATGATGATGTAACTCCTGCTCAAATCAATGAAGTACGTCAACAAATGATGGCGTATGAGGCCGAAGAAGAAGCTAAAAAAGAGAATGCTATCCACCAAGAGAACAGCACACATCTAGCTGATGGCACACCAAATTTTCAGGAACAATAGATGAATTATCCACCATTCTTTGATGCTATTCCAAGCATAAAACTTCAAGACCCTCTCTCTAATTTTCTAGGTTCAGTAGAAAATGGAGATGTTGAATTTAACTACTTAGATGTTGTAAAGTCAGCAGGTCACTCTTGCCCTACGGTTATGGGTGCGTATTTAACAACCCTCAAAGGCTTAGAGGCTCTTTATGGCAGTGAAACGCCAATCAGAGGTAATATCTCGGTTGAGATACAAGACGATGTAGCCAATGGAGTAACAGGCGTTATATCCAATGTTATTACACAGATTACAGGAGCAACTTCTATTGCAGGCTTCAAAGGCATCAATGGAAATTTTGCACGAAACAACCTTATGGAATTTAATGCCAATATTAACTCTGCTGTAAAATTTACAAGAGTAGATACCAAGCAATCTGTAGAGGTTAACTACGACCCAAGCTCTGTAGGTGGAAACCCAAAGCAACAAGAGCTAATGGGAAAAATCATGCAAGGCAAAGCAACTCCAAACGAGAAAAAAGAGTTTGGAGAGCTGTGGCAAGAGAGAGTTAAACGCATATCTGAATCTATAGATGACGTTATTACTTGTATTTAAAAAAAATAAAACCCAAGCGTCATTAAAATAACCAATCCCAACCAAAGTGTTGGGAAGTTATTCCAACGAGAAACATACTCATTCATTCCCATAAAATAGTCAATAATCATCTTCCCCTTTATAAAAGTAGAGAAGAGTAAAACAACAACAAACCAAGAGTTTGAAACTTCAGTCAGTCCAATCAAAAAAGCCAAGCAGGTCAAAGCAATCAGCATGATATAGTTTTTAGTAGATTTTCTCATTGTTTACCTCATAATATAGACTAAGGGAAACAGAACAATCCAAAGCAGGTCTACCATGTGCCAATACAAAGCCCCTGATTCTAAACCAACATGCTCTTTTTGACTATAGTTTCCTTTTTTTGTATTTTGATACAGCACAAATAGAATAAACATTCCCAAAAGAACATGCATCAAATGAAACAGTGCCAATAAGATATAAAACGTAAAAAAAGTATTGCTACTAAGGTTAATCCCTTGCCCAAAAACATGCAGAAGTTCGGCTACTTTTGAAACGACAAACAAAACCCCTGAACCAATGGCTAAAAGTAGATAATTGGACGCTTTTTTAATATCAAAATCATTATAGATATTTTTAATATTTTCGACAGCCTTTACCACCAACCATGAGCTTGTAATCAGAAGAATAGTATTTAAAAACCCTGCACTTTTGTTGAGCAACAGTTGCGACTCATTGAACATCTCAACATTATGATAGCGTGCAACAGAGTACCCCGTAAAAATAACCCCAAAGGTAAACAGCTCTACATAGATAACAAGCCACACCCCAAAGTCGCCTTGTAACTCTTGTTGTTGATTACTCATCGGCTTCTTCAAAATGTAATGCTACCAACTGCTCTAAAACTTTTATAGTCTCATCATCATCGGTTAAAGACTCCACTATAGCATGTTGACACGCTTCTAAAACAGGGAAACCCTCTTTAATAAGCTTTCCTGCATAAATAACCAAACGTGTTGAAACATCTTCATGAATTTCACTCTCTTTCAGCCGTCGAAGTTCCGTTACTATTTTAATCAGTTTCGTCGCAATCACAGCATCCACCCCACTCTCTTTTATAAGTATGGCTCTCTCCTCTTCCTCTGTGGGATAATCAAAACTAAGCGATAAAAAACGCTGTTTGGTACTGGGTTTCATCCCTTTTAACATGCTTTGATACCCTGGGTTGTACGATACCACCAACATAAAATCAGGATGAGCTTGAATGGTCTCTCCTATTTTATCAATAGGCAAAACACGCCGATAATCAGCCAACGAGTGCAACACAACCGTCGTATCTTTACGAGCTTCAATAATCTCATCCAAATAACAAATTCCACCTTCACGAACAGCCTTGGTTAATGGTCCATCTTGCCAATACGTTCCCTTTTCATCAATAAGGTGTCGTCCAACCAAATCAGCTGTGGTCAAATCATCATGACAGACTACCGTATAGACTTTTCGCCCCAATTTCTCGCCCATGTGTTCAATAAAACGTGTCTTTCCACAACCCGTTGGTCCTTTTATAAGTATGGGTAGATTTAATTTTGAAGCGTGGATAAAAAGATTTACTTCATTTTTTTGTTCTAAATAATAGATATTTGACATTTACTTTCCTGCTTTTTTAATGAGTTAATATAGCGTAGATGTCACTTTTTGAGAATGATAATTGTCAAGTTCTAAATTCTTAGAAGAGATTAGTAGGGACTCTCCCCTAACGCTCTCTTCCCATGTCCCGATTAAACCCTTTTAAACGTCCTAAAAAGACAAGATAGACCATCTCTGAAATAGCATCATAAGGTTTCAACCTCTCCTCATTGTCATCAACACCATTACTATTACGTAAGGAAAACTCTTTTTTATAGTAATCCATAGGATATTTATCAACATGAAAATAGACTCTAAACGAGTTTTTATATAAAAAAAACTGCTTCTCATGATTATGATCAAGTGTTTTTGAAATAAGAGAGAAAGAGTAAATACCCACAAAACTAAACTCTGCATCAATACCTCTAAAATCTTTTTTTAACTGTTTAATAACCTCTGGAGAATTGATTTTTTCACATCGTTTATTGGAATCGGTATCGGTAGCACAATAATCTTTATAAAATTTTATATAACTGTCCATATCTGCGTAATACTCAAAAAAATCATTAATTTTAATTCGATTAATTCGATACCTCATCGTTACTTTTATTTTCGCTTTATCCACACGGTTAACAGAGAATTTGGTGGTTCGATATTTTTTTAAATGATTATAAATACGTTGATTTTTATCCGATAAATTCTCTAAGGTAACAATTTCGGGTAGAACACTATAATATACAGCATCTTGGCTTTCATTATCACACTTAGCAGGGAATATATTGAGTTTTTCTATATAATGAACAAAACGATGTGTACTCTCATGCTCATGGTAGGTCAATAAAATTTTTTTAAAATAACCTTTATTATTTGATTTAGGAAAAAAAGATTTAATCGGCATATTGCTACGGTGTTCTAAAATATCAAAATCATCAGGAGCAGTTACACTAAACTTTTTAAAAAAACCAAGAATCCAATAACGAAAAGTATTTACAGAGAACATTGTAAATTTAACAAATTTATTCCAAAAACTTAAAATAAAAAATAGAACTAAGCCTCCATAGATTAAAAGGCTCAGAGAAAATGCTTTTGACCAATCTCTATTATCACTCCATTTTAAATCAAACATCGCTCCTGTTGTATTATTATCATGAAAAAAATCTTTCATTGTACCAATTGAGCCAATGGTATCGGGAAGAGCCACTAAAATCGTTGCAATAATTGCAAGAATCATCATAAAAAATTTACTATCTTCATTGATTCCAAGCTTATTTTCATTACTTCTAATAAGAGATTCGATGTCCTCTTTATCATGATTATTACTCTCATAATGCTTTATCTCTTCAAGTTCTGAATAGGTACGATTTGAGTGATAGAGATGCAAGATTTCATTTAACGAACGGGTGGTTTCTAAAAAATAGCCTAACAAGGATTTCCACTCATTGTAGTAAAGCAGTTGACTTATGTCCTCTTTATCATTGATACGCCCCAAAGAGCTTACATTTCCAATTGTAATGTAATACGCACTCTTTAACGCATTGTCTATTTTTATAAAAAGAGGTTTTTTGGAAATCAGTAACTGTATGTAATTTTCAATTTTCTCTTCTGACCATTTTTGGAAGACTTCATTGTCTTTATACTTACGATCAATAGCCGAAGTTTCTTGAGGAGTCATAAAGATAATTTTTCCAGTTAAGCCCTCTCGAACCTCTTTAATACTTTTAGTAATTCGATCAAAATAATTTACAGAGACAACCGTATTTAAGAATTTAGAGATTGCCTGCTCTTCATAGCAGTCTAAAATAATCTTCTTCTGTGTGTTTTCATCCAATTTATTTGTTTTATCAACCTTTTGAAAAAAAGTCTTAAAACTCTCTTTTGTCTTTGCATGTGTTAGACTCTTAAAGGTATAATATTCATCTTTTTTAATCTCATATTGATACTCTTGAAGTTTAAATATCTTATCTTGAATCGCAATACTGTTAAAATCAACATCATCCTCATTGGCTTCATAACATGCTTCCAAAATGAAGTCTTCTAAGCGTATATTTTTTTCATCATCTTTAGACTCTCTTCGATTAAAGGTTTTATGGTCTAAGTGATCATTTAAGAACGTCTCTTTTAGTACATCTTCTTGTGTCTCACTCAATAGAGGATAGCGTGCCTCTTTTCCAAAAAAAGTTTGAATAAACTCTTTATCCCTTGTTACCTGTTCCGAGGAGTACTCTGCTTCAACATTCGTAAATTCAAAATAATAAAATCCAAATTCATTAAAAATAACTTCACCTGTTCGTTGAGAGTTTGTAAATGAAAACTCTATCTTACCCCAATAACCAATACTCTCTTTTTCATGGTAGAAATTTATAAAAGCATTAGAACTCTGTAATGAGGGAGGGATTCTTTTATCATAAATTTCAAGTTTACACGTTGCTATATCTTTATGATTTTCTAAAAAATATTTTAAATTTGTAAGAAAAGGTGTCTCTTCTTGTTCATTCTCAACATTATAATATTCATCAAAGTATTTAGGTAACCATAAAAGATAGAGTGAATAATTCTTCATTGAAGTTCTCCCCTTTTTAAGAAGATATTATTCACTCTAGCATAATAATAATAAAATATATATGAAATAAACTCAAAGAAGATATATTAAAACTATTTAAAACATAAAGTATTTATCCTCTAAGAGGATTGTCTAAACGTTTTTTTACTTCTCGTGGTTCAGAAAATTTATCAAAAGCTAAATTCTCTTGAGTAAAGAAAAATTTTCCATACAAAACACAGCCTTTACATCCTGGATTACATTGATGTTTTAATAAACGACACCACTCTTTGTTCTCTTCAAATGTTGTTAAGTGTTGACATCCCCATCCACTACTCATATCGTTCCTTTAATTCTGCTAAATAAGCAATAACTCGTTGTTGATACACTCTGTCCTCTTCTTCATGAATACACTCTTGAAATTTTTTCAATGCTACGATATCTATTTTAGAAACAAAACGCCGTACAGCCTTAGTATCCTTCTCTACCTGAAAAATTAAATCTTCAAAATCCAAACCGTTATCCGTCCTAATCTTTTCAAAATACTCTTTTACAGCTTCTACTAATATTTCTGAACGCTCTTCATCATTATTATAAATATCACAAGCTGTTTGATAAAGAAGTTTCTCTTCACACTCCGAGATTTCTCCATTTACAGCCACTACCAAGGTTAATATTTTTGCTCTGTATTCCAAAGAGCTGTTGTGATAGAGAAGCAGTTCTCTAAAGACTTTTTTCACTTTTCGTCGTATCTTTTTATACAATAATTCTCCTAAGAATTTAATAAATCATGAACCGATTCTAAAGGATTTTTTCCATTCAACATGTTATGAACTTCATTGGCAATCGGCAGATAAATATCCTCTTTTTTTGCAATATTAAAAAGAGCCGTTGTCGTAGGAATTCCCTCTGCAACCTCTCCTAACTCGTCTAAAATCTCATCCAAACTTTTTCCTTTAGACAATCCTAAACCCACACGATAATTACGTGAGAGTTGAGAACTTGCTGTCAAAAACAAATCTCCAGCTCCACCCAAAGATAGAAAGGTCTCATTTCTTGCTCCAAAATGTTCGCCAAAACGGGTCATCTCTACCAAGCCACGAGAAATCAAAGCTGCTCGTGCATTGTTTCCAAGTTCCAAACCATCACAAACGCCCCCTGCAATAGCAATAACATTTTTATACGCACCTGCAACCTCTGCACCTACCACATCATCATCCACATATCCCTTTATAAAATCAGGCAAAGCATCTGCATAAAGCTCTGCTAAATCTTGATTTGTTGACGATATTTTCAATGCTGTAGGCAGAGATTTTTGAACCTCTGTAGCAAAAGAGGGACCCGAAATAAATGCCAAACGGCTATCACTAATAAAAGAACCATAGACTTCATTTAAAAAATTTCCTGTTGAGGTCTCAATTCCCTTGGCTGCGACTAAAATATTTTGCCCTCTATCTTCAAAATTAGCTTCCATCCAAGTACGAACAGCTTGAGCAGGAATTGCTAAGACCAAATAATCATACGAAAGAGCTTCCTCTAACGTTACAAAATTCTCTATATTTTTAGGACTTCGAGAGTTAATTACTACCTCATTATTTTGACTGTAGGCATGGTAAAGAGCTTGACCCCATTTCCCTGCACCTATAATTGCTAGTTTCATTGAACCTCCAAATAATTTTATAATTTAAGATACTCTTCAAATCTTTCTAAGTCTGCATTATACCCTATACAGACAATAGTATCACCTACATCAAAGCGATTCTCCAAACCACTGGTTATAAATATAAACTGATTACTCAATCGTTCATCAATCATCCCCACCAAGATGACAGCATGCTGAGTAAAATCAAAATCATCCACCATTACACCGTCTAAGGATGAACCTTTTGGAATCGGCATCTCTTTAAATGAAAAATCTTCATCCGAGGTTAATAAACGTTCTACCAATTTTGTAGCAACAGGTTTATGTAAAATATTATAAATACGATTGGCACTCACTTGATAGAGGTCTATAATCTTACTTGCCCCTGCCATTTTAAGCTTTTGTGTTGTATGAGGCGAATCAGAAAGAGCCACAACTATCGCTTTTGGAAAAAGTTCATGAAGTGATAGTGTCAAAAATACATTCAAATGGTGGTCATCCATCACACAAATCAGATAATCATTATCTTGAACAACTAACTGTTCCAGTGCCATATCATCTGTAATATCTAAGAGCTTTACATTATTATAACCGTCTGCTACAGCTTTTTCATACGCCTCTTTTTCATTAACAATAATGCTAAACCCCATCAATTTAAAACCAAGCTCTTGAGCCAAAAAAAGACGTTTTTGACTGTAGCCAAACATAAATGCATTCTGTTTAAACATACCGTACCTCCCCATACAACATTTTAAAGTGTTCAATACTCACTTTACGACCCATCAGTAACAATATATCCTCTTCTTGCAGATGAAGTCGCATAGGAGGGTTAAAAATAAACTCTCCAGAGACACCCACCTGAAGACCGATACAGAGAAGCTTATGCTCTTTAAAATTGAGTTCATCAAGCTTTTTACCCACGAGCCTTTGATGAAAAACAAGATTAATCTCATCCAATTGTGCCAAGTGTTGACCTGTTAAAATAGCATAGATAGCCTTATACATAACAGGTTGTGTAATTGCCGTAAAAAGCATTCTATTGGCTATCTGTGTGGGCATAACCACACTATCTGCTCCTGCAAGTTTACATTTTTTAGCAAGCTTATCGGTACTGGCTCGGGTAATAACCCTAATCTTTGTCGAAAGGGCTTTCGCATTTAATGTAATATAGATATTTGCTATATCGCTTCCTGTAAGTGCCAAAAGTGTAATTTTTGCATAATCCGTATTAAATTTAGCAATCACATCGTGTCTACTGGCATCTTCATGAATGGCTCGGTAACCCTCTTTTATTGCCTCTTCAACCTTCTCTTTATCGTTTTCTATCACGATATAACGTCGATTGTATTCGCTAGCATAATGCTTTAAAAACATACGTGTCATCTGCCCGTACCCACAAATAATCATAAACTCTTCATTCTTATTAATCTCTTCAATAATTCGATTCTCTTTGAGTTCTGTCAATTTTTCAGAAAAAGCAGAAACAATAACCGAAGTTACAAAGGAAATCATCGCAATACCTGTCACAATAATAACCATAGAAACTACCCTACCCTCGGGGGTTACAGGAGAAATATCGCCATATCCAACGGTAGAAATAGTAATTAAAGCCCAGTATAACGCATCAAAAAGAGAATTTATATTCTCATTTTTCTGCTGTTCAAACACATAAATAGCAATTCCTGCTGTAATCGTAATGAACAAAAGAAGAAAAAGAAGTGTAAAGAGTTCAAACTTTTTACTCGATAAAACGCTAAGAAACTGATTGATACTCTTGGTATAACGCAAGAGTTTAAAGACCCGAAAAAGTACAAAAATACGCAACACCCGTAGAGGTCGATAGGCAGGTAAAATCGCGAGTAAATCAATAATAGCTGTAGGAGAGACAAGGTATTCAAATTTTCCTTTGAGTACCACTTTTGTTACTTTCCACAATGAAAACTTTCGATTTAAAAATTGCGACTCTCCATACTCTTTGACCACCAAAAAATGCCAATCGTTATAGACCCATAAACGAGCAAGATACTCCAAGGTAAAAATAATCGTAACAATGTAAATATCAAAAAAATCCATCCATTTCGGAACATCATGCTTGACTTCATAAACCAAAATAGTAATAGAGACGAGAATAAGAGAAATCATAAAAATATCAAAATATTTTTTATAATAGTAGTCTTGATTTTGTAAAAAATTAGAAGCAATCTCTTTTGTCTGTTTATAAGAGTTTGAGCCATTGAGAAAAAAAGCAAATTTTATAATCATATTTTTAAACACATCAACTCCTTTGACTTCTATTATAAAGGAGTTGTGCTTCAAAATGTTTTAAAGATAAAAAGAGTTGAGTCTCTATACTTACTTATTCAGAGTTTGAAGATGACCCTCTTCTGTAAACCAAATTATCCCATCTCCAAGCATTATTCCTTGATAGTTATGGAACATATCGGGAGTTGGTTTCTCTTTTGCAATTCGTTCTCGATACTCTTTTGTAAAAATAGTTGGATATTTTTCTATAAATTCAGCTTTGGTTTTAAATTTAATATTTTTTCCACTTATCATAATGTTTTTTGGAAATTGAATTAAATTGGCTAAATTCTCTGGCTGATTATCAACGATTGCTTGGTAAATTTTCTCTATATTTTGATAAGGTAATTGTTTTTCTATTTTAATCTGCTCTTTTAGATGACCATATAGAGTATCTATTCTCTGCATATAGCTCTCTAAAATTGGATTTTTACTATTTAACTTATTTCTCTCTTTTAACCATTTTTTTTGATTAGTTTTAAGCTCTTTATACCAATTTCCCTCATGACCTTTTTTATCTTTATAGCCCATTAGCTCTTTATAGATATTACTAAGGGTGGCATCGGTTGTCCAAAGTATAGGATTCTCACAGATGATTCCCTCTGTATAATGAGAAAGTTGTTTTCCCGTACACCATTTTGGTTTACACTCTGCATTTACAGAACTCGTTAATAAAACAGTAACCAATACTATTACAATTTTTTTCATCTCTTTTCCTAATGATAATTTGTCTTCTTGACTAAAAGACTATATTCTATTTTTATGAACAAATTATGACAATATATTTTTAGATATTTATCGACAATTTTTTATAAGAGAGGGTTACTTAAGGTAACCAACTACAGACATAAGAGTCTATATCCAACTTTAGAGAAGGTCTCAATAATAGACTTATCTGTTTTGGCTCTTAGACGTTTAATTACGGTTCTTAGGGTCTCTAAAGAACTATTTTTATGTAAACAATTTGAAATAACAGCGATAAGCGTTTCGTAGGATATGGTAGTACCTCTGTTTTGAATAAAGTACTCCAAAAGAGCTATCTCTTGATTATTAAGCTTCACAATTCTATCGCCATTTAATATATCTCTTGATAAAGAGTTATATATAAGGTTTTGGCTAATTTTATAGAGAGAACTCTGCTCTTCAAGAGGCATATTTCTAGTATTAAAAAGTTTCTCTATCTCTAAAACCATATTATCTATCTTCTTTCTATGATGGGTATTATCTTCTACAAAAAACTCTTTTAAAGAGTTATCTAAATAAAATCTTAATTCATCTTCTAAACTACTCATAAACAATCCATTCTTAACTATTTCATAGGTTAATTGTAATGAAAAAAAATCTAAAAAAAATCTAAAAAGATAATTTGTCATAAAAAATTCATAAAATTTATCTATAATAGCTTTTTAATTTGTTCGGGACTAAAATTTAATATAAGGATTTACTATGTCCAAAAAGATAAACTACTCACTTCTATATGTAGAGGATGAAGATTATATTCGTGAAATAGTTGTTGAGTATCTTGAAGAGTTTTTCCAAACGATTTATGAAGCCTCAAATGGAAAAGAAGCTTTAGAGATTTATCATGATAAAAAACCAGATATCATTATTACAGACATACGAATGCCAAAAATGAACGGTTTAACTTTTGCTAGAGAAGTTCGACAGAGAGATAAAAGTACGCCTATTGTCATTACAACAACCTATACTACAACCGAGTATCTGCTTGATGCTGTTGAATTAAATCTGATTAAATATCTTGTAAAACCTGTTGAAGAAGAGGCTCTTTTAGAGGCAATTAATTTGTGTGTTGAATGTATAGAAAACCGTAGCCCTTCTGTTGTAAATCTTAGTTCAGAGTATAAATACGATACCTATAATCAGACACTAACCTTGGATGAAGAGATTGTTCCGTTTACACTCTCTCAAAAGAAATTACTTGATATTCTGATAAAAAATAGAAATCGTACCGTCTCTTACCAAGAGATAGAGGCTTATATTTGGGGTTATGGAGAGATGAGTGAATCTGCCCTTCGCTCTTTGGTACATAATACACGAAGAGTAATCACAAAAAACATTATAAAAAATATCTCCAAGATAGGATACAAGATAAAACTTTATGAGTAAGCATCTCAAACTAAAGCTCTCTCTTATTACGGTACTCTTTATAGTTTCACTTTTTTACTCTAAAGAACTTTTTTTGGTTTCAGAAGGAGCTATCCATCAATTTGACCAAATAGATATTATTGTAGCCTCTACCTGCTTTGGAATTATAACCTCATCAACAATCTATAACCTCTCTCTCTATCTATTTACAAAACATACGATACATCTTTATTATGCTTTGGCTCAAACTTCGGCTCTATTTTTTCTTATTAATCTCGACAGTCTTTTTATAATCCCTTTTGATACAATATTTGGACTTAAAAGCTTTATGCTTTTTAATATATTACAAATTTTTATGCTTATCTTCTCGATTCTATTTTTGGAATCTTTTTTTAGAACCTATCGGATAAAAGAGCTAAAACGACTAACCAGAGCCATTTTATATATAGCTTTTTTTGATTTACTCCTTACCTTTATATTTTCACGAAGTATTATTAGCACACTTATACC
>Ga0256826_1000110_pt1 | contig 41234 bp, 43 predicted proteins | sample CV79metaG_FD_185975 | JGI IMG/M metagenome (GOLD analysis project Ga0256826, IMG submission 185975) | Hydrothermal vent microbial communities from East Pacific Rise, Pacific Ocean - CV79 | ecosystem: Environmental > Aquatic > Marine > Hydrothermal vents | place: Pacific Ocean: East Pacific Rise...
CGGTAAGTGTTCTGTCCTGGTAACCATACTTCGATGTCATTTGTGTATGCTGCACTAAAACCTAAGTCTCCAGTACATAGGTTGACTATACGGTGAGGGAGTTCTAAGGCTGTTAGTATGTCTGATGCACACTCTACCATTTCGTCAAATATTTTCTCACTCTCGTCAGGTTTTGCAATTGTTACTAGTTCAACTTTATGAAACTGATGTTGTCTTATCATTCCTCTTGTGTCACGTCCAGCGGCTCCGGCTTCTTTTCTAAAACAAGATGTATATGCTGTCATCTTTTTAGGAAGTTCATCTGCAGTTAAAATCTCGTCTGAGTAGATGTTAGTTACCGGAACTTCTGCTGTTGGGATTAAGAAAAGTTCTTGTCCGTCCATTTTGTATAGGTCATCTTCAAACTTTGGAAGTTGACCTGTTCCTTCTAAGGCTGCACGATTTACAAGTGCTGGAACACTTACTTCTTCAAAACCACGAGAACGATTAAAATCAAGCATGAAGTTTATAAGTGCACGTTCAAGTCTAGCACCCATGCCTAAAGAGATAGAAAATCTTGAAGTTGCGATCTTAACACCGCGTTCAAAATCTATCCAGCCATTTTCTTCTGCAAGTTCCCAGTGCTCTTTTGGAGTAAATGCAAACACTTTTGGAGTAAGAACTTTTTTGAGCTCTATGTTGTCATTTTCATCTGCACCATCTGGAACACTATCATCTGGCATATTTGGTATAGCCATTGCAAGTGTTTCTAACGCCACTTGAGCAACTCTTTGAATCTCTACAGCATCTGTTACTTTTATCTTGTTTGCATCAACTCTAGCTTTAAGTTCAGAGATGTCTTTACCTTCACGTTTGTAAACGCCAAACTCTTTACTCATAGCATTTTGAGCAGCTTGAAGGTTTTCATAAACTACTTTAGCAGTTTTTAACTCTTCATTTTTAGTTTTTAGTTTTTCTAGTAGTGCAGCATCTACACCTTTTCTAATAAGTTTTTTACTAACATTGTCGAACTCTTTTTGTAATAGTTTTAAATCAATCATATCTCTTTTTTTCCTTCTAAAGTTATTATTTTAATATATCGTGTGCTAGTTGAAATTGGTTTGCAGTCATAAGGTGGATCTTTGGATGATGTGCTTTAAGTTCATCAAAAAGGTTCTTGCTCAACTCAAATCCTACCTTATACTCTTCTTCTGCTCCACCATTGGCATTTGCAATACGAAGTGCTTCTATCCAAGTATCTGGAACATTTATGCCTGGAACATGTGCTGAGAGAAACTGAGCAGTTCTGAGTTTTGTGATAGGGAAGACCCCTAAAATAAGTTCAGCACTTTTCTTCTCAGGACAACAGTCCGCATTGGCTGCTTGCATTAGTCCTAAAAGTTGCTTTGCATTTTCTAGGTCATAAACAGGCTGCGTGATGATTCCTTTTGCTCCGTGCTTAATCTTTTTTTGCATCTTTTTTTGAAGTGTTTTAGGATTTTTAGCAAAGGAGTTTACAACTGCAAATGGATGTATCTCTTTAGGTGCAATAGCGAAGGGTTTCCCTCCGTAATCCATTCCAGAGTTAAACGCTGAAATGATCTCAAGCAGGAGTGAACTATCTGCTTCAAAAACACCTTTTGCATGTGGCTGGTCAGATATTGTAGCAGGGTCACCCGTCAGTGCTAAAATAGCACGAACATCTACTTCGTTTGCACCGAGTAAGTCAGACTGAAGTGCTATCTTATTTCTATCTCTCATACTTATCGTTGCTATTACAGGTTTGTTAAATCTATCTTGAAGCATTTTAGCTGCAAAAAGAGAGTTGTATTTTAGCTTTGCAAGGGGATTGTCTGTAGTAGAAAAACCATCTACTATTTTATCAAGTCCAAGTTGGGCAATTTTATCTACAGTAGGAGTAAACTGTGCAGAGTGCCCCGGAGTAGTTTCAAGTGTTATATATGTGTCATTTTTTAACTTATTCATCAATGTATCAAACAAAAAAAATCCTAATTCGCTATAATTGCGACATTATAACAAAAGACTACATAAGAAGTCTAAAGAGAGAAAGTAATATATGCTAAAACTTGCAGTTTTTGATTTTGATTCGACACTTATGGATGGAGAGACTATAGATTTCTTTGCCGATGAGTTAGGTATTGGTAAAGAGGTAGCTCTCATCACTGAGGAAGCTATGAGTGGAAGACTTGATTTTTTTGAGTCTCTGCAGCAGAGAGTAGGGCTACTCAAAGGTCTTGACTTCTCAGTAGTAGAGAAGATATCTCAAAACCTTCCTTATATGCGAGGTGCAGTTGAAACTATCGCTGAGCTTAAAAGTCGGGGTATTAAAGTTGTATGTTTTTCTGGTGGTTTTAGAACTGCGACAGGATATGCAAAAGAGATCTTGGGTTATGATGCAGACTTTTCAAATGTTCTACATGAAAAGGATGGTAAACTGACTGGTCTTGTCGGTGGAGATATGATGTTCTCACACTCAAAAGGTGATATGTTACAGCGTTTACAAAAGATTTTAGGTGTAACACCAGATGAGACATTAGTCTGTGGAGATGGAGCAAATGACTTAAGTATGTTTGCACATGCTGGAACTAGGGTGGCGTTTTGTGCTAGAGAAATTTTAGAAAAAGAGGCAAATATAATCATTAAAGAGAAAGATCTCACTTTAATTTTAAAAAAAATATAAATATTTTGGGCTTCCTGCCAAAGGAAACCTAGTGTTAGCGTAACTATCGGGACTAGTTCAGATGGTGTCATAAATAATGGGGAAAGGTTCCCTTCTTTTATGAAATAAAATAAGGAAAATATAATATGTTAGCAAATACAGTCTGGAGACAGTACCACGAAAATAATAGTTTTAGAGAGCTTATAGCAGAGTTTTCTATGTTAGAGGTTATGGATTTAATTGTTGAAGATAAAGAGTTATACACTATACTCAAAGCAAAACTTACAAAAAAAGAGTTAAAACTTTTTGCGATGGATACTGCTAATGTTGGTGACAATGTTTTACTAAAAGAATTCTCTTATGATGAATCTGCACTAGAAAAAGCTAAGTTCAAACTTTACAAGAAGCTAAAGCAAGATAAGACAAGATTAGATTTTCGTGAATCAGCTAGAGAAAGATAAGAGTAATATAGAAACTCTAAACTAAAATTTATAAATCAGTAGAGGATATTAATCTACTATTTATATAAGTAGTAGTAGGATATCACAGACTTATTACAAAAACAAAGGAAATTAAATGAAAAAAACAACTTCATTATTACTAGCTGCAATGGTAGCTGGATCAGTTTTTTCAACAGCTGCAATGGCTGATGCTAAAAAAGGTCAAAAATACTATCTTAAAAAACTAAAAGTTTGTAAAAAAGATGGACTTAAAAACGGTGCGGTTTTCGCAACTAAACATTCTCGTCAAGAATGGGCTGCTATTAAAGATGGTGGTAAACTTCAAGATGAGTGGAAAACAATCTGTTCTCATGGTGTGAAGAAAATTAATAAAATGAAAGAAAAAGATATTACTAACCTTTATGACTTCGTTTGGAAATATGCTTCAGATGGTGAAACACCATCTTGTGGTTAATCCCCTAACGCTTTAACTAAACTCTTTTGAGTTTAGTTACTTACTTCTTTTTAATACTACTTCAAAATAATTTTAAAACTCACTCTTCTAGAACTTTTCTTTGACTCTATATCATTATACTTAATACGATGAGCATAACTACTCCCACTCCCTTTTAAAACACTAGTTAGCCATAGTTGTACTTTTGTTTGAGATGAAGTAAAGATAGAAGATATAACTTCGTATGAACGATTTAAAGATAGTTTTTCATTGTTGAGATATCTATTAGTAAAGTTTGATGTTCCCCATTCGCTTGAAGTATGACCATTTACCTCTAGATTTCTTATAAACTCTCTGTTAGAGTATAAAAATGTAAGAAGTTTTTTTCCAAAACCATCTATAAATATCTTTTGATTTTTTGTGAGTTTATAAGCACCAACTTCAAATTGCAATCTTTTATCTATGAACTCTATAGTTAAATCTTTTTTGATTTTTATCTGCTTTGTAGAGATCTCTTTTTTGTAAAGTTTTGTAAGTTTTTCATAGATACTTTGGACCGTAGTCGAGACTTGTGCCATTGAAGCATCTCTATTTAGTTTCGTGATCCACATATTTGTCTCTTGCGATGAGTTGTTCGTATGAACACCAGCTACTGCAACTTGAGAGTTATCTAAGATTTTTGCTGCATTAAAAACATCATAGTTCTCACCTCCGTAATGCTCTTTGTTAAGTAAAACAAGGTTCGCATCAAGTACCATAGCAAGTCCATCCGTGTCCGAAACATCTTTGATATAACCAACTGCGATAAATGTACCATCTGAAAACTCTTTAATGTCATTTATTTCACTTGGGTAAGTTGTAAATATCTCTTTGTCTATTAGTATATTTTGGTAAAGATCAAACTTCACAAGTCTGATATGCTCTTTTTGCATATGGTTGTACTGAGTAAGGGCTACGACAAAGTTTCCATCTTTAAGACGGATAATTTTTTTAGGAAGGATAGTGTTATCTCCATTGCCTTCTTCTTGATAATGTTTAAGCCATATTCTATTTCCATTTTCAGTGAGTCTCATAAAACTAACATCTCTGTTCTTGTTATATGACGTTGCTCCTATGACAACTATAGAACCATCTCTAGCTTCTGATGCATCTATACCTTGGTCGTCATACATAGTTCCATATTTCTTGCTCCAGAGCTGTTGTCCATTTTTGCTAAAACGAGTGATAAAGATATCATTATTTCCTAATCCACTATTAAACATATCGTCGCTAGATTCTCTCGAAGTGATTGAAGAACCAACTGCTAATACACCACCATCACTCATTAAGATAAGGTTATTCATTCTGTCGTAGTTTTTAGTTCCAAACATCTTTACAAATAGTACATTAGCATTTGCATCAAGTTTGACTATTAAGAGTGAACCATCAAGTGTATAGCCACCAACAAAATAGCCATTACTTGGTGTTTTAACTACAGCTATAGCTTCATTGAATTTTGAAAGTGTTGACATTTTTGAAAGGATAATTTTTGCTGTCTTATCAACTTTGAGGATATGCATCTGAGAACCGAAAGATCCAGATACACTTGATAGATATTGAAAAGGGTCAGTATATGAGCGAGATGAATTTGCATTATCCTTGTACTCTTTAGAAAAACCAACAGCTGTGATAGTTCTATCGTAGTCCTGTGTTACATCAAATAGTGCTGCATTAAAAGGCTTGTCAACTATAACAGAAAAGTCAGAGCTTTTGGCAAAACTAAACTGTAGTAGAACAAGTGTAAAGATAAGAATGTATTTCATAAAATCACTTTTTAGTGAAAATAAAGCAAAAAATATTCCTAAATGAAATTAATCAATTATGCTTCTGCGTAAGTGCATGAAAAACACGCTTGTGAAACTCTCTTTCATCGGGTAGGTTGAGTTTAGCATCTCTCTGTTTCTCTCCCCACATAGTCTCTGGAAAATAGCTATCTTCTTCAAATCTTGCCATTACATGAATATGTACACGAGGTAAAATATTTGCAAATGATGCCATATTTATTTTTTTAGGATTATAGTAGTGTTGCATCTCATACTCTATTAAGTCATAAGTTTCCCAGAGTTTTTTACGAAGACCAATTGGCACATCACCTAACTCTTTATAAGGTTCTTTTGTAAAGATTTTTAACCAAGGAATTTCACTGTCTTCTTTTTCAACCCATAGGCTAAAGTCTTCATAGATAATCATATTATGCATTACATCGCCTTTTTTTGATTATTATAACAAAATATTAGAGAAATTTATATGTGTTTGGGTAAGTTCTCGGGAGAGTCCCGAGAAATGTAGAAAGAATATTTGGAAAATTAGTCGCGGTTACCTCTGTAACCACCTGAGCTTCTTCCACCAGAACGGTTTCTATCTCCACCACCATTTCCGCCAGAACGGTTTCTATCTCCACCGCCTCCGCCTTCACGGTTTCCACGGTAACCACCACCGCCTCCGCCATTTCCACCAGAACGGTTTCTACTTCCACCACCTCCGCCTGAACGGTTTCTTCCACGGTAGCCACCGCTACGGCCACCACGACCACCGCCACGTTGTGCAGCACGAGCAAGAATAGCTTCAAGTTTATCAGCAGGAATACCAATGATTGATGGTCCTTTGATATCTTGTTGGTCTAGTAACATAGATACAAGTTTATACATGATTTGTTCTTCGTCAATGTCCTGTTTTAGTAAGTCAAGAACTTTGTGTGATTCATCATAAACTTTATGAGCTTCAACTTGTTTTACAAGTGCATCAACAGTTGACTCTCTAAGATCATTTTTACTTGGAACAAAAGCATGGTTCATTGAAGTACCTACTTTTTGTTTGATTTTTTGAAGTTCTTTGAACTCATGTGGAGTTACAAGAGTAATAGCCTTACCTTTTGTACCAGCACGACCAGTTCTACCAATACGGTGAACATAAGACTCAGGGTCAAAAGGAATATGGTAGTTAAATACGTGAGAGATGTTGTTTACGTGAATACCACGAGCAGCAACATCAGTAGCTACAAGAACTTTTACAGAGTTTTGTTTGAAACCTTTGATAACGTTTTCACGTTGTCTCTGCTCCATATCTCCGTGAAGACCATTTGCTAGGTAACCAGCGTTTGAAAGAACATTTGAAAGTCTATCTACTTCTGATTTTGTACGACAAAATACTACACATTTGTCAGTAGTTTCAGAGTCCATTAAACGGATGATAGCATCATCTCTTTCGTGCTCATCAATTACATAGTAAAGTTGTTCAATATCTGTGTTTGTAGTTTCGCCCTTAGTGATTGAGATAAACTCAGGGTCTTTTAAAATTCTACTTGCAAGAGTCTTGATAGGCGCTGGCATAGTAGCTGAGAAAAGTAGTGTTTGACGGTTTTCTGGTAAATATGAAAATATTTCATTGATATCATCAAGGAAACCCATATCTAGCATCTCATCAGCTTCATCAAGAACAACGATAGATGGTGAAAAGTTGTCAACCATATTTCTTTTAAGAATATCTAACATACGACCTGGTGTAGCAACAACTACTGATGCTCCACGGTTGATAAGGTCTAGTTGGCGTTTGTAAGAGCTACCACCGTAAACAGTTACAGTTTTAGCACCTAAGTTACGACCATATTTGAAAATTTCATCACTTACTTGAGAAGCAAGTTCACGAGTTGGTGTTATAACTAACATCTCAACTGAACCATCTACTTTCATGTTGTGAAGTGCTGGAAGAGCAAAAGCTGCTGTTTTACCAGTACCAGTATGTGCTTGACCAACGATGTCACGACCAGCGATAACTATAGGAATAGCCTGTGCTTGAATCGGTGATGGAGTTACAAATCCAGCAAATTTTACGCTTTTAAGTAGCTCTTGTTTAAGACCTAAATCATCAAATGTGATTGTCTTCTCTTCTTCTTTTGTTTCTTCTGTTTGTGCATTTTCTTGCATTATAATCCTTTAATATCAAAGGAGATAATACAAGCTGCAAAACACGAAATGTGAAGGCAGGGTATCTTCCCCTTAAATAGTTCGCGAATTATACCCAAAACACTCTTATTAAATATTAAAGTTATATATATTATTAATTACTTAAGTTTATAGTGCTACAAAATAGGCTAAAAACTTTGCAATTTGACAGATAAATTTAATTGTAACACGAATATAGTATAATTCTTTTAAATAACACATAGGAATACAAATGTCATTTGACCTCTATTTAATATTAACAATTATTGCATCTATACTTTTCATAACTACTCTTTTTATATACTTAAAACTCAAAGATAAAAGTTTAAATTTGACTCTGTTTTCCCAGCGTTTAGAAGATGAACTAAGTTCTTCAAAAGAAGAAAACTTCGAACTAAGTGAAAGATGTCAAAACTTAGAACTTCAACATGCAGTATTAAACGCCAGGTATGAGGAGGAAATCCGTTCTTCTCAAGAGAAACTTCAACTTCTTCAAAATGCCAAAGATGAACTTAGTAATGAGTTCAAACTCCTAGCAAACAAAATATTTGAAGATAAGTCCAAACAGTTTTCATCATCAAATAAAGAGCAACTAGAACTACTGCTAAAACCATTTCGTGAACAGATAACTCTTTTTTCACATACAGCAAAAGAGCAGTTCAATGCTACGGCAAAAGACAACTTCTTACTCAAAGATGAACTTGGGCGTTTAAAAGAGATGAACTCTCAACTCTCCCAAGATGCCATAAACCTTACTAAAGCACTTAAGGGTGAAAACAAAACACAAGGTAACTGGGGTGAAATAGTTTTAGAAAACATACTAGAACAATCAGGTCTTAGAAAAGGTGTAGAGTATGAACTACAAGCTACACTTAAATCTGAGGAAGGTAAAAATTATAGGCCTGATGTTATCATTCATATGCCTGAAGATAGAGATATCATTATAGATTCAAAAGTTTCTCTTGTCGCTTATGAAAGGTTTATGAGTGCAGAAGATGAAATCAGTAAGACTCATGCACTCAAAGAACATATAACAAGTATAAAAGGGCATATTAAAGGTTTGAGTGAGAAGAAGTATGAAAAACTTGAGGGTGTAAATACCCTTGATTTTGTTTTACTTTTTATGCCTATAGAGGGAGCTTTTTTACTTGCATTAGAACAAGACGGAGAGTTTTTTAAAGATGCTTATGAGCAGAATATCTTAGTCGTTTCACCTTCTACTCTTTTAGTTACTTTAAGAACTATAGAACATATCTGGAGAACACAACGCCAAGAAGAGCATGCTCTTAAGATAGCCAATGAAGCAGAAGCTATGTATGAAAAACTTGTAGGCTTTGTAGATGAGATGAAAAAAGTTGGTGTTCACTTAGCGAAGGCCCAAGACTCTTATGACACCTCTATGAATAGACTCAAAACTGGTCGTGGTAATGTTATAAAACGAGCTGAAAACATTGTTAAACTTGGACTCAAACCGAAGAAAAAACTCTCAATTACTAGCGAGGAAGAGTAGTGAAGATAAATAGTACAAAACTGATTCCTTACCTTATAGTAATAGTTCCTCTTGTTCTTGTTTTAAGTGTAAGCTTTTTTATCACTACGTTTTATATTAACAAAGTAACTAACTATTTTGCTCAGGCAAAAGAGAATTCTATTCATGATTACATTGACACTCAAAAAGCTGAGAGTGAACTTCGGACAGAACAGTTGATACTACTTTTTGAGTACACTAACAATAGAGTAGAACCAAGTATAAAAAAAGAGTTGAGTGCAAAAGTCAACCTGGCGTTTAGTATAAGTCAAAAAATCTATAATAAATATAAAGGTAAGAAAAGTCCTAAAGAGATAAAACAACGGATAAAAGATACACTTTCTGAACTAAGCTATGACAATAAGCAAGAGTATATTTTTATCACTGACTTTGATGCAAATGCAATCTTAAATGGTTCACACTTACTAAATAAAGAGATAGTAAAGTATAGAGATGCGGATGATAGAGCGATAATTTTAGAAGAGATTCAAAAAGTAAGACGTCATCATGAAGGCTATATCCGAAGTAGAAGAGAGGCAGATAAACTAGAAGAGATTATTTATGTAAAAGAGTTGGGAATTTATAACTGGTATATAGGTTCAAGTATTCGCATTAAAGCTAAGCAGCAAAAACTAGAAGATGATTTATTAGAGATGGTAAAAAGTATCCCTATTGAGAAGTCAGACTTTATCGCTGTATTTCAAAAAGATACACAGCTTTATAAGTCAAATGATTTTCATATCCCTAAAGCTAGTTTAGGTGATACTGACACATGGCATAAACACCAAATAAAAGATTACTACTATTTTTCTAAGTATTATGAGCCATTTGACTGGACACTTGTATATGGTTTTAACACTACCACTATGAGTAAACTAGCTAAAGAGAAACATGAACAACTAGAAGAACTACTCAGTACTGAACTGGCGTTTATCATTAAAGTTTCTGCTGGAATTATTATTATTATTGTTTTACTTTCTCTTTTACTCTCCTTTAAAATTAACAAGATATTTAAACAGTATCAAGATGAGGTAGAGAATCGAAGAGGGGAACTAGAACGTCTTAATTCCTCTTTAGAGATGAGGGTTTTACATGAGGTTCGTGAGCATAGACAAAAAGACAAAATGCTCACTCAATCATCAAAAATGGCAGAGATGGGGGATATGCTCAGCATGATAGCCCATCAGTGGCGTCAACCTCTTAACCAGATGTCTTATGTTGTTATGAATATTGAGTCAGCTTATGAGTATGATGAACTTACTAAGGAGTATCTCGATACAAAAGTCAAAGAGGCAAATGAACTTTTAGAGTTTATGAGTGTAACTATAGATGATTTTAAAAACTACTTTTCTCCAGATAAGGAGAAAAGCAGTGTCTTAGTGGAAGATGTTATAAACCAAGCACTCTCTTTGATCAAAAAAACTTTAGAGAGTGAAAATATCCAAACACTTTGTGAGTACAAGGCTAACAAGGAAGTGAGTATCTACAAAAATGAATTTATTCAAGTTTTGTTAAACTTAATTAAAAATGCAAGAGATGTTCTTCGTGATTTAGATGTTGAGAACCCTCAAATTATCATCAGAACTTCTATTGAAAATGACAAAATATTGGTAGAAGTGATAGATAACGGTAAGGGAATAAAAGAAGAACTTCAGTCTAAAATATTTGAGCCATACTTTTCAACTAAAGATGAAAAAAATGGAACAGGACTTGGTCTCTATATGTCAAAAATGATTATAGAAGGACACTTAGGTGGAAAGTTGAGTGCCTCAAATACTGATGATGGAGCAAACTTTACTATCACCCTTCCTATGGCTTAAAGAGTATGGAGTCTGTAGCCCATCCCTGAGACATTTTCAACAGCACCTTCTGGAATCTTTTTACGAAGACCACGTACTAAAGAACGGATGGCATCCTGACTCATCCCTTCATAAGCCCAGATAGCATCTTCAATCTCTTCATAGTTTACAACTCGAGAGTGATGATGTGCTAGTAGATCTAGAAATAGAGTCTCATTTTTAGTAAGCTTTATCTCTTTACCATCTTCTATAATGATTTTTTCATAAGCATTGTAACTACAGCTTTTTGAGAGTGCAAGGTTAAACTTACTTTTGTCTTCGATGAAAGATACTGACATCTCTAGTGCACGGACTAACTTATCTTTTGTGATAGGTTTGATGATGTACTTTACAAGTTGAAGCTCTACAGCGCGAAGCAAGTAGTCTGTATCAGAGTGAGCAGTAGCTACTATGATTTGAACCTCTTTATCTTGGGCTCTTATATAGGCTGCCATGTCTAAGCCATTGAGTCTTGGCATATTAATATCTGTAATAATAATATCTGGTTTATTCTCGCTCCAGATTTTAATGGCTTCTTTACCATCTTTTGCTTCTAAGACTTTGTCGCAAACACGGCTGAGAAATTCAACTGCATTTTTTCTTACCATCTCCTCATCTTCAACATAAAGAATAGTAAAGTTTTTGAGCATATCTTGCATATTTTAATCCCCATAAATAATATTAAGCTATTATACTACTATGAATATACAAACACAATACAACTATGAAAAAATATGGACAAACACGAACGAAAAAGACCTTCTTCGTATTATTGAAGAAGAGATAGGTGATGCTGATCCTAAGGGGACTCTTCTTTATGTTAAAGAGGCGATAAAAAATGGAAAAGTTTTAAGTATTGGTGAGTGTAAATTTCGAATTGAGCTAAAAGTTTCAGGAGAAAAAAGTGTTTAATAATATAGAAATAGCAAGGTTACTTTTACGTTTGAGTCTTGGAATATTGATACTGTTTCATGGTATTCATAAAGTGATACATGGAGTTAGTGGTGTTAAAGCCATGTTAAGTAGTTCTGGATTACCTGATGTTTTAGCTTATGGTGTTTATGTAGGAGAGTTAATTGCTCCTATATTTATAATACTTGGTCTTTATGCTCGAGTAGCTTCTTTAGTTCTTGCATTTAACATGTTGGTAGCGATATTCCTTGCTTATGGATTTAGTTTTTCACTTGCAAAATATGGGGGACTTTCTATGGAGTCACCTTTGATATTTATGATTATGAGTATTGTAGTTGCATTACTTGGAAGTGGAAAGTACAGTGTGAATAATAAATAATAAAATGAAAGAGTTCGGGGATATTTATGATAGATAGAGATGCTAGACATAAAGTAAGATGGTACAGATCATTAAGCTTTACTATATCTCTTCTCTTCTTACCCCTTTTTATCATCCCTATCCTTTTTGTATCTTATGATAACTATCGTCAAAGTAGTAAAGCCCTACAAGATACTGCCTATCATGACATTGAGCAAGCTTCGATTTTAGAGAAAAAATTCATTGAAAACTGGTTTTACTACAGAACAACAGATATCCGAAACTGGTCACGAATGAGTTCAACAGTGTATATGTTAAATTCACTTGAAGAAGATTTCACAGAAAAAAAACTACCTCTTTTGGAGTTTGTAAAGAGTGACGACTATATGACAATTGCTATGGAAAATGAAGCTGATATTCTACAGCTTATGAAAGATTATGACTATGTATATGATCTGTTTTTGATAGATAAAAATGGCAATGTTTTATATACTCTTGAAAATGAAGATGATTTTGCTCGTTCAATGATTGATGGTAAGTATGCAAACACTAAGTTTGCTACAGCAGTAAAGAAAACACTCAAAGATAAAAGAGTACATTTTTCAGATTTAGAGATTTATACACCTTCAAAAGATACTATAGCAGGATTTTTAACTGCACCTATGTATTTTGAAAATAAGTTTTTAGGTGTTTTTGCTGTTCAGATAAAACTCAATACTATTTATAGTATTTTTGAGGATAAATACATAAGTCATTCTCAACATTTTAATAACTACCTTGTCGGATCCGATGGACTTTTGCGAAGTGAACTAGATAATAAAGCACAAATTTTAAAATATAAAATTAGCACATATCAGTTTGATTTATGGCATGAAGAACATGGTAAGCATAAAAATGGAGTATATAATGAAAATGATAATATGCATGAAAAAATTATTACATATTTAAATACTGAAGGTATAGAAGTATTTGGAATACATCAGGATATTGATATTCTTGGAGTTAATTGGGCTCTTATAAATGAGTCAACTCTGGAAAATATAAATCTAAATCGAGAAGCCATAATCAGTAAAACTATGTTTACATTACTCTCTCTTATCCTCATCATCTTTTTGATTTCTATTTTAATCTCTCGTTACTTAGTGAAACCAATTTTGAGTCTTTCTAGTGCTACATCAGCATTTGCTAAAGGGGACAGAGCAGTAAGCCTAAATGTGAATAATAAAAATGAGATTGGTGTACTAGGACAGAGAATAGCCATAATGTTTGATAAGGTAAAACAGAGTGAGGATACACTCAAAGAAGCAACACATATTGTAGAAGAGAGTGTAAAAGCAAAATCAGAGTTTTTTGCGAGTATGTCCCATGAGATTAGAACACCGATGAATGGAATCATTGGAATGCTAAATCTTCTTTTAAAAACCAAACTTACAGACTCTCAAAGACACCAAGCTTATTTGGCACAAACTAGTGCAGATGCACTTTTAACTCTTATAAATGATATCTTAGATTTCTCAAAAGTCGAGGTAGGAAAGTTAGAATTAGAAGAGATAGAATTCAATCTTTCTGAGGAATTAGGTAATTTTGCTGAAGCTATCTCTTTCAAAGCTCAAGAAAAAGGCGTTGATGTTATTTTAGATACTACCGAGGTAGATAGAAAATATATTGTCTCAGACATAGGACGAATCAAACAGATACTTAACAATCTAGTTGGAAATGCTATTAAGTTTACTCATGAGGGGTTTGTTCTTATAAAACTCTCTTTAGTTCAGACAGATGAAAAAAATGCGATCCTTAATATGTACATCAGAGATTCAGGGATAGGAATACCAAAATCAAAAATCAAAAATCTTTTTGATTCTTTTTCTCAAGTAGATGCATCTACTACAAGGAAGTATGGTGGAACAGGACTAGGTCTCGCTATTGTCAAGCAGTTATGTAGCCTGATGAATGGTAGCATAGGCATGACTTCTCAAGAAGGAAGAGGAAGTGAGTTCCATGTGGAGATAGAGGTAGGTCTTAGTGATGAAGCTGAATATATAGAGCCTAGAGTTCAAGTTCGTGGCAAAAAAGCAATTATTATTGATAAGTGTAGTATAGCAGCAGGGGCTCTTCATCGTCAACTTCTGTACTGGGGAATGGATATTCGAGTATCAGAAGAGATAAGTTCACTCTTTGCAAATTCACATGAAGTTTTTGATATTGTTTTCATAAATCAAAATGAGAATACCTTAGAGGATTTAGAACTTATTAAAGCTGATAAAAAATTTATTAACACCAAGCTTATTCTTATGACTTCCCTTAAAGAAGCATTAAGTACTAGTAAGTATTTGGATGCTGGTTTCCATACCTACTATCCAAAACCTGCAACTACAAATGACATCATGAAAGCATTAGATACTCTAAGTGACAAATTTAAACTAACAACAGTGTCTACAATAAAGAGTATAGATGATGAGTTCACATTTTCTAAGGATGTTAGAGTTTTACTAGTAGATGACAATAAAGTTAATCAATTAGTAGCAAATGGAATTTTAGAAGAGTTCGGACTTAACGCTGATGTAGCTAATGATGGACTTGAGGCACTAGAAGCATTAAAAATAGCAGCAGACAAAGATGAACCTTATCATATAATACTTATGGATTGTCAAATGCCAAATATGGATGGGTATGATGCGACTCGTGCAATAAGAGAGTCTAAAGCCGGTGAAGTAAATCAAAATATTACTGTTGTTGCGATGACGGCTAATGCTATGCAAGGGGATAAAGAGAAGTGTTTTAATGCAGGTATGAATGAGTATCTAAGTAAGCCTATTGATGATGATAAACTTAAAGAGATACTAATGAAATATCTTAAGGATGTCTAACTTTTAGTTTAGAGTTGAGTGTCCAAGCTATAAATGCCATAGCTCCCATTACAAAGTAAGCAGGTAAAAGATCGTAAGCATTTGTAAGATAAACTAACCAAAGAAGTATTCCTCCAAGAGGAGTAGGTACACCAACAAAATATTTTTCAACCTCTCCAGCATCAGCATTGATATTAAACTGAATAAGACGACGAAGACCAGCGATAACATAGCTAATACTAATAACTGAAGCTAAAATAAGCCAAACATCAGTTAGCTGAGTCGCATACACTGCTTGAAAAATTAAAAAGACAGGGACAAGAACGAAGCTTAAAAAGTCTGCAAAGCTATCAAGTTGAACACCAAACTCATTACTAAGGTTATATTTACGAGCAATCTTTCCATCAAAAATATCAAAAGCACCACCAACCCATGCAAGAGCAATAGCTAAAACAAAGTTGTTTTGAGTGATAAAGTAAGTGGCCATAAGTCCAGCAGCTATATTTACAAAAGTAAAAAGGTTAGCTAGGTTAAAGTGACAAGATGGTGTCCATAAAAATTTCATATAGTGCCTTGTAAAGTATTTGTTCGGTATTATAGCAAAGAAGTATAAAGAAAAAGTTCCTTTAAAATGATATTTATTATCAGTATTAATAAACTGTTAAGAAAAGTACCGATATTATTACACTTATATAAGAGGTGAAAATGAAAAACTTAACAATATCAACACTAGTAGTAAGCTCTTTTTTACTTGGTATTTTAAATGCAGGAGAACTTGCCAACGAAAATACAAGAATTGACTCAGTAAGAAAAAAAATAGATAATTTTGCAAAGATTGACGAAAAAGAAGTCTCTGAAGTAGACAAAATTAAAAAGATGTTTAAACAAGGGAAGGCTTCTGGACAGTTAAGAGTTGTATATGCCAAAGCACCTTTTCCTAGTAGTGCATACGCGACAGCAATTGGTGGAATTTTAAAGTATGAACTAGCTGAATATAGAGGGTTTAATGCTGCAGCTGCTGTATATACTGCATATGAAATACCTTTTGCTTCAGGAAGTGGAGTGAAGTTTAATAATGAAATAACTTCATCTCAAGGTGATCATACGGATATGAGTGAAGCATATTTAAACTATAGGTATGATAACCTTAATGTTCGTGTTGGACGTCAAGTTTTAGATACCCCACTTGCTGATTCTGACGATATCAGAATGATAAAAAATACATTCGAAGCATATATAATAAAGTATAAAAACGATGGATTAAATATGATGCTTGGCTATATCAACACATGGCATGGGACAGATGTTGGACTAGATAATGGGTGGGTAGATGCTGGAGATAAAGGGACACACTTTGCAGGTATAGCATATAATAAAGGTTTTGAGTTAGATGCTTGGTACTATAATTTTTCTAGTTCGCAGATGCCAATAGATAATATTGGAAATCATTCAGCTTATTTGGACATAGGTATTGAGTATCAAATTAATGATGATTTACTTCTGCATATGATGGCACAGTATTTATATCAAAAAGAGATAAATAACTCTGGGGTTGAGTCCTCAATTATTGGTGCATTAGTTGAAGTTGTTGTCCATGACCTTGGTTTTAACTTGGCTTTGAACCAATCATATAAACATGAGGGGAAAGAGTCTTTTACTGGTCTTGGTGGTGGTACACTCTTTACAAATCTTGATACAATGGGATTAGATATAATCTCTGCGGATAGAGATTCTCAAGCTGTCATTGCTGGTGTCTCCTATGAGTATGAAAACTTTGGATTTTTATATGCATATGGTGACTTTAGTGGAGATGAGAATAGTGCTGGAGATGTAGAACACATTGTTGAACAAGATATAGCGGGTAGTTATAACCTAAATGATGAGTTTGTTGTTGGTCTTCTTTATTCACTTTATGATGACAAAAAACATTCAGGTGAAGACTGGAATCGCGGACAAGTGATTCTTAACTACAACTTTTAAAAAATATAAATAGAGAAATGAAATGAAAACATTACTAGATTGCCACAAAACTTGTACGGTGAGAATCGTAAAACTCCATGCAAAAGATGATCTCAAACAGAGACTAATATCTTTTGGAATAATGAAAAATGCAAAGGTTGAAGTACTAGAACATGCTCCAGCAAAAAGTACTATTGAGATAAAAATAGGGAAGATGCGGATAGCTCTTCGTGCACAAGAAGCAGAGCTTATAGAGGTAGAACAGATATGAATAAAGAAAATCAAAATCAAGATCTGAAAGCTTGTCCAATAATAGCTAAACATATAAAAGTAGCACTTGTTGGTCAGCCAAATGTTGGTAAGAGTATGCTTATCAACTCAGTATCAAATGCTCATCTTCATGTAGGAAACTTTTCGGGAGTTACAGTTGATAAAACAGAGGTTCTTTTTGATTATGCTTCTCATCACTTTACTGTTGTAGATTTGCCGGGAACTTATGCTTTTACTGACTATACAATAGAAGAAAGAGTTACTCATGACTACTTATGTGCTGAAGAGTATGACATCATCATTAATGTAGTGGATTCTACAAACTTAGAAAAAAATCTTCAACTAACATCCGAACTTTTAACGATGAGTAAAAAAGTAGTTATTGCATTAAATATGAGTGATGAAGCGGACAAAGAGGGTATTCAAATAAATGCTGAGTATATGTCAGAACTCCTTGGTGTCCCTTGTATAAAAGTTTCTGCTGTAACAAAGATGGGGATAGAAGATCTTATTCAAGCAGTAGTTACAAAGTATGAAACACCACAAACAAACCCTAAGCTTGTTTTTTCAGAACCAGTTGAAGAAGAGATAGCTCAGATAGTTTGGTATCTTGATAAGCATAAATATGAAGCGAGTAATACACATCGAAACATAGCGATAAACCTTCTCAAAAACAATAAAAAAACATATGCAAAACTTCACGATAATCCTATATGGACAGAACTTCAGCCTATTCTTATTGAAGCGAGTAAACATATTGAACTTCACCATGATAGTGATGATATAAAAGAAGCATTTGCTGAAGAGTACAACTCATTTAACCGTGGTATAGTTGCTGAGGTTGTAAAGCAAAAAAAACAGGAGAAAAGTAAGACAGTTACTGAAAAAATAGACTCTGTTTTAATTCACCCAATTTTTGGAATCCCTATTTTTCTTTTTTTTATGTGGGGACTTTTCCAGCTTACATTTGAGATAGGTGCTATTCCTATGGACTATATTGATATGTTTTTTGCTTGGTTTGGTGAGACAATAGGAGCTACAATTGGTAATGATGATATCCGTTCACTTATCGTTGATGGAATCATTGCAGGTGTTGGTGCAGTTGTACTTTTTGTACCAAATATCATCATTTTATTTATCGGTATTGCTCTTTTAGAAAGTACAGGTTATATGTCACGAGTAGCTTTTTTACTAGATGGATTTTTCCATAAGTTTGGTATGCATGGACAGAGTTTTATCCCTCTTGTTACTGGTTTCGGATGTTCTATCCCCGCTTATATGTCAGCAAGAATCCTTAAAAATGATAGAGATAGACTGCTTACACTCTTCATAATAGGTTTTATGTCTTGTGGTGCAAGACTTCCTGTTTATGTACTTTTTGCAGGTGCATTTTTCTCTCCTGAGATGGCGGGAAATGTTCTTTTCTTTATCTATATAAGTGGAGCACTTTTAGGGATTTTAGCTGCTAAAGTTCTTAAACTTACAGCATTTAAAGGTGTAGATGAGCCTTTTGTTATGGAAATGCCAAAGTATAGACTTCCATCTTTGAAACTAATCTACCATACGGTTTTAACAAAGACTATGATGTATCTTAAAAAAGCTGGTACATTTATCGCTGCAGCTTCAATGCTAGTATGGTTCTTGAGTAACTATCCTCATAATCTTATCTTAGAAGAAGAGTATGGGAATAAAATAGAACAAACAGTGAGCACAGATGAAAAAATAAAACTTCAGTTTGCTCTTGATGAGGTACTACTAGAACAGAGTTACTTAGGAACTATAGGTAAGTTTTCAGAACCAATGTTTGCACCTTTAGGTTTTGACTGGAAGATGAGTGTAGCACTTCAAACAGGTCTAGCAGCTAAAGAAGTTGTTGTCTCAACACTTGGTGTTTTATACTCTCTTGGTGGCGATGTAGACGAAGAAAATGATTCTCTAATGGGTGCCATTTCAAAAAATATTTCTTTTGCTTCAGCAATGGCATTTATAGTAGTGATTATGATTTATCTTCCATGTTTAGCAGCTTCAGTTGTTTTCACTCGTGAAGCTGGGCATATAAAGTACTTCTTTTATCTCTTCGCCTTTACATCTATAGTAGCCTATGTAATGGCATTTATTACTTACAATGTGGTGTTAGTATTAGTTTAAGCAATATTGCTTTATAATAGGTCAATTATTTAAAAGGAATTATTATGTCTAAGCTTTTAATCGTTGAAGATAGTATTATTGTTCAAGCTGTTTTCAAAAAACTACTTGATGAAATTCCTGAATTTGATTATGATTTAGCTAGTTCTTATGCTGAAGCAAAACAGCTCCTCTCTAAACGTCGATATGAATTTAGTGTATGTGAGCATTCTTTAAAAGATGCAAAGCATGGTGAAGTTATAGCACTTTTAAACAAACATAACCTTGCCCCTATAGTTTTTACTTCTAAAATAAATGAAGACTTTTTTGATGATTATGAATCTGCTCAGATAGTAGGCTATGTGAAGAAAGTAAAATATCATAACGAAGAGTTAGTTGTAAAAAAACTTCTCCAACTAAGAGTAAATAAACAGACTTCAGTTTTAGTTGTAAGTGACTCTAAAATTTATAGTAGTTACTTAAAACAAAACCTTAATTTACACAGTTTTAAAGTCTTTAATTCTCATAACAATGAAGATGCTTATGAGAAATTAGATCTTCATCCTGAAATATCACTTCTTATTATTGACTCAAATGAACCTTATGTTGATACTTTGAGTGTTTTAACGTATGCTCGTCAAAATTTTGTGAATTCTTGCTTAAAGATTATTGTTCTAAGTGATGAGACAAACTCTTACTTTACAAGCTCAATGATCCATAGTGGAGCAGATGATTATCTAGTAAAAGATTTCTCTAGAGATGAATTTTATACGAGGGTTTACCAAAACATTAACAAACTCTGTTAAAATTTGACTATGATTAAAATATTAATGATTGAAGATGACTTAGAGTTAGCAGAGATACTTACAGAGTATCTTGAGCAGTTTGAGTTTGAGGTTATCACTGAAGATGACCCTTTTAAAGCAGTAAGTATATTAAAGTTAGAACCATTTGACTTAGTTATTTTAGACCTCACTCTTCCTGGTATGGATGGTTTAGAAGTTTGTGAAGCTATTCGTGAACGCCAAGATATTCCTATCATCATTTCATCTGCTCGTTCAGATGTGACAGATAAGATAAAAGCCCTTGAACTAGGTGCTGATGATTATATGCCAAAGCCTTATGACCCAAGAGAACTTGAAGCGAGAATTCACTCAGTTCTTCGTCGTTATGAAGCAAAAAGTGTAGAAAAAACAGAAAATAAGAGTGACTTTAAATGTGATAGAGCTACGATGGTCATCACATATAAAGGTCGTACTATAGATCTTACAAATGCTGAGTTTGGAATCCTTGCTTATATGATATCGAAACAGGGACTAGTCGTTTCTCGTGAAGATCTTATTCATAATGTAAATGCTATAAATGAAGACTCTTCAAACAAAAGTATTGATGTTATGGTCGGACGTATTCGTAACAAAATAGGGGATAAAACACTTATCGAATCTGTTCGTGGTGTTGGATACAAACTACTTAAGTAATGAAAAAAAATGCTGTTTTAATCACGGTACTCTTTGCACTGAGTGTCTCACTCATAAGTGTGAGTGCCGTCTTTTGGGAATTTTACAAACTTAACAAACAGCAGTACATCAACCATATTTTTACAAAGTACTCTGTCATAACTCAAATCTATCGTGAACATCAACAGCGTCAAAACTCTGAAATAATGCTTGATGCAAATCTTGCAGTTTATGAAATGCAAATTGTAAAAGCGAGAGATGCCCAAATAGCAGTGATGAAGAAAGGAAAACTCTTAAAACGTGAAGGTTTTAGAAGTTTTAACCAGCGAACTGAGCTAAGAGCCTCGATGATAGAGTATAAAAAAACTATTTACTTTCATCTTCAGACTAAAAATGCAGGTATTTTGATTAAAGATGAACAACTAAAAGCATACTCTTATCTCAATATGTTATATGCATATAGTACTACTTTTATGATTATTAGTTTCTCTTTTATTTTAGTACTTCAAAAGCTAAGACCTCTTATTCGTTTGAGAAAAAAGATAGCACTTTTTGGTTCTGGAAATATGAATGTCTCTTTTAAAACTGCTTCTTGTGATGAGATAGGACTTGTTTCAAATGAGATTGAGACTGCCAAAGTAAAGATAAAAACAGTCCTCGAATCACGGACACTTTTTTTACGAAACATCATGCATGAACTTAAAACACCAATCGCAAAAGGGACTATTGCATCACAAATGCTGGATACTCAAAAACAGAGGGATAGATTTAGCGGTATATTTAAGCGTTTAGAATCTCTTGTTATCGAGTTTGCAATGATAGAAGAGGTTACTTCGATAGATGATAAACGCGAGTTCAGTATCTATCGTCTTGTAGATATTATCGATGGTGCAATTGATATGGCTATGGTAGAAGAGGGCTCTGTAAGTGTAAATGTTCCAAGTAGTGCTAAAATTCATGCAAACTATAGACTCTATACTACTGCTATAAAAAATATGATAGATAATGCTATGAAATACTCAAATAACGGGCATATAAAAATCGTTATGTTTAATGGTGAATTATGTTTTGAAAATAGTGGTGAGCGTTTGAAAAATTCACTTAAGTATTACATAGAACCATTCACAAAAGAGAATCCATCTAAAAATAGTTTTGGACTTGGTCTGTATCTTGTTGACTCTATTTTAAAAGCTCATGATGAAGTTTTGGCTTATGAGTATGAAGATGGAGTGAATCGTTTTATTTTTGCATAAGTTTAAGAATGTAAACTAGTGTAATGAATAAATATCTTTATGTTATAGTTTTTACATTTTTATCTTTCTCCTTTTTTGCTTTTGGTTGGTTAAGTCACTCAGCCTATGAACCAGGTAAAAAAGTACAAAAAGTCTCAAATCTACAGTTGATTAAACGTAAAAAAGTTTTAAATGTAGTACTACTTAATACTCCTACAACCTACTACATTGGAACTGATGGTCCTAAGGGATTTGAGTATGATCTTCTTTTAGCATACTCAAAACATCTAGGTGTAAAACTCAACATAAGAACAGTAGGTACAGTCAAGGAAGCTCTCGCCTTAAGTAAAAACCCTCTTATTGATATCATATCCGCTTCTATTACTAAAACATTTCAAAGAGAAGAGACATTAAACTTTGGACCATCATATTTTGAGGTACAAGAACAAGTTATCTGTAGTCGCAAGATGCAACGAAGCTCTAAATTCCCTCGTGATGTTGAAGATTTAAGTGGTTTAAATATTGTTGTTGGTGAAGATACATCTTATGAGGAGACTATAAACTCTCTTATCTCAGATGGTTTTGATATAAATGCCACTTACTCCTCGACACTTTCAACTGAAGAACTTTTAGAACAAGTTGCACAACATAAGATAGACTGTACTATCGCTGATTCAAATATTTATGCTCTTAATTTACGTTACTTTCCAGAAATTGCAATGGCATTTACCATTAGTAGTAGAGAACAACTTGCATGGGTTTTCCCAAAAGAGTCTCCAAAACTAGAACAAGATATGTATGAGTGGTTAAATATTTATAATCAAAAAGGGAAAATGACCCAACTCAAAGATCATTACTACTCTTATGTGCTCTTTTTTGATTACTACAATACTAAGATGTTTTATAAACGTATTAAATCAAGACTTCCAAAATATGAGCAGTTCTTTAAGGAGGCTGCTACAAAGTTTGGTATACCATGGATACTACTAGCTTCTATCTCCTATCAGGAATCTCACTGGAATCCTAAAGCAAAAAGTTATACTGGTGTTAGAGGTTTGATGATGCTTACTAAAAACACAGCTAAACTTCTTAAAGTGAAAAATAGACTTGACCCTAAGCAGAGTATTGTTGGGGGAACACGACATATAAAACAGATGATAAAATTTGTTCCAAAGGAAGTAGTCGGGGAGAATAGGCTTAAGTTTGCATTAGCTGCTTACAATATAGGTCTAGGACATATCCGTGATGCACAATCTCTTGCAATCGAGATAGGTCTTAATCCAAATATTTGGAGTGATTTAAAAGTAGTACTTCCTCTGCTTTCACAGAAAAAGTATTATCGTGATTTGAAGTTTGGATATGCACGAGGGGATGAGCCTGTAAAGTATGTAGAGTCTATTTACAACTACAGACGTATTTTAGAAAACCAGTTAAACTCTAAACATCCTCAGAAGTAGGGTTGTTTCCTAGAGCATTTAAAAAGTTTTCCATATCATACTTGATTCTATACTCTGGAGTCATGATGTGAATAAGAATGTCTCCAAGGTCGATAACAACCCAGTCCCCACTCTCATCTACATTGTTAAAAAGTTCTGCTGGTTTGATACCTTTTTTAAGGTGATCAAGTAGGGCAGTTGTATGTCTTGAACCTAATGATGATGCGATGATTGCATAATCAACAAAGTAATTTTTTTCTCTTAAATCAAAAACCTCGATAGCTTCTGCTTTATTTTTGTCTAGAACATCTGTAATGTTTTGAATTCTGTTATTCATTGTTTTCCTTATAATATTTTATTATTTCTTTTGCAATTTTCTTTGGAAGATAGTTTATATCTATCTTCTCTCTTAACTCTGATGAGGAGATTTTTTCATCTATCTTAAGTGTAATAAACTCTTGAGATACTTCTTTCTTTTCTCTTGTCGCTACAATAAGTGTCACTTTTTGACTTAGTTCATCAAAGCCATGCCAATGTTCTAAACTAGCTAGATTATCTGCACCAATGACTAGATATATTTTTTCATAAGTCTCTAACAAAAACTCAACTGTATTAACAGTTGGAACACTTTTGTTTTGTGAAACTTCATAAGAACTTACCTCTACTTTGTTAAACGCTACAAAGGCTTTTTTTAGCCACTTTAACCGAAGTTTAGCCGGGGCAAAAGAAGAACTTTTAAAAGGGTTTAAAAAAGTAGGCATAACTACGATTTTATCAATATAGTTTAACTCACTAAGAGCTTTTACTATAGCTTCATGGCCAAGGTGAGGAGGGTCAAAAGAGCCTCCAAAAAGTGCAATAGTTCTCATTTAATGCGAATTATAGCTAAATTTGGATAAAATAACCGAATTTAAAAAATATAGGAATTGTAATGGCACTTAAAATAGCAATTAATGGATTTGGTAGAATTGGTCGTTGTGTCGCTCGTATAGCTGCAACAAGAGATGATGTAGAAGTAGTGGCAATAAATGATATGGCAAGTATGGATATGATGCTTTACCTTCTAAAAAATGATTCTGTTCATGGAACTTTTAAAAGTGATGTTCAAGAGATTAATGAGAATACTATCAGTATTGATGGACATGAGATAAAAGTTTTTTCTGATCGTGACCCTAAAAATTTAAAATTTGCAGACTGTGGTGCTGACATGGTTTTAGAATGTACTGGTGTTTTTCTTACTCAAGAATCTGCTCAAGTTCACATTGACAACGGTGTTGAAAAAGTTCTTTTTTCTGCTCCATCAAAAGACACTGCAACTGATACATTTGTAATGGGTGTTAACGAAGAACTTTATAACGGTCAAAAAATAGTTTCAAATGCTTCATGTACTACAAACTGTTTAGGTCCTGTTGCAAAAGTTTTAGATGATGCATTTGGTATAGAGAAAGGTCTTATGACTACGATTCACTCATATACAAATGATCAAAATATCTTAGATGTTAAACACTCAAAAGATAAGCGCCGTGCTCGTGCAGGTGCTATTAACATGATCCCAACAACGACTGGTGCCGCAAAAGCTATTAGTCTTGTTATGCCACAACTTAAAGGTCGTTTACATGGTCAGTCTGTTCGTGTTCCAACACCAGATGTTTCAATGGTTGACCTTAATGTAGTTGTTCGTAAAGAGACTACAAAAGAAGAAGTTACAAAAGTCTTTAACGATGCTGCAAATGGTTCACTAAAAGGACTTTTACTTATGGATAAAGAGATGAGAGTTTCTCAAGATTTCGTAGGTTCAACTTACAGTTCAATAGTAGCTGAAGACTTAACACAAGTTATCGGTGGAGATATGGTTAAAATCATGGCTTGGTACGATAACGAGTGGGGTTACTCTTCACGTTTAATCGATATGGCAATTCATATCTCAAAATAGAGTTAAAGAGAAGTAAGGAAGAAAATGGAATTATTACACTTAAAAGGTCTCGACCTAGCAAACAAGAAAGTATTTATCAGATGTGATTTTAATGTACCTATGGATGAGTTTGGAAATATCTCTGATGATAGACGTATTCGTTCAGCTATAGCAACAATCAACTACTGTTTAGATCAAGACTGTGCAGTAATTCTTGCTTCACATTTAGGTCGTCCAAAAGGCGAAGTAAACAAGAAATACACACTCGCTCCAGTTGCTAGAAGATTACAACAACTTCTTAAACGCCACATTGAATTAGCACCGGGTGTCATAGATGATGTAACGCTTAAACTAGCAGCAGACTTACCTCGTCATGAAGTGCTCTTACTTGAAAACATTCGTTATGAATCGGGTGAAACTATAAATGATGCAGAACTTTCTAAGAAACTAGCATCAATGTCAGAGTTTTATGTAAATGATGCTTTTGGTGTAAGTCACCGTGCTCATGCTTCAGTAGAAGGAATCACAAAGTTTTTTGATGATAAACACAGAGCCGCAGGTTTTTTATTAGAACGTGAGATTACATTTTTCACAAAACTTATGAATAAGCCTGTTCGTCCTTTTGCAGCTATTGTTGGGGGAAGTAAGGTTTCTGGAAAACTAGAAGCACTTATCAACCTTCTTCCAAAAGTAGATAAAATCTTCATCGGTGGAGGAATGGCGTTTACATTCTTAAAACAGATGGGTTATAACATTGGAGCTTCACTCGTTGAAGATGACTTACTTGATGATGCACAGCATGTGATGGATGAAGCAAAAAAACTTGGTGTTAAGTTTTACCTTCCAGTAGATATCATAGCTGCTGAGAAGTTTACTCATGATGCTGTAAGTAAGATAGTAACAGCACAAGAGATTCCAGACAAATGGATGGGTCTTGACATCGGTCCTGCAACTGTAAGACTTTACCGTGAAGGTCTTAGCGATGTTCAAACTGTTCTTTGGAATGGTCCAATGGGCGTTTACGAGATGGAAAAATTTGCACGTGGTAGTACTAAAATAGCACACTTTGTAGCAGACTCTTATGCTACAACAGTAGTAGGTGGTGGTGACACTGCTGACTTAGTACAGCGCATAGGTGTAGATGAAGAGATGAGTTTTATCTCAACAGGTGGAGGAGCTTCTCTAGAACTATTAGAAGGTAAAATTCTTCCAGGTGTAGCACAGTTAGTTATAAAAGAGGACTAAAAGATGATAATCGCAGCGAATTTAAAAACTAATTTTACTCGGAAAGAGACTAATGTATATATGGAAGAGTTAGATACTTTTATGAAAGAGCATAAGATTTCTCAAGAAGTTTTAGTTTTTCCTGCGATGAGTTCTTTGGACTTTAACGAGAGTTCTGTAGTTCAAGGTGCTCAAAATGCTTATGCTACTAAAAATGGTGCTTTTACTGGAGAGATTGGTCTTACTCACTTAGAAGAGTTTGGTATCAAAACTATTCTCATCGGACATAGTGAACGCCGTCATATCTTAGGTGAAACACAAGACTCTCTTGTAAAAAAGTTCAACTACTATAAAGAGTTGGGTTTTAAGATAGTTTACTGTGTAGGTGAACCTTTAGCAAAACGTGAAGCTGGCAAAGAAGAGATGATGTCTTACATCTCATCTCAGTATGAGGGAATAGATACTTCTTATGAAAACCTTATCATAGCTTATGAACCAGTTTGGGCGATAGGTACTGGACTAACTCCAACACTTGAAGATATCAAAGAAATCCATAAAGATCTAAAAGAAAAATCAACAGCACCTCTTTTGTATGGTGGAAGTGTAAAAGTTACAAATGCTAAAGCTGTCCTTGCTATAGATAATGTAGATGGCATATTAGTAGGAAGTGCAGCACTGTATGCTGAACACTTTTGCAGTATGATAGGTTTTGCTGAAGAGCTTTCAGCTCGTTAAACTTAGTTTATCTTTTTCTCGTACTACCAAGTACTGGTAAACTATTCACCTTGTTTACATGAGACTCTTTATAGTTTGCTGGTTTTTCATGTACATAAACATTTACCTTGTCAAAACTCTCTTGTAGTGTGAAGTTGTCACTCTCTCTATCTACATAAGTAGCTTCACCTGTTTTATTATCCTCAACCTTGTCCATATACTTATCTTGTATACTTTTGTCTTTTTCTACTACAGGGGCTAACTCATCATCTAAAAAATAGTCGAGTTGCTTCTGCATAAAGTAAGATTCTCTCTTACTCATAGAAGAACTAGATACACTATTAAGTGCATCATTTTGAGATGGTGCGACCTCTGGTGAAGATGAACATCCACCTACAAATATTAAGCTTAAACTTATCAAAATTTTATCAATTAATTGTTTCATAGGGTAATTATAGCCAATTATTTACTAAAAAGTGCTAGTTTAATCTCTACTTAAGCATATGGTATGCTATACTGCATCTGAAATTTGTAAACAAATAAGGAGAATTATATGAATATTACAAAAATGAGTTTAATTACAGCGTTACTAATAGGTTCAAGTGCATTTGCAATTGATAACATCAAAACATCTGGTGATGCTAAGTTGTACTATAGTACATCTGATAACGGTCAAGATTTATTTGATGCTAACCTTGGTAATGGTGCTAACGGATCAGCTGCTCAAGCTGCTGTAAGTTTAAGCCTTTCTGCTGACTTAACTGAAGGTATTTCTGCTGGTGCAAAACTTACTGCTCTTTCTACTCTAGGTCTTGAAGGTCAACTGGTAAATAATGTTTGGGAAGGAACTAATGGTGTTTCTGACTCTTTTATTACTAATGAACTTTGGTTAGCAGCTACTGCTGGTAAAACTACAGCTAAAATTGGTCGTATGGAATTAGATACTCCTTTAGTATTTACTGAAAAATGGTCAATTGTTGCTAATACATTTGAAGCAGCTGTATTAATCAATCAAGATATTCCTAATACTACTTTAGTTGGTGCTTATGTTGGTGCTTCAAATAGTAGTTATGTTGGTGCTACTGCAGGGACTACTGTTGGTGCATTAGGATCAATTGGTATTGCAAATGTTGTTCAAGGTTCAACAAATGGAACAACTTTTAACCAATTTTACAACGGTGCTTATGCAATCGCTGCTATTAATAACTCTTGGGAGCCTTTAACTGCTCAAGCATGGTACTTTGGTGCTACTTCTGTAACTAAAGCATATTGGTTACAAGCTGATATTAACTTAGATGGTATCCTACTTGGTGCTCAGTACACAGGTATTGATGAAATTACAGGTGTAACAACAAAATCTAGTAGTGCATATGCAGTGATGGCTGGTTATGAAATGAAAGACACTGTTACTGCAAAAATTGCTTACTCTGGAACTGGCGAAGATGCTGGTGCAGGTTTTAATCTTGCTGGTTCAGGTCAATCAAAACTTTATACTGAAGCATGGTGGAACTATGGTCAAGTAATTCAAGCAGATACAACAGCTATCAACTTAACTGTTGAGTCTCCAGTAAATGGAATTGTTGATTTAGGTCTTTATGCAACTTTAGTTGATCATGGAGATAAAAATGTTGCTGGTGATATGACAGAAATTACTGTAACTGCTAGTAAAACATTTGGTCCTTTAGATACAACTTTAGCTGTTATCTACGCTGATACTGATGCTGCAGATACAACTGCTGCTATTGATCCAGATGCTATAACAACTATTCAAGCATACTTAACTTACAACTTCTAGTCCTAGACTAAACTTGTAAACTTTAACTCTTCCTTTTGGAAGGGTTATGCTCTTCTCTCACAACATTCACAAACACAACTTCAAAAACTAAACACCCAAAAACTTATGATATAATATCTGTATGGGAAAAATTGATAAACAAAAAGAAGCTATAGGTTATCTAAAAATTATTTTTAGTATTTTAGTTGCAATAGATCTTTCTCTTGTAGCATGGATATTTAATAATTCAGATACTACTGAAGGTTTAAGATTAATTGTACCTTCTATTATAGTTCTGTTAGTAACTATTGCTCTTATTGTAGCAAATAAAGTTATTTTAAAAAAGATAGATAAATTGGAGGATATGTAATGGAAAATTTACCAATTATAGTAGCTGTTATTGCATTTAGCGGTATTTTATATGCTGTATATGATGCAGTTACACACAAAAGTTCTACGAACAATTAGAATTTCGGGTAATATGAAAAAATTAGTATACATTATCTTCATGCTACTCCTCATCTCCATCATATCATTTCTAGCTATCCACTCAGCACCTAACTCTTTCTTTGGAGCAGGAGAACTTAATCCTAACATGACTAAAGAGGCTGTTGAAAAGTTAAAAGCTGTCTATGGTTTAGACAAGTCCCTTACTCAGCAGTACCTAGACTGGGTCAAAAATATAGTAACACTGAACTTTGGTATCTCTTTTGTAAGTGGTCAAGATGTAAGTGATGAGATACTCAAACGCTTACCAGTTACTCTTTTTATGAATATAACAGCACTTATAAGTGTCTTTGTACTCTCTTTATGGCTAGGGATAAAAGCAGCACTTAACTTCGAGGAGAGAAGTGACTATATCATCCGTCAAATCTCTCTGTTTTCCTTTTCAATGCCATCATTTTATCTAGCACTTCTGTTTATAATATTTTTTGCATTAAATCTTGACCTATTTCCTATAGCAGGACTACATTCTGTCCAAGAAAAAGAGGGGATAGATAACTATCTAGATATGTTGTGGCACTTAACAATGCCAATCTCTGTGATGATATTTGTAGGACTAGGAAGTATGATAATTTACATCCGTTCTTTAACACTAGAGATACTTAAAAGTGACTACTACTACTTCGCTCTCTCACGAGGACTATCTAAACGCCAGTTACTAAGATACTACATTCTACCAAACCTACTACCCCCAATAATCACACTTCTAGGACTATCTCTACCCGGACTTATCGGTGGAAGTGTAATACTAGAGTCAATTTTTGGTATAGAAGGAATGGGACAGCTTTTTTTCATGTCAGCACTAAGCCGTGACTACCCTATAATCATGGGCACTTTGATGATAACATCATTTTTAACACTACTAGGAAATATGATAGCAGACCTACTTTTACTAAAGTTAAATCCGTATATGAAAAGAGGGTAGTTTAGAACATTATGGTATAATATTTTTTGTAAAACAAAATTTATTCTAAATAAGTTTGATTAACTAGCAAACTGTTTTGAGTGATTAGGCTAGGGCTTCGGTCTTAGCCTTTTTTTTTGCCAAATTTTTGGTTGGTTTGTGTGGTGGGTGGGAGCACATTACTAGGAATAAATTTTGTTTTTAAAGTTAATAGTAGTCTTTTTAGTGTTTATGGTTTTAGTACCATTGTTACACTAATCAAAACAGAGGGATTAGTTACCCCTCTGACTACTATTTATGAAATCTTTAACTAAAAAGTGCCTCTAGTGCATCAACACCGTCTTTAGCTTCTTCTATTTCACCATCTTCATTTGTAACACTATCACTTTCAACTAGCTCTATTTGCATACCAGTTAGCATAGATGCAAGACGGATATTTATCCCACTTTTACCAATTGCTTTACTTTTTTGGTCTGCAGGAAGAGTGATGATAGCTTTTTCATTTTCACCTTCATCATTTTTAACGATCTCTACATGAGAGATAATAGCAGGACTCATAGTACGAGATACAAATAACTCAGTTATAGAAGTGTACTCAATACAGTCGATGTTCTCACCGATAAGTTCATCACTTACAGCATTGATACGAACACCTTTTACACCAACAGTTGCACCAACTGCATCAACTTGTGGGTGAGTACTTAGGATAGCTATTTTAGCACGAGAACCAGGAATACGAGCAGCTTTTTCGATGATAACCGTACCATCAGCTATTTCTGGAACTTCAAGCTCTAAAAGTGCTTCTAAAAACTTAGGACTTGTACGAGATAACTCTATACCGATACCATTTTCTTTATCCATACTAACACGACGAACAACTGCTTTAATGTGGTCACCAACATCAAAAAACTCACCCTTGATACGACTTTTCATAGGCAAAACAGCACGAATTTCATCTACTTCGATATATGTAGCATTACTTGAATCAACACGAGTTACACGACCACTTACAAGTGTACCTATCTTAGATTGGTACTTGTTATAAACTTCATCTTCTACTAGTCTTTGTATATGAAACTCTATTTCACGATGAAGTTGAGATGCACCAGTTCTACCATAATCTTCAAGATTATGGTCTATTTGTAACTGATCGTCAACTTCAACTTGGTCATCATACTCTTTTGCTTCACTTAAAGAGATGTAAGCTGGTGCTAACTCTTCATCTAGAAGTTTTTCATCTTCATCTTTAACTACAGTAATAGTTTGAACAACTTTAATACTTTTAGTCTCATCATCTATCTCTGCAACAAATGCGAAGTGTTGATTGATAACTCTTTTTGCAGTTTGAACAAATGCTGTTTGTAGTGCTGTTATAACTTTTTCAGGTGAAAGACCTTTTTCATGTGCGATTGCTTCTGCGATATCTAATATTTTTTCCATTATAAATTATTCCCTTTTTATAGTTCCCAATTTTATTGACAGTGATAAGTGATTGGGGGATTTCTTTGTTAGAGTGGAAGTATACACAAAAGTGTATAAAAACATCTTTAATCAAGTTTTTATGCCTTTTTGAATATAATGCAAAAATTATAATACCTAAAGGAATTTAACATGGATTTAAAGTTTGCAAGAACAGACATAAATGAAAAACCAAAAAAAGTTGATTTATCAAAGATAGAGACAGAAGTTTCTAAAAATGACAGTATCATTTTTTACTTTGACAAAGATAACTCTCACAAAGATTTACTATCTCTTCAAGATCATTTTGAAGCACAAGGTAAAAGTTTTTATATGAGTGAAGTGAAGTTCGGTATGTCTGATAGTGACTATATGTACCAAGTTCACATTATGAGCTAGAAAGAATATGCCTCTTTTATTTATTGAAACCTTAGGTTGTGCGATGAACTCTCGCGACTCTGAGCATATGATTGCACAGCTTCGTGAAAAAGATGGTTACACAATAACTGATGAGTTTCGTGAAGCCGACCTTATTTTAATAAATACTTGTTCAGTTAGAGAACGCCCAGTTCATAAACTTTTTTCTGAACTGGGTGGTTTTAACAAACACAAAAAATCTTCTGCTAAGATAGGTGTATGTGGTTGTACTGCTTCACATCTTGGTGAAGAAATTATTAAACGTGCACCTTATGTGAACTTTGTTTTAGGTGCTAGAAATGTATCTAAGATAAGTGAAGTTCTTCATCGTGATAAAGCAGTTGAAATAGACATCAACTATGATGAAAGCGAATTTGCATTTGATGATTTTAGAACTTCCCCCTTTAAAGCTTTTATAAATATCTCTATTGGGTGTGATAAGGCTTGTACTTTTTGTATAGTTCCTAAAACTCGCGGTGAAGAGATATCTATACCTGCTGATCTGATTATAGGTGAAGCTAAAAAAGCAGCTGCAAATGGTGCCAAAGAGATATTTTTACTTGGTCAAAATGTAAACAACTATGGTCGTCGTTTCTCCGGAGATAATGAAAAAGTAAACTTTACAGAACTACTTCGTAGACTCTCAAACATAGAAGATTTAGAGCGTATTCGTTTTACTTCTCCTCACCCATTTCATATGGATGATGAGTTTATAGAAGAGTTTGCCAAAAATCCTAAAATTTGTAAGTCTATGCATATGCCACTTCAAAGTGGGAGTACAAAGGTACTTAAAGATATGAAACGTGGATATACAAGTGAGTGGTTTATTAATCGTGTCCAAAAACTTCGTGCTGAGTGTCCAGAAGTGACAATCAGTACCGATATTATTGTAGCGTTTCCAGGTGAGAGTGATGAAGATTTTGCTCAGACTATATCTCTTATGAAAGAAGTAAAGTTTGATCAGATATTTTCATTTAAGTATTCATCTCGTCCTGAGACAGAAGCAGAGTTGTTTACAAATGAAGTAGATGGTGAAATAGCATCTGATAGATTAGCATCTCTTCAAACACTCAATAATGAAATATTAGATGAGCAGAGAGCTTTACTTTTAGGCAATACTTATCGTATCTACTTTGAAGAACTTATTAGTAATGGGTTTGTCTCTGGTCGTAGTGATAACAACATTGTTGTAAAAGTGGAAGGTTCAGAAGAACTTCTTGGTAAGTTTAAAGATGTTAAGGTTGTGTCCATTGGACGTACTATTTTAACTGGCGAGCTTCTTGCTTAAAAAACTAAGTCGTGTATTAGCACTCTACTTAGTTCCTTTTATCGGTTCACTGCTGATAAGACTCATCTACCTTACAAATAAAAAAGAGTTCATTTCTCCAGATACACTTGGTGATGAACCTTTTATCATGGCTTGTTGGCATGGTGAACTTTTAATGATTCCTTATGCTTACAACAAGTACAAAAAAACTCCAAATGTAAAACTTCTTATTTCTGATCATTTTGATGGTTCTCTCATAGCAAAAACCTTAGGGCATTTTGGATTTGGTACTATACGAGGTTCAAGTACTAGAAATGCAGCACGTGCTCTTTTAGCTGCTATAAAAGAACTCAAATCTGGTGGAGACTTAGGTATAACGCCAGATGGACCCAAAGGTCCTAGACATGAAGTAGCTGATGGCATCGTAGTGATGGCTCAAAAAGCTAAGGTGAAAATAGTGTTAGTAGAGATAAAAGCATCTTCGTACTGGCAACTAGGTTCATGGGATGAGTTTGTCATACCAAAACCTTTTGGCTTGATAAGTTACTATATAAGTGATATGATAGATGTATCAGATATGGATCTTAGTGATGCAAAACTTTTGATAAAAAAGGGACTTTTAAAACATGAAAACTAGATATCTTTTTCCTTTAATTGCTGTTGGTTTTGTTAGTATTATGGGCATATACTTTTTAGTTAATCCCTCTTATGAAAGATCTATCCAAGCAAAGTATTATTATGAAATGGGTGAGTATAAAGAAGCATACTCTTTAGCAAAAGAAGCCTTTGGTCTTGATGTATATAACCGTATGGCAGCTACTGTTATGGCTCAGTCAACTACATCCTTAAAGTATGTAGCTTACATAGAACAAGCACAAAGTTTTTTAGCTCAGATCAATTCAATAGCAGAAAAAGAGTCTATTTCAAGTGCTGATAGAGCAAGAATAAGATTGATGAGTGAGATAGTAACTGACTCTTATGTGAAACTAGCACCTAGCATAATTACTGATAGTGAGTTAGTTGATCAAGCTAAAAAATATCATGATGATTTTGAGCAACTTCTTGAAAAAGTTACTAGATAAAAAAAGAGTAGTGTTTCTAGAGTATCTTGAAGAGATTCGAGGATACTCTGACTTGACTATAAAAAGTTATGATGAGTCAATTCATGAAGCGCTCTCATTTATAGAAATTACACAAGAAAATGATAAAACTATTTTTAATCTTATGCCATACCGTATTCATATTTCTCATCTAAACGCCAAGACTATAAGTAAAAAACTAAGTGCAGTTCGTGGCTTTAGTACTTTTTTAAATGAGAATGATTTTTCCATTTCTCTAAAAGCTGATGATAGTGTAAAGGTGGCAAAAACTCTTCCAAAGCCTATCTCTCACAAACATATACTTGAAGCTATATCTAGCGCTGATTTACAAGAGAAGTTAGTTGTTGTTATGCTTTATACATTAGGGCTTCGTATCTCAGAACTCTCCTCTTTAAAGCTTGAAGATATTGATACTAAATGGATAAGAGTTTTGGGAAAAGGAAATAAGCAAAGAGATGTCCCCTTATTAGACTCAACAAAACTCTTAATTGACGAGTATTTAACAAGTTTTAGTGCAAATAAATTTCTTTTTGAAAAAAATAGCGAAAAATTAAGCGAAAATAGTCTAAGATATATGGTTAATAAAGTCTTTAAGAATGTTAGCTTAAAAGTATCACCACATCAGCTTCGTCACTCTTATGCAACTTCACTCTTAAACAGTGGAGCCCCCATAGTAGATGTGAGTGAGTTACTTGGACACTCTTCTATGGCTACAACACAAATATATACTAAACTAGGCAGTGCATTGAAACAACAAAACTATAACAAAGCACATCCACTTTGCGGAGTAGATGAGTAGTGTTATCAAATTTCCTCGAAGCTTTATATCATAAAGTAATCGTTAGTATTGTTATCAAACACTCATCATGTGATGTCTATATAGAACTATGCTCAAAAACTGCAGTCGTAGATAGTGAACTTAAAACTTTTGAGACTACTTTTTTAGATGAAGAGATGTTAGAATTTATCTCATCATACACAAAAGAGTCTCCATATAGTTATGTTAGTATTTTAGATATGTCTCCAGATCAAGGGGCAATACCAACTTGCACAAAAAACAGACTTCCTTTCTACCAAGATCTCTCTTCTTGTGAGTACAAATGTTTTGATGAAAACTGGACTTACTTTACATCAAAAAGTGATTTATATGAAATAGAAAAAGTCTACAAGCAAATAGGGGTGGATTTTATTTTTTCCCCATTTACACTTCTTTATAATTTTTTTGAAGATAAGGTGAGTTCTTCTCTTGCTCTTTACATATTAGTACAAGATAGTTATCTATCTCTTAGTGTTTTTGCAAACTCAAAACTAATGTTTGCTGAACATTTAGATATGGAGACATCCGCAGATGATGAACTTCTCTCTCAAGTTATGGATAATGACGATATTGACCTTAGTGAAACAAATAGTATTGATCTTGATGAAGTTGATGTTATAGATGATATGGAAGATTTAGATGATTTTGGCGATATTGAGGATCTTGATTCACTTGAAGAGATTGATGAATTCTCAGAGTCTCAAGATATAGAAGAAGAGTTTCTTGAAGCGAATGAGTCAATCATAGAGTCAGATGCAGATAGTTTTAACGAAGACTATCAAAGATTTTCTCTTATTCAAACATCGTTAGGACATTTTTACAATGATAAACGCTATGAAGGAGAGTTTGTAGAAAATGTTTATATAGCTGATGGTGTAGGAGTTAGTAGTGACCTTAAACGCTACCTTGAAGAGGAGATGTTTTTAAATGTATATATTAGACATTTAGATATTCCTATTGAAGTTTGTAGTCTTGCAAAAGAGGAGCTTGGACTATGAAGTATAGTTATATAACTCCTAAGAAAAAAAGTGTTTTCACTCAAGAGTTTCAACTATTGTTGTCTTTTTTCACTATTACTATTTTGATGTTGCTTTTAACATACAGTTTTTTACTCTATAAAAACTACACATTTATACAAGATAAACAAGCTTTATCCCTTGAAAAAACACAACTGCAAGAGTCATTATTGGTTATGGAAAAAGATATAGCCTACATAGAAAAGCAAAAAATGTTAAGTGAAACAATCTATACTAAAAATATTGTCTTAAAAGATTCTATAGCTAACCTTTTTGACCTGGTACCTCTACGTATAACTCTTTCAGAAGCACAACTTCTTAAAAATGGACTTATTCTCTATGGAATCACACCAAATAAGGATGTTTATAATTTTATGCTTCAAGCACCACTACGTTCTATCTTTCACAGAACATACAGTAGTTTCTATCCTGCTAAAAATGGTTGGTATAGATTTGTATCTACAAACTATATTGATGAAGAGGAAGAGGAGGTAGAAGCTGATGAATAGCATCTCAAGACAGCATATCTACTTAATGGTAGCCTCTATGCTGCTACTGATCTTTGTACTGATATTTTCTTTTTTAGTTCTGATTCCTGAGGGGAAAGAGTATCGTATAAAAAGAGTAGAACTTAAAAAAACAAGCAGAGAGTTTAGAGACTACTCAAACTTCCATTATGAAACAGAAGATATTCTCAAAGATCTTCGTTCTAAAAATAGAAGAGTTATTACAGCATTTGATGCGACATTTAGTCCTGACAGATTTGAGAGAGAGAACAAAGGTTACTTTTCGCAGTTAAGAGTCTCTTCTCTTAGTGAACCAACACTAGAGAGTGGTTTTGGTATTTATGAAGTAAACACAACTTCTCAAATAAGCTCTCCAAAAAGTTTTTATGACTTCTTAGATGGGATAAACAAAAGTGAATATGTAATTGCAATAAATTTTCCTATTAACTTTAAACGCGATAGCGAAATTATTAAATCATCATTTACTATGAAGGTTTACTGCAACAACCGAGATACAAATGCAACTGCTTTAGAGTCTAAGAAAAAATAAGCTCTTAATTTAGGCTCTATTTTTAGGAGTCTCATCTTCTCTTTAAACTCCTTACTCATACCTTTTGCCTCTAAAAATGGGGTAATGAAAACATAAGATGGCATTTGAGCTATAACAAATCTTCTCCCAACAACCACCACTTCACTCTCTTGTAGAAGTTTACGCTCTTTTGCCGTTATGATGTGGCGTTTAGATTTTAAGTACTTATCTATAGCAAAGACATCACTTCGTCTACTTGAAGATGGTTTGAAGTATGCGAACTCATTTATCTGTTCTATTTCAACTTTGTTGATGAGTAGTTGTACATCTTCATCTAAATACTCAAAACTTTTTTTAATACCACTCAGGTACTTATCTAAAAGAGGTTTTGCATAGTTGTGTCGAAACTCATTTCTTTTGTATTTCTCATTACTATTACTTTCATCTTCAAAATAGTTGAGTTTATTGGCGTTTAGGTAGTCGAGCAGTTCTTGTTTTTCCAGATGAAGAAGAGGGCGAACTAAAGTATATGTTTCCCTAGTCTCTATCGCTTTCATCCCAGCTAGTTCTGCACAGCCAGCACCCTTACAAAACTGCATAAGCATCCACTCAAATCTATCACCAATATGATGTGCTGTGAGTAAGTTCTCATATTTATACTCTTGTATCAACTCTTGGAAAAATTCATATCTGGTAGTTCTAGCATTTGCTTCAAAGTTTGTAGTAATAGTATCAGCATTTAGAAGATAACACTTAAAGTTATACTTTTTTGCTAGCTCTTGTGCATAGGCAACTTCCTCTTTTGACTGAGCCCGAAGCCCATAATCCACTATGGCAATATCAAATTTAATATTATTTTTTAAAAGTAAAAAGAGGAGGGCAGTAGAATCGACTCCAGCCGAAAAGGCAAGGAGGTTTGTAGTGTTAAGAAGTAGATCTTTATGAAGAAGCATTATCTACTGTTGCAGTTAAAATATCTCCAACAATGTCCGTGATTTTTGCTTTGTAAACCTTGCAAAACTCTAACTCAGTCTCATCATTTGTTCTATCATTTATATAAACTTCACCATCTATCTCAGGTGCCCAGATAAGTTTACGAGCTGAGAGTAAAAATTCATGCTCATCACTCTCTCCATCGATCACAATCTCACACTTTGTACCAATCTCAGAGTTTAGAGATTTAAGAGTACACTCTCTTGCAATGTCTCCAAGTATTTGAGCACGCTCGGCTCTTATATCATCCGGGATTTTATCACTCATGTCATATGCAGATGTAGTCTCTTCATCAGAGTAGTCAAATACATTGATACGGTCAAAACCAAAAGTAGCTGCAAAATCACACATCTCATCAAACATCTCTTGAGTCTCGTTTGGATGTCCAACGATAAAGCTTGTACGAACAAAAGAGTTTGGAAGTGCTCTCATAAAGTTAAGAAGTTCAACTGTTTTGTCCTTACCAAACCCACGTTTCATAAGACGAAGCATATCATCGTTTATATGTTGGATAGGCATGTCAAAGTAGTTATGAAAAATAGTACTTTTTGCGATGTTCTTTAGTAGTGAAATTGTTGTAGTCGTAGGGTAAAGATAGAGTATACGAGCTGAAGTTACACCTTCTATGAGTTCTATTCTTTGGATGAGAAGAGAGAGACCATCTTTGATGTTTTGATCACGAAGATAAGAGCTTGAGTCTTGAGATACAAATGAAAAATCATAGTATCCTTTTTTTACAAGTCCTTCTACTTCTTTGGCGATAGAGTCTAAGTCACGAGAGTTGAGTTTTCCTTTAAACGAAGGAATAGCGCAGAAACTACAAGTCTGGTTGCACCCTTCTGAAAGTTTGATATATGCATGGTATGTAGACCCAGTTACAACTCTCTCTGCTCCATCTATAAGATAAACTTCATCAGAAAAACGACTTTTCTTTTCAAGAAGAAGTTCATCTATCTTGTCATAATCACCAACACCTGTAAAAATGTCAACCTCCGGAATCTGCTTCATCAAGTCGTCTTGGTAACGTTCGCTTAAACACCCAGCCATAACTAAAACAGAATCTTCTTTTCTTGAATCATGAAGAGATAGGACAGTGTTGAGAGACTCTTCTTTAGCGGCATCTATAAAACCACAAGTATTTACGATAATAACATCGGCATCTTCTTTGTCATCAGTCAGTTCAAAGTTCTGTAGTCTACCCATCATAACTTCGGTATCGACAAGGTTTTTAGTACATCCAAGAGATACTATGTGGAGTTTGTTGCTCATAATTCTTCTTTAGTTAAATAATTTTTGTAATTATACCCTATAATACAAAGATGAAAATATATGATGTAATTATTCTTGGGTGTGGTGCGAGTGGACTGATGTGTGCGAGCAATATTGGGAAGAAAAAAAGTGTTGCGATTATCGATGTAAACGATAAGGTCGCAAAAAAGTTAAAAATTTCGGGTGGCGGTAAATGTAACATTACAAACGCTAGTGTAGAAGTTAATAACTTTGATGGAGATAGTGAGCTTATATCTCACACTCTAAAAAAATTCTCTAAAGATAATTTACTTAACTTCTTAGATAGAAACAGGGTGGAACTTGAACTTAGAAAAGAGAGATACTACTTCTGTCAGCACAGTTCAGATGAGATAATTGATGTTCTAAAAAATGGCTCAAAACATTCTGAGATTATTTTAAATACTAAAATCATTAAAGTTACAAAAAATGATGAAATATTTGAGGTAAAAACAGATAAAGAGATATATAGATGTTTGAGCCTTGTAGTGGCAACTGGTGGAAAAAGCTTTCAAACGCTAGGTGCAAGTGAGATAGGACTTGATATAGCAAAAAGTTTTGACATAAAAATAAAAGAGTTTACTCCTGCACTAGTAGGGCTTACTGTTCAAAAAGAGCAGTTTTGGATGAGAGAACTCAGTGGTCTAAGCTGTTATGTACATATAAAGGTAGCTGACAGGGTTATAAATGAAGAGATGTTATTTGCGCATAAAGGTATAAGTGGACCAGCAGTTCTTTCAGCTTCTCTTTACTGGAAGAAGGGAAGTATGAGTATAGACTTCTTGCCAAATAAAAATATATTGGAAATGATTGAGGGGAGTAAGAAACAAGTTAGCTCTCTTTTAGGACTTCCAAAAAGATTAGCAAAGTCAATTTTATTTGCACTTGAAGTCGAAGACAAAGAGTGTAAGAAACTAAGTGAAGAAGATAAGAAAAAATTATCTTTGATTCATAACTATTCATTTGCTCCAGCAGGTAATTTCGGCTTTACAAAAGCAGAAGTAAGCCGAGGAGGAGTTCTTGCAAATGAGCTAGATAAAGAGAGTTTGGAGTCACGAAGTATAAAAAAACTTTATTTTATCGGTGAAGTGGTCGATATAACGGGAGAACTTGGTGGATATAACTTTCAATGGGCATTTTCAAGTGCTTATGTCTGTGCAAAAGCCATAAAATAGTAGCATTTAAAGAGAACTTTATATCGCACGAGCTATAATTATCAACTAAATGTAATAAAATAGAAGGATTACTATATGAATTTACTTAAAATATTTTTATCTGCGACACTATTAATGGTCGCTTTCTCGTTTTCAGGATGTCAA
>Ga0256826_1000111_pt1 | contig 41144 bp, 33 predicted proteins | sample CV79metaG_FD_185975 | JGI IMG/M metagenome (GOLD analysis project Ga0256826, IMG submission 185975) | Hydrothermal vent microbial communities from East Pacific Rise, Pacific Ocean - CV79 | ecosystem: Environmental > Aquatic > Marine > Hydrothermal vents | place: Pacific Ocean: East Pacific Rise...
AATCTCTAGCACCCTCGGGAGTTGATTTAGTCATAATTGGAGTTTCAACTTCCAAAAATCCTAATTCGTCAAGAATATTTCTAGCAGAAATTGCAACTTTACTTCTTAATCTGAAAGTTTCAAGAGCTTTTTTCTCTCGTAACTCTAAATATCGATATTTCAAACGAATTTCTTCATTTACATTTTCATCGCCTAAAGTAAAAGGTAAAGGTTTGCTTCTATTTTCAATTATTAAATCTGAAATGATAATTTCAATTTTTCCTGTTTCAAGTTTTGGATTTTCAAGTCCTTCGCCTCTCGCTCGAACTGTTCCCGTAACAAGTAAAACAAATTCATCTCTAATTTCAGTTCCTAATTTGTAAGCCTCGCCACTATCTTGAGGATCTAAAACAAGTTGAACAATTCCACTTTTATCTCGTAAATCGATAAATACGATTCCGCCGTGGTCTCTATGGTTATTTACCCAACCTGCTAATTTTACTTCTGTGCCAATTTCAACATTTTTCAATTCTGTCGCTAAATGAGTTCTCAATTTCAACCTTATATTTTTATATTCAAAATTATACTAATATCTATTTCATATTATATATTTTTGCAAGTTCCTTGAAAAGTTGTTTTGTATAAATGTAAAATTTGGGATTCTATTGAGATAGAAATTGATAATATAATCTCTTTTGCTAAAATACATAAATAAAGATAGCGATATTTCAATTTATGGAGGCGAAGTGTTAGAGGTTAATAATTTACAATTTTCATATAAAAATAATGAAGTTTTAAAAGGGGTTAAGTTTGATGTTAGATTAAATCAGATTGTAGGAATTTGTGGAACAACCTCATCAGGAAAAAGTTCTATCTTTGAAACTATTTTAAATTTTAAAGATTTTTCAAATGGTACAATTATTTTTGAAAATAGAAAAGTGGCTTACAATATAAAAAGTCAAATTAATTCTCTTCGAAAAAAAATAGGATATGTAACTCAAAATGATTACCTCCTAACTTATGGAACAGTTTTAGATACTTTTAAATGGACTTGTAAAACTTCAAAAGACAAGATAATTGAATTAGCATCTCTAACTGGAATTACAGATATTCTATATTCAAATATTCAAAATATATCTAACATTGAAAAGATGAAATTAAAATTAGCTATTTCACTTATAGATTCTCCTGAAATTCTATTTGTTGATGAACCTTTAACATCTTTGAAAATTGGTGATGAAGTTGATAACTTTTTAAACTTGATTGAAGATGTTTCAAAAAGTAAAAATATGGGAGTCATTATCTCATCTCAAAATATTCAAGGTTTGAAAAAAGATAGGTTTCATAAAATATATTTACTAGAAAATGGGGTTTTAAATGAGGTTTAGTTTAAAATCGATTGCTCAAAATCGTGGTTTATATATATCAACTTTTCTAACTTTTTTAGTTTTAGCCTATTTAACAATTTTCTCTAAATATTGGATTGGAGAATATTTAACTCTTACAACAGCTCAAAAAGATTTGATTTCTAAAGAGTCGTTAATAATAAAAAAAGATATTCTAACCACCAACTCTCAATCTATAAATATAACTGAAATTCAAAATATTGTTAAAATTTTAGGTGATTATGATTCTCTTATCAAAAAAGTTATATATCGAGTTGAGTTTTCAGGCTTAGCAAAAAATGGGGATCTTGAAACTGGTTTTCAGGGCTTTGGTTTAGATCTAAAAAGAGATGAAAATAGTTTAAATAGATATATTCAAATTGATAAAGGTGAAATCTTGACTGACACATCTAACAACTCTATTATTATCAGTAAAACTATGGCAACAAAACTTAAATTAGATATAAATGATAGTTTAGAGGTTGTAGTTTTAAATAGAGAATCTGATGAAGATAATGAAGATGTGATAAATATAGCTTCATTAAAAGTTAATGGAATTTTTAATGAAGTATTTGAAAATAGGAACACTCTTTTTATCTCGATTCGCTTTTTAGACTATCTTTTAAAAACTTCAGATGTTAATTCTGTAATTGTAGAGTTTTATTTACAAGATGATTTAAAACGAGTTAAAGATGATTTAAATCAAAAAATAGCTAGTCTGAATTTGAAAATTGAAAATCAAAGTAATGATATTGAGCTGAAAGTGATTCAAGATATTGTAAATTCAATATATATATTTATTCTCTTTTTTGTTATTGTTTTAGCTTATAGAGATGTAAAAATATTGATTGATAAAAGGAGAGAAGATATGAAAGTTTTCATTCATTACCATTGGAGTAAATTTGATATATATCTTTTAAATATTGAAGAATCATTTATTTTTAATATTTCTGCTTTTATTGTTACAGTAATTATTTTAAAACTTATTTTTGCAATGGATATATCTTATCCATCAATTTTTACAACATTTAACTTAGATATACATATTTCACCTACTATTGTTGAGATAATTATTTACAGCTCACCTATATTTATTGTGAATCTATTAATTCAGATCACAACATATTTTTTGGTCAAATTCAAAAGAGATTAATTGAGATTATTAGAAACTATCAGAGTTGAAAATGGAGAATATAAAAATCTTCATTTTCATAAATGGAGAATAGATTGGAGTAGAAAAAAATTAGCTTTCAAAAACATGATGAGGTTTGAACTTCCAAAACCACCAAAAATTGGAGTTTTTAGATGTCGGATTATTTACCTAAATATGGTTGAAAAAGTTGAATTTATCCCTTATACACAATCTATTTCTCAAACTTTCTCTTTTGCTTTTGATACTAATTTAGATTACTCTTTAAAATATGAGAATCGAAACGAAATCGCAAAGATAAAAAGTAAGTTTTTAAATAAATCTGATGATATTATTTTTGTAAAAGATAGTTTAATTCAAGATAGTTCCATAGCCAATATTGCTCTTTTTGATGGAAATAGATGGATAACCCCAAAAACCCCTCTTTTACAAGGAACAACAAGAGAAAGATTGTTACAAAATGGAAAGATATTTGAATCTGATATATATTTCAGAGATATTGATAAGTTTCAAAACTTAGCTTTGATGAACTCTATGTTAAATTTTAAAGTTATCAAATCTCCAAAATATTTTGGTAGCTAATCCAATTATTTCAGGCTTAAAGCTTGATAATAATTTGAATCTACATATTTAAACCACCATTAACTTTTAAGGTTTCACCAGTGATATATCCAGCACCATCACTTAAAAGAAAAGCAACAGCTTCAGCAACCTCTTTTCCAGAACCAAATCTTTTAAGAGGAATTTTTGAGATATAACCATTTTTAACCTCATCTTTAAGAGTTAAAGTCATATCTGTTTCAATAAACCCTGGAGTGATAGCATTGAATCTAACTCCTCTAGCTGAACCCTCGTAAGCAAAACTTTTAGTCATAGCAATCAAACCACCTTTTGAAGCGGAATAATTTGTTTGCCCAGCATTTCCAGTTTCGCCAACAATTGAAGCAATATTTACGATTGAACCAAATCGTTTTTTACTCATCACTTTTAAACTTTCTCGGCAACCATAAAAAGCTGAATTTAGATTTGCTCGAATTACAGAATCAAAATCTTCACCTTTCATTCGAATAGCCAATTTATCTTTTGTAATTCCTGCATTATTTACAAGATAACTAAGTTCGCCATCAGCTGAAACTATCGTTTTAACTCCCTCAATAAAAGCAGTTTCATCGCTAACATCAAAACCAATTACTGCAGATTTTAAACCTTTTTCCTGAAGTTCTTGATGAAGTTTATCAGCTTCTTCAAAACTACTTCTATAATTTATCCATACTTTCAAACCATATTCAGCCAAAGTTCTTGCAATTTCTGAACCAATTCCTCGACTCGCTCCTGTAATCAACACATTTTTACCTGTAAATTTCATTTAATTTCTCCTAAGTTAAAGCATCTATTTTATTTTGAAGATTTTCCACTTCACCTTCTAATCTTTTCTTTTCAAGTTTTAGAGTTCTATGAGATCGTTTGACTCCATTTAAATCACCTTTAATTGTAACCATTTCAGAAGTCATTAAATCAACATTTCCTAAAGACCTTTGAAGTTGAACCTGATATTTTCGAATCAAAGTTTCAGCCTCTCGAAGAGTTGTTTTCATAACTTTTGTCTCACTTAAGTCTTTCTCTACAACATTTTTTAGAAAAAGAACTTGCAGATATAAAAAAACAGATATTATTGATAATACTGTTAATAATGACCATTCAACAAACATTTATCTATCTATATTATTTATTTTCTTAACTCGGTCAAGATGTCTGCCACCCTCAAAAGGTGTAGAATCCCAAGCATCAATTATAGATTCAATAGTTCCAGCACCTGAAGTTCTAGCTCCAAAACAGAGAACATTTGCATTATTATGAGCTCTTGCCATTGCAGATGTGTAAGCATCATGACAAAGTCCTGCTCGAACTCCATTAACTTTATTTGCTGTAATACTCATTCCAATACCTGTTCCACAAATCAAAATTCCAAAAACTCCTGAATCTCTCCAATCAAGATTTTCATCAAAATTTTCAGCAGTTTTTACAACTGTTTCAGATAATTTTTTAGCAAAGTCTGGATAATCAACTCTATCAGTTGAAAAAGGTCCTAAATCTAATACTTCATGACCTTTTTGTTCTAAAAGCTCTTTTGTAAAGTTTTTAACATCAACTCCGGCATGGTCTGTTGCTATAATATATTTCAATATATTCCCTTAATTTTTTCTGTTGATATTATAGTTATTTTATTTTAACTTTTTTACTGTTAAGTAAAATATATCCTAAAATAATTGAAAAAAGTGCCATTGTAAATTGTTTATGTAAAAATGGTTCAGCAACAAATCCAACTAAAAATATAGTTGTAAATCCAATTTGAGTCAGGAATTCCTCTCTATTTTGATAATCTGCTTTATATATCTGAAAAAATATATTTAGAAATATCAATAATCCTAACAACCCTAAAGATGTAATAATTTCTAAATATTGATTATGGAAATGAGGAAACCAATGAAGAGGTAAAAGATACTCTTTTTCAGTTGTAATCTCTCTTAAATTTTCAATATTATCTTGATTTCCAACTCCTAAAATAGGTTCATTTTCTACAATATCAGATGCAACTTCCCAACTTCCAATTCTCATTCCTAACGATGAATTATAATCGCGATGAGCTACAACTTTTGAACTATCATTTTTTGCTTGAAAAATTCTATTTTTAAATGTATCACTTAAAAGCATTGGAGCTATTAGAACTAAAATTGAGATCAGAATAGTTGCAGGAATAGATTTAAAAATATTTTTTCTGAAATAGATAAACATAATAATTGCTAAAGTTACAAAGAAAGCTAATTGCCCACTTCGTCCTGCTGTAATAAATAGATTACTTGAAACTGTTAAAAAGAAAATTGTATAAACAACTTGTGATCTTATATTATCTGCATATAAAAATTTTATAAGAGTTGCTATTGATGTAAAAGCTAAAAATATACTGTAATCAAGATGATTCATAAATGGAGTTGGATCTACAAAAGTTCCATGTTTAGTGGTCCAAAATTCAAAAAATATTCCATAAGAGATAATTTCACTAATTAACATTCCTGATATAAAAAAAGTTAAAAGCTCTCCACTTTTCTCTTTTGGAAATGAGGTAAATATGATAAAAGCTGGTAAAAAATACCAATATTTCGAAATATATTTTATAGATTCTAAAAACATATCCGTCCATAAAAGAGAGACAAGGTTATATAAAATAAAAAGAGAAATAGCTAAAAAGATTTTACAACTTTTGAGTTCAATCCATCTGTTTTTCCAACCACCCTCTAAAATAGAAAAAAGGATAAGAAGAGCAGAAGCCCCAACAATTCCAGCTCGTGAAAGTGGAATTATAAAAGCATAAAGTAGAGACAGGTAATAGATACCTAAACTAAAATTAGTCTGCTGCATCAACCCCCTTTTTTGAAAGAGCATCTGCAACTGTATTTAAATCTCGGCGAATCCAACTAATTGTTCTATTAGGAATTTGTGAATATAGATTTTGAGCAATTTTAGAGAATGGTTTTAAATTTTCAGCTTTAACTTTCCACTCTTTTAAAACTTGTTGAATGACTAGTTTTGAATCTCCAAAAATATCTAAATTTTGAATTTTATTTTTTACTGCAAACTCTAAAAGTGAAATTAGAGCTTGATATTCCGCCTCATTATTTGTTCCGACTCCAATATAATCAAATCCCTCAATTAAAATTTGGTCAAACTCATCAAAAATTACCCAACCTGTTCCCATTTTTCCAGGATTACCTGCTGAAGCTCCATCAAAAAAACCTTTATATCTCATATTGCAATCTATATCCATAATTTCAACTTTTTGTTTAATCAATTTTTTCTTTCCTAAATTTAAATTTTTTATCTTCTCTACTGTATCAATATTTTCAGGAAGAGCTTTTAAAAGTATCTCAAATATATTTTGCAAAATAGTTGCATCTTTATAAGCTCGATGCATCTGAAATGTTTGAATACCTAAATTTTCCGCTAAATATTTTAGATTATACCTTTCAAAAAGAAAAAGTTTTTGAGATAATCTTAAAGTGCAGATTTGTGGATTATTTACTTCTAATCCTAGTCTATCAGATTCCTCCGTTAGAACTTTCATATCGTTAGTTATATCATGAGCAACTAAAGTAGTGTTTTCAATAAATAGTAAAAATTCAAGAATAGATCTCTCTCTATCTTCACCATAAAGTAACATTTGACTAGTAATACCTGTTAATTCAAAAATAATAGGATTTATAGGTTTTTTATATTTTAGAAGTTTATTGAATTTTTCAATTATCTCACCATTTTTTAATTTGACAGCTCCAATTTCAATAATATAACTTTTTCCATCTTTTCGAGTTATCCATTCCAAATCAAAAATTGTAAATTCTATATTTTGTAACAACATCTATAATCTCTTATTGAAAAAATTACCATTAATAAAACAGCCTCATATTATATTCTAAAATGTTGTAATTATAAAATAAGATTTAAAATAATTTTGATTAAAATATTTTGAAAAAGTAGATTATCGGGACTAAGCCCGATAAGAAATTGAGTTAGATAATTTAAATATATCTAATAATTTGAATTTGGAGTTGTTTGATTGTCATCTCCACTCTTCATTTGAGTTGTAGGATATTTATTATCTGATGGGCTTGATAGTTTTGTTAAATTATCTTCGCTTACTACTAAATAACCTTTATCTTGTGGCATAGTTGGGAAACTAGCTTCTTTAAAATTTCTTGCTCCATTATTTGGTATTGCAGGAATATCATCTGGAGAGCTAACCTCATCTTTTGGAGTTATAACAACTTCAGGAATATTTTCACAAATTGTTCCATTTAGTCTTTGTCCATCTCCACAAGTAATTTCACCAATTTCAGCTTTTATCTCATCAACAGTTAATTTAGAAATATCGCTATCTTTAGATAATTTATCTTTTAAAACTTCAGTTGCTTTAGTTGAATCTGTGACACCATCTAAAATTTCAGATATTTTATCTGTTACAACTTTTAATTCTGAAATATCTTTTTCAGTTGGAATTTCAGAAACTAAATCTAAAACTTTTGTATCAGTTACATATTCTGTTTCTAAAACTTTATTGAAATTGTTTGCGATAACTTCTGTTATAGGTTGATTATGTTCAACTCTATTTGAAAGTTCATCAATAACTTTTTCATTAATATCTGATGGATTTTTAATACTTTTTGTAATTTGAGTATTTAAAATAGTTTCAACATCAGCAGAAATTCTATCATCAATTTTTGTTAAAACTCCTGCTGTAATTCCAGTTGATTCTGAATAGATTGAAGTTTCACTTGAAAGTACAAAAGATATTTCAGTTCTATTTTTGTCTGATCCTACCGCATCTAAAATATTTGCTACAACTGTTGCAGATTCTATACCTTTTTGAGAATCAAAGATATCATCTTTTGAAGTTCCTAAAGATGTTGTGACTGTTGTAATTGCAGTTTCAACATTCCAACCATTTTTAGAAGCATTTAAAACAATTAAGTTTGTCGCAGGAGTAATAAACGATGAGGTATTTTTTTCAATATCTGCTTTACTTGAAACAGTTCTTAAAACATCGATATTTTCTCTATCATCTCGACTATCACTATTTTCACCTAAGTCTGTTCCACCCGTAGCTTTAAAGATTAGATATTCATAATCACTTTCATAAATAGCACACTCAAACTCACCTTTTGAATCAGTTTTTGAACAAGTTGTATTTGCTTCAGATTTATTATTATCAACAATTTTGCAAGTTGAGATAGTAGCTCCTGAAATTAGACCATCTCTAACTGTTCCATTTGTAACAGCTAATACAGATTCATCTTTTTCACATTTGCTAGTTTCCTCATTTAAGATCTCATCAATCTTACTACAACTCGGTTTATCTTCACAAATATTACCTACAAGAACTTGACTTTCCAAACACTCTATTTGAATACATTCACTTGAAAGACCATTTGTAGTTAATTTAAATCCAACATTACAATTAATCTCACCGTCCATTGAACATTCACCATTTGGAATATTATCTTCGTCTGAACAAGTTGTTATAATAGGTTCAACTGTTTGATTATTATCAACAGTTAAATTATTATCACTATCACTAACATTGTTTTCACCACTTTTATTATCATCGCTTTTAGTAACTGTATCAGGTTGAGATGAAGTATCATCATCACTACTGCTAGTACAAGCTGTCATGGAAAGAGATATTACAAATACTGTAAGTAGTAAATATATCTTTTTCATAAAAAAATCCTTAAAAAAATTAATATTTGAAGAACCCATAAAATTTGGGTTCAAAAGGAGGAGTTTGGAGGGTTTCTCGTCTCCCCTCCTTTAGAGTTAAAAAAAGTAAATAAATTACTTTTCGCAGTTTTCCTGTTTTACCCAAATTCCTGAATATTGAGGAATAAAGCTATCTAAATTCCAACCAGCAGTTTGAGTTCTATATTCAATATATTGAGTAGTTCCATTTCTATCAGTTACCATATTTACAGTACCATAAGTTTTGCTAGTTCCATTGTTATCAACAGCTCTATCATTTGCATAAGTTGTAACAGTAGTGTTATTAACTTGAGTTCTTACAACATCAAATTTATCTTGAGCTGGTCTATAAGCATAAACAGAAACTGTGTGACATTTATCACTAACTTGACCATAAGCATCAGCCCAAGTCATAGCTTTATCAGTTCCTAGAAGAGTCCAAGTATTTGGTGTAGCTTTTGCAATAACTGTCTTGCTATCAATTACTTTAGCTTTATAACTTGTAGTTTGAGTTTTAGAGAAGTTTCTATCTTGAGAATCATAATCTGTAATATCAAGACCTTTAACCCAGTAACCATGTCCAGCATGCATAATTGATGGAGATTTAGTCCAAGTATTATTATCATAGCCCCAAACAGTTTGAACAGTTCCCGTCATAAACATATGTTGAGCTGTTGTCACTTTTTTAGTTGGAATAGAGATTAAGTTCCATTCGTTTGGCACAATTTTAACAAGAAGATCTTTAGTGATAAATTCACCTCTAGCATATTCTGTTGTAACAATATTACCAACTGTTTTACTAGTCACCGTGTTTTCACCCATATCTTGAACAACACTACCTTTTGAAGAGTTACCATCAAATGTAATAGTTAAATCACTGATATTTCTGTCATCTTTAGATGAGCTAATTTTTACAGGTTTATTAAGAGTGAAAGAGTAGATAGATTTTTGTCTGTTAAAAGTATGCATATCTTCAGAATCATTATCTTCTCTATCAAATTCAATAGATAAAATCTTATAATCAGCATCTAATGCATGAGAAATATTTGTGTATTTATCATTAAGAATTCCGTTATTACCTTCATTAATATATGAAGCTACAAATGGATCTTTTTTAGGCGATACAGCAACAGTTCCCATTTTTTTAAGAAGAGCATCTCTTGAAGTTCCATAAACATTATTAATAACAGTTTTCATACTTTCAGGATTAATAACTTCAGAAAAGTGAATTTCACCCTCTCTAGGATTTTCAAAACTTAAATGAACCTCTTTAATATATGGATCAAAAGAGTCATCAAAGATTTTATATTTAGAAGCTGGAGCAGTTACAGGGTTGTTTGCTTCATCTTTAAATCCACCTTTATATGTTAAATAAACATCTCCAACAATAGGAACAATAGGATTAACTTTAAAACCTACTAAAGTATGGTTTCTATCATTTGTAGAAGATGCTAAACTTAAAGTATCACCTTTGAAATAATAGTTAAGTTTTGTAATTGCTAAACTATTTCCAGCACTATCTGTCATTGAAAAAGCAGAGTTAATAGTTTTATGCATGTTGTTGTTTAAAACATCAAAAGTTTGTGCAGTTGAAACATTAGACCAGCTAAATAAGTTTTCAGTAATTACTACATCAACATCAAAAGAAGCTGAATAGTTGTGATCATCGATATTATCTGAAATATTAATCTCATCAGTAGCGATACCAAAATCAGCATAATTTATATCAAAAGTATTTTCAACATTTGTTGAATTTACTTCATTAAATACTGAACCAATATCGAAGTTTTTATCAAAATAGATAAATGATTCAGGATCAGTAATTGCAGGAATAGTATTTTTATTAGAATTTGTAACAACACTTAAATCAGAGTTACGAGCTTCATAATATTCAATAACATCTTTAGGAGTAGTTTTACCCGTAGCTGTAACTGAATTTTTAGTGATTGAATAGTAGTTAGTACCGTTAGAAACAGTTGCATAATTACTATTTGTTGTTGAAAGTATATTAGTTACTCTGTTTGTGCTACTCATTTTCGCAACAGGCATAACTCTTCCAACTTTTACAATCTTAGGATCTGTTGTATCGATAACAAAACAAGCTTCCCATTTATGAGCTGAAATTCTTGTACCATCATCATTTAAATAAACATTACCAACATTTGTATTATCACTTTTGTTGTTTGTAACTGTATTACCTAAAGAACCCTCAATATTATCGTAAGAAACTGTTTTAGTTCCCTCACTAACTTCACCAGAAGCTGTTTTTTTCATCAGTTCATATTCTGTATCACCAAGAGTTACACAAACTTCACCTTTATCAATATTGCTGATTTCATCAAAAGCTAACACGATTAGATAATCTGTAACTCCTTGATCAACTGTATTGATAAAGTTCTTTTTTGGATCTGTATAATTTGGAGCAGTTACATCAAGAATCGCAGAAATTGATGAAAAAGCACCAGTTCCTGTAATATTTTGATCTGTGATAGTTGCTGAAACCATAAAGTTATTAGTAGCTTGACTACCTTTAAAAAGTTTTACACTTTTAATAAAACTTAAATTAGCAATATCTTTAGACTCAACAGATAACTTTACTTTTTCTAATACTGAAAAGATTGGATCTGTATTGTCAAGTCTAATTCTGAAAAGCTCTTCAGCTCCACCTCTTTCATCTAGGTAGAGTTGTTCGTTTCCAGTTGAGTGTCTAATATCTAAAGATGGAGAGATAAAAGCACTTGCTGTACTTGTCAAAAGACTAGCAGCAGCTACACTTAAAAGAGTTTTGTTTAAAACATTTTTACTCATTTAATATATTCCTTTAAAATAAGTTGATTCAACTTGAATTCTATACTAAAAAGGTTTATAAGTCAATTCACAATGTTTCGTGTAACATCTATTTTTTTAATACAAAATCAGCATAAATTGGGAGATGATCGGAGAAGCCTATTCCAAGATGAATCTTGTTTTTACCTCTTTTCCATCGAACAATTTTACCTTTTTCATTTACAGTTCCAACACCTCTAAAAACATTAAAACTTTTATCTTTATAGTCGATTCCGTGGTTATCATAAAGAGCTTTTGAGATCATAATATTATCTAAAGTTTCAAGTTTTCTACCACTTTTATAACTCCATTTTTCATCATCTGGAAGTTCAAGCCAAAGGTTGTAATGGTATTTGTTTCCGCTATTTTCCTCTAAGCTACTTTTCGTAACATATTCAGTATCAATTTCCATACCAAAAAGTTCTTTAAAGTATTGAGTTACTTTCCAATCTGTGATTTCAATAGTTCCAAGAGTGTGATTTATACCAGTTTTTCCGTTTGTGTCATTTAAATATTTACTTTTAACAAAAGTTTGAAATTCATTATAATTACTATTAAAATCACCCAATAAAATGTATGGTAAATTATCATCAAATTCAGCAATCCGTTTCATAAGATATTCAGCACTTCTAACTCTTTTAGATTCTCCACCTGATTTAGATTTCCAGTGATTCACAAAAACAACTAAAACCTCATCGCCAACTTTAATTCCAACTTCAAGAATATTTCTATTTCTAGGGTGATTTGTAACTTTGACCTCTTTAGTATATTTAATCGGATATTTTGAAAGAAGAGCTGTTGTAATTGCTGAACTCTTTTTCTTTTCTAAAGCAATCGCATAATATTTATAGTTAGTTTTATATTTCGAGCTTTTTAACATTGCTTGTAAATCGATAAGTGCATTTTCAGATTCAATTTCTTGCAAACCAATAATATCAGGATTTAAAGTTGAAATAACTTTTGAAATATTTCGCAATTTTGCTAAATATGTTTTTTTATTCCATTTTGCACCTGTATTTGGAATATATTCTTTATATTCTGAACTGTCATATTGTAAATCAAAGAGATTCTCAACATTGTAACTTGCTACTCTAATATCTTTTCCAAATAATGAAAATGAGATTAGAAATATTGATAATACTATTTTCATTTTATTCCTTTTATTCTATTTTTGCTCACCAAAAAAACGGATCATTTTAAATCTCTCACCCATAAAAGATGGATCAATTAAAATTTTTGCTCGATTCATTTCAGCAGAATATACTTTCTGAGAAACATTCTTTTGTAACATCTCTAAAAGTTCAATTAATCCAAAGTCAATTAAAGCTTTCATTTGAGTTTTATATTCAATAAATTCAATTCCAATTGATTCAAATTCATCTTTTAAATATTGGAAATTTACATCAAAAGTTATATCACTTTTTCCAAACATATTTTCAAAATCTAAACCATCTTCAAAAAGAGGCAAAACTTTATGTTTTTGATAAACTCGAATTGAGAAATCTGGTCTAGGTTCAATATCTCCATAATCAAAAGTTATAAATTCAAATTTATTAGAACTCTTTTTCATTCTTTTTGCAAATTCTAAATAGCCAATCGCTACTTCACCTTTTTCATTGCCGTATCTTTCTACTACTTTTCCGATTTTTAAATCTTCCTCTAAAAACTCAATTTTTCCATTTTCAAATGTACCTATTTTTCCTTTATAATATAACTCACATGGAAAAGCATCAAAAATCTCATTTGCAATAAATAGAGTTTCTTCTGATGAAAATTGATCAAGAGATTCAAAAAACTCTACTTTTATATCATCGCCAAAAGATTCTTTTAGATATTCTTTTTGCTTTTTTCGTAAATACTCAAATTTCTCAATAATTGCAAATTTTAAAGTTTTTAAAAGTTCAGGTCTTAAAGTATAAATAAATTGAATAATATCTGCAGTTAAATAACCTTTGTGAGCTCCAATTTCACAAATTGTAGAACTCTCTGAAAACTTTCCAGATTCTATTATTTTGATAAATTCTTTCGCAATTGAACCTCCGAAAAATTGACTGCTACTAACTGCCGTGTAGAAATCACCATCTTTTCCAATCTCTTTATATTTTGAATAATAACCATCTTTTCCATATAACCATTCAGACATATATTCGCTAAATCTCAATTCAACCCTTTTTCTCAATTTATAACTTCTAAAGAATAGCCAATTTTAGAATAAAATTCTAATATCTTTTTGTAATTTCAAAATTTTTAGAAATTTTTTCAGATTATCTATATTAATATCAGCATTTAAAATTATTCGTAAAATTGATTGTTTGACAGTTGGGGGACGAATCGCACCAATTAGAAAGCCTTTTTTTTCTAAATCTGTTTTAATCTCAATTACTCGAATTGGATTGAGGACTAATATTGGAAAAATTAGACCATCTTTTCTAATTTTTAGTTCAGATTCTAAAATATGTTTTCTTTCTTGAATCATCTTTTTTAAAATAGTTCTATTTTTTACAATATATTTAATTGTAAAATGAGATAAAAGAGTCTCAAAAAGAGATGGAGCAGTTGAATATATTATCGGTTTTGCTCTATTTTCAAGAAATGTGATAATCTCTTTTGATGCTAGAATATATGCTCCATAACTTCCAATCGCTTTTCCAAGAGTTCCCATTTTAATGTGATTATTTTGAGGTTTTATATTATAAAAATCAAAAACACCCAAAAGAGAGTCCCCGATAACTCCAAAACTGTGAGCTTCATCTACAATTAGAATAGCTTGATACTTGTCAGCAATATCAAAAAACTCCTTTTTTAAAGTATCTCCACTCATTGAATAGATTCCCTCAACAGCTATAATTTTTCGTTTAGCTTTAGAGATTTTTAACATTTTTTCAAGATCTGAAATTGAGTTGTGTCTGAATATATGAACCTGCTTATCTTTTAAAACTCGAGTTGCAATAACTCCACTTGCATGATATTCACTATCCATAAAGATTTCATCACCATTTCTAACTAAAGATTCAATCAAGCTAAAGTTTGCTAGAAAACCACTTCCAACAGTAATTGCAGATTCAAATTGATGTAATTCTGCAATATATGTTTCAAATTCTTGATGAATTTTATGATAGCCATTTACCAACATTGAAGCTTTTGGTGAGAATTCTCCTGTTTGTTGAAGTTGCAAAATAGTTGATTCAAAAGGTTCAGAAATTTTAGAGAGTCCTAGATAATCATTTGATGCTAAATCGATCAAATATTTTTGATATATTTTTCTCTCTCTAAAAAGCCCCTTTTTTTTTAAAATCTCTATCTCTTTTTGATAAAACATAAAACTATTTAGTGCCTCTTAAAGATGTTTCACTCTTCTCTGTTGGAATTGACTCAACTTCATATTTGTCAATAGCAATAATTTGATATGAGTAATCTAAATTTTTCTTAACATTCTGATCAAGATATTCAGTTTTGTCAATATCTATCTCAACTCTATCTTTTTTTGTCCAACTACTTCCACTCTCTCTGATTAATTTATATCTAAGAGTTCTTGGATCAGTTGATTGCCAACTTATAAATATATCTGATTCAGAAGCTTTTAAATTTACAATTTTGGGAGGTTTAGGTTTAAAAAGAGAGTTTCCCATAATTGGTAGATCATTTAAAATACTCTCTAAACCACTTTTATCAACAGCAGAAATCTTATAGAAAACTTGTTTTCCATCTTCTCCTATTTGATCAAAATAATAGTTCTCTTTCACCTCTTTAACTAAGTTAAAAGTTCCATCATTTTTTTCACTTCTATAAACTTTATATCCGCGAATTCCAATCTCATCACTAGCTCTCCAACTAACTTTAATCTCCTTAGGGAGTTTTGCAGTTGCAGTTATATCAACAACAGGTTTTGGTAAAGCTTTAGTTAAAACATCAAAAATTTTGCTCGGAGCTGAAACTAAACCATCAAATGTTTTAACACGAACTCTATATCGATAAGCTTTATTTGTATCAAGTCCAGTATCTATAAATTCAACATTTAATCGACTATCTAAATCACCAACTTTTTTCCAAGATTGACCATAAATGTCGTTTCTTTCTACAATATATCCTGATACTTTTCTATCTTTATGAGGTCTCCAAATTAGTTTAACCTTATTTGCTAAACCACCTACGGGAATAAGATAGTGAATCGGTTTTATAACTTTTAATGTCTTAACAACTAAAGCTTTTGAACCAATTGATTCACGATTGTCATCTGTAAAAGATGTAAATCTGTATTTATAAGTTGTATCAGGTTTTAATTCAGTATCAACATAGTGTGAAACTATCTTATCATCTAAAGTTGCAACAAGTTCTAACCTATTATTATCTTCTCCATTTACAAGTTCTGTTCTATATATTCTATAACCAATAACATATTCACTATCTGAAAATGATAACCACTCAAAAGCGATAGCTGTCGTATCTGAAATATATTGAATTCGTTGAACTTTTTTGAGACTACTGTCACTTTTTAAAGGTTCTGAAATTTGAGTTGGAGTGTTACAACCACTAACTATTATTATTGCTGTTAAAAAAGCTGTGAAGATTTTTAATTTTTTCATTTTCTAATTCCAGTAAAAATTTTTTATCTATATAATTTAGCATAGCCTCATTAATCTGTGCTTCAATATGAAGATACTCTCCTGTTGCAGGATGTCTGAAATAGATTGTATGAGCATGTAATAGAATATTATCTATCTTACCTTTTTTGCTCTTAAAACCATATAAATCATCTCCAATTATATGTCTTTTGAGAGTTTCAAGATGAACTCTAATTTGATGAGTTCGACCAGTAAATAATTTGCAAAAAAGAATCTCCTGTTTTTCATCTTTTGAAAGTTTATATTTTTTAAAAAGAGTTTTTGCATATCTGCCATCTTCGACAACTGCCATTTTCAATCTATTTTTTCTATTGCGACCTAAATTAGCTTCAACTACAATATCATCTTTTAATGGAAGATCAGAAATTGCTACATAATATCGTCCCATTGTTCTATCCTCAAGTTGAGAAGATAGAAGCTTGTGAGTCTCATTATCTTTTGCAATTATCATCGCACCAGTTGTTCCTCGATCAAGACGATGAACTATTCCATGTCTCTCATCTCCATTAATTGTTGAAAGTGAAACTCCCCTCTTTTTTAACCAATCTACAACAGTTGCTTCTCTAACTGATGGAGCAGGATGAACAACAATATTTGCAGGTTTATTTATAACCATTAAATAATCATCTTCATAAATTACGGGAATATTAAAATCTACATCATATTCAGATTTAACTTCTCTTTTATCAGGAAATTCAATTTCAACAATATTTCCAACATGAATTTTATGAGATCTTTTTGAAACTGTTACAGAATCAATTTTGACATTTTCGTCTTTGATTAGATGTTCAATTTGATTTCGAGATACATCTAAAATTTCAGAAAGGTATTTATCTAGCCGTCTATTTTCATCTTCAATATTTTCAATTTGAAACACTTTATTCAAAATCGACCTTTTTTAAGAATTCTATCTCATTTAGAGTTAATTTCAATAGATGATTTTTGTCAAATATAAACCATTTGGTGGAGCTATTTTCGGTAAAGATAAATTATCCATTTTCAATAGATTTTGAATATCTGATAATTCTAAATTTCCATAACCGAGAGAGAGAAGAGAACCAACCATTAATCTAACTTGAGAACGGAGAAAACTGTTGGCTTCAAATTTCAGAATATAATATTTTTTAAATTGATAAGCTTGAGTTTTAAAAATTTCTCTAACATCTGAACTATTATTTGATCCTAATTTCCTAAAATTTTGAAAATTATATAAGCCTTGAAATATAGATATATTATTTTCAATTTTTGAAAAGTCAAAACTCTTTTTATCTATAAATGAGATAAATTTTTCCTCAAAAGGATTTGTCGATGAGGTTGAAAATATATAGCGATAGATTCTTCGTTTTGCACTAAATCTGGAATGAAAACTATTATCGACCTCATCAATATATTTAATTGAGATAGTTTTTGGAATGACTCGTTTAAAAGCATAGAAAAAGTTATCAACTTTCCAATATTTTGGAATATCAATATGAAAAACTTGTCCTGTCGCATGAACTCCTCTATCAGTTCTTCCACTCATAATTGGAGTTTCAGATATATTCAATCTTTTTAAAGCTGAAATTAACTCTCCAACCACAGTTTTTTGATTAATCTGTTTTTGAGAACCATAAAATTGAGTTCCATCATAAGATATTGTTACTTTAAATCGCAATTTTTAGATCTTAATTTTTTATTTATTAAAATAATAACAGTACATTTGATATATTTTCTTTAAATTGGAATAAAGAGAATATAATTTGATAATGAAAATTGATGTATGGATACAACTTGGAAATATTAAATAACTTATTAAGAGTAAGAATAATTAAAAATAGTCTTCTTGTTTCACAATTTGGCTTTTCAAACAATGAGGCGAAAATTTTAAAATTTGTAATTTCTAATTTTATAGATGGACAAGTTACAACAGATGTATCGGATATATTAGCAGAAGTTTTTTCAGCAACAAAATTGAAAGAGAAACTGGAATATGTTGAAATTATTCATGACTTAAAAGATAAAGGTCATGTTGATTCAGCTCTTAGCGGACTATTTATGTTTGAAACATCTACAAAACATAGTTCTAAAAAGACTCCTCTTCTTGAGCTTTTAAATGCTTCTATCTCTGTTACTTCAAGCTTTATGCTATTTCTTGAAAATAGAGATGAGGTAATTGAGGAGTTATCGACTCAACCTTACACTAATAGTTTTCAATATTTAGAGGATAAGTTTCACAAAATAACGATCTGTTTTGATAGCGAAACAGATAGTGAAAACTTTCAGGAAAAAGCTGATTTAATCGAATCTATAATTAGTAAAAAACTTGAACAATCAACTTTAGAGATTCCTTTAGCAAAAATTCTAAAAGATAAAAATCTCTCAACAAAAGAGGAGATGATATTTTTAGCTGTTTTAAGTGAGGAATATTCAATATTTGAGATGAAAAATTTTAGAAAGATTGAGAGTTTAATTGATTTAATCAGTTTTAAAGGTGTTGAAAAATTTGAAAACCGTTCCCTTTTTAGAGAAGATTCAGTTCTTGTAAAAGAATCTCTTTTTGAGTTTGAAACTTCTGTGCATATTATCAGTGAAAATAAAAGTTTTACAAGTGAAGACCTTTATGTTTCAGAAGATATTCTCCGTGAAATCGAGGGAGTTCCAAACAAAAAAAAGAGAGAAAATCGTAAAGATAAACTTAAAGAACTTGTTGAAAAACAGGAAATTTTTGAACTCATTGAGCCTAAAAAAGATTTAGCTAGTGTAATTTTACCTCAAAAAACAAGAGAAATTATGGATACAATCGTTAAACAGCTAGATAAAAAAGTTATTAATCGACTTGTAAAATGGGGAATGCGAGAGAAAAAAACAGGTCTTGATGCTAGGATTATTTTTCACGGTTCAGCTGGAACAGGTAAAACTATGTCGGCTGTGGCTTTAGCAAAAACCTTGAAAAAAGATGTTTTACATTTCGATTGTTCAAAAGTTCTTTCGATGTATGTTGGAGAAAGTGAAAAGAATGTTAGAAATATTTTTGACACTTACAAAGATTTGGTTAAAAATAGTGGTCTTGAACCTATTCTTTTTTTAAATGAGGCTGATCAGTTTTTGTCATCTCGTTCAACAGATACAGGGAACTCAATATCTCAAATGTATAATCAGATGCAGAATATTTTTTTAGAACAGATTGAAAATTTTGATGGTGTTTTAGTTGCAACAACTAATATGATAGATAATCTTGATAAAGCTTTTTCAAGAAGATTTAACTATAAAGTTGAGTTTAAACCACCATCAAAAATTGAAAGAGTTGCAATTTGGAAAGAACATATACCAAAAAATGCAGAGTTTGAAACTAATTTTTCTGTTGAAAATCTAGCTGATTTTAAATTAACTGGCGGACAGATTGATCTGATTGTTAAAAACACAGCTTTTAAAGTTGCAACTAAAGATAACCCTATTTTTAAAAATAGTGATTTTCTTGAAGAGATTAAAAGAGAAAAAAATACAAATTTTGAAAGTGATAAAATCATGGGGTTTTTAAAATGATTTTTTAACTCTTTGGAAAAATTATCGGGTCAAGCCCGATAATAAAATCTCTTTGAAACTTTATTTAATAAAGATCCAAAAACCTTGAGATGCTGAAAGTTCAGAAATTTGAGATATTCCTGAATTTTGAAGCAATAAATTTAACTCTGTACTACTTCCAACTCCATTCCAACTTCCATTAAAAGTGTAGATTATTAAAGCATTTTCATTTTGAGAAAAAACCTCATCAAAATTTGTAGTTTCGCATGAACCTAAAAGATGCCAACCTGTTGTTAAACCTGAAATATCTGGGCAATCAGTTTTACTGCCAACTAAATTTAATTCAGAATCTAATGAGATATTAAACCAGTAACCATTTGATTGAACGAAAGATTCAAAATTTACTATATTTGAACCGCCATAATTTCCATTTTCCCAAAGTAACCATTCTCCATCTATATATTTAAATGAGTAATTTAAATTTGGCACAGTTGAAAGTTCGATATTAACATCTGTTGGATTTGAGACAAGATTCCAACCACTATTTAAATAGAGTGTAATATTCAGATTGTCGTTTGGTTCTTGGGTTAATTCAAAAATATTACTCAAAGAATTATCACCTATTTCAGAACTAATATTTAAAATTGATGCAATCCTACTTATATTATCATCGCTATCTGGACAACTTACAGAGAGAGTGTAGTTTGAAAAATCTTCTGCAAATATATAGCCTCCAAGTTTTGATTTGGCAACATAAATATCTTGAGAAAGTGAGTTTGTCGTAATTTCAGATTCGCTAAAATCTACTAAGTTTTCATCTAATCTATTATCCAACGATAGATAAAAAGCTTGATTTGAATATCCGCGACTTCCACTTATTGAACAAACTCCACCTAAAATAATTTTATTTGAATATATATCTGTACCATTTTCAAACTTTCCTGAAACATTGAATTTTTTTCCAAAAGCTATATTTTCAGAAGTAGTTACAACTTTAAATCTCTTTTCTACTTCGCCACCTTTTGAGACTATTTTTAAGATAATATCAGATGAGGTTTCAAAAGTTTTTGGAGAAATTGAAAGAATATTTTTTCTAAGTGAAACATCTAAAAAATTATTATCTCTGAAAATTGAGATATTCAGTTCATCTCCATCTTTATCAAATATATTTAATAGAATATCTATCGGTTTTGAGATTATTATATCTTTCAACTCCATATCAATTTCAGGAGGATTATTCAAATTTTGTTCAATAATATCTTTTTCAGAATCTGATAAGCTTTCAGCTAAAACTGTTAAATTGTAACTTTTATTTTGAATACCAGAATAGTAACCTGATGAATTAAAAAATCCCACAGCTAATCTATATTTTCCAGTTGGCAAATTTTCAAAATATAAATTATCACTATTTAAATCAGATTCTTGGATCATATTGTTATCTGAATCATAAAGAGCATAATTATATGATGATGAATCTCGGATTATTGAAACTTTTCCGCTGAAATAGAGTTGATATTCATCAATATCTTTTAGTTCCGTAAGTTCTCCAATTATCTGAAATCTATTTAAAGAGTTTTCAATATCTAACTTTTCAGAATTTGAAATTGGTTCAGTCATAATAGTTACTAAATAATCTGAAATATCATTAACTATATATGAACCTTGACTATTTGATCTTGAAAATCTAATTTTATATTTTCCTAAAGGTAAGTTTTCTGAAAGATTAGATCTTAAAGATTCAGATATTAAAGTTCCATTCATCTCATAAATTGCGATATTTGAACTTTGATTACTTCTAATAACTGCAACATCACCTTTTAAATATATCTCAAACTCATCAATATCAGAATCAGAATCTAAATTCCCAATAATATTTTCTCTATTTATCGTATTCTCAATATTATCAATCTCTGAATCTGTTAAAGTTTCAGTCGTAAAATTTATATCGTAATCTTTAGCTCCATATCCCCCGCTATAAAGTTGGATAACATATTTTCCAGCTTCAAGATTTACATTTAAACTATCCAAATTATCAAAAACTGATTTTACTATTTCAGTGCCATTAAGTTTATAGATTCCAATCTCATAATATTTATTACTTCTATTAATTGTTGTATCTCCAGAAAGATAAACTTCATATTTATCATATTCCCAATAATCAGTTGATGCTCCCGTAATATGATTTCCATCAATAAGATCACCATCTTCTAAAGTTAAGTTCTGATATTGATTAAAACTATCACCATCTTCTAAAGTTAAGTTTTGATAATCTAAAATAGAATCATTTTGTTCAAGATTTACAAAACAATCATTTGCCTCTTCAGAACATGGTTTTAAATCGTAACTGATACTAATATCATTATTAGTTGATTGTCTAAAATTGTAACTTTCAGCAGAGATATCATAATCAAGATTATAGAAATCATTTGAAGCACCACCCCAACCCATATTTAGATGAATAAAATTTCCAGTAGAATCTGAAAAATAACCGTCTGCAACAACCATATGTCCTGGAAGTGAAAGAAGAACAGGTTGCTCTAAATCAACTTGACTTTTAATAATGTTAAAAATATCTGTAAAAGTTGTTTCTGAACTAGATATAGATTTGTAGTTTTTTGAGTAACCAAAATATTTATACAAAGCATAATTATTATTTGAAGCACTAGTTTCTGAAACTCCTAAAATAGCTTGATTCATAATTGCTAAATCTCTCATAAGATATGCAACCTCATCAGTTTGAGTTTGATTAAACTCACCTGCAAAACTATCTGACATTAACTCCCAATTATAATTTCGATAAAGAACAGAACTTAATTTTTCATATCTATCAACACCTGAATTTGAATTTTTGATTGTAGCATTATGTTCTAAAACACCTTTAGCAAATAGAGGATATTTATGAAAATTCATCAATTGAGCCATAGCAGTTTGAACACAGCCTGTTAAGGTTTTTGAATCTCCAACAGATGGGAAAAAATTATTATATGGAGCATGTTGATTCCAAGTTGTAGTTAAAAGAGTCGTATTTGGTGTATAAGATTTTATGTTTCGTAAAACTTTTGAATCAAATGCTTTGAAAAACTCCCATCTTTTAGCAATTTTATCACTCTCTCTAGTTTGAGCGACTTCACCATATTCAATAGCTGTTAATAGCTGATTCTCTAAAAAATTACGATATGGAGTTGCAAAATCTCCAGTAAATGAGAAAGCCTTAATTGGAGATAAACTTTTTGAAACTGGAACAACTATATAACCTCTATCTGAGAGATTAAAAAGATAACCAACAGTTTTACCATCTTTTATTAAAAGTTCCGATGAGGTAATACTCTTTTCAGCTCCTTTAAATTTCAGGAAGTTTTCCGCCACATTTTTATATTCGTTAGCGGAAAGAGTTGTTATTAATATAACAATAGACAATAGATACTTAACCATTAAAATTCCTCACTTGTTAATCTACCAAATTTGATAAATTTATATTTTTCTAAAAAGAATGATAGCTTTTTTGATTTAAATTTAAAAAAATAGTATCTCTTTTTGCTACAATTAGCTAAATTTGATATAAATTTCTACTGATTAAAATCAAGGTAAAACTTATGCTATCTAAAAGAGAGTTAGAGAAAAACGGTTTAAAAAATGTTCGAGAGATTCTTCACAACCTTACATACGAAGAGTTAGTTGCTTGTGAGCTTAATGACAATGAAGTTAAGATGACAACTTTAGGGGCAACAACTGTTGATACAGGCATTTTTACAGGTCGAAGTCCAAAAGATAAATATTTTGTAAGGCAAGAACCCTCACAAGAGCATATCGCTTGGGGAGATGTAAATAAATCGATAAGCAAAGAGATTTTTGAAGAGCTTTTCGAAGCTGTAAAAAGCCAACTCTCAAATAAAAACATTTATGTTACTGATGTTTTTGCAGGAGCGAGTGAAAATAGTAGAAAATCTGTTAGATTTATCTCTGAATTAGCTTGGCAATCGCATTTTGTTAAAAATATGTTCATTCGACCTCAAGAGGGAGAATTGGAAAATTTTAACCCAAATTTCACAGTTTATAATGCTTGTGGAACTTCAAATCATAAATGGAAAGAGCATGGATTAAATTCCGATGTTTTCGTGATTTTTAATATTGAAGAAAATATCGCAATTATTGGTGGGACAGAATATGGCGGAGAGATGAAAAAAGGGATCTTCAGCATGATGAACTACTGGTTACCTTTAAACAATAAATTGTCAATGCATTGTTCAGCAAATATTGGAGTTGATGGCGATACAGCTCTTTTCTTCGGTCTAAGCGGAACAGGAAAAACAACTCTTTCAACAGATCCTGAAAGAAGATTAATTGGTGATGATGAACATGGTTGGGACGAAGATGGCATTTTCAATTTTGAGGGTGGTTGTTATGCAAAGGTTATCGATTTAGATCCTGAATCTGAACCTGAAATTTATGGAGCTATCTCAAAACGAGCCCTTCTTGAAAATATAGTTTTAGATAAAACTGGTAATGTTGATTTTTCAGATAAATCAAAAACTGAAAATACGAGAGTCTCTTATCCAATTTACCATATTGAAAATCATGAACCAACTATGCAGGGTGGTCACCCTCAAAATATTATCTTCTTAACAGCTGATGCTTTTGGTGTTTTACCTCCTGTTTCTAAACTTTCAGATGAACAAGCGATGTATTACTTTTTAAGTGGATATACAGCAAAAGTTGCTGGAACAGAAAGAGGTGTTACAGAACCAACTGCTACTTTTTCAGCTTGTTTTGGAGAAGCATTTCTACCACTTCACCCAACTAAATATGCAAAACTTTTAGGTGATAAAATCAAAGATCATGATGTTAATGTTTATCTTGTAAATACAGGTTGGACTGGAGGTTCTTACGGTGTTGGAACTCGAATGAGCATCAAAGATACAAGAGGTTGTATTAATGCAATTCTTGATGGATCAATCAAAAATTCTGAATTTGAAACTATGGATATTTTTAATCTTCAAATTCCTAAAAGTTTAAATGGAGTTGATACAAAAATTCTTAAACCTGTTAATACTTGGGATAGCAAACAAGCTTATATTAATACAGTTGAAAAACTTGCAAATATGTTTGTTAAAAACTTTACAAAATATCAAGATAGTGGTGAAGAGTTTGATTATTCAAAGGCTGGACCTCAACCAAAAAGTTAATTTTCTTTCTGTTTGATGTTTAAATCAGATTATCGGGAAATTCCCGATAATTTTAATTACTGTAAAAATGTTTTAACTATTAATATAATAGCTCCGAAACTTGCGGTAATTAGAACTGTTCTCTTTGCATATTTTGGATTAAAGTATTTAACAAAATATGGTGAGATAAAAAAACCGATTAGAAATCCTGGCATCATATAGAGTCCTGAAACAATATCATTATATGAAAATCTATCAAACATATAAAATATGAAAAGCATAACAATTGAAAAAATTGTATATAAGAATGCTAAAGTTGATTTAATAGATTCAAGTTTATGATTCTGAAAAATCAAACCTAAAATCTGTCCGCCAACTCCCGCCATTGCCCCCATAAAACCTGCGATAAATCCGCCAATATAATTTATTTTATAATTCAAAGTAAATGATTTCACTTTTACACTTATAAATACTGAAATTAAGATAAATGCTCCAAAAAGATAACCTAAATAGTTAAAAGCGATATTGCTTAGAACATAGATTGAAAGAAAAATTCCTATTAACATTCCAAATCCAACTTGAGGCACACTCTTTATATCTATATGTTCGCGACCTTTTATTACCATCATTACTGTTAAAATTAAAGAGGCAAAAATTATTGGAACTGGAATAAGTGAATAACTGATCATCGCTAAAAATGGAACTATAATCATTCCAACACTTACACCTGTTGCCATCTGTAATATTGAACCGACTATCAATATAAAATTGGCTATTAAAAAACTATCTATTGTCCATTCCATAAAAAAAGTACCTTTTAATTTAGATTCGTTGGCTATGAGTAATTGATACAGCTAAAGCATCGCTAATATCTAACGGTTTTATCTCACCTTTAATATTTAGAATTCTTTTGACCATAAAATTAACTTGTTCTTTATCGCTTTTTCCATTTCCAGTTAAAGATTTTTTTATCTCTAAAGGTGAATATTCAGCTACTTTACTAAATTTTTCAAGTAGAAAAAATAGTAAAGCTCCGCGAAATTGAGAAAGTTTTATAATTGATTTTGGATTTTTTGAGAAAAATATATCTTCCATCGCAACCTCATCAACTTCCCAATTATCTAAAATTGAGTTTAACTCTTTTGGAAAACTTTTAATACTATTTTGAAGATCTCGGTCTTTAAATTTTATAACTCCAGCTTCAAGAATCGTTAATTTAGCTCTCTCTTTTTTAATAATTCCATAGCCAAGATTTTGAGTTCCAGGATCAATTCCAAGAATTATCAAATTTTAAATTGAAATCTATTTTCAACATATCTTGTAATTCGTCTCATCGCTTCTTGATGGTTAAATTTAAAATCTTGGTGAGCATTTTGATTTGTAAAATTTGTCACAACAAAAACACCTCCAGCAGGAATTCCAAAACTTTTTGCAACTTGAAGAAATGCAAAAAATTCCATATTTTCAATATCTATATTTAAGTTTAAAAACTTTTTTGATAATTCAAAGTTTGTAGTTATATAGTTACTTGAATTTACTATTGTTTGACCTTCTCCCGTTGATACAACATTATTAATAGGTGTATAACTCTGTTTTTGCAAAAAGCTTAACTCAATTTGTGAAGCTGTTTTCGATTCTACAATATCAAAAATTGTAGATCTTCCATAACTTCCAGCAGTTCCAACAAAAAGTAGATGTTTTGGAACTTCTTTTCTAGTTGCCAAAAACTTAGTTAAATTTATCGCCATCTCTTCAAGACCGATTCCCATCGGCATTGCAAAAGGAAAGCTTTCCTCTTTTCCAGCACATATAAACATTTAAACTCCTTAAAATTTAAACTGTGATTACACAATTCTTTCCTGAATTTTTTGCAGATAAAAGAGCTTTTTTAACTCTTTTTATAATATCTTCACTACTTTCAAACTTTCTATATTCTGTAACTCCAAAACTAGCAGTTATCGGAATCTCTTTGAAGAACCTATTTTTCTCAATTATGCTATTTAACTTTTTAGCCATACTTGTTGTATCCAACATTTTGTCATCAACCATTACAATGAAATCAGTTTCACTGTATCTGTATAGCATATCCCCTTTTCGAATTCGTAAATTGATAATATTTGCAAATTCAATAAATATTTTATCTCCAGCAAGATGACCAACTTTATTATTAATTTTGGCGAAATTATCGATATTCATCAAAACTAAAGAGAATATAGATTGCTTAATTGTGTTTTTCTTTAGATCCATTTCAAATTTTGACTTATTATAGATACCTGTTAATTTATCTCTATAAACTTTATCCTCAATTTCTCTCTGCTCAAATTCACTTGGAGTTATATCTGAAAATGTAATAAGATTTATATCTTGCTCTTTTAAGTTAGTAATATTAACTGTAAAGATATGAGGTTTTTTGGTTAAAGGATCAAGCATTTTAACTTGATGAACTCTATCTCTTGTCTCACTTAATTGATTAACAAGAAATTTTCTATTTGTCATATCATTTTTATAGATAAAACCATCTTCTCGCATAAAAGCATCGCAAATTGTTCTATTTGAAGTTTGAATATCTTCAATTGAGTCAAACTGAAAAAATGAGAGGAATTTTTGATTTGCTTGAATAATTTGACCATCTTTTTGAGTAAAAATAATATTGGTCTGGTTTTCAAGAATTGCATCTATAAATATAGATTCACCTCGTTTAATATGAAATATAAAAAGCATAATAATTAGCAGAACAAAAATATTCGTTAAAAGTGAATAAATTACAATATAGAAAAATTTATTAGATATATAATTATCTTCAAAATAATCTACAATATACCCAATTTTCTGATTTTCAATATTTTTAATTGAGAGAAAATTAATAACAAAATCTTTTCCATCACCATTATTTATTAAAATTGAGAAACTATTTTTATTCGTAATTTTATTTGCAAACTCCTCTTTTATTTTTAGATCAATCTCTTTAGATATTAAGAATTGTGAATCCTCTTTTTCAGTGTAAAAATTGTCATTTATACTGCTTTTCAAATATTTTGAATCGATATCTTCAACTCTACTTTCAACAATATTTTTAGAGATCATAAGTTTATAATTATTATTAACTAATAAGTTTAGAGAGTTTTTAATAGATTGAAATGAGAAACTTATCTCAACACTTCCAAGATGTTTATCTTTATATATAATTGGATAGACATTTCTAAAACCGTTATATATTCTACCCTCTTCAAAACCATGATTGCTTTTTAAATCTCTATTGGTCGCTTTAATTGAGTATCGGATATCAGTTAAAGAATCTCCAAATCTATCAAGTTTATGCATTCTAAGAAAACTAATATTATCTGCTGTATGAAAATGAAGTTGTCGAACTCCCATATTTTGCATTCTCTTAAACGGTTGATTTAACTCTTTAATAAGCTTTTCTCGAATCCAGTTCCAACTATCTTTATTCTGAATATGGCTAAAAGTGTCTAAAATATATCTATTATTTATAACCTCATCAAAATATAGATCACCTTTCTCTTTTAAGCTTTTAATAACAGTTTGATACTGGAAAGATAGGTTTTGCAAACTATCTCTCTCATATCTATATTTAATTTTATTAAAACTTATATATGTGATTATAATATTTAATATTGTGAATATTATAAAAGAGTATGTATAGAACTTAAGCCTTTTTTGAATTTTCATTAAATCTCCGTTATTTGTTAATAAAAGAATTTTACAACTTTTTACCTAAGTTTATTAATTTCCTCTAAATGAGTTTTATAATGTTTAGAAAAAATATGCTTTTTAATATTTTTCATCTTTACAAAATATAGATATTCACTTTGTTCAGGATAGATAGCTGAAATAATAGCTGTTAAACTTGGATTACAGATTGGAGTTAAAGGCAAACCCTCAATTTTATATGTGTTGAATTCAGAACTATCTTCTCTAATTCTTTTTGCAGTTATTTTTGTATGCGAATATAAACCGTAATTTAAAGTTCCGTCCATCTGCAACTTCATTCCCTTTTTTAATCTATTGTAAATTACTGAAGCAATAGTTTTCATCTCCTCTTTTGAAGCACTCTCTTTCTGAATAATTGAGGCTATAACTAAAATTTTTTTAAATTGATCAAAATTTTCCACACTATACTTTTGTATAGATCTCCTATGAACTCTTTTCGCATGATGCACTAACTTTTTTAGAAAGATATTCAAATTTTTTTGTCTATTTAAATAGTAACTATCAGGAATTAAAAACCCCTCTTTTAAAGGTGAAATTTTGAGATAATATCTATATAAACTTTGAAAATCTATCTCATATTTTTCAGCTAACTGCTTTATAAAATATTTACTAGTTTCACCAGGGATTAAAGTTATAACATCTGTTGAATGCGGAGCTTTTGCTTTTGTGATCGCCTCTAAAAATTCAATTTTTGTCATATCTGTTTTTGTAAGTTGAATCCAACCAGATTGAGGTTGTCCAAAATATGCTACAACATACTTATCATTTGAATATAATTTTCCACCAACCTCTTTATTAAGGTGTGATATAATCTCTCCTATTGAGCCCTTTGGAATAAATATCTTTAACGGTACTTCTAATCTCTCATTAAAATAGATTGCTAAAGAGATGATTGTGACTAATATAACTCCTAAAATCGCATATACGATATATAAAACTGTTTTCAATATAATTGGACTCCTATCTTTAATACTATTAATTATAACTACTGCCCTATATTTAAATATAAATATAAGTCAAATTTTAAAAAGCAATAATATCCAAAATGAGAGTTTTTTTATTCAGTTTCAAGATAAATTAAGTTTAAAAGTAGATAAATTAATCATTCCTGAATTTGAATCATCTTCAGAAGAAAGCTCAACTATCCCAACAGTTAAAGAGATATATAAATATATAAAATTTTTTAAATTAGCTGTTGATTCAATTAAAGTAGATAGTCTGCAAATTGGAAAATATTTTACAGGAGATATTTTTTATAAAGATGGTTTATTTAAAATAAGATCTGATAAAAATTTAGCTAAATTTAGAATTGATATAGATAAAACAAAAATTTGTCTTAATATCTTAGATCTAAACTATGTTGAATATGGTATAAAATTAAAAGGTAAAATTCTTCTCAATATTGAAAATAATGAAACGGTTTTTTATGCAAATATATCTTTAAAAGATGATACAAACCTTTCAGTTGCGGGACAAATAAATAATTTTAAGAACATCTTAATTCGAGCAAAATCTGAAGAAATCATAAGCCTAAAAACTATTTTTGATATTTTAGAACTTCCTAAAAGTGCCTATATTTGGGGAATTAATCGAGCTGGTTATAGATATATAAAATTAAATTTAATCTCTACAAATTTCCAAATTTCAAACCCTAAACAGGCTCTTAAAAATTTAGAAGTCAATGGAGAGATTAGGGATCTAAAGTATAGATTCGAACCAAATCTAGATCCTATTAGAAGTGATAAAGTTGATATTAAAATTTTTAATAACAATCTATACATCAATCTACAAGATTTACAAATTGGCAAAAATATAGTTAGAAACAGAGTTCAAATTAAAGGTATTTTCTCTCGACCTCATCTTTTTATAAAAGCTAACACTTATTTGAAAATAGATAAAACTATTCTGAAAATTATTAAATATTATAGCGATTTGGAGAGGTTACCCGTAGCTATTTCAGGAGGTTTAAAAACAGATTTTTTTATGGATATGAAACTTTATGATGATATTGCGATGAGGTTTATAGCAAAAGTTGATATTCAACAATCGGTTCTTCAATCTGAAAATATACCTAATGTAGTTAGTGGAAAAATTTATTATAGATACCCTGAAAATATTTTGAAAGTTGAAAACACAAAGTTCAATTATAAGAATTTAACTGATGGAAAAATTTCTGGGATCGTAGATATTGAAAACTCTAAATTAAATTTAAATGCAATTCTAAATAGAATCTATATTGATGAAAATAGTTCAATGCAGAGTTCAAATCTGAAATTAAATATGTTTGGTAATTTTCAAGAAGTCAAAGTAAATTTATCCCCAACAGTTTGGAAATTTTCAAATATTAGATCTGAATTATCAAATTTTCAAGTCCAATATTTTAAAAATGTTGTTAAGATTAGAGATCTTCATACCAATTTAGATGAGTTTAATCTTTCAACAAGAATAGATATAGATTACTATTTAAAAGATAAATTCTCAAAAATTAATTTAGATATTGATAGATTTAAATTTAGTGAATTAGATATTAATAAAGAAAATTTTCAGATTTTTGTACATCTTAAAGATAGGATTAAGATTGACATTCCAAAAATTTTAACAGAGATAGGTATTGATAAAACTAAATCTTTGAAATTTGGAAACATTGCCGTTTTCAGACAATATATTCCACTTTTACAAAAATATCCAAAATTATCAGGAGATGTTTCTATTAAAATAGATGAAAATATATCAATTGATGGTTCGCTTCATCTAAGACAGAAAGTTATAAAATATGGAGATAATTTTATAGAAAATTTTAATTTTAATGGTTTGATTCAAGATGAAAATATTAAAATTTCAATAAACGATAAAATTTTTATAAATAAAAGTCAAAATATAGATATATTAATTGATGATTACGATTTTAATCTTACAGGAATTAATCAGTTTATGGATAATAATTCAACAGATGTAAATAATTCAAATAGTGAAACCAACTCATCAATTGATATTCAACCTGAAATTAATATTTATCTAAATAGAACATCAATATTTTTGACAGATTTAAACCATAGATTCAATTCAAAGTCTATATTCTTTACAGCTTTCGGAGATAAAATTTATCTAAAAACTATACCTTTAAGGAGAGGAGAGATAACTTTTGAGACTAAAGAAAATAGATATATTTTGAGAGCTATAAATTTAGATAAACAGTTTATTAGTTCAATCTCAAATTTCGATGGAATTTCAGGTGGAAATTACAATATCTATTTAAAAGGTGAAAAAGGAAATTTTAAAGGTTTTGCTCAATTTGGAACTTTAAAAATTAAAAATATGGATTTTATAAATAATATTTTAGCTTTTATAAATACAGTCCCAGCACTTTTAACTTTTTCAAGACCAGGTTTTAATCATAATGGATTGCGGATTTTAGCTGGATTTGTCGAGTTTGAAAAGTTTGAAAATAGAATATATTTCCGAGATATTCAGATTAAAGGTGAGAGTGTAGATTTTTCAGGGAGTGGATATATTGATATAGAAAATAGTTTAATAGATATGCAAATTGATATTTCAGCTGTAAAATATTTAGATAAATTTATAGATAATATCCCTGTTGCAAATTATCTAATTCTTGGTGATGATGGTTCGATTGCTACAAGAATTGTTATAAAAGGAAAATTAGATGATCCAAAAATTTCATCTGAAATCCATAAAGATATTCTATATTCTCCATTTCAATTAACGGGTAGAGTGTTTAATCTCCCCGTTAAAATCCTTGAAGTTTTTAAATCTCTAAATCTAAATGATAAACAGAATCAGGAAAATGTTCAACAATTTTTAAAAGATATCGGTTTTTGATTTTTTAAACTATTAAATTTTAGATGAGGTTATATGCTTTTTGCAACACTTCTAACTCGCTTTTCTCTAATCACATTGACAACAATATCACCAGGAAATTTCTCAAGTTTGAACTCAATCTCTTTAGCTATTTTTTTAGAAACTACATAGGATTCATCGTCTGTAATTAAACTAGCATTTACGATAACTCTCAATTCTCTACCTGAATTAACTGCATAAGCACTATCCACACCTTTAAAAGCAAGGGCAATGTCTTCAATTTTCTTAATTCGTTTTAGAGAATTTTCAAGAACTTCTCGTCTTGCACCTGGTCTTCCTGCTGAAAGTTTATCTGCGGTACAAACAGTTGCAATTTCAACAGTTTTAGCTTCCTCGTATTCATGGTGGGCATAAATTCCATTAATGATAACCTCATCTTCACCATATTTTTTACAGACTTCAACACCAAGTTCAACATGATTTCCGCCATTATCGTGAGTTAAAGCTTTACCAATATCATGAAGCAGTCCAGCTCGTCGTGCAAGAATTTCATCTCCACCAATTTCAGCAGTCATAATTCCGGCAAGATATGCAACTTCAATAGAGTGAGCTAAAGCATTTTGTCCGTAACTTGCTCTATATTTCAATTTACCAATTAACTTTAAAAGTTCAGGGTGAATATTTGTAATTCCCATTTCAGAAATAACTTCTTCACCCTCTTTTTGAGTATCTTTATCAAACTCTTTTGTAACTTTTTCATAAATTTCTTCAATTCTAGCAGGTTGAATTCTGCCATCATCAATTAATTTTTCAAGAGTCTTAACAGCAATTGCTCTTCTATAAAGATTAAAACTAGACAGAGTTATTGTTCTAGGTGTTCCATCAACAATAATATCAACTCCGAGAATAGCTTCAAGTCGTTTTATATTTCGCCCCTCTTTACCAATAATTCTGCCTTTAATATCATCGCTTTGAAGTTTAACAGTATTAACAAGTCGTTCAGCAGAAAAATCACCTGCAAATCTAGTTGTAGCTTGAGCTAAAATATAGTTAGCATTTCGCTCAGAATCCTCCCTCGCTCTCTCCTCATATTTTCGAACAGTATTAAGAAGATTTGCCTGTTCTTCATCTTCAACTCTTTTCATAATCAGATCGTAAGCTTCTTCTCTAGTTAGTCCTGCACTTTTTTCAATAACCTTATTAGATTCTTTTATCTTTGCATTGTACTCATTTTGTAATTTCTTTAAAGATGACCTCTCTCGATGTATATCTTTTTCCTCTCTTTTAAGATTTTTAACTTTCTCTTTCGCCTCCCCTTCAATTTCAAGAATCCGTTTATCAAAATCATTTTGCTGATTGAGAATATATTCTTTTGCTTGAAGTTTTGCCTCTTTTAAGATAAAGTCTGCCTCTTTTTCAATACTTTTTGCTTTTGTTTTAGCCTGTTTTATAAAAATGTGACTATTTGCTTTAGTAATTCTCCGAGTTATATAAAAATTTATATAGTTAGTAATAACTAAAATAGAAATTGCTATTATAATAAGCTCTATCGTTATAGTGAGTTGTATCACTTTTAATCCTTAATTTTTAAAAAGATATTTTGAGTGATATAGTAATCAGCTTGAATATCATGTTTTTCAGTTATTATATTTTTGCTTATACAACTAATATTTTGAACAAAAACCAGTGTAGGTCTATTTTTGAGAGATTCATAGAATCGATCATACATACCTTTTCCAAAACCGATTCTTTTAAAATTCTTATCGATACCTACGACAGGAACTATAACCATATCAACTCTATCTATTTTTCTTTTAGAGTTACCACTCTCCAAAGTTCCAAATCTACTTTTTCTAAGAGGTAATCGAAATTTTACCATTTTAAATGTGATACCATCTATAAATGGAACGAAAATATCGGCTTTACCCTTTCTATATTTTTTAAGAAGTGGTAATATGTTAGGTTCGATTGTTAAAGGTAAATAAAAAAGAATAGATTTAGGTTTTTCAGCGGATATAATCATCTCTAACCATCTAGACACTCGTTTTGAAAAAATAGTTTTTTGAGTTTTTGAGATAGACCTTAATTTTAATAAAGCTGTTTTTCGAAATTTTGTTTTCAGGTTCATTTTTCTCCAACATATATTTTATTGATATTTGATAATAAATATATCTCTATGTCAAGTTTAAATTCAACATCTCATATTAAGCTAATATTATCTTCTCCTCACACTTTGCTAAAATTACAAATAATTTATCTTTTTCTATTTAGGAGACAACCGATGTCTATTATTTTTATTTTGAGTGCTTTGTTTCTTGTGCAAATTACTCTTTTCCACTTTTACAAAATATCTAGTTTAATTACGGGTATTATTTTCGCATTAATGTTTGGGGAGTTTTCTTTAAAGTTAATTGACTCAAATTCAGTTCCATTGGAAATTATAGATGTAACAATTTTTATGATTTTATTTTATTTAAGTTTGATGAAACCAAATGGAGAGTTTTTCAAAAAATATATTTGGAAATATAAAACATCTCTAATTTTGCCAACAATATTAACGATGGGAACTGTATTTTTTATAGCTTTAGCTATTGAGTTTGATGTTCATATCTCATTTATTTTAGTTTTAGTTTTAGGAGTAATCTCTCTTTCAACAAATTCGATTACAATAGACTTTCTAAAAATACACAATTTAGAAAAATCTGAAGTTTATAAACTGTTTTTTGCAAAAGCTCTTCCAAATAATATTTTAATTATTACACTTTTTATAACCTTGTTAGCGGTATTTGACACTGGAAGTACATCAATTTTAGATATTTCTGCGGTGTTTGGAACTGTGACAGGTTTTGTAATAATTTCAATTATTATTTCAAGATACATCTATCCTAGAGTTTCTCAAAAATTAAAAAATGTAAATATAATAATATTTGCACTATTTTTAAATGCAGTTATTCAATCTTTTATTGCCGATTTAATTGGGTTAAATTTTATAATTGGAGTGTTTTTAAGTACTCTATTTATTCCAGAACAATTTTTAAAGATAACAATTATTGAACCAATTAGAACTAAGGTAGGAGAGATAAATAATTATATTTTTGTTCCTGTTTTTGGTTTAGCAATTGGATTAAATATCGATGTTTCAATAATTTTTGATTACGAGCTTTTTATTCCATTCTCAATTTTAACAGTTTCTATTTTAGTAATTCAATATATTCTAAGTATAGTTTCATTTAGATTTATCGGTTTAAATCAGAGAGATAGAGAGATAACACTTTTTGGAAGTTTTTCAAAAACTGAATTATCTTTGATTATTCTGCTAATGTCTGTAAGTTATGGTTTAATTGATGGAGATATTTTTACCTCATCAATTATTCTACTTTCAATGTTAAATATCTATTCGTGGTATTCACTGCAATTAATTAATATGGAGAAAAAATAGTTTTGAAAAAATATATATTTGTTACGGGAGGAGTTTTAAGCTCTCTTGGAAAAGGGATTACAGCTTCAAGCATTGGGGCTTTATTAAAAAGCTCTAAACTAAAAGTTGGAATGTTAAAAATTGATCCATATATCAATATTGATCCAGGGACAATGAGTCCTCTTGAACATGGAGAAGTTTTTGTTACAGATGATGGTGCTGAAACTGATTTAGATTTAGGTAATTATGAGAGATTTCTTGATACTCCTTTTTCAAAAAAATCCAATTTTACAACGGGACAAGTTTATAGTTCAGTTATAGAAAATGAGAGAAAAGGGAAATATCTCGGAAAAACTATTCAAGTTGTTCCACATATTGTTGATGAAATCAAAGATAGAATTATTTCAGCAGGTGAGGGAAAAGATGTACTTGTAATTGAACTTGGAGGAACGGTAGGAGATATTGAGGGGTTACCTTTTCTTGAAGCAATTCGGGAAATGAAACACACTTTACCATCTGAAGATACACTATTTATTCATGTAACTCTTGTTCCATATATTAAAGTCGCAGGTGAATTAAAAACAAAACCAACTCAACACTCTGTTCAAGAATTAAGAAGAATTGGAATATCTCCACAAATTTTGATAACTCGTTCAGAACTGCCTTTGACTAAAAGTATAAAATCAAAATTAGCAATGAGTTGTGATGTTGATGAAACAAGTGTTATTGAAGCTCTTGATGCTTCTACAATTTATGAAGTTCCTTTAAAACTCCTTGCTCAAAATATTCTAAATCCAATTGCTAAACATCTGAATTTACCAAAACTTCAACCAAATATGGAAAGTTGGGACAATTTAGTTAAAAGAATTATTTCACCAAAAGATGAGGTTAAAATTGCATTTGTAGGAAAATATATTAAACTAAAAGAAAGTTATAAATCTTTAACTGAAGCTTTAATCCATGCCGGAGCAAATCTAAATAGACGAGTTTTAATTGAGTGGATTGATTCCGAAGATCTTGAAAAAGATGATATTGATATTAATGAAATATTTTCTGAAGTTGATGGAATCCTTGTTGCTGGAGGTTTTGGAAATCGTGGAATTGAAGGGAAAATAAAGGCTATTCAATATGCTAGAGAATCTAAAAAGTCATACCTAGGTATCTGTTTAGGAATGCAACTTTCAATGGTTGAATATGCTAGAAATGTTTTAAATCTTAAAGATGCAAATTCTGTTGAATTTGATAAAGAGACAAAAAACCCTATCATTTACCTTATCGATAATTTTCTTAATCAATCGGGTGAAAAACAGATTAGAACTCACTCAACTCCTCTTGGTGGAACTATGAGACTTGGATCATATCGATGTAAGACAAAAGCAGGTTCAAAACTTAGAGAAGCTTACAATGGTTCAAAACATATCTCTGAAAGACATCGACATAGATTCGAAGCAAATCCTAAATTTAGATCTGAATTTGAAAAAAATGGTTTAGAAGTTACGGGCGAAGCAGATGGTTTAATCGAAGCGGTAGAAGTTAAAAATCACCCGTGGTTTGTAGGGGTTCAATTTCACCCTGAATTCACATCAAGACTTGAAACACCAAATCCAACTATTTTAGGATTTGTAAAAAGTTTAAAAATTTAATTTAAGGAAAAAAATGGGATTAAGTATCGGAATTGTTGGACTTCCAAATGTTGGAAAAAGTACAACTTTTAATGCACTAACAAAAGCACAAAACGCAGAGGCACAAAATTATCCTTTTTGCACAATTGAACCAAATAAGGCGATTGTGCCTGTTCCAGATTCAAGATTAGATGAGTTATCAAAAATTGTTAATCCTGAAAAAGTTCAATATGCAGTTGTTGAATTTGTTGATATTGCAGGACTTGTAAAAGGTGCTTCAAAAGGTGAGGGTTTAGGAAATCAATTTTTAGCAAATATTCGTGAAACAGAAGTGATTTTACACATGGTTAGATGTTTTGATGATGAAAATGTAGTTCATGTTGAAGACAGTATCGATCCAATTCGAGATATTGAAATTATTGAGCTTGAACTTCTTTTTGCTGACATTCAATCTCTTGAAAAAAGAGTTGAACGATTAATTAAACAGGCTAAATTTGATAAAGATGCAAAAGCTGAACTTGTGATTGCTCAAGACTTAATGACTCACCTTGAAGAAAATAATCCAGTTAGAACTTTTTCAAACCGAGAAAGTAAATATTTTGAATCTCTAAATCAAGCTTTAAGCTTTTTAACAAATAAAGATGTGATTTTTGGTGCAAATGTTGATGAAGACGGTTTAGAGGAAGATAACGACTATGTGAAAACAGTAGTTGAATATTCTAAGAAAGTTGGTGCTGAAACTATTAAACTTTGTGCAAAAGTTGAAGAGGAGTTAGTTGGACTTGATGAAGATGAACAAGCTGAATTTCTTGAAAGTTTAGGGGTTGAAGAATCTAGTTTGAATCTAATTATCCGAAAAGGTTTTAACAAATTAGGTTTAATCACATATTTTACGGCTGGAGTTAAAGAGGTTCGAGCTTGGACAATTGAAGATGGTTGGAAAGCTCCTAAATCAGCTTCTGTAATTCACAATGATTTTGAAAAAGGCTTTATTCGAGCAGAAGTTATTAGTTACAATGACTTTATAAAATTTAGTGGTGAAACAAAATCAAAAGAGAATGGTGCAATGAGATTAGAGGGAAAAGATTATATTGTTAAAGATGGCGATGTGATGCATTTCCGATTTAATGTTTAATACTTAATTACAAAAATCAGGACTGACTAAATACAGATTATCGGGTCAAGCCTGATAATGACATAAATATTTTCATCTTCGTGTTTGACACGGAGATTCACTTTATTCTTTATTCTCTATTTGGTCAGTCCAGATAATTTAAATAACAACTTCAAATTTTAGGCAAAAATACAATGAAAAATATATTAATTATTAATACAGGTGGAACATTTAACAAAATATATAATCCAATTTCTGGAGATTTAGAAGTTCCTAAAAACAATTCTGCAATTAAAAATATAGTCTCAAACTTTGGGAAAAATTTTAAATTTAGAGTTGTTGGAACTATTTTTAAAGATAGTTTAGATATGAAAAAAAAAGATAGAAAAAAAATATCTCATATAATTTCTAAAGCAGTTGAAAAAAATATAATCATAATTCACGGAACTGATACAATCAATAAAACAGCTAAATTTCTTGAAAACAAGTTGTTTAAAAATAAAAAAATTATTTTGACAGGATCTATGAAACCTATCTCAATTAATTCTCTTGATGGAAATTTAAATTTTGCATCTGCTTTAGGCTATCTTCAAAATTGTAAAGATAATGGAGTCTATATCTCTATGAGTGGTTTAGTTTTAAAACATAACTTTATTCGAAAAGATAGGGAAAAAGGGGTGTTTGTAAAAAACAGTTATAAGAATATAGAATAAAAGTTATCATAAAAATTTAGTGGTTTATCTTGTTACTAAAATTGTTTAACACTCCTTAATTATAATGTTAAGAAATTTTTTAAGAGAAGTTCGATATTCTACTGCTAAATAAAAAGAGTTGCTATCAATTTAGATAGATAACTTCAGTTTGTAAGGAGACAATATGGCATTAATGACAGCTCCAGAAAATACCCCAGTTTGGGTAGATGAAGCTAAATGTAAAGCTTGTGATATATGTGTTTCAGCATGTCCATCAGGTGTTTTAAGTATGCATTACGATGTTACTTCAACTTTAGGTGCGATGGTGAAAGTAGATCATCCAGAAGCTTGTATCGGTTGTAATGACTGCGAACTAATGTGTCCAGATTTTGCTATTTATGTAGCTGACAAAAAAGCTGACAACTTTAAATTTGCAAAATTAACAGATGAATCTAAAGAGAGACAAGCTAGAATTGTCGCTAACAACTATATGTATTTAGGAGATAATTAATGAGAGAAGTCATTTCAAGTGGAAATAGCCTTTCAGCTTTAGCTGCTTATGATGCTGGGTGTAAATTCTTTGGCGGGTATCCTATTACTCCATCAAGTGAAGTTATGCATGATATGAGTAAATTATTACCAAAAATTGGTGGAAAATTTATTCAAATGGAAGATGAAATTGGTGGAATTTCTGCTGCTTTAGGTGCTTCAATGAGTGGTGTGATCTCAATGACTGCAACTTCAGGACCTGGTATTTCTCTTAAATCAGAGCAAATTGGTCTTGCATACATGACTGAAACTCCTTTGGTTATAGTGAATGTTATGAGAGGTGGTCCATCAACTGGTCTTCCAACTCGTGTTCAACAAGGTGATGTAGCTCAAGCTAAAACTCCTACTCATGGTGATGTTCGTTCTATCACTCTTTGTCCAGGTTCTTTAGATGAATCTTATACTGAAACTGTTCGAGCTTTCAACTTAGCTGAAAGATTTATGCAACCAGTATTTGTTCTTCTTGATGAAACTCTTGGACACATGCATGGAAAAGCTATTCTTCCTGAAATTGCTGATGTGCAAATTAAAGGTAGAGAAGAATTTACAGGTGATGAAGCTGATTACAAACCTTATGATGTAGCTCAAGATAGACCAGCGGTTTTAAACCCAATGTTCAAAGGTTACAAATATCATATGACAGGTCTTCACCATAATGAGATCGGGTTCCCAACTGAAGATGAAGATAAATGTCAGCTTTTAATCGAAAGATTATTAAATAAAGTTGATGCTCATTATGATGAAATTGAAAGTTATGAAGAATATATGTTAGATGATGCTGATGAAGTAATTATCGCTTATGGTTCTCTGTCTCGATCAGTTCGTGATTCTGTAAATAGAATGAGAAAAGAGGGTAGAAAAATTGGTATGTTTAGACCAATTACTCTATGGCCATCTCCAGTTGAAAAACTAAAAAAGATTGGAGCTAAATTTGATAAAATTTTAGTTACTGAACTTAATATGGGTCAATATGCTGACGAAATTGAAAGAGTAATTAAAAAAGATTTTGTAACTCTATTCAAAGCTAATGGGCGACCAATCTCACCTTCTGAAATTATGAACAAAGTAAAGGGGGCTTTCTAAATGGCTTTTGATTACGAAAAATATTTAAGAACAACTAAAACTCTATGGTGTTGGGGTTGTGGCGATGGTATCATCATGAAAGCTGTTTTAAGAGCTGTTGAAAAGATGGAATGGAACATGAATGATGTTGCTGTTGTTTCTGGTATCGGTTGTTCAGGTAGATTTTCATCTTATATTGATGCAAATACTGTTCATACAACTC
>Ga0256826_1000112_pt1 | contig 41054 bp, 41 predicted proteins | sample CV79metaG_FD_185975 | JGI IMG/M metagenome (GOLD analysis project Ga0256826, IMG submission 185975) | Hydrothermal vent microbial communities from East Pacific Rise, Pacific Ocean - CV79 | ecosystem: Environmental > Aquatic > Marine > Hydrothermal vents | place: Pacific Ocean: East Pacific Rise...
ATACTCCATTATTTATCCTTTTTTATTCATTCTTATCTTAATAGTGATGTGCATCATTTTTTACCTCATCTATCGAGAGTGGCTCACGGTTCATCACACGCCAAGCCCATGCAATATAGGCTAAAACAAAAGGAACCATTAAGGAGACATAAGACATAGCAATCAACGTATAGTGACTACTTGAACTTCTCTCAATGGTCAATGAACTCTGCATATCGGCTAAGGAAGGGTAAAAAACAGTATGGTTAATACCCAAAATAAAGAGCAATACCGTAACAACGAGTACCGTTCCTAAACCTGAAAACCAAATGGCTTTTTTGTTAAACTTGAAATTGGCAAGATAGAGAGCATAAAGCACCAACAACACACCCACAACAAGCAGAAGCGAAAGCAGTGGATTGGCTAAGAGGTTCTCTAAAAACTTCATCGACTCCAGAGACACTACTTTTGTTTGGGCATCATAGCCATAGGCATCTTGAACCAAAATACTCCCCAATACATAGAGAAAGAGCAGTAAAAAAACAACAGCATTGGGTTTAAGATGGTCTAAAATACGTTGTTCAATGGCTTTGTTCTTCAAACTGTTATAGAAATACAACAAAGCTTGAACCCGTGCTAGAAAGACCAGCATCAGACCAAAAGCAACATTAAAAGGGTTTAAGAGAGCTTCGAGTCCATAACTTGCCATCGTCCAGTGAGAAAGGTTCATGTTGCTTACCACAAAATTACCTCCCGTGTAGAGCGTTGCCAATGCCACACCGAGTAGAAAAATTCCTAAAGAGCCATTGATAAAAAGTAACCCTTCATAGACTTTACTTCCAAAAACATTGTTGGGCTTTTTACGATACTCATAAGAAACAGCCTGAATAATAAAGCAAAAAAGTATTGCCATCCAAACATAATAGGCACCTCCAAAGCTCACAGCATAAAAGAGAGGAAAAGCAGCGAACAATGCCCCACCAAACATCACCAAAGTAGAAAAAGTCAACTCCCACTTGCGTCCGAGTGCATTAATAATCAAATCTCGTTCATCTTCATTCTCACCTAAGGCATAGAGCAGTGTTTGTCCACCTTGGACAAAGGTCATGAAAACAAATAATGCCCCCAGAAGACTGATGATAAACCACCAATACTCTTGTAGTAGATAATAGGATAAATCTTCAAACATCTCACACCTCCTTCGGTCCGATTTTTATCTGCTTGGTCATAATCTTGACCTCAGCAATCAACAGTGCCGTAAATAAAATGGCAAACATCCAAAAAGTAAACATCACAGAGCCACTTGATATTTGAGAAGTGGACATACCTACAGGAAGCATGTCTTGAATCGCCCAAGGCTGACGACCCACCTCAGCTACTATCCACCCTGCTTCTTGAGCAGCATAGCCCAACGGCAGACTCCAGAGAGCCAGTTTAAGAAACCAGCGTTTCTGCTCCAGCTCATTGGTCATGGCTAAGTACAACATAACAATAAAGAGGAAAATAAACCAAAAACCAAAGCTCACCATCACATGAAAGGCATAAAAAGTCATAGGAACATTAGGAATTACATCTTCTACTTTGTCCAAATATCCATAACCTAAGTATTTTGAATTGGCTTCAAAGGTTTTAAGTGCTGTTACTGCTCCTGCTTCATCGCCTGATTTTTTTGCCTCTTTATAGGCTGTTAAAGCATTTACAGCCCTTTTACCAATAGCCAACTTGGTTGCTGTACTCGTAATGTTATGCTCTTTGTCTCCAAGAACAAGTTGTTTTATTCCTGGAACATAGGCATTGAAACTATGAAAGCCCAACAGAGAGAGTCCTTCAGGAATTTCTATCTTATAAAAGAACTCCTCTTCATCATTGAGGTAATCTTTTTTAGGATTTAAAATACCAAACGCCACAATGGGAGCAGCAGATTTCCCATCATAAAGTCCCTCCATCGCTGCCAGTTTCATGGGTTGGTGCATCGCCACTTGTCGTGCTGAGTCATCTCCTGTGGTCAGGTTAAAAAGCGAAACAATCAGACCAAAACTCGCAGCTACCATAATGCTTCGTTTGGCAAACTGTATGTTACGACCTTTGATGAGGTACCAACTACTTACTGAGATGACAAAGAGTGTTGCCAAAACATACCCACTCGTAATGGTATGCAAAAATTTACTGTAAGCATTAGGGTTAAAGAGAATTGCCCAGAAATTGGTCATCTCATTTCTTGCTGTATCGGGGTTAAAGTGCATTCCTACAGGATGTTGCATCCAACCATTGGCGACCAAAATCCACAAGGCAGAGAGGTTTGAACCAATGGCAACCAACCAAGTAGAGAGCAAGTGTTTTTTTTTACTAACCTTCTCCCAACCAAAAAACATAATGGCAAAGAAAGTAGACTCCATAAAAAATGCCATCAATCCTTCTATGGCAAGAGGGGCTCCAAAAATATCACCCACTATCCAAGAGTAGTTTGACCAGTTGGTTCCAAACTCAAACTCCATAATAATACCAGTTGCCAAACCTATGGCAAAGTTAATAGCAAGTAAGCCCATCCAATACTTGGTGGTGCGTTTCCATTTTTCATCACCTGTTTTGACATAAAGCGTCTCCATAATGGCGACAATAAAGGTCAATCCAAGGGTTAAAGGGACAAAAATCCAATGATAAAGTGCTGTCAGAGCAAACTGTGCCCGAGACCAATCTACCAAAAGTTCAGAATGTTCTATCATGACTTATCCTTTGTAAGTTGTTGGAGGATGTATTCACTACGCTCTTTATCGGTTTGAAACTGTTCGTGCAATACATCAGGGAAAAAGAGCCATTTGATAATGGCAAAAAGTATAAAGAGTTTAAAAGCAATCAATAACCAGAGTGTTTTACCCAGCTTCATGTTGTTGAAGCCATCATAGTAGAAAGAATAAACCGATTTAAATAGGTGTAACATCTTACTTTTCATAAAACCATCCCAATTATTTTATATTGAATTATGTTTTTTTTAACGCAACAGTATAACGCAAAAAGAAGAATCATTCTGTTCGTTGACAAACAGTGACCCAAACTTTTTTATTTTTTTGATAAAAGGAATTATACGATGATAACATTAACAAATAATTAACATAAGTTTAAATTATATTAAAGAGTTTTAGGGCTATCATATGGATAAGTGCTACCATTTCAATTAAAAAAGGATAAAAAATGGAAACAACAGATTATGACTTGGTCATTATCGGTGCAGGACCTGCTGGAACCCCTGTGGCGATGGAGTATGCCAAACTCGACAACTCTAAAAAAGTAGCCCTTATAGACAGTTTGGGTGAACTTGGAGGCGAATGTCTCTTTCAGGGTTGTATCCCCTCTAAAATCATGGAAGCGAGTGCCAAAGCGATTCAAGAGCTAGATTCCCTTAAAGCGTTTGGCGTAGAGATAGACAACAGCCACCATAAGCTTGTTTGGGAAAAAATCAAAGAGAGAAAAGAGAGCATACTAAACAGACGTACTACGGCAGCCAAAGAGGTCGCTCAAGGTATAGCAAATATTGAAATCATTAAAGCATGGGCAAGTTTTGAAGATGAGCATCACCTAAAACTCTCTTTTGAGAAAGGAGAAGAGAAAATTATTAGCTTTGAGAGAGCCTTGATTGCCACAGGTTCAAAAGCCAATATCGCCTCCTACCAAGGTAATGCCACCGATGAAATCATCACCAACGATGAGTTTTTTGCCAAAATGGAACTGCCTCAAAGTTTAACCATTATTGGTAGTGGGGCAATCGCCATTGAGTTTGCACAGATACTCTCAGCACTGGGCGTTGAAATAAACCTACTGGTTCGTGGAGAGAAAATAGTTAAAAATATCGACGACGAAGCCTCAGACTTTTTACTTGAGAAATTAAGCCAAGAGATGAATGTTCTTTTAAATGCCGAACTAAAAGAGGTCAATCATCATGACAAAGGCTTGGAGCTAAGCTATACCCAAGCAGGAGAGAACAAAACACTTATATCTGATAAAGTACTCAGTGCCATTGGTCGAAGCCCCAATATTACGCAGTTAAACCTTGAAAAGGCTAACGTGGCATTTAGTAAAAAAGGAATCGTCACAACCAAAGCCATGCAGACCAGCACTGAAAACATCTTTGCCAATGGTGATGTGGTAGAAAACTTTCCTAAGTTTGCCCATACTGCCCAATATGCAGCACACATCATCGCCCAAAATCTCTTTTTAGAGCATAACTTTTTTAACCCTGATTTTAGCAAAAACTCATGGGTACTCTTTAGTATGCCCAACGTTGCCAGTGCAGGGATAAGCCAAGCCGAAGCAAAAGAGAACAACATTGAGGTGATTGTCGATACATTTGATTTTAGCACCGAAGCCAAATCTCAAATAGAAAATGAAGATTTTGGCTACCTAAAATTTGTGGTCGATAAAAAGAGCCATAAGATTTTAGGTATCTCTATTCTTCACAATGAAGCCAACATGATAGCAGGAGAAGCAGCCCTAATCGTCTCCGAAGGCTTAACCCTTAAAGCCTTAATAGACTCCATCCACCCTCACCCCACCATGAGCGAAGCTTTTGTGATGCTTTCTAAAAAAATGATGGGTGAGATAATGATGGAGAAGCTGGATAATAAGGTGGTTCAGATGTTGTTGAAGGTTGAGAGGTTTTTGTAGAACTTTTCAATTTTTAAAATAATCTCATCTTCTGTTTACTGGCTAACAGAAAATAGATATTGAAAAAGAGTATAATTCATAAAGATTTTTAAAATCTTAATACTATTTAAAAGGATAGACAATGATAGAATTTATGAAAAAAGCGATGGACTGGGTATTGGAGAAAGAGGCAGATATGGCAAAAAACTGTTATGCTAAACCCGAAGATATTGAAGAACAAATAGAGAAAATAAAAGAGAAAAAAGAGAAATTGACCAAGCAGTACAATGAAGACATGGCAGAATTTGAGCATATATTAGAAAAATTAAATGCTATTAAAGATGAAACACTTAAGTGTCAAGCAAAATGAAATTAAAAAAATGTAAGATTGTCTGTTAATCAGCAGACAATCCATCACATTTTTCTATAAGTTTTTCTAAATTTTTAATAGCAAGATGCCCTCGTTTACTAAAAATTATCTCTTCCTCTTTGAGCTTTTTCATTTGACCACTAACCACTGAACGTACTGAACCTATCATTTCAGCCAGAGACTCATGGGATAAGTTATTAATTAGAGTAACGGGATGTAGTTTTTCATTTTGATGTTTTAAGCCAATATGCCTTAAGATTAAAGATGCCAAACGGGTACTGGTATCATGAAAAACCAAGGATTCTCCAAATTTTTCTAACACACGCATCTGTTTTCCTAAATAGGGTAAAAATTTTTTGTTAAATTCAGGATGCTCTACCAACCATACTCTTGCTCGTGACATAGGGATACAAAGCAGTTCAACATTGTCCAAGGCAACAGGAAAAACCGTATGTTCTTCTCCATCAAGTAAGGAAAAAACATCAAAAATATCTCCCTCTTCCAATAAGAAAAGAGCCACACTTCGTCCTGTTTTTGGGTCAATTTGGGTTAGTTTTAAACGACCCGAAAGAATAATATGAAAATAATCTATTCCTATGTCAGGATTTATAGTTTTTGATTTCTCCCAAATAACAGGTGTAGACTCATTTAAAATGTCTTGGAGTGTCTTATCGCTAAGAGAAGAAAAAAGGTCAAAAGCTTTAAATCTCTCTAAGGAAGGAATAGAAAGAGGCTTATCTCTGTGCATATATTATCCTATGTTTTTTTTAATTATAACATTAACTTTATGTTTGATAGGATAATATCTTATCTGTTTGAATTTACTTCTCTGTTTTTACTTTCTCTTCTTCCATTTCACCTAGAACAGTTGAGCCTACCAATAGAGCAATCCCATCAAAGAAGAGACTTGCTCCAACAAAAAGACCAACCAACCAGATAGAACTAAAAGGCCAACCGATTATAAATACTACAGCTAAAACTAAAGACATCAATGCATTAAATATCCAAAATAATCGGTGTTTTTTTCCTTTGGCTGAAAATGCTAAACCAAAGCCTGCAAAAGCATCCATAAAGAAATAGATACTAAAAAGCAGTCCGAGTGTAGCAATTCCTTGCAGAGGATAAAAGAGCATAAAAAGAGAGACTCCAACAAGAAGAAAACTTTTTAACCATCCTGCCCAATCTTCTTTGTTACTCATCCATGTCATTCCTCCTGAACTGAGTCCTGCAAAGAGCATTAAATAAGAGACAAATACAACGGTACTAAACGTCATAAATGAAGGAAAAACAATTCCAATAAATCCTAAAACAAGAAAGAGAATCCCTCCAATCTTACTGTATTTTTTTAATGTATCGAAAACTTTATCATCCACACCAATTAAAACATTTCTATGATTCCACATTTTTTATCCTTTTTTAATTATTTTACTGTTTTTGCCTCGTCAACCTTAGCATCTGTAGTAAATTTTGACGCAACATTTATCGCTTTATGTGCTTCTTTATTTTCATAAGTACGAACTTCTTCTTGAGCTTTTTCATGTACCACATCTCCCCTAATTTTACTTACTAAGCCATGAAAACTGTTTTTAACTTTATCGTAAAATTTTTCAACAATATTTTTCCCTTTTATCTCTTCTTTAACCGATTCAATCTCTTCTTCTAACGCCTTATACGCTTTGGAATGTTTTTTTGTATATCCAAGATAAACTGCTTTTTTTAACTCATCTTGTGCTAAGGTTAACAGAGCTAAAGCATCTTTCTTATTTTCTTTATCCAAAACAGATGCTCCCACAACTAAGTCTTCTGCAACTAAAAGAGGTAAAGGCATCAATACTGTTTCGGAGGCAATGGTATTTAAACTCACCGTTAAGAGTTCTAAGGCACGCTCTTTATCCCCTTTTTCTAATGCCTTTAAAGCATCTTTCGTTGCCAGAGGATAGAGTTTCATTGGAATTGAATCGGTTGTCACAATCATCTCATCTTCAAGAGGCATAAGCACAACACGGGCTGTTTGTGTATCGTAATCTTCAAGAAGATTCTTAGCTAAGGTTAATGATTTTTTAACACTAGAAGAGTTCCCTAAAAACTCATGAACAACAATCTCTTGAGACAAAGGAACAAGGTCTAATTCTGGAGCATTTTTTAGAGCCGTATTAAAATTTTCTGTTGCCTTTTTTAATGCTTTTTTTGCCGTATCATTCTTACTATTTTCCAAGGCTTCAATGGCTTTTAATGTCTGATTGAATCCCTCGACAATCTCTTTAGGAGCTTGTTTAAATGCCTCTTTCTGTTTTTTACTCTCTTTATCAATAGAGAGCTGACTGCTTTGGGCAACATTTACTTCATCTTTTGTACTTTTTGCATACAGTGTTGTACTTGCAAACAGTACGGTTGCTAGTATTGTTGATATTAATATTCTTTTTTTCATTTCGTCAATCCTTATTTTTAATAATTTGGAATTGATAGTATAGAGCAAAAAAGAATTCATTTCTGTTAGTTAGGTAACATTAAGTTCATTAAAAAAGTGCTACCATGCAATTTTAAAAAGAATTTCTATTTAAAATGAATTTTAAAAGCATACGCACAATCTTTTTAACTCATAAGTTACTTATGATAAAATTAAACAATTACTACTAATAATCTTATATTGAAAAGGATATATATTGCAAAAAATCTTTGGTTTTTTATTTATTCTCTTGTCTGCTGGAATTACCGTTTGGTATCCACTGGGAAAGTTACTAGGATAAGCCATGTCAAAAGCAAAACGATATGACCCAAGTAACAGTGACTTACAAAAGTTTTCTCTCAAAAAAGGACACTTTCTCTACGTCTTTTTAGCTCCTCTCTTTTTATCGGTTATTCTCGCCTTGGGAAAACAGGATTTTTCAGCATTTTTGTACAATCTCATTGCTTTTGCACTCTTTTTTGCTACAGCAAAACTGAATACTCTTGGCTTGAACAAAGAGTATGAATACCATACAACAACCTTGACAAAAGCACCCAAGACACCTCTAAAAACATTGTCAGCAGGACTGTTAGGAGTCTCTACCCTTTATACAGCATGGATAGCAGGAGAAGAGCCGTTTATTACAGGGCTAATGTTGTCGATTGTTGCTGTAGTTGGATACTTTCTCTATTATGGATTCGACCCAAAAAATGATAAGCTTGAGAACATTGGCGATATATCAGCAGAGTTTGTCATTGAAACACTGGCAACAGCCCGAGGAAAACTTGCTGAAGTTGAAGAAGGCATGAAAAAAATTAAAGAGCCAGAACTTCATAAAAAATTGCGTATCGCCACCGATAAAGGGTATGAAATTTTAAACAATATCGAAGAAGACCCAAAAGATTTACGCGTGGCTCGTAAATTTATTATCGTCTACATTGATGGTGTCAAAAAAGTCACTGCTTCGTACACAGCAATGGATGAAAAAGATATAACGGCTACAACAAAAGAGAAACTTTCTACTTTATTAAGTGATGTAGAAAAGCGTTTTGATAAAGAAATTTTACGCCTAAAAGCAAACAATCAATTTGATTTAGACGTACAAATAGATGTACTGCAAGAGCAGATAAAAAATTAAATATTAGGATAAACGATGGAAACAAAAACAAAAGAAATTATAGAAACAGCAATTGAAGAGAATACAAATGATATTAATGCTGACTTAGTGGCTGTACAACCCGAAGAAAAGAGCCAACTGGAAAAAGCGTTAAATGAATTGGATTTTAAAGACAGAACCTCAATTATCTATTTTGGAGCATCAGCACAAGAGGAGCTTGATACGATTTCAAACCGAATGATTGATGGAGTAAAAAATAAAGATACGGGAGCAGCAGGAATGGTGCTTAATGAGATGGTCGCAGCGATTAAAGGTTTTGATATAGAAGAGTTAAATCCAAATAAATCACAACCATGGTATGAAAAACTCTTTGGAGGGGTTAAACCACTGACCAAATTTATCCAAGGTTATGAAGAGGTTCGCGACCAAATTGATATGATTGCGAATAATCTTGAAGAGCATAAAAGCACCCTTATGCGAGATGTTGTCTCTTTAGATAAGCTTTATGAAGCCAACTTAGACTTCTTTAGAAAATTGGAACTCTATATTGAAGCAGGAGAGATAAAGAAAAAAGAGCTTGCAGAGAAAATTCTTCCACAATATGAAGAGAAAGCTCAAGGTCAAGAGATGATGGCAATTCAAGACCTTAAAGAGATGCGAAATTTTGCCGATGATTTAGAGCGAAGAGTTCATGATTTACGACTCTCTCGACAGGTGGCAATGCAGTCACTACCAAGTATTCGATTGATTCAAGATAATGATAAATCGCTTATCAATAAAATCTCTTCTACTTTGGTCAACACCGTTCCTCTATGGAGAAACCAACTGGCACAAACCGTTACCATTTTTAGAAGCCACGAGTCAGCAAAAGCATTGAAAGATGCAGCAGACTTAACCAATGAACTCTTAGAACGTAATGCTGAAGGACTTCGTGATGCCAACCGTGAAGTGCGTACACAGATGGAGCGTGGAGTATTTGATATAGAGAGTATTAAAATCGCAAATGATACACTGATTGCAACCCTTAACGATTCACTGGAAATTGCCGATGCAGGAAAAGAGGCACGAACTAAAGCCTTGATTGAACTTGAAAAAACAGAACATGAACTAAAAGAGGCTCTCTTGGCAACAAAAGCAAAAGCAGAGGCAATTCCTACAGCCAAAAACGAGCAGATTACAGAACAAAGAGAGGGGTAACAAATGGGATTTTTTGATTGGATAAGTGGACAGTTTATTGATGTTATTGATTGGGTCGATGACAGTAACGATACCATGGTCTACAGGTTTGAACGACAAGGTAATGAGATAAAATACGGTGCAAAACTAACCGTTCGTGAATCGCAAATGGCTATTTTTGTCAACGAGGGAATCATTGCCGATATTTTAGGACCTGGAATTTACGAGTTAGAGACAAAAAACTTACCAATCATGACATCGCTTCAACATTGGGACCATGCCTTTAATTCGCCTTTTAAAGCTGAAGTCTATTTTGTAAATACCAAACGTTTTACCGATTTAAAATGGGGAACAAAGAATCCGATTATGGTACGTGACCCTGAGTTTTCGATGGTTCGCCTAAGAGCTTTTGGTACGTATGAGATTCGTATTACCGACCCAAAACAGTTTATGAACGAGATTGTTGGAACCGATGCACATTTTACTACTGATGAAGTAGAGAATCAACTCAGTAATTTAATTTTGGCTAAGTTCCCTACTGTTTTAGGAGAGAGTAAAATTCCTGTATTGGACATGGCATCAAACTATGAAAAATTCTCGGAATACGTCTCTGACAAAATTGCACCCTTCTTTGGCGAATACGGCTTGCAACTTACAAAAATACTCATCGAGAACATCTCTCTTCCTGCTGAAGTAGAAAAAGCCTTGGATAAACGAACCAGTCGTGAAGTGACAGGAAATCTTGATGAGCATCTTCAATACCAAACAGGAAATGCGTTGGGTGCAGAAGGTGGAGGAACCATGAGCGATATGCTTGGCATGGGTGCAGGTTTAGCCTTGGGGCAAGAGATGGCACATAAAATGGGTCAAAAGAATATCGACAAACATAGCTCTCCACCACCTCTACCAACACGAAATGAAGCTCTCTATCACATCGCTGTTGATGATGCATCCGAAGGACCTTACGACTTACGTGCTATTCAAGAATACATTGCAAAAGGTATTGTAAAAAAAGAGACACTCGTATGGAAAGAGGGTCTGAGTGATTGGGTTGAAGCTGATAGCGAATTTAAACGCTATTTCGATGCAACCCCTCCACCATTACCAAGAAAATAGAACGTAAAGTTAAAAAAATTGAAATTTAAATCCATTAATTTTACCTGTAAAAATTGTGGGGCTCCCTTACGGTTTAGCCCTATCTCAAACTCTTTGAGCTGTGAATTTTGTGATACCAAAGAGTCGATAAAAGAGTCCAAGAAAGAGATAAAAGAGTACTCGTTTAAAGAGGCTCTGCACCTTTTGGAGACGCATCATGAAAAAACGATTGAGAAAGAGACCACCTGTACAAAATGTGCAGCAACCTTTCAGATGAACCCCTACTCTATCAGTGTGAACTGTCCCTATTGTGGAACACCTGCGATTGTAGAGTTTGTTAAAGAGATACACCCAAAATCGCTACTTCCCTTTCATGTCTCACAAAAACAAGCTCAAGAGTTTTTCAAGAAATGGATTGGCTCACTTTGGTTTGCACCCTCTAAATTAAAAAAATTTCTTACAGGAGAGTACAAACTCAAAGGCTATTATCTGCCTCATTGGACTTACGATTCAGAGACACATACCCAATATCATGGAGAACGTGGTACGGTCTACTACGTCAATGTAGAGCGTACCGTTGTTGTTAATGGACGGCAAGAACGAAAAACGGTAAGAGAAGCTCGAATACGATGGACACCCGTATCGGGAGCTGTAGAGAACTTTTTTGATGATATAACCGTAGGTGCATCCAAAACCGTTTCACATACGATTTTAGACAATCTTGAACCGTGGCACACCGATGTATTGGTTCCCTTTAATAAAAAATATATTTTAGGATTTGATTCAGAAGAGTACACCATTGGATTGGACAATGGTTTTGAGTTTGCCAAATTAAAAATGGATGGGGTTATCCGTCAAAAAATTAAACATCAAATAGGTGGAGACCAACAACGCATTAACCGTATGAATACTCAATACCACAATACTACCTATAAAAATGTTCTTTTCCCTATATGGACGGCTGAGTTTAAATGGAACAATAAAACCTATAACTATGCCATCAATGGGCAAACAGGAAAAGTAACAGGAGAACGCCCCTACTCTTGGCTAAAAATCATCACATTGATTCTAATTGTAGCCACGGTTGTTGGAGGAGCTGTCTACGTGGATGCTCATCCAGATATTTTAAATTTACCTTAAAGTATTCTTTATTAAAAATATTTAATACTATTTTTTATTGCTATATATTATTTTTGATATATAATATTTTTTTATAAAAAAGATAATAAGGAATACATTATGAAACTTCTAACTCTATTACTGCTCTCCAGCATAAGCACCTCTCTTGTTGCCGATACTTCACTGATTGAACATGCGAAAAAAGCAGGTCTAAGACCCATACCTACCAATAAAAAAGAGCTTAATAAACTTATTGACCCAAAAGGAGTAGTAACCCCCCAAAGAGTTGAACTGGGTAAACGGCTCTACTTTGATCCTCGCGTCTCTAAAAGTGGTCTTATCAGCTGTAACTGGTGTCATAATTTAGGTTTAGGAGGTGTTGATGGTGTACCCAAGGCTATTGGGCATAAATGGTCTCCAAATCCCCACTACCTAAACTCTCCAACGGTATACAATGCTGTCTTCTTTAAAAAGCAGTTTTGGAATGGACGAAGCGATACCTTAGAAGAGCAAGCACAAGGACCAATTCAAGCAGGTGTTGAGATGGCAATGGATCATAAAGTATTGGCAAAAAGAATTAACTCAATACCTGCTTATGTTGATGAGTTTAAAAAAGCTTATGGTCAAAAAACTGATATAAATTTAAAAACGATTGCAAATGCCATAGCTGTATTTGAGAGAACATTAATAACACCTTCTCGTTACGATGATTTTTTAAATGGAGATAAAAAAGCACTCAACCCACAAGAGAAAAAAGGTCTAAAAACATTTATTGATAAAGGCTGTGTAACCTGTCATAACGATATTGCTTTGGGTGGAAGCATGAAACCGTTTGAGCTCAATGGAAAATATAAATTTAGAGATGTTGGTGATTTTGTCTCAAATAATAAAATGATAAAAGTCCCAACACTTCGCAACATCACAGAGACAGCTCCCTATTTTCACAATGGTCAACTTTGGGATTTACATGAAGTTATCAAAGAGATGGGACGCATTCAAGTGGGCTATAAAGTTCAAGGGAAAAAACAGGACAACAGTTTATCTGTACAAATCATGCCTATCTCATTAACAGAAAAAGATATTGACAATATTGTAGCATTCTTTAAATCATTAAAGGGTAGAAAACCAAGTATTGAATATCCTCAATTACCAGAGAGCAATATACATACACCCCGACCTGTAACCGATAGCAAATAACAACATAAAGGAAAAACAAAGATGAATACCCTAAAAAAACTTCTTCTATTAAGTCTATTATTTACTCTATTTGCAGAGGCAACACCTACGCAAAAAGAGATTACCAATATTATAAACTTAGCAGGAAAACAACGTATGCTCACACAAAAGATGAGTAAAGAGGCTCTTTTAATTGCAAAAGGGATAAATCCTAAAAAAAACCAAGAGGAGTTAAAAAGAACCATTACTCTTTTTGATAGCACACTAAATGCTCTTCTTGATGGAGATTCTACATTAAAACTGCCAAAGACAGAAGATAAAACGATTCGAAAACACATTCAAGTGGTTCAAAAACTTTGGAGAGAGTTTAAACCATTTGTCAGTAAAATTGCTAAAGGAAACTCCAATAGAACCTCTCTTAAAGCTATAGAGATGGGAAACATGCCTCTACTCTCAACCATGGATTCTGTGGTCAAGATGTATGAGAAAAAATATGCATCAGCCCTAAAACACGATAGTGCATCCACCATTAATTTAGCAGGAAAAGAGCGTATGTTAAGTCAAAAAATGACAAAAGAGCTTCTTTTAATTGCCCATAATTTAGAATCAAATAGCTATATGAAAAGTTTAGAAAAAGGAGGAGTTTTTTTTAAAAATACGCTCTTTGAGTTAATGCAAAATAAAAAAGTAATGTCCAACCCTCAAACAAAAGAGGAGATTAAAGAGATTAAAAAACTTTGGGATGAGTATCAATACGCAATCGTCAATACAGAGCTTTCAAAAGAGGGTCTACGTATTTTTAATAAGAAAGAGAAAGAGTTTATACAAAAAATGACCTCAAAACTGATTAGTGTCGCCACAAAAATTGACAAAGAGCGTTATCAAAATGACCTTAGAACCTCTGCAAAAGAGTTTGAAACCATACTTAATGGACTAATAAAGGGAGATAAAAAATTAGGGCTTGTAAAAACAGTTGATAAAAAAATTCAAAAAGAGCTCTCTACGGTAAAAGAGTATTGGACCGAGTACAAAGAGATTATTCTTAGCATTGATGTATCCGATAAAGGTCTAAATAAAGCCATGCAACTCAATATGCCCATTCTAAAAGCCATGGACAGAGCTGTTAAACTCTATGAGTTAAATGGTCACCAATAAGATGTTGGGGTATTTTTCCCCACATAAAAATTAAATGAGCAGAATAAATTTTATATTTGAATGAGAATATAAATTTTGCTCTAATCACTTCTTATAGTTATTAATTGGGTTATTTCCCACCAAAATTTTGAGTCCAATAGATTCCATACTTTGAATCTAAATTTACCACAACAGCCACACCAATCTCTGTAAATTCATTTTCCATAATATTTGTACAGTGTGCAGGAGATGCTAACCATGATTCTACAGCCGATTCAATACTCTCCATACCACCTGCTATATTTTCTCCAATAAGGGTATAGTCCGTATAACCATTTGCCAAAATACGCTCATCAAAGGTACTTGTTGTTCCATTATTTGCACCTGTTACATCCGATACAGTTCCTGAACCATCATGAGAAAAAGTATCACTTGTAGCTAAATCATTACTATGCTCATATGCAGAAGTATAAAGTTCAGTATTCCAGATAAGTGCTACAGAAGGTCCCACAAGACCACGTCCATCATGACAATCTCTTGCTTCTGCTCGTGCTGTATTAATTGCATCCAAAATAGCTAATTTCGATGTCTTAAGTGCAGAACTTATCGTTGGTTCAGTTACGGATGATGAGCTTGTTGTTCCTGATTCTCCACACCCAATAAACATCATTGAAGTAAGCGAAGAGATAAGTGCTAATTTTGTAAAATTTTTCATAATAGTTTCCTATATTGTTTCTTGTTGTAAAAAATTATAGCACCATTAAACTTAAACAGGTTTTAACATATTGATATATTTATTATATTTTATAAAATTTTATGCTTTCAACGACTATTTTATAATTTTAAATTATTATATCTATAATCAAGAGCAATACTTAAGAAAAAAGAGAGAAAAGTAAATACTAATCTCATTGAATATTGATAATATTAATTTTTATAGTAGGCGAATTGTCTAAGAGACACTTCTGATGGATTAAAGGATAACGTGATGCATTATTACTAATCGTATCGGCTGACTCTTGTAAGACTTTATTGCTGGCTGTTATGGCTCCATTAACCATTAACATTCCAAAGTCAAACATTGTATCTTCATCATCCGAAGGAGAAAAGATGGTATGAAATACAGAACCTATATCAAAAGCAAGATTTTTACACTGCTCATTGGTAACGTTAATATCACTTGCCTTATCAAACTGCTCTTCTATAGTGTTAAGTTGATTATAAATCGTATCGTTACAAACTTTTGCTTCTCGTCCATGAGAAATATAACAAATATCATGCTCTTTACAAACCTCATCAATATCATCATAAGCATCAATTTTTTTATACTCTGCGATAAGCTCTTGACGTTCTGTGCTGTTTAACTCTTTATAGGTTTTCTTTGAAGGATGTTCGATATTAGGATAATTCTCTCCACAAAAACAACCGTAACGAAATTTTGTATTTAAATCATCCGAAGCAACAGCAGGATTCTCACAAGAGTGTGCATATAAATAAGTAAAGAGTAAAGAAAATATCAATACTTTTTTATAGAGGTTTTTCATTATTTTGCACTCTGTTCCAGCAAAAGATTTAAAAAGTCATTCTCCTCAATATAACCAAAACGCATATCTTGGACATTTTCATTTTTAGAGATAAAAACAAACATAGGACTCATCTGTTCACTCAAATTCAGAGGAAGAGGCTCTCTATCTGCATTAATTTGAGCGAAAATAAAATGTTGTGCAATCGAATCTTGTACATTTTTTTTAAACAAGACCAATTTATCCATTTTATTACAGAATTTACAATTATCTAAAACAACTTCCAATAAAATCATTTTATCTTCCTCTTTGGCTTTGACTACAGCCTCTGCATAGGACATGAAAGTAGGCATTTCATTCTCTTGAGAAGGAGGAATTGTCTCTACTATTTCATGCTCTTCGTACCCTTCAGAGGAGTCTTTCTTATCTACAGTGAAATACTCTGCATCTATATCTGACAAACCATTTGCAATAATCTTTTGATATTCAGATTCAGAGATTGTCTCTGCTATTTCAAGGTCAGATAAATCATTTTCAGCTAAAAGTAGTGAATTAAATATTAATAATAGGAGAAGTAATTGTTGTTTCATCTTTAAATCCTTTTACTAATACTAACCAATAATTATTAATAGAAGGTAAACATCTTATTCACAAAAATCCAAGAGCATCCCTTCTTTAACAGCTTCATAACTTTCGACTCCAACCAAACGCTTTACAATTTCTAAGCCAAAACATAAGGCTGTTCCTGGTCCACGAGAGGTCATAATATTACCATCGGTTACTACCATTTCATCTTCTCTATACCCTTCATGGTTAATCTCCTCTTTTGCATAAGGGTAGCAGGTATAATCATTGCCTAAAACCCCTGCTTTTTTTAATGCCAAAACAGATGCACACATTGCACCAATTACTTTATTATCATCATAAAACTCTTTTATAAGTGCTTGCACTCGCTCATTATCGCTTAAAGTATAGGCATTATCCCAACCACCTGCTAAAAGAATCATATCAAACTCTTCGGAAAGAATATTTTTAAGAGCAGTATCGGCTTTAATCGTAATACCATTGCCTCCAACAATTAAATCTGTCTCTATCTCACTCTCAACATACGCTATACGCACATCATTACCTCCTCTACGAAGAACATCCACCAAAGAGATTAACTCCACCTCTTCAAAACCATTTGATATTGGGATTAGTATAGTTGCCATAAGTGATCCTTTTTTATTTTTATATATTTGATTGGATTATAGCAAAACTTAGATAATTTTCTATACAATGCTCTATTATTAATTTATAGGAGTTTAAATGAACGAAATATTTAAAGCTATTGACATATTTTTTCAATCACTTAATCATATAGCAGAAAATATAATGATGTTTGATATTTTCTTTGGAAGCATAGAGGGTACAAAGATGCCTTTTGTTGTAGCCATCTTAATCGTCGCAGGAGTCTACCTTACGTTAAAGATGGGTTTTGTAAACCTTAGAATGTTTACACATTCATTAGCCATTGTCAAAGGAAAATATAAAACAAAAGACGATAAAGGGCTTATTTCTCCTTTTCAATCCTTAGCTACAGCACTCTCTGCAACCGTTGGAATCGGTAATATCGCAGCAGTATCCATTGCCATTAGTTTGGGTGGTGCAGGAGCAGCCTTTTGGATGATTATGGCAGGTTTTTTAGGGATGACTCTAAAATTTACCGAAGTGACTCTTTCTTTAAAATACAGAGAATTTTTACCTGATGGAACCATTATGGGTGGAGGAATGGAGTACCTTTCCCGTGGTCTCGCCGATAAAGGAATGGCAAAAACAGGTAAAGTCATGGCAATGATTTTTGCGTTCTTTATGATTTTAGGAGCCTTAGGAGCAGGAAATACATTCCAAATATCTCAAGCCCTACCTATTGTTCAAGGGCAAATCCCATACTTTAAAGATGCACCATGGGCATTTGGTCTTATCATGGCATTTGTTACAGGTCTGGTTATTATTGGAGGTATCAAACGAATTGCACATGTTGCAGAAAAAATTGTTCCTATAATGGTTATCTTCTACTTAACTATGGTCTTTTGGGTTCTAGGAACCTACTTTACAGCCATTCCTCAAGCCTTTGCTCTTATTTTCAACGAAGCCTTTTCAGCTAATGCTGTAGCAGGTGGAATCTTTGGTGCAATGGCACAAGGTTTCCAAAGAGCTGTATTCTCAAATGAAGCAGGATTAGGGTCAGCAGGAATTGCACACTCAGCATCAAGAGTAAAATATCCTATTCGTCAAGGTTTGGTTTCACTCTATGAGCCCTTTATTGACACGGTTGTGGTTTGTACTATGACAGCTTTAGTTGTTATTTTAACAGGTTCGTACTTGGGTGGAACAGAGGTCTTAGACACAGCAATCGCTGCCAAACAAGGCTCAGTTATAACCTCTACAGCATTTGGTTCTGTTGTCTCATGGTTTCCAACTGTTCTTGGTTTTGCAATTTTTATGTTCGCTTTCTCAACAATGATTTCATGGGCATACTACGGAGAAAGAGCTTGGGTTTATCTATTTGGTTCAAAAACATCCATCGTCTATAAACTTATCTTTCTTGGATTTATCGTTATTGCTACTGTTGCCGATACAGGAACCATGGTTGATTTCTCTTCCACACTCTTTTTAGCCTTAGCCATTCCAAACCTTTTTGGACTCATGATAATGTCGGGAGATGTACGAAAGATGTTAAGCGAATACATTGATAAACTCAAATCAGGCGAACTTGGCAAAGAGGCAATAAGAGATTAATGAAAAAGATTCGTCCCAACGACCTTTGCCCTTGTGGTTCTAACAATAAATATAAAAAGTGTTGTGCCATCTATCATAAAGGAGCTGTTCCCAAAACAGCTCTTTTACTGATGAAGTCACGATACTCTGCCTACGCGTCTAATCAAGCTTCTTATATTATTAAAACAACGCATCCTAATAATTCTGACTATACTACAGAGACTCACGCTTGGAAAGAGAGCATTGAAGCCTTCTCAAAAGCAACGGATTTTTTAGCATTAGAGATACTAGAGTTTATCGAAGGAGAAGAGGAAGCTTATGTGCATTTTAAAGCCAAACTCTCTTCTGGAGAAATGATAGAGAAGAGTCGCTTTTTAAAAATAAATAACGCTTGGCTCTATGAATCAGGAGAGCTTAGATAAGTTGTTGACTTAAGGCTTCCCAATTCTCTTTTAACTCGTTATAGCCTGCCTTATACGCCATCTCTATTTCAGAAAAATCAAACAGATGCATATTGGCAACCCCTTTTACTTCAAAGAATGCATCTGCCAGTTGTTTTGCTGGCATGGAGTTGGAACGAATCATAATCAAAATTGAACGAATAGCTAATGATTTAAACGTAGACAGCTCTTCCCCTCGCAAAGGGTTAATATTAATCGCCAATGATTTTTCATAATAGGATTTCAACGGTTTGACAGGTAAATTATCTGAAAAGCCTCCATCAATATAGGAATATTTTCCTATTTTCTTAGCAGAAAACAGGGGGGTTATTGTCGAAGAAGCCACCGTATAGGCAATAGGATTTCCACTATTAATGTAGTGTGCATCTCCTGTATTAATATCGGTTACACAGGTATACAAAGGAATGTTTAAATCCCGATACGAGTTTACTTTAAGCGTCTCTTCTAATTTCTTCTCTAATCGTTCCATTTTAAAAATACCAATAGCCCCCGATGCCCAAGCAAATAGCTCTTTTTTCTCTAAAGATTTTAAAAATTTTAACATCTCCTCACTACTTAGACCTGATGCTAAAAAAAGCCCCACAATCGCCCCTGCACTAGAGCCTGAAACAGCCGTAATTTCAACACCTTGTTCTTCTAAAAATTTAATTGCTCCTACATGAGCTGCTCCACGCAATCCACCACCACTTAGACTTAATGTTATTTTCATTCCGATAACCTTCTATAGATTTTATATTTTTTTATGTTTTTAGATATAATAGCAAAAAATAATCTATACGAGGTATCCCCAATGAAAAAAATATTTAAAATTAAACAAGACAAACTCAAAGAAGAGAGAGCCGTTGATGCTATAAAAAATGAACTTCGTAAATATATAAAACGTGAAAAGAAGAAAGATTTACCAAATAAAAAGACCATGTACTGGGATTTTGATTGTAAGTTTGGAAAAAGTGCTGAATTTGCTCTTGATTGCGATTTTGACCATATTATTAGCGAACTCTCAAATGTTGTGTTAGCAGGATGGGAAGAGTGTTACATTGAAGTGATTGCAAAAGCAGTTGATAAACCTCTAAAAGAAGAGAGTGTAGAAGAATAAGTTTTATAATTTTTGGAATCGGTGTGTTTACACCCGAACAACGGAGGCAAAGCCTTCCGATTCCAAAGTAAAAAGATTACTTCGAGACGTACTTAGCGATAATATCGCCCATCTCAGAACACGAACAAATCTCTTCTGCATCATAGGCACCTAAATCGCCTGTTCTATATCCTTTAGACAATGCTTTCTTAATTGCATCATCAATCTTATCAGCAGCTTCACTCTCGTTTAACGCATAACGTAACATCATAGATACACTTGAAATGGTTGCCAATGGATTTGCAATACCTTGACCTGCAATATCAGGAGCTGAACCATGAATAGGCTCATATAGACCAACACCTTTACCTGTACTGGCACTTGGAAGCAATCCAATAGAACCACTAAGCATGCTCGCTGCATCAGAAAGAATGTCTCCAAAAATATTTCCTGTTAAAATAACATCAAACTGTTTTGGATTTCGAATCAGTTGCATCGCTGCATTATCCACATACATGTGTGTCAACTCAACTTCTGGGTAACCTTTGGCTACTTCAATAACTGTTTCACGCCAAAACTGACTTACTTCAAGTACATTTGCTTTATCTACCGAACAGATTCGTTTATCACGTTTCATCGCAATTTCAAACGCAACATGAGCAATTCGCTCTACCTCTTCACGGGTATAAACCATGGTATTGTAAGCTCTATCAGCGAGTAGTTCTCTTGGTTGACCAAAATAGATTCCACCTGTAAGCTCACGAACCACCATAATATCCACACCTCGAACAACATCGGCTTTTAGTGTTGAAGCATTAACAAGCTCATCATACACCATAGCAGGACGAAGATTCGCAAAGGTTCCCATTGATTTCCGAATGGCAAGAAGTCCTGACTCTGGTCGTAAATGACGCTCTACATTGTCCCATTTTGGTCCACCAATAGCACCAAACAGTACAGCATCACATTTTTTTACGCCCTGTATGGTCTCGTCTGGTAGTGGCACACCTGTTTCATCAATAGCAATACCACCCATAAGCATCTCCTCATAAGAGACATTGAATCCCATGTTTGCTGAAAGTGCATCTAAAACCTTAACTGCTTCATCAATAATCTCAGGACCAATCCCATCGCCCTTAATCACACCTATTTTATAATTTCTACCCATTTTTTATACCCTCTCTGCTAACTCGTTTTCACGTATCTCTTTTTTGGCAAATGCAATTAATCCACCTGCATCAACCAACTCTTGCATAAACTCAGGAATAGGAGAGAATTTATAGGTTTTTGCCTGTGTAATGTTAATTACTTCTCCCTTTTCCATGTCTACTTTTACAGTATCTCCCTCGGAAATTTCTACTGACTCAGCAAGTTCAAAGATTGGTAAGCCCATATTAAAAGCATTTCTATAAAAAATTCTTGCAAAAGTAGGAGCAATAATTGCTGAAACGCCTGCTGCTTTTAGGGCAATGGGTGCATGTTCACGACTTGATCCACAACCAAAATTTTCGCCAGCCACAATAATATCTCCGTGGCTCATCTTTCCTACAAACGCAGGGTCTGCATCTTCCATCACATATTTAGCCAATTCACTTGGCTCACTCGTATTGAGGTATCTTGCAGCAATAATCAAATCTGTATCAATGTTATCGCCAAACTTCCAAACTTTACCTTGCAAAGTTGTATCCTTTTTAAGGCTATTGAAGCCCTGTAATATGAGTGAAATTATAGCTAAAATGGGTTAAAATATCAATTGATATTGTAACTCTCTATTCGAGCATCTAATTTCCGTTCTTCTCCATTGTCGTAGATTTTTAATTTTTCAGCATGAACAGCTCGTCCATTTGCATCCAATTCAAAAATAATCATTTGTAAAATATTTTGACACTTTTTAGGAATATTATAATGTCCACTAATACCCGTCATAAAACGCTGAATAGGAATCTGCTTGTCCATCCCAATAACCCCATCACGACAACCTGTAAGTCCCACATCAGAAACATAACAACAGCCATCAATAATGGATAAATCATCCGTACCGATATGCGTATGCGTTCCAAAAAGTGCAGAGACTCTCTCTTTGACAATGTGCATCATTGCCAACTTTTCACTGGTTGCTTCGGCATGTATGTCGATGATAATGTGTTGGATTCCCTTTGCTTGAAGCTCATCCACAGCCTTATCTACTTTGATAAATGGATTATCACACATCGGCATGGTATAGTTCCCCATGACATTAATCACGGCAACGGATGTTCCTAAAACATCTATCTCAATCACACCCTTTCCAGGGCTGTCATCGGGGTAATTAAGTGGACGAATAAGGGGTTCTGTTTCATACAGTTCAAACACCTCTTTTTTATCCCAAGAGTGATTTCCCCCCGTCATAACGTCAATGCCATAACTTAAAAGCTCTTCACAATTCTTTTTCGTTAGACCAAAACCATGAGAGGCATTTTCATAGTTGGCAATAACCAAATCCAAATCATATTCTGTTCGTATCTTCTGTAGATGTTTTTGTAACATCTCTCGCCCGGGTCGTCCGACAATATCGCCTATAAATGCTACTTTCACGAATTTCAAACCTTAAAAAAATATTTTAACAACATGATAGTTTATCGTAAAAGTAGATAAAAAGCTATTTTCATCTTTTTTTGTTTACATAAGAAATCACAAAAACTACTCTTTTATCGTTTTTTTACCCTTCTTAATCCATCCATTTTCGATTCCACCTTTTAACTCATAAACATTTTCAAAACCCATTTGTGTCAGACCTTGACCCAATGATTGTGTTCGACTTGCATGAGCACAGTAGATAATAAAAGGTGCTTTTTTATCTTTTAGAAGATGTCCTACTTCAAAAAACCAGTCAGCTAAAAGAGGCTGTCCTTTTACATTAAAAAAGGTAATCTTATGAGCACCTTCAATAATTCCTGTTGTTTTCCACTCATTAGGAGTACGAATATCAATAACAGGAATGCCCTCTTTTTTTAGCTTTTCAAATTCACTAAGATCCAATGTTTTAAAATCTGCAAAGAGATTAACGCTTAAAATAGTAACGATTAATAAAAAAATTTTCATTTTTTTCCTTTATATAGTTTTCTTAGTTTATAACATAAAAGCCTTTACAACTTCTGAAATCACTTCCCCTTTAACCATCCCATAGCACAAGCAATCAAATCATCATCATCTTTACTGTATGCTTTGAGCATCACACGCTCACGCTCGTCAATGAACTCTATAAATACTTTTTCTCCAGCATTGGCTACTTTGCTGATTTTTTGCTCTTTGGCTAAGACTTTCATAATCATTACGTCTATAAATTGGCGTGAAATGGTGTCCAGTTTTCCGAAACGGTCGGCTATCTCTTTTTCGATTTCATACACTTCGCCCGTACTTTCACATTGCGAAAGCCTTCGATAGAGTTCTAAGCGTAATCGGTCTTCTTCGATGAGTTCTTCGTTTAAGTAGGCATCAATGGTTAATTTTATGTCTACTTGATGCTCTTTCTCTTCCACTTTTCCACTAAGCTCTTTTATGGCATCTTCCAACATTCGTAAATAGAGCGAATACCCTATCTGCTTTATGTGTCCTGATTGGGCTTCTCCAATAATGTTTCCCCCTCCACGAATCTCTAAATCGTGAAAAGCTAAAACAGCTCCACTTCCTAACTCTGAATGCGACTCAAGAGCCAAAAGTCGTCGTTTTGCATTTTCGGTTAAGCGTTCTTTATCTTCAACCATAAAATAACAGTAGCCCTCTTTTCCTCCACGTCCTACGCGTCCCCGAAGTTGATGTAAATCGGCAATACCAAAATTGTCTGCTCCATCTACTATCATGGTGTTGGCATGAGGCATGTGAATTCCTGATTCAACAATCGAGGTAGAAAGCATCACATCGTACTCTCCTGCTTCAAACAGTGCCATGTCTTTTTCAGTTTGAACAGCTGATATTTTAGAATGCAGTACCGATATTCTTAATTTTGGCAACAGTTCTAAAAGTACTTTTCTCTTCTCTTCAATTTGAGCAATCGAGTTAAAGACGTAAAATATCTGCCCTGCCCGTCTCATCTCTCGTACAATCGCTTCTTTGATGATTTTTTCATCGTAACTCTTCACAAAAGTTCGTACTCCTTGACGCTCAACAGGTGGGGTTAAAATTTCTGAAAATGTTTTAACACTTGATAAAGCCATATTTAATGAACGTGGAATAGGAGTTGCCGACATTGAAAGTAAGTGAACGTTAATGGCTATCTCTTTTAGGGCTTCTTTTTGCTTCACTCCAAATTTATGCTCTTCATCAATAATAATAAATGCCAAGTTCTTAAACTCTGCCTTTAATAAAGCATGCGTTCCCACCACCATGTCTACCGTTCCCTCTTTTAAACCATTTAACAAGGCTGTTTTTGCTTTTCCTGTGGTAAATCGGTCAAGTTTTCCGATAGTTATATCGTACTTCTCAAAACGCTCTTTCATGCTTTTGAAGTGTTGAGAACTTAAAAGTGTGGTCGGGGCAACCATCATGGATTGGTAACCATTTTGAAAGGCGATAAACATTCCGTTCATTGCTACTTCGGTTTTCCCAAAACCAACATCAGCCGAGAGCAGTCTGTCCATCATTCTTCCACTTGCCATGTCATCCAACATCGAATGAATCGACTCTTCTTGGTCTTCGGTATGTACAAATCCAGCTTGACTCATAAAAATCTGATGCTCCACTAAATCTCTTTTTAGAACAATTCCCTTTTTTAAATGACGTTGAGCAGAAAGATTAATAATCTCTGAAGCAATGGCAAAAAGTTTCTCTTTTACTTTGCCTTTGAGCTTTTTAAAACTCGCTTTTCCCATTTTGTCCAATAGAGGTAATCCACCAGAATCAGCCACATAACGGTCAATAACATTCAAGTTCTCTACAGGAATCAGAAGGGTGTCTTCATTTTGATAAAGAATCACAAGAAACTCACGCGTAGCCCCAAGAACCACCCGTTTTTCAACCCCTTTAAAAAGCCCTACCCCATGATTTTCATGCACCACATAGTCGCCCAGTTTTAGCTCATCCAACATCATCGAGGCTTTTTTAATTTTTTTACGTTTAACAGGCTTATTTAATGAAATAATTACCTCTTCATCCGAAATTAAATTAACGATAACATCTTTATAGACAAACTCCATGTTCTCAAAAGAGTGCAGTTCCGAACCACGGATAATCGACTCATTTTTAGCAATAAGCGTTATCTTTTTTTGAGCATTTGACTTTATAATCGCATTGGGATTAATAACCTCTAACTCTCTAAACTTTTTAGCTTTCGGAACTTTAGGCACATTAAAGTCTGCTCTGTCGATGAGTGGAGTATCCAAAGAGTAAATCTCTTCAAGCTCTTCCTCCATGCTAGAGACAAACATTGACTCAAATACCTTTAGATAGTTCTCTCCAAACTCATTAAGATACCATAAGCCCAAAGAGTCAATATCTTTGACAAAAACATCTACCGAGCTTAAATTAACTCTTGTTTGCCATGCTTCATAATTTTTTGAATTTAAGCCTAAAAGTGCAGGAATAACTTTTATAGATTCCAACTCCTCTTTAGAACTTTTTTGAGTATCTAAAGAGAATTCACGAATCGACTCTACCTCTTCATCAAAAAGAGAAATTCTATACGCTTCACTACTTCCTAAGGGAAAAATATCAATAATGTCCCCACGAAACGACACCTCTCCCTTTTGGGTTACGATGTCTACAAAATGATACGACCAATAATAGAGCGTATCTTTAAGTTCTTTTAAATGAATAGTAGAAGCAAATTCAATCTCTATAGTAGGGAAAAACTCCTCTTTTGGCAAAGGTAAAAGAAGTGTACGAACAGGAGCAATGAGCAGTCGTTTTTTCTTTATTGAATAATAACCATGCAACGCTTCTATTAATTCATAAATTTCAACTTGAAACGAGCGTAAATCATCGCCTTCACTAAGTCGTAAATCAGGTAAAATAAAAGCTTGGTAGTTTAAAAGGATAGCAGTATCAGCAGTTTTCTGAGCTTCTTTATCATTTTTACAAATAAAAAGCTCTCTATTCTTAAACAGAGTATCTTCTTTTTGAAGATACTCATAGACATCAGATTGATTCATTTAACTCTTTTTTGTTTACTTTTTAATAGCCTAATTTCTTAGGTTGAACAATATGCACATCTGAAATATCTTGACGCTCAACACGTCCAGAAACAATCTTTGTTTCCCCTTCAAATACAGCATTTGGCTCAATAACAATGTTATTTACTTTCACATCGCCATAAACTTTTCCATAAGGCATAATATCAATTACCTCGCCAGTGAAATTACCACGGAACTCCCCAGAAACCAATAACTTCGCTGCTTGTATTTCACCAGAAACACGACCACTTTTACCAACGACCACTTCCGACTGAGAAATAATAGCACCCTCAAATTCCCCATTTAAAAGGATATTACCCTCACACCTAATCTCTCCTTTTATTGATGTACCGGGAGTGATGATACTTGCTGAACTTACGTTTTTTACAGCAGGTCTTTTCTTTCTACCAAAAAATGCCATTTTTTATCCTTTGAAATTCTTTTATTTATTATTATATCGTATTATTATTGATTTTTAATATTATATTTTATCTTCTTTAAAAATGCTTCTACTGCATAAAATGAGCCAAATATAAAATAATTATTATTTTTATTAATAAATGTAAATTTTTTACATTCTATATCCAGTTTCTCTAAAACATCGGTTAATTTATTACGTTCTACAGCCCTAGGAGTATCAATATCAATAATTTCAACCCACTTTACCAAAGGTTTAAAAAGCTTTAAAATAGACTCATAGTCTTTATCATCCAAAGTATTATAAACCAGAATAATCTTTTCTTTAGCCTGTTTTTCTTCTAAGGTTTGAACCAAAGCTTCTGTTGCTAATAAGTTATGTCCCACATCAATCGTAATGTTAGGAGCAATTTCATAAAAACGACCAAAAAGAGTAACTTTTTTTAAACTCTCTAAACGATAGGGTAATTTTAGAATATCCAATGCCTTTAAAGCAAGTCGTGTATTTTCATAAAGATAATAAGCCCAGTTTAATTCTTGGGTCATTGCCAATAAAGCACCATCTTCTTGCTTATCTAGGATATAAAGTTTTGTCTTCTTTTTGTTAGCAATAGTTTCAGCTATAGTATAAACCTCAATCTGTTTTTGCAAGCCAAGTAGAACCTGTTTATCCATAGAGTTTAATTTTGTTTGGGCAATTTCACTAATGGTTTCTCCTAAAAAATCTTGATGATCCAAACCAATAGGAGTAATAACCGAAAGCTCTTTTTCTATGACATTTGTTGCATCAAACTCCCCACCCAAACCAGCTTCAAGAATCAACACATCAACCTCTTTTGTTGCCACAAATGCCAACAGAGTTGTGTATTCAAAATAACTTAAGGCTTCACTCATCTCTTTACCTAAAATAGCATAGAGCTGATGATGAGCATCATCTAAAGCAGTATCTGAAATATCGTGTCCATCAATCCAAATACGCTCATTGAACCTTACAATATGAGGAGATGAAAAGTGCCCTACACTTCTATAAACATCATCATTAAGAAGCGTTGCCATAATCCGACCTGTACTCCCTTTGCCATTTGTACCGATAATATGAATGACCAAAGGTTTTAAGATGTACGGTTTTAAACGTGCATATGCCTTATGCACCCGTTCATGGTCAATCTCTTTATAATAGAGAGGTTTGTTCTCTATAAAATACTCGAAACTTGGACTATTTTCCATCACTTAATAACCCTTTTGCTGAAATGTATGAAATAAACTCGTCCAGTGCTTTTACAGAACCTTGTTCAATCGCTTGAAACCGTAAATCATTAGAAATAATCGCTGACGGTCGAATAGGAAATTCATAACGTCCTATTAATAAACGTTCTTCTCTCTTTTTACCCTTTTCAAAGACAAACTTTAACGTAATATTTGCTTGATAGTAGACAACATATCCATTACGATTGTACTGCAAAGGTACAAAACGAATTGATTTATATGAAACTTTAATACTACTGCCTGCATCCTCTTTTCTACTCGCTTGGCTCTTTAATCGAGTGTACAATGCTCTGTTCAAAGCATCTTTGACTAAAACAGCATTCTCAGGGTCAGAAAGAGATACCTCTACCTCAGTATAGACCTTTTGGCTTATCATTCTTTTACAGTACTGAGATGAAGGTTTATACCCACAAGCCGTCAACAAAAAAAGTGTAACGATTAGAAAATATACCCTTTGCACTATAATTTCCATTCTATCCCATTTTTTCCAACACTTTGCAAATAATTATTGGTTCGAGAAAAAGGCTTTGACCCCCAAAACCCACGATACGCAGACAAAGGAGAAGGGTGTGCCGATTTAATAATCATATGTTTACTTGTATCAATAGCAACTCCTTTCTTTTGAGCATACGCCCCCCACAAAATAAAGACCACATGTTGGCACTTTTGATTAATTATTTCAATAATTTTATCCGTAAACTGTTCCCAACCTTTCCCTGCATGAGCATTGGATTTTCCTGCTTCTACAGTCAATACTGCATTTAACAACAACACCCCCTGCTCTGCCCATGGTTGTAAATAGGGCGTATGAAAATTATCAATACCCAAATCTTCTTGCAACTCTTTATAAATATTTATTAATGATTTTGGTAAAGGCTTAACATTTGGCAGAGCCGAAAAACAAAGCCCATGAGCATGACCAACCGTAGGATAAGGGTCTTGCCCTAAAATAACTACTTTTACGCTATCTAAGGGTGTAGAGTTCAAAGCATTGAACCACAAAGAGGCTTTAGGTAAAATATTTTTACCCAACGCTCTCTCGTTTAAAAGAAATTTTTTTAGCTCTTGCATGTATGCTTTATCAAATTCATCTTCAAGGAGAGCCAACCATGAAGCTTCTAATTCTATTTTATGTTTCATAAGTGGATTATAGCGAAAAAATCACTTATCCTAAAAGCTCAATTAAGCCTTCTATATCAGAACATTTAGAAGTCACCTCTTTTATATATTTTAACGTCAATGTTCTATTTTCAGAGGGATTATTTCTTCCTAAAAGATAAAGATGTCGCTGTAATCCTGTAAAATCAAACCAACGCATAAACGTAATATCATCAATATCGTTTATTATAAGTAAATACCTTTGCTACTTTAACCCCAGCCTCATAAAGATGATGTTCTATCTCAATAAATGGCTCAAGCACCTCTTTACACAAAGAAGCATCGATCACAATCCCACTGTGCATAGAGCTTGAATGAAAGTCTATAAAACTTTTTAGCATTTTCTTTTGAAGAGATAAGTTCTAACTCTCCTTCACAATCTATGGTTTCTAGCCACTCTTCTAGTTTTTCCATTGTTGTTTCCTCTGTTTTAGTTATAGGTTGGTTTTACTGTAAGTATGATTAGAAGTTGGTAAATATATTAGAGCATAAACATTTTAAGTATAATTTGCTATACTAGTTTTAAATAATTAAGTATAATATATTGGACTAGAATGCAAACAAAACTAAAAAATGCCAAAAGACTATCTATTTTCAAACTAAATCAAACACTTCCAAAATATCAAAGATTCCTATATCAAAATATTTTTGATTCTACCAGTAAAATCATTGGTATCTATGGAAGTAGAGGCGTTGGCAAGACTACCCTGATGCTACAGATACTAAAAGCTACAAAACTTAACGCATCTAAAAAGCTCTATATCTCTTGTGACCACCCAATGATGAAAGGGATCTCTCTTTTTGATTTTGTAGACGAGTTTGTTCGTAGAGGTGGAGAGTTCATTGTGATAGATGAGATTCATGAGGCTAATAATTTTCAAGCCGAGTTAAAATCTATTTATGATTTTTTAGAGGTAAAGATACTCTTTTCAGGCTCATCTGCAATAGAGATTACCAACGCTGATTTTGCAAGGCGTTATTCAATGTATCAAATGCCTATATTTTCATTTCGAGAGTATCTTGAGATGACTCAAAAAATAAAATTAGACGCATACAGTTTAGAAAATTTAGTAGAAAATCATGAAGATATCGTCTACGATATTATAAATAACTTAACGGATAAAAAGATTTTAAAACTCTATGATGAATTCATTAATGTAGGAGTCTATCCCTTCTATTTTGAAGATAAATCAAAATATATAGATAGAATTCATGAGACCATCAATACAGTGCTATACAAAGATTTAGGCAGACTCTTTAATATTCAAGCTGACAAGATAGATGTACTAAAAAAGCTACTTTTAACCATCTGTGTCTCTAAACCATTAGAGCTTTCGATTGATAAATTAGCAACAACTGTGGGTATTAGCAAAATGACACTCTATAAATACATAGAGTATCTAGGCAAAGCAGAACTTGTAAACCATATCTCTCATGAAGCCAAACGATTTAAATCCATAAGAAAACCCGATAAACTGTATCTTAGCAATACCAATCTATTTTCTGCTCTTTGTAGCAACCAAGAGATAGGGACTATACGAGAAACCTATTTTGTAAGTATGCTATCAAGTGGTCACAGAGTCCACTATGTAGAAAAAGGAGATTTTTTAATAGATGAAAAGTTCACAGTAGAGGTAGGAGGAGCAAACAAAAGCTTTAAGCAGATAAAAGATATTCCTAACTCTTTTTTAGCTTTAGATGATATGGAGATTGGATTTGGAGGGAAAATCCCTCTTTGGTTGGTTGGATTTTTGTATTAATTCTTTGTATGTCAATATTGCATTTAATAAATATTTATTTATTTTATGGAATTTTAATTTATGCATGTTGTTGTCGGGAAGAGGACATCCCGAGCTACGGTTATTTAACCACCAAATTAACCATCTTCTTAGGCACTAAAATCTCTTTAACCACATTTTTTCCCTCTAACCATTTTGGAATAGAGGCTTTTGCTTGTTCTATAATATCTTCTTTAGATGCTCCTGCGTCTACTTCGATTTCGGCTCTTCTTTTTCCATTTACGGCAACACCTAGGGTAATGGTATCTTGAACAAAGACCTCATCTAAGATTTCTATCTTTCCACCTGTAAGGTTTTTAGATTCAAATAGCTCTTCTGAAAGTTCTGCACAAATATGAGGGATAATTGGTTCTAATAGATGGGTAATAATATAGAGTCCTTCTGTCCACACTTGCTCATTTTGTTGTTTGTCTAGGGCATTTAAAGCTTCCATACAACCTGCAATAAGGGTATTAAATGCAAAAGTTTTTTCATACACATCAATGGAGCGTTTTAGAGCTTCGTATACTTTTACTCTTGCTATTTTTTCCTCTTTATTTAAAGAGCTTTGGTCTATAATTGGCAATATATTTGATGTCACTTTTGACTTTCTATCATAAAGCTTTTTAATAAATCTAAACGCACCTTCAACAGCTGAATCGTTCCACTCTAACTCTTTTTGTGGTGGGGCTGCGAAAAGGGTAAAGAGTCTTGCTGTGTCTGCTCCGTATTTCTCTATTAGAGAATCGGGGTCAATGGTATTCCCTTTTGATTTGGACATTTTAGAACCGTCCATAAGTACCATTCCTTGAGTTAATAAGTTTTCAAATGGCTCTTTTAGATTATCTATAAAACCTAAGTCTCGTAATGCTTTGGTAAAGAAACGTGCGTAAAGCAAATGAAGAATCGCGTGTTCTATTCCTCCGATGTATTGGTCTACGCCTAGCCAGTAGTTTACATCTTCTTTGTCAATTCCACAAGTTTCCCATTTACTTGGATGGGTTGCAAAACGGAACTGATACCAAGATGACTGAACAAAAGTATCGAGGGTATCGGTTTCACGCTTAGCATCAGCTCCACATTTTGGACAAGCACAATTTGACCATGTTGGGTGGTTTTCTAGTGGGTTTCCTTCTCCTGTAATCTCTACATCTTCAGGAAGTGCAATTGGTAAATTTTCGACTTTTTCAGGAACTAATCCACAAGCATCACAATGAACAAAAGGAATAGGAGCTCCCCAATAACGTTGACGGCTTATTCCCCAGTTTCGTAGCTTGTAATTGGTTGTCCCTTTTCCTAAGTTTTTCTCTTCAAACAGTTGAATTACAGCTGATTTTGCTTCGGTATTTTTCATGCCGTTTAGCTCGTCAGAGTTGATAAGCTCTCCTTCGCCTGTGTAGGCTGAACCCTCTTCTCCCCCTGCGATTACATACTTCATTGGCAGGCTGTATTTCGTTGCAAATTCAAAGTCACGCTCGTCGTGGGTTGGTACAGACATAACAGCCCCACCACCATAGGATGCTAAAACAAAATTTGCCGTCCAAACAGGTATCTCTTCTCCTGTTAGTGGATGGATAACCGTAATTCCAAGGTCATAACCCTCTTTTTCAGCTTTGGCTCTTTCAACTTCGGTCATGTTCCCCATAGCTGTAATTTTTTCGGCTACATCGGCATCTAAAAGTTCATTTTTAATAAGAGCTTTTACAATTGGGTGTTCAGGTGCTAAAGCCGTATAGGTTACGCCATAAACGGTATCGGGTCGTGTTGTAAATACTTCAAAACCTTCAAATTTATTCTCTAGTTTTTCTTTTGAAGCGTCTGAAAATTTAAAAGAGAACTCTAAGCCTTGTGATTTACCAATCCAGTTGCTTTGCATGGATTGAACTTGTGAAGGCCATTTACCATCAAGGAGTTTTAAATCATCAAGTAATTCATCAGAGTATTTTTTAATGTCCAAATAATAACCAGGCATCTCTTTGAGTTCGACTTCATTGTCACAACGCCAACAGCACCCCTCTTCTACCTGTTCATTTGCCAAAACAGTATGACACTCTTCACACCAGTTGACCGTAGTAGATTCACGGTAAAGAAGCTTCTCTTCAAACATCTTAATAATAAACTCTTGTTCCCATTTGGTGTACAACTCATCACAGGTTGCAAATTCACGGGTTTCAGAGAAAGAAAGCCCTAGAGTACTTAGTTCTTTTCTCATATAATCAATGTTTGAATATGTCCAATCTTTTGGATGCCTACCATGTTTTATCGCTGCATTTTCTGCTGGCATTCCAAAGGCATCCCAACCAATTGGATGAAGTACATTGTAGTTTTGTTTTCTATAATATCTTGCCATTGCATCGCCAATAGAGTAGTTACGAACATGACCCATGTGCAGTCGTCCACTCGGAAAAGGGAACATACTTAAAATATATTTTTTATCTAACGTTTTATCATCAAGAGGTTCAAATGCCCCCTTTTCACTCCATATTGTCTGCCACTTTTGTTCTATGTCACTTGGGTTATAACTCATCTTTTGTTGCTCCACCGTATTAAATTAGGCGAATTATAGCTAATGGTGGATTAGAAGATGATGGCGTTTAATTTAGAGGGACAAAGAACAATAAAAAGTATAAATAAACAAAGTGTTCACTTTAAAATTAAAGAAAGAATATAAATATAACTTATCAATAGATTCTCTATTTTATTAATACTTATCTCATACTCAACATATTATAATCATCAAAAAATAAATCCCCATGGAACACTCATAATGACACTACCGAAAATCTCTCTCCTTCTATCATCAATACTTTTAATTACAGCATGTAGTACAAAAAATAATATTGATGTACCCGACAACAATAAAACAAATCCACTTATGGCCGTCATACAAACCGACAATCCCCCTCCTAAAAAACTACCTACCGAAACATTTGAAGAACTAAATGGTGACTTTGCAGGAAATTATAAATTAATAGAGTTTATTGATTACATGCACAACTATCATCAATTTACTCACAAAGAACTCTATCGTCTATTTTCCAAAGCAAAAGATACCAATCAGATTGTGGAACCATGTAAAGTACGTAATACCAACGGAAGCTGTGTGGTACAAATACGAAAAGGAAAATGGGACAGATACAAAGCGATGTTTGTCTATGAACGAAATATTGAACGGGGCGTAAACTTTTGGGCAGAGCATGAAGATACACTTAATCGAGCCTATAAAACCTATGGAGTGCCACCTGAATATATCGTAGGAATTATTGGGATAGAGACTGCCTATGGCGTAAACTTTGGAAAGAAAAAAGTCATTGATGTATTGACCTCTAAATCAATGTTGGGAGATAGAAGAGAAGATTTTTATACCAAACAACTGGAAAAGTTCTTGATTATGACCCGTCAAGCTGGGCTTAATGCTTCTGAACTCATGGGTTCCAATGCAGGAGCTATGGGTTATGGCCAATTTATTGCCTCTTCTTATTTGGACTTTGCTGTTGATTTTAACAATGATGGGGTAACTGATTTATGGAATGCAGAAGATGCAATTGGTTCTGTAGCTAACTATTTTGCACGAAATGGATGGAATACAAACATTAGCCAAGTTGCAATAAGAGCAAAATACAAAGGAAATCGTTTTAAACGTTTAAAAACAGGCTATAAAACAAAATATTCCCAACGTAAATTACGAAAAAAGCACAAAATAATTCCACGTTCAAAGCTCTACTATAAAGGTCCTGTATCGCTTATAAAACTACACAGAGCAACGTATGATGAACTTTGGTTCGGTACGCATAATTTTAGAGTACTTACTACCTACAATCACAGTACTTTTTACGGAATGGCTGTTCATGTTTTAGGAAAAACTGTAAAACAACGTAGAGAGGGGTATTAATAAATTTTAGTGGTCGAAGATTCGACCACTAAAACTCTTCTTTTGTTTTCGCACTCTCGACTATAGAAATTATTAGAGTGTAAACATTTGCGATAATAGCACCAATAACCAATCCATAAATAAGCCCTAAATGGTCTTCTGTATTATTACCAAATTGATAGATAAAGAATGCAGGAAGTAGGTGTAAATCTGCAACCAATGAACCTGCTAAGAGTTCAGCAGAAAATAGATTTCGTACACCCATTTTTAAGACACTAGAGATAAGATTAATACTTGATGCAGCAAACAGTGCAATAATAGAATGTTCAAAAATAAACGATACTGATGTCGTAAGACTCATCAGTGTGAAGAAGATATAAAAAACTTTTCCCCAATTCAAAATAGTACTCCTTGGGATTTAAAATGATAGAGGATGCATTAAATGCACCCTACATTGTACCTTGTTCGTACATAGCACGTTGTTTCTCTCGTTCTTTTTGACGTTTTAAAGATGCTGCTTCTTTTTCTCTAAAATCAGAAACCGAGAAGTTAAGCCACATCAAAATAGGAGATGCCACAAAAATTGAAGAGTATGTACCCACAACAACACCAACTAACAGTGTAAATGAGAATCCAGAGATAATCTCTCCACCCAATAGATAAAGGGTTAAAACAACAAAGAAAGTTGTTAATGAGGTTAGCGTAGTACGGGATAATGTTTTAGTAACCGATTCATTAATAATATCTTCCATTTTTGGAGATTTTATACTACGAACTCCCTCTCGAATACGGTCAAAGACAATAACGGTATCGTTTAGAGAGTATCCTAAAATAGTTAGAATCGCTGCCAAGATGGGTAAATTTACCTCTACTTGAAATAGAGCCAACATCCCCATTGCAATAGTAACATCGTGAACCAATGCCACAACCGATGCCATTGCAAAACGCCACTCAAATCGGAAAGAGAGATAACCCAAAATTCCTATAATAGAAAGAAGCATTGCCATAAGACCTTTGGTTTTCAACTCTTCTCCAACAGAAGGACCAACCAAGTCTACACGTCTTATTTTAAATGTTCCTGTTGAAGCCAACATCTTTTTTACTTCAACTTTGGCTCCACCTTTTACAGATTTAGATGCTTGTTTTGTTCGGATAACAATTTCTGAATCACTACCAAAGGAAGTAACCGTTGCACCTGCATAATTTTTATGAGCAGAAACAATAGCTCGTACTTTATCTATGGGGGCAGTGCCTTCATATTTGATTTGAATAATGGTTCCACCAGCAAAATCAATACCGTAGTTTAAACCCTTGGTAAAAAGAAGCCCCAAAGAGAGCGTAATTAGAATAACAGAAAAAACACCAAATTTTTTGGCATTTTCCATAAAGTTTATGGATTCTTTATACTTAAAAACTTCCATTATTTTGCTCCTTTTTTAGTAGTCTCTTTTTTAATTCCAAACCAGAACTGTAATTTGTTTTGATCTATTCGTGGAATAATCCACTGATAGATACCATGTGTTCCCAAAATAGCTGTTAACATCGAAGCTAAGATACCAATACTAATGGTTAACGAGAACCCTTTAATCGGTCCTGTTCCATAAGCAAAAAGTACCACAGCTGCGATAAGCGTTGTAATGTTCGCATCCCAGATAGCTGTAAAAGCATTGTTGTATCCCTGCTCGATGGCTTTTGTTAACGATGCACCTTCATGTAAAAGCTCTCGAATACGTTCCGTAATAATAACGTTTGCATCGACAGCCATACCAACAGTAAGTACAATACCTGCCATACCTGGAAGTGTTAATGTCGCTTCAAACAGAGACATTACTGCTAAAATCAAGAAAAGGTTCGCAATCAAAGCAAAGTTAGCAATCACACCTGCCACACCATAATAGAGAACCATAAAAATAATTACTGCCAAGAAACCAACAATAAGAGCAATAAGACTTGCTTTAATATTATCAGCACCAAGACTTGGTCCAATACTTCTTTGGCTCTCTACTTCTACAGGAGCAAGCAAGGCACCTGAACGTAAAGCAATGGCAACATCATGTGCCTCTTGAGGTGTAAATGCACCTGTAATCTGAACCTGTCCTCCACCAATTCTTTGCACAATATTTGGAGCTGTATAGACTTTTCCATCCAAAACAACAGCCATTCGCTTTCCTACAGATTTTTCGGTAAAGTCAGCAAATATCTTAGCCCCTTGTCCATTAAGTGAAAAGTTAATCAATGGACGTGTACCTTTTTTCTCATAACCTACTTTAGCATCGGTCAACATTGAACCATCTAAAATTGGAATTGAATAGAGAAGATATTTTCGTCCATCATCAGCAATATCATCTAAAATAATGTCTCCAAACTGTTTTGCTTCTGCTTCGGTCATTGAATAAACACGATTGGCTCTATCTTCATCAACAGCCATCATCTGTAGGTGTGCTGCTTTGGCAATAAGTGACTTAATTCGATCTTCATCTTCTTGCGTTTTGATACCTGGCACTTCTACTAAAATTCTATCTGATCCTTGTTTGGCAACCGTTGGTTCAGCCAAACCAAACATATTCAGACGATTTCTAATCGTATCAACAGCTTGATCAATAGCATTTTGTTCTGTTTTTTTAGCAAGTTCTGGGGAAAGTGACATTTCATAAACCAAGCCACTTTTTTTAATACTTACCTCTTTAAACTCTTCTGCCAACATGGCATCAACATTGGCTGTATCTTCAGGGTCAAGCAATTCAAACATTACTTTTCCATCATCAATCTTTAAATCTTCAACAATAATATCTGCCTTCTCAAGATTATACTTAACCGTTGTTCCTACAGATTTCATTTTAGATTCTAAGGCTACTTCCGTTTTGACGGAAAGCAACATGTGTAACCCACCTTGAAGGTCAAGCCCCAAGGTAATTTTTTTGCCCTCTTTACTTTGTGTTAGTGATGGAATTGCAAATACAATACCAAACAGAAATGCAAAAGCAAAAAGAACAACTCTATAATTTAGTTTTCCCATTCTTCTACGCTTCTACCTTTCTGTTAACAAAAGCTTTATCTAATTTAACAATTGATGTATCGTTCAGTTTGATTTTGATAAAATCTTCTTCAACTTTGATAATCTCAGCATAGAGACCACCAGTTGTTAAAATTTTATCGCCTTTTCCAAGTGACTCTAGCATCTCTGTATGCTCTTTTTGTTGTTTTTGTTGAGGTCTGATAATTAAAAAGTAGAAAATACCGAATAAAAAAATAAGTGGTAGAAATTGTCCTGCTGCTTCCATAAGGAATCCTTTGCGTGTAGTTATAAAAATAAGCCGATATTTTACCATTAACAAGATAACAATGGGCTTTGTCATTGCTTTTTTCAGTTCTGCCTCAATCTACCTAGATTGGGGAGGTTTGGTTAATCCATTCATCAATACTGTTCTTGGACTGTTAGCACTCTACCTATGGTTTATAGCCGATAAAGTATCGTGGGTTTGGAGTGGTTTTTTTGTGGGTCTCTTATGGTTTTGGTGGATGGGGCTTAGTTTTATCCACTATAAAATGCCATGGGCAATCCCTTTTGTAGTGGTGGGAGTCTCATCTATTTATGCTTCCTTTTTCTACTTGGCTATCTCTATGGTCGAACTTACAGAAAAGTATCTAAAGCTTCATCAGCTTTTTGGGAAAGCACTTATTCTTCTTGTTCTGTCCTATATTCATCCTCTTGGTTTCGATTGGTTCAAACCTGAATTAATGTTTACCAACAGCTATCTGGGCATAGAAAAGTGGCAATTTGCTTTGGTTCTTTTTTCATTTACTTTAACCATTTATAAAAAAAAGTTACTCTTTTTGACCCTAATTTTAGGGGCATACCCTTATGCTACACACTTTCAAACAGAGTCTGAACTCAACAGTAATATTAAACTTGTTAGTACCTTTACCCCTGTTGAAGATAAGTGGATTCCAGAGTTAAAACAACAGCATATTGATAACATTTTTATAAACATTCAAAGAGCGATTCAAGAGAAAAAAGAGGTTGTTGTTTTTCCTGAATCGGTCTTTGCACTTTATCTCAATCAAGAAGAGAACCTTATAACGGCTCTAAAAAATTATTCTAAATACATTACGATTGTCACGGGTGGACTCTACAACGATAATACGCTTCCAAAGAACTCTACCTATATTTTTCAAAATGGCGAGTATACGGTAGCTGATAAAGTCGTTCTTGTTCCTTTTGGCGAACAGAACCCTCTACCAAAATGGATGGGGAAATGGATAAACAAACTCTTTTTTGATGGAGCACCCGATTATATCGGAGCGAAGGATTTTACAGACTACAGCATTCAAAATACACAGTATCGAAATGCCATCTGTTTTGAATCAACTTCCGAAAAACTCTATGAAGGCAAACCAAAAAACATGATTGTTCTCTCGAACAACGGTTGGCTTGTTCCCTCGATAGAGCCTATTCAACAAAAGATACTTTTGCAATACTACAGTAAAAAATACGGCACAACCATCTACCATTCAATTAACATGTCCAACTCGTATGTGGTTCATCAAGGAGAAGTTATTTATGAGTAAATACACAAAATTCTACCTAGCTCCACTCACTGCCTATCAGTATGTCTCACGTCTACTCCCTGGATCATGCCGTTACTACCCCACCTGTTCAGAGTACGCCAAATGGCACTTTGAACTCAACCGAGCCGACAAAGCCTTCATTCAAAGTGGTCTCAGAATTTTACGTTGTAATCAACTTTTTATAGGAGGTATTGACTACCCCGTTATAACCTACACCCCACCAAAACTAATGAACCTATGCCAAAAACAAAGAGCCATTAAATATTGGTTCTTTCCTAAAAAAGAGAATTTGTTTTATGTAATTAAAGATTATGGGGCGTATTGAATTAGTAAGAGTAGCTCATATTTAAACCTCATCAACAAAATCAATTTTAAATGTAAAAATATCGGCAATGGTGTAGGTCGGGATGTCCTCTTCCCGACATAAGTTTGCAAATAAAGAATGTTGCTTTAATGGATATTTATCTGCAAATAGATTTTGATGTATAGAACTTTTATTTTATGCTTATTAGTGTCGGGAAGAGGACATCCCGACCTACGAAATCAAACACATTATTTTTGCACTATCTCTTTATGTACCAGCTACAAGTTTCCAACCTTGAAGACCCTCTGTAATAGTGAATTAGTAAAAATACCCCATAGGCAGAGCCACACATTTATCATTAATATATAGAACATTCTTACCCATATAGAAAACGATTCCTAAAACATCTTTTGATGATTTTTTTTGATAATTCATAATATGTCTAAAGTCATCTTTTCCAACTTTTGATGATGATTTTACCTCGACAGCTATAATTCTATTATTTCGTTCTAATATGAAATCTATCTCTTTTTTATCGCTTGTTAAGTAGTGGTAGATTTTTGTATCTTCTAGGGTAAAGCCACAATGTTTCAGCAGTTCATTAAATACAAAAGTCTCAACTAATGCTCCTTTATAACGAGAAGCTTCAAATTGTGCAATGGTATAAATACCTAAAAAGTAGCTCATAATTCCTGTATCATTCAAAAACAGTTTATAGGACTTAACAAACTGTTTTCCTATATTTTCATAAAAAGGTCGAAGGGCATAAATCTGAAAAGTTTGTTCTAAAATAACCAAATAGTTCTCAATAGTCTCAATGCGTATACCTACCTCTTTGGCTATTTTTGATTTATTAAGTAAAGCTGTACTTCGAGGAGCAATAATATTCACAAATCTATAAAAGCTATCTATGTCTCTAAAATCGCCTAAATCCCGTGCATCTCTTTCAATATAGGTACTTACATACGAAGAGAACCAAAGCTTTTTTTCCAAAGGAGTCTCTAGGTTTTGAACATCGGGGTATCCCCCTTTTAATATATCTTCTACCACTCTATTGGTTTCAATTTGTAAACTACTAAAATCATCAGAAAAAAGTCTGTCTACAATATTTTCATGAGCTTTATCGGCTCTCTCTTTCAAACTCAATGGATAGAGAGTTAATTCAACTATTCTTCCTGCCAAGGTATCTTTTGTCTGTTTCATGTCTAAAATATTAGCAGAACCTGTAATCAAAAAATCCCCATTGTTTCGATGATTATCAATATAAATTTTCAAAGACTCCAACAGTTCAGGAACTTTTTGAACCTCATCAATAGTAACAGGTTTTTCTAAAGTCTCAACAAATCTATTTGGGTCATCTTTAGCATTAATCCGAGTAGAAACATCATCTAGCACAACATAGTGATGCCCAAACTCCATAGCAAGTGTTGATTTTCCAACTTGTCTTGCACCTTTAAGCAAAACAATAGGAGAGAT
>Ga0256826_1000113_pt1 | contig 40915 bp, 37 predicted proteins | sample CV79metaG_FD_185975 | JGI IMG/M metagenome (GOLD analysis project Ga0256826, IMG submission 185975) | Hydrothermal vent microbial communities from East Pacific Rise, Pacific Ocean - CV79 | ecosystem: Environmental > Aquatic > Marine > Hydrothermal vents | place: Pacific Ocean: East Pacific Rise...
TGGAATGTAATTATTTCAAATACAACACTCTCAGCAGCAGATGTAGATGATGTGAATGGTGGGACAAGCGGAACAATAGATATTCAAGCTGCAGGAACAGTCGATGGGACAACAGCAGATGTTCTAAAAATAGTAAATGATGCAGGAGCGACATTCCTCACAAAAGCAGACTATGCTTCAACACTAAGTGATACAGCATCAGCAATAGATGCAAACACAGTAGCAAACGATACAGCAGGTATCGTAACTGCAACAGTAACAGGCGACTCTGCCGCACAACTTAATACAGATTTAGCGAATGCAGATGCAAACGATGCACTCACACTTACAGTAACGGGAGCGAGTGCAGTAGCAAGTGACCTAGTAGCACTTGATGGTAAAACAAGTGTAGTTGTAGATGCAGTATCACTTAATACTGTGACTGGAACATCAGGAGATGATGTTATTGATCTTAATGGTATGGATGTAGATTTTGCTGGAACACTTACTGTTCAGTCAGGAGCTGGTAATGACACACTTACTGGAACCACAGGCAATGAAACATTTGAGTTTGCAAATGCAGATTTTGATAGTAACGATACTATAGATGGATTTTCTGGAACAGATACTTTGAGTATTACAAGTGCAGGAACTATAGCTGATGCAGACTTTACAAATGTGAGTAATTTAGATGCGGTGTCTCTTTCTGGTGGTGCAGATGACATAACTGTTGGAACAAATGCTGATGCAGCATTGACTGATGGGGCACTCATCTCTGGAGGAGCTGATGCGGATAGTTATAGTGTAGATTTCACGAATATTTCTAAATTTGTCTTTGATGGTGGAACAACAGCTGGAAGTGGCACAAACAATGATACTACCGCTTTAACAGGAAGTGGTAGCACAATTGTAAGTGACACACAATTTGATAATATTGAGAATTTAGATATTACAGGATTAGATACTAGTGATACACTTGAGCTTACATATAGTAATTTGAGTAGTTGGGCAGAGAGTGGAGCAACAGATTTCACTCTTTCGGTCAATGATGACGGAACAAACATTACAAGTGGAAATATCTTTAAAATAGATCAAAATAATGATGGAAATGTAACTAACATAACTACTGTAGGTGATTATACCATTACAGATCCTAATGCTGTTCAAGATATCACTCTTCATGTAGTATAGTATGATTTAATACGATTAAAAGTACTATTGAAGATTAGGAGAGTATCACTCTATCTCAATTAATTTAGAGTATAGGGTAGTTATAGATTTTATAATACAAAATGAAGAGATTATCCCTATAGATATTGGAACATATGATGAAGTTTACTAGTTCTTAAAGCTAAAATATTTAATACAAAAAACATTATTGTGCTATAATGCTTAATAGATAATACAATTGAGGTCTTTATGCTAGAACAACTCTTCACAAAATCAAGACAAATTCTATCTTTACAGAACTATAAATATAAAAGATATTTCTTTTATACGATTGATTTTGATGATAAAATGATTGGTATTTTGGGAAGTCGTGGTGTTGGTAAGACGACAGTTGTCATACAGTATCTTAACTCTTTAGATATTGCTCAAGCTAAAAAACTCTACATGAGTGCAGATAGCATCCTCACAAGTGCACTCTCCTTATATGAAATCGCAGAGAGTTTTAGTAAGAGTGGTGGAGAGGTTCTGGCTATTGATGAGATACATAAGTACAAAGATTTCGAGAAAGAACTCAAAGAGATATATGATTTTTTAGACTTAAAAGTCATCTTTAGTGGTTCTTCTGCCCTACAACTTGAACATAAAAAAGCAGATCTTAGTCGAAGAGCAGTACTTTATAGAGTAAAAGGTCTCTCTTTTAGAGAGTTTTTAGAGCTAAAACTTGGCAAAACTTTCAAGAGCTATAGCCTAGAAGATATACTTCAAAATCATATAGAAATTGCAAGCCAAATTACGAAAAAAGTGAAACCTTTTGAGTACTTTAAAGAGTATCTCTCCTGTGGCTATTTTCCTTACTATTTTGAAAATCCTAAGACATATAGTCTAAAACTAGAAGAGACTATAAATACAGTTATTGAGAGTGATTTGCCTATTATCTTTAATATTGAAGCTGCAAATATTCAAAAACTCAAACAGCTTGTTTTTCTTATTTGCTCTTCAAAACCCTATGAGCTTAATATCACAAACCTTTCAAAAAAGATAGGGATAAATAGAAATACACTGTATCAGTACATTCACTACTTAACTATGGGAAATATATTCGCAATACTAAGAGGCAAAACAAAAGGAGATTCTATCTTCTCAAAGCCGCAGAAACTCTACTTAAATAACCCAAATCTGAGTTTTAGTTACTGTCAAAATAACGATATCGGTACAATACGAGAACAGTTTTTTTTAAATATGTTGTGCCAAAACCATCAACTAACTTATCCTACTCAAGGTGACTTTTTAGTGAATGATAAATATACCTTTGAGATAGGTGGAAAATCTAAAAGCTTTAAACAGATTAAAGATATAAAAAACTCTTTTGTTGTGGCTGATGATATAGAAATAGGATTTGAAAATAAAATACCCTTGTGGTTATTTGGAGTAATGTATTGAGTAATAAAATAGCCATAGAACACAACAACCAAGCCATAAAAGCCTATAACTCTCACCAGTATAAAGATGCTGAACTTCACTTTAAAAAAGCGATAGAGTTAAATCCTAAGTATGCAGAAGCATATGCTAATCTAGGGGCACTATATGCGAAGTTTAAAGAGTATGATAAGGCTATAAAACTTTATCAAGAGTGCATAAGACTTAAGCCTTCTTATGCAGGAGCTTATACAAACCTTGGAAATGCTCTTAATAAAACGGGCCGTCATGAAGAAGCGGTTTATTTTCATAAAACTGCTATCTCTTTGGATGACAGAGCAGCAAATCATTTTTCCAACTGTGCTTCAGCCTATAAAAATCTTGGACGCTTTAGTCAAGCAAAAGAGTATTATGAAAAAGCACTCACATTAGAGCCTACTCATGTAAACGCTCACTTTGATTTAGCTACAGTTCTTTTACAGACTGGAGAGTTTGTTAAGGGTTGGGATGAGTATGAGTGGCGTTTCAAAAAAGATGAGATGCTTGGACACATGCAGAGATACAAGGCAATATTTCAAGCACCTCGTTATGAGGGACAGACACTTACCGGACAAAGAGTATTAGTGCATGCTGAACAAGGCTTTGGTGACACTCTTATGATGGCTAGATATCTCAAAGTACTTAAAGAAAAAGGGGCTACCGTAGTCTTGTATCTTCGCGAGGGGCTTCGTGAACTTTTTTCTACTATGAGTTATGTTGATGAGATACATACACGGGATGAGAAAGTTCCAGTGTTTGAGTATCAAGTGGCATTTATGTCTTTGGCATTTGTCCTTGACAATACACTTCAAAAACTAACAGATAATTATCCTTACTTTAATGTCCAAGAAAAATTTCCTCTCCAAAAAACAGATGCTAAACTCAAGATAGGTATAGTTTGGGGTGCTAGTAATACAGGTGAGTCTTATGAGAAAAAAGTCTTTAATCTTCGTCACTTCAAAGCTATGAGTAAGTCGGAGAATATACAACTCTACTCTCTACAGTTAGGCGATGATGCTCAAGATGTAGAGCGTTACGGTATGAAAGATGATATAATTGATCTTAGTAAAGAGATAGATAACTTTTATACAACTGCTAAGATGATAAACTCACTTGACTTAGTCATTACTAGCGATACATCTGTTGCACATTTAGCCGGTGGAATGGGTAAGAAAGTTTGGATACTTCTGCAAAAAGTTCCAGACTGGCGCTGGGGAGTAAATGAGTTTATGAGTAGTTGGTACCCATCAGCTAGACTTTTCCATCAGTACTCTTTAGGAGATTTCAACTCGGTGTTTAGACAGGTTTATAGAGAGTTACAAAATGAGTTTAAGATAAAGGTGATAGATGACTGAGTTAAAAGGTACACATTTAATTGATTCTCTCCATCACATCTTAAAGTTTTACTTTGGTGAAATGAACCGAGATACTATTTTGGCTATCTCTGGTGCAACTGAAGATGAGTTTGATGTCAAAGAACTACTCAAAGTTACAAGAGAGTCAAACCTTTTCGCACAGACAAAAAAAGTAAAAATAGAGACGATAGATAAGTTTTTACTTCCTCTTATCATCTCAAATGATAAAAATGAACTTATCATATTAGAAGCTCTTAGTCGTGATAAGGCTAGTTTTTTTGACATAAGTAAAGGTGAAAGAGTAGAACTTTCACTTAAAAAGCTCAAAAAATTTACAAATGCCATTATGTTTTTTAGAAACAAAGAAGATGCAGTAGTAAGTTCTCGTTCTAAAGAACTTTCTTGGTTTTGGACACCCATAAAAGCTTCGTGGAAAGCTTATTTAGAAGTAGGATTTTTAAGTGTATTTCTAAATGTGTTTGCCCTCGCTCTTCCTCTTTTTACTATGAATGTTTATAACCGCATCATTCCAAACTTCGCAACTGATACTCTGTTTGTTTTAGGTGGAGGAATCATTCTAATCTTTACTTTTGAGGTGATTCTTAAAAGTGTTCGTGTCTATATCTTAGAAAAAACAGGTAAAAAAATTGCTATTCATTTTGAAGAAATACTACTTCAAAGAATGTTAGGTGTAAGAACTCAGTACGATAAACTTCTCTCAGGGACAAAAGCAAACCTCTTTCGTGAGTTATCTCAGGTCAAAGAGTTTTTTACTTCTCGCTCTTTAGTTCAGATACTCGATTTACCTTTTTTCTTTATAGCAGTTTTTGTTATCTATCTTATTTCCCCAACAATGGCAATAGTCCCTCTAAGTGCAGGGATAATTATGGTAGCATTTAATCTTTTAATGCAGATACCATTAGCGACATTAGCACACGAGCAGTTCAAACAAGCACAGTCTAAACATGGCTATCTTGTAGAAACTATCCAAGGTCGCGATGCTATCAAGCTTGTAAACGGACACACTCATAGACTCTTTACTTGGAGTAGGGTTGTGGCGTTTTATGAAAAGCTAGGTGAGAAGATACAACTTTTACAGCACTTCACTACAAACTCTTCATACACTATCATTCAGCTTGTAACTCTTTTAGTCGTTGGTCTTGGCGTTTATGAGATTCAGACTCAGTCGCTTAGTGTTGGTGGGCTTATTGCCATTACTATTCTCTCTTCTCGTGCTATGGTTCCCATCGTAAATGTATCTGGCGTTTTACTCAACTACAAAAAGATGAAAGATTCACTAGAGTCCATAAATGAGTTCTGGCACTTACCTCGTGAAGTAGATGAGTCTACACAGCTTGGTCTTGGCTCATTAGAAGGAGAGATAGAGTTTAGTGATGTGACTTACTTCTATCAAGGAGCGAAGTACCCATCACTTGATAAGGTCAGCTTAACCATAAAAGCTGGTGAAAAAGTAGGTATCATAGGGCAGACGGGTGCAGGAAAAAGTACTCTTCAGCGTTTGATCTCTCTACTAGATACACCAACTCAAGGGACTCTCTATCTTGATGGCATGCCGACAAATACACTTCATCCAATAGAAGTTCGTCAAAACATAGGTGTTATGCCTCAAGACCCTTTTATGTTTGCTGGAACATTGGCTGAAAATATTGCTCTTTCTCGTTCTGTAAGTAATGATGAAGTAGCAAGACTTGTCAAACTAACAGGCTTGGAACAACTCATCCGTAAAGGTGGTGTTGGAGATACTCTTCAAGTTGGAGAAAATGGTGACAACCTCTCAACAGGTCAGAAACATCTTGTTGCATTAGCAAGAGCATTAGTAAATGATCCTAAAATCCTTATCCTTGATGAGCCTACGACAGGGCTTGATATAGGTTTAGAAAATAGTGTCATAGATAAACTTGTACCTATTGTTGAAGATAAAACACTTCTTCTTATTACACATAGATTTTCAGCTCTCAAACTTGTAGATAGGGTTCTTGTTGTAAATGATGGAAAGATTGTAGCTGATGGACCAAGAGATGCCATCTTAGCAAAACTCCAAGGAGGTAAGAGTGAATAGTATAGTTGACTTTGAGACTCACTGGAACCATAGGATAGTTACTTTTCCTATCATGATTATTACTCTTGTTGCTATTGTATGGGCAAGTCTGAGTGAGGTTGATGAGAGTGTAGCTGGAAGTGGGACAGTAGTTCCTTCTGGTAAAACAAAAATCATCCAGCATCTTGAGGGTGGAATAATCAAAAAAATATTTGTAAGTGAGGGTGATAGTGTAATTAAGGGCGAACAGCTCTTTCGACTTTCACAAGCTTTTTTTCTCTCAGACCAGAAAGAAAAAGAGATAGAGCTCTTAGCTCTTTATGCCTCAGAGATTCGTCTTAGAGCAGAGATAGCAGAAAAAAGAAAAGTTGTATTTGACAAGAAGTATAAAAAGAAAATTCCATATATTTTGAAAAATGAGATAAATATTTTTAATGCTGATTTAGTTGCATTTGACGAAGAACTAGAACTCTTAAGAGATACTATAAACAAAAAAAATCATCAGATATTTGAGATGACAAACAAGCTTGCTAACCTTGCAGTAGAATTGAAAATATCAAGAGAAAACCTTGAAATACAAGAAAACTTGGTAAAACAAGGAGCTTCCTCTCGTCAGATGTATCTAAGTGCTTTAGCTGCAAAACAAGATATTATCACTGAAAAAGAGAGTCTTAAAAATACGATTCCTATCATAGAAGAAGAGTTAAAAGAAGCTAAGCAGAAGTTTAAAAACTTCAAGAGTAAAGAGCATGTTAAACAGCTCAAAGAGCTAGGGGAAGTCCGTCTGAAAATAAGTAAACTCTCTGAACGCTCAAAGGCAAATAGTGATAGAGAGATAAGAAAGACGATAAAATCTCCTGTAAATGGTACAATAAAGAAAATATACTTTAATACCATAGGTGGGATAGTCAAACCAGGGGATCCTGTAGTTGAGATAACACCTATTGGGGATAACCTTCGTATACTTGCTCGCATAAAGACATCAGACCGTGCTAGAGTCTGGATTGGACAAAAGGTGAGTGTGAGTATAAGTGCATATGAGTTTTCTCGTTATGGCTCACTAGAGGGTACACTTATTGCTATTTCTCCAGATAGTTTCACTGATGAAAAAGGTGTGAGTTATTATGAAGTCAAGGTCAGTACAGTTAAGTCTTCATTTTCACCTAGCGAACAAGTTTTACCCGGAATGAGTGCTGAGATAAACATACTAACAGGGAAGAAAACTATTATGGAATACATTCTAAAACCACTCAAAGACATTAAACAAAATGCACTAAGGGAACACTAAAATGATAAAAAAGATAATACTTATAAGTACATTGACTTCGACACTACTTGTAGCTGAGACTATGAAAGAAAAAGGGTTTTTTATTGGGCTTGATGCAAGTACTAGTAGTGTGAATATCGCTTATGAAAAATCAGGAAGTGGTATAACAACATCGGACTATGAATCCGATGATAGAGTTACTCCTGTAGCTTTGAAATTTGGATATCAGTATTACTTTACAAGAGTATATGCACGAATAAATAGTTCTAAAACATATTCAGACCAATCATTATCTCGTTTTGAAATTAAAAATCAAGTTATAGAAATGAATATTGACTTTATACCTATTCTCTATATCCACGAAGACCAAAAATTTAATGTTAGAGGTGTATTTGGACTAGGAATCGGTGCAAATAAAAGTAGTTTAGTAAGCTATGATGCAAGACTTGATGCAATTGGTACAAATCTAGATCCGATTTTAAATAAAGAGACTCAGTATAATATGGAATACGGTTATAATATAGGTCTTATGAGTGAATTGGATTTTGGTTTAAGTGGGGAAATAGGATACAGATTTCGTTATGGCTTAACGAATGAGTTTTCAGATAAGGAAGGTTCAAACGAAGCTACATTCACCCTTTCAACAGGAGAATTTTATTTAGGGCTTAACTACCTATTCTAAATCTCTAAATGTACTGTAGAGGTTTAGTTCTTCTGTTTCAAAAGAATCTGCATCCTTTTTATAACTAAGACTGAGTTCACTTAACAGTGTCCCTGTTTTTCTCATCAACTCAAAGTTGTTAATAATTAAATCTTTTTTATATCTTGCATAGTCTTGTTCAGCACGGTTAAGATTTCTCTGAGCTAGTTGAAGAGCTTGAAGGTCTTGTGTCCCATGTTGAAATGCTATCCAGTAACTATTCACAACTTTTCTAGCAGCAAGTACTTCACTCTCTGTTAGTTTTAAAGAAAGAGAGAGTGAACTCACCGAACGATGAAGAACTTTTATCTCAAATGTTAAGAGTCGTTTGAGGTCTTGGTATAGATACTTCTGTTCTCTCATTTTAGAGAGTAGTCTTGCTGCAGTTGCCTCATCTTTACTACCATTGTAAAGGTTGTAGTTAAAAGTAACTAGGGCATTTATTTTCTCACGTTTTCCTAAACCTATATCATATTCATTACGAGTTTCACCATTTATTGAAAAGTCTACTTTAGGATGGAAAGAGCCTTTTGTTGCTAAAAATCCAAATTTTGTAGCCTCTATGGTGGACTTTTGTCTTAAAACTTTAGCGTTTAGCTCATCTGCATGTTCCAAAGAAGCATTTAACTCTTCGTTGTATAGGTCTATACTGATTTCATAAGGAAGTTCTGTTTTGTCTTGAGTTTGTAAGATGTAAACATATTGAGCGACTGCATCACTAAGTGCTTTTTGTCGTCCAACTAGTTCAGTTTTTGCATTATCAACATTTGCTTTTATGAAGTTCACATCACCTTTTGTAGCTGCACCATTCCTCTCTTTGATACTTACAATATTTAAAATTTTCTCATAATTTCTCATATTTTTAAGAGATATTTTAAGTGCTATTTCACTATATACTACATCAAAATAAGTTGTTGTTGTATCAACTACAAGTGTCTCAAGTTTATCTCTGTAACTATAGAGTGCAGCATTACGGAGTGCGTCTTTTTCATCGATAGCATTTTCTACACTACCTCCAGACCAGAGGTTCTCAGTGATAGTAAGATAGAGATCTACTTTTTTGTAATCACTTGAAGATGTGATTGGTGTATTGACTTGCGGAGAAGCAGTATCTAGTGCAAACTGTCTGAACTCATAGCCAGTATCACCGCTAAAATCTACAGTTGGAAGATGACCAGCCTCTGCTTCTCTTACTTTTTGGTTACTCTGAACTACGCTCTCATAAGATGCACTTATTTTAGGGCTTAGTTCTATTGCTCGGTTGATAGCATCATGAACAGAGAGACCATTTTCTCTTGCTGCATGGAAAAGAGCATCTTCCTCTAAGTTGGTTATTTCGATAGTTGCATTTGTATCAAGGGCAAAAAGTTTGATACATAAAGTTAAGCTAAAAAGTAGTCTAATCATGGGATACGTACCTTTATAGTGATGTCTCCATAAATATTAGAAGAGATCATTTCATCTTGTAAATTTATTTTAATATTTTTTGAGTTTACTTTAGTTCTTCTAATGACATTTTTAACATTTAGTACACGACCAAGAGATATCTGTCTAGAGATAGTAGAGCTAATGATATTTGCCGGATCACTTGCATAGATAGTAAAAATAGCACGTTTAGAGCGTCTATTTATATCACTTATAAAAAGTTTTAGTTTACGTTTGATTTTAGAATTTAGAAAAATTTCTTTATCTTGAAAACGTACAGTCAAAATCAAATTTTTTTTGATAATTTTTTGCTTTGTAAACTCTTTTTTGTCTTTATTTGCAGCATAACTTATTGCATTTCCAACTTCTTTTCCACCTTCAAAAAGAGAGTTGTTTGAGTTCTCATGTTGTGGTGCTACTACTTTATGAAAAGAGAATTCTGAGATATTATCTTGTGATTCTTTTGCATTGGCAGGGACACACTCTACAGGTGGAGTTGGTACTACTTTTGTCTGCTCTTCAGGTTGAACAGGTGCCTCCGTAACTACACTAGCTGTGTAAGAGACCTTATGTTTAAACTGTGCATAGTAACCGATGTTTACAATAGTGATAAGTAGAAAAAGTAGTAGAACAAGGATAACTGAAGCAAAAATATCAACAAATGGAGGCCAGGGGTTGAACTCTTCAGGACATCTTTTTGCCATTCTTCCTACCTATCCGAAAAACTTAGAGAAAAAACCTTTAGGTTTTGTCCCATTTATCTCTGCAAGTGTTGGACCTTCTACACTGAAAGAACCGGCATCTGTAGAGATGTTTGAGATTCGTCTTAACTCATCTAAACTCTCCTCATTTTTTCCAACAAGAAGTTCAAGTATCTCTCTCTGTTTCTCTAAAAGAACTTTAGAGTCAGTTTGAACAGCTAACTCTTGTGTAGCTGTCTCTTCTGATTTTTTGTTCTGTTTTCTAAGGTCAACGATTTGGATTTTATTGAGTTTTTCTATAGAAGTTAAAAGTGACATTTCATCTTGAACTTTTTGAGTTAAAGATGATAGGGATGAGATAACTTCTTTGAAGTTGTCATCATCTGCACTCTCATTTTTAGAAAGTACTTCTGAAAGACTTTGTATCTCTCCTCTAATACTCTCAAGTTTCTCTTTGTTATCATCACTTTGAAGAATAGTAAGTTGTGCCTCTATTTTTGCATCTAAAGAAGTAAGAAGAGAAGCAAGTTTTTCACTTTGTATAGCACTGTTAGTATCTATGTTTTGCAAGTTGTCATTAATACTTGTAAAGAGATCATAACTCATCTCATGTTCATCTCTAGCTTGTTGGACAGAAGCTATGGTAATAGTATGGAGTCTTTCATTAGTCTGGGCAATTTTTGCCATCTCTTTAGAAAGTGCAGAGATATTATCGATGAAGACATCCATAAATGATGAACGTTGTTCTGGAAGTTGTTCACCTTGTTCTCCAGCTATTGCAGGAGCAGATACAGATGCTCCACCAGAGTCGATGATACGACCTTTAAGCCAATCTTCAACACCTTCTATAAGTGCTTCTTGATTTTTGTTCAAGATATAACCCATAAGACCTAAGATAATAGCAGACACAACACCAAAAAGTGAAGAACCAAAACCTGTTGCCATACCACCAAGTGGGCCAGCAAAATCACGGATAACTTTACCTAAATCAATATCTCCAGAGAGAGATAGAATGATTTTTCCCATCTCATCAATAGAGACTAGTAGACCTGTAAATGTACCTAAAAGACCAATCATCAGTGATGTACCGATGAAGTAGTTTATGTAACGGTTTTGATGTGAAAATTTCTCATCAATCCACTCAACAACAGCACGAGATTCTTCTGATGTAAAAAGTAGTACACCTTTCTCAGCACGGGAGTGAAACATATGTGCAATATTTGCAGGCATAATTTTATCTATACCTTGAAGATAAAAGGCAAGGTTATCTTTTTTATAAGCGAGGATTCCAAAAGTACCAGCAAGCATAACTAGGTTTACACTAGAACGCATGATAACGATGATACCAATGACAAGGACTGTTAAAACTGCGAGATTAAATGTCAGTGTCGCAAAGAAAAAAACTGTCATCGCCTCTATGTTTGAGTTTACTAAAAAGTAGATAAAAAGCCATAGTACTGCATAGGCTTTCATGATCTTTAAACGTTTCATCTTTAGCCCTTTAGAACATAAACAGTATTAGTGAGATAACAAGCCCAAGTGCAACTGTAGTTACCGAACTGATAAGGTTTTTAGTGATGTTTACAAAAGAATTAGCTTCTTCTGAGCTCTCACCTATCATAAACATTCCTACTGGTTTTCCGTTGATATTGACTGCTTCTTCATAAGTTGTAAAGTATTTAAGGTCGATGGCATACTTCTCTCTCTCAAGAAGTTCTAGGTCAACTTCACGGATGTTAGTAAAAAACTGAGGGTTGTAAGAGTGGAAGAAAATTTTAAATTTATCATTGATATCTTGCATATTCCCTTGTTTCGTACTTAAGTCCATAAATACTAACTGTGACTTATTAATGATGAAAGCAAACTCTTTACCAATTTTTTCAAATTCATTTCTGAGAGTTGAAACATCTTGAGAAACTTCAATGGCTCCTATGGTTTTGTTTCCATCTACAATAGGAACAAGAGTGATAATTCTTACACCATTAGTATTTATCGCAATACCTGCTACTGAAGTTGTTGAGTTTATAACTAGTTCTGCATATGTTGAGTTTTCTGATAAAGATGCTTCATACTCTGCTGCATAGTAACGAACTAAAATAGGATCCATATCAACTTTTTTGTTTATAGCTGAAGAGACAGTTTCTAAAAGATCATTAATAGATTTATCTGACTTAGACTTAATATTTTTAATAATATCTGGATGGATTGAAACAACACCACCAATAGAGAGAAGGGAATCATACTTTGTATCTAACATATTTTCTAGTTGCATCGTATCAACACGGTGCACTTGCATATATGTTTTGTGTGAAACATCGCTTGTCATGATGTTAATAAGCGACATAGAGATTAAAACACCTAAGACAGAAGAGACGGTAAGTACAGTGAACCAGATTCCCTTGTTCTTTCTGAGTTTTTGCATAATTGATTGAAGAAAATTAATGAAACTAAACATTGATAATTAGACCCCTTATTTTGTTACTGTATTGTATCACAGATAAAGCATTTATTGTGCCTATTTGTTAATCTTATCCCATAACCTTTTTTGAAGTATAAATATATAACAATCTATTTATGGAATATTTAACACAATTTTTACAAGCACTGTTTGATTTGAGCAATGCTATGGCACCTTACATACTCTTTGGATTACTCTTTGCAGGTATCCTTCACGAACTTGTTCCCGATAGCATTGTCTCCAAACATCTTGGAAAAAGTTCTATACTTTCGGTGATAAAAGCAACTATTTTTGGAATACCACTTCCCGTATGTTCTTGCGGAGTAGTTCCTCTTGCAACAAGTATCAAGAAAAGTGGTGCTAGTAACGGTTCGACTTTGGCATTCTTAATCTCAACACCTATTACTGGTGCTGATTCGATACTAGCAACTTATGGAATGTTTGGATGGGCCTTTACTATATATAGAGTTATTACTTCTATGATTATCTCCATCATTGCTGGTGTTTTAGCTAACTTTTATGGAGATAAAGAAGAAGAAAAACTAAAACCAGTATTTAGCATGGCGACACCAACTAAACCTACTATAGGCATGAACTTTGCCGCAATACCTAAAATGACTACAAAAAAAGATGAAGTTTGTGAGAGTTCTTGTGGTTGTGATAATACACAAGAAGTCAAAAAGTTTTCTCTTAAAAAAGCTTTTACTTATGCTTTTGGTACACTTTTAAAAGATATAGCCTCTCCACTCTTTATGGGACTTCTATTAGGAGCTATTATTACCGTAGCTATTCCTCAAAACTTGAGTGAAATTTTGATAGAGTATAGTTGGCTATCATACATCATCGTGATAGCTATTGCTGTCCCTATGTATGTTTGTGCTACTGCTTCTTTACCAATTGCTGCAGGACTGATGTTAGCTGGTGTTTCACCTGGAGCTGCTTTTGTTTTTCTCTCAGCAGGACCCGCTACTAACACTGTGACTATTGGAGTAGTGAAGAAAATGTTAGGGACAAGAACTCTCTATATTTATCTTGGGACTATTATTTTTGGTTCTGTGCTTTTTGGTTTTGGACTTGATTATATACTTAGAGATGTAAGTGTAAAAGAGATGATTCATATGCACGAAGAAGCAGGTATGTTTACTATCGCTTCAAGTGTAGTACTTTGGGTCTTTGTTTTGTACTATATGGTTAAACCATATTTGGTAAAAAAAGATGAATGTGAAAGTGGAAGTTGTTGTTCAACAAAGTAAAGATATAATCCTTTTATGATTGCACAAGACTCCATAGAAGCCCTTAAAGCTCGACTTGATATTGTAGATGTTGTAGGAAGCTATGTGGAGCTTAAAAAAGCAGGAGGGAATTTTAAATCCCCTTGCCCTTTCCATGATGAAAAATCCCCATCATTTGTAGTAAGCCCTCAAAAGCAAATATACCACTGTTTTGGCTGTGGCGTTGGTGGAGATTCTGTTAAGTTTGTTATGGAATATGAGAAGCTTAACTATCCGGAAGCTCTTGAAAAATTAGCTGAGAACTATAACTTCACACTAACCTATACAGATAACAAACATAACAAACCTCGCTCACAAGTTATGGATAGACTTAACGAATGGTACCAAACGCTACTTACTCAAAACCCTACTGCTTCTACTTATGTAAAAGAACGTGGTATTTATGAGAGTAGTATTGAAAAGTTTGGTATTGGGTATGCACCTGATTCAAACGCTACTTTAAACTACATTCGCTCTCAGCAGTTTGCAATAAAAGAGGCTATTGACATGGGTGTAGTAGGATTCGAGCCATCTCGTAACCAGACTTATGCTCGTTTTATAGAGCGAGTTACTTTTCCTATTCATTCTGCAAATGGAAGTATTGTAGGGTTCGGTGGTCGTACTATTACCGGGCATCAAGCGAAGTATGTAAACTCTCCCGAGACTGCTTACTTTAACAAATCTCGTCTACTCTATGCTTATCATTTAGCAAAACAAGCCCTTTATAAAAAGAATGAAATAATTATAACAGAGGGTTATCTTGATGTTATTATGCTCCATCAAGCTGGTTTTGATAATGCAGTTGCAACTTTGGGAACGGCTCTTACGGTTGAGCATCTTCCTCTTTTAAGAAAAGGCGATCCAAGAGTTGTTATGGCTTACGATGGAGATAAGGCTGGTCGAGCTGCTGCGCTTAAGGCATCTAAACTTCTAAGTGCTAGTGGCTTTAATGGTGGAGTTGTTGTCTTTGGTGGAGGTTTAGATCCTGCTGATATGGTAAAAGATGGACGTATTGAAGAGTTAGCTGATATGTTTAGAGATACAAAACCTTTTATCGAGTTTGTTTTAGATGAGATACTTTCTCTTTTTGACCTTACAAACCCTAAAGAGAAAGAGTCTTGTATGAGTGAGGGGGTTAGTTACTTAAAAACTCTCTCTCCTCTTCTTCAAGAGGAGTACAAAACTTACCTCGCTTCTCGTTTAGGTGGACTTGGTGTTTCACCATCCTTAGTAAAACTAACACCTGTAGCTAACAACCAAAATGCTCACTTAGTTCAAAAAAACAGTCATAAAGATATGTGGGAACTCTCTCTTGTCAAAACAGTTTTAGAACAACCTCATTTCATAAACCAGATACTTGATGTTTTGGATCCATCACTTCTGCAGTTCCACTCACGGGAGTTTTCACTCGCCCTGGCTGCTAAAACAGATGCCCCGGAGCTTATGGCGATTACAGTAGATGAAACGATAGTCTCTCTCAAAAACGAAGAAGCTCTAAACGCTGAACTCATAACCTTTCTTACAAGATATTATGAGCGAGAACTTAGAAAGGTAAACTATGCACAAAATATCTCTTTTGAAGAGAAGGCATTTTATATTCGTAAGTTTCGTGGTAAGATATCTAAACTAAAACGTGGAGAACTAGTCGGCTTTAACGACTAAAAAGTAATGAAAAAAACTCTAAGAGATAGACTTATCGTGGCAATGTTTGAAGCCGTCTATACTAAAGGCTACCACGGCTCAAACCTAAATGAAATCCTTAAAAGTTTGTCGGCTTCTAAAGGTGGAATGTATCATCATTTTAAGTCAAAAAAAGAGCTGACACTCTGTGCTATAAACGAAGTTTTAGATAGTGCGGTTACTGAGTTGTGGGAAAAACCTCTTTTAGAGCATGAAAATGATAATACTATCGATACCTTATGTGAGTGTATATCTGGCTATGCAGCCTTGACGCAAACAAAGGCAGCAGCTATCACCGTTGAGTATGGTTGTCCTTTAAACAATATGATTCAAGAGTTAAGTAGTATAGATGATGATTTCGCTTATGCTCTCCAAAATATTCATGCAAAATGGCTTGAGATAATTACACACACCCTTCAACATGCCCAAGATAACGGTGAATGTAAAGGAGAGTTTGATGTTTTTAATGTAGCTCTTTTCATAATTTGTGCAATTGAAGGTGCTATATCTTCTGCAAAAGTCTATAATGATATAAACTACTATATCAAATCTACAAACGAGTTAAACATTTACATTAAAGCACTTTAATACTTTACAAACTGATTGGTCTGTGCTATAATCTTTAAAGACCAAATGGTTTGTAAATTTAACAAAAAGAGAGAAATCAGATGAAAATATTGATAATTTTACTAACATCATACTTGTTAGCGTTTGGACAAACTCCTTATCTTCTTACGAAGTTTAAAACAGCTTATCCCCTTGTAGAGATTTATACAGATAAAGTTCCACAAAAGTATAAAAAAGAGATTACTAAACTTATTGTAGAGTACACAGATGAGCTTAAAATAGACACTTCTGGCTACTCTGATAGAGTTTTAGGAATAATTATTTCCCGTGTGGCTATTGGAGAAAAACTAGTTCTAAAAGTGGAACTATTGCTTGGTGAAGAGGTTAAGCGATTGGATGATAACGAAGAAGTTTTTGCTATAACATATCAAAAATCAGATATTTTTGAAGTTGAGAATCTTGAAGAAGATATAATAGATAGTGCTGAGTATCTTCTAAGTGACTTTAAAGACCAATATGAAGAGGATAATGAATAATGAAATTTTTACTATTAACTGTATTACTCGCTACACTGGCGTTTGGACAATCATATAAAAAATTTGCTGCTAAGTATAAGTATGAGACTTCTTATGAAAAAGCTCTAATTCATGCTAAGGCTGAAAAAAAAGATATATTACTCATACAGATAACGAACTACTGTCCTTGGTGTCGTAAACTAGAGAAAAGAGTTTTGGCAAACAAAGATGTAAACGCTCAAATCCATAGAGATTATATTCCTCTTATTGTAAATAGGGAAGAAAAAACACTTCCTAAACGTTTTGATACACCAATAGTCCCTGTAACCTACATTATAAACTATGAAGATGATACAAAGTTTATCTCTAAGCCTGGGTATAAGTCTAAAGCAGATTTTTTACACATCATTAAAAAGAAGTAATTTTTCGATACAATAAAGCAGATTTAAACTTTGAGGGATAATTATTATGGCTGGAGTACACTTTACATTTGAGAACTTTGAACAGGTAATGAGTCTAAATATTGGGATTGCCAATAGACTAGATGAGAATCGTGCTGAGAGTTTTACACTTTTATATTGTGACTTTAGTGAGATAAAAGCTTCTGTAATTGATGACTCACTTTTAGAGATACTAAGAACATCTGACTCTATTGTAAATAGTGGTTCAGATTATTTTTTCATACTTCCTTATACGGATAAATATGGAACAGATATAGTGAAAAAAATGTTTGATGAATTTTTTGCAAAGTATTTAAATGCTTTTATGCTTTCTTATCCTGCTGATGGCGAGACACCGGCTGCTATTTTTAGTGCTATGCAAGATAGTGTAAGTACTTTTCTTAAAAAAGAATTACACTGTTTGGATGATTTTACTCGAAACTATTAAAACCACTTCTATCAAACTTATAAGCCTTGGAATTTTTATAAAATGAGACTGCATCGTTTATTTTTTGTTCTTTATAAACTTTTTTATCACAAATAATTCTACACTTTATCTTTTTATTTTGCATCGCAGCATGGTTTACTTTTGATGGTTTAGACTCATATATAGTTTCGCTAAAAAGAAGTGATGATAAAAGTAAAAGTACTAAAGTTTTCATAAAACTAAACATCGACACTAAAAGATATTATTTTAGCTTCTGGAACACAAAGTGCTATATTTCTCTAAAATCTCTCTTTTAAATAAGAGAAAATAGGAGTACAAGATGATTTCATTAGAAAGTAAAACACCCATATCGACTTCATCATCACCTATATCTTTGATACCCCAAGGGGATGATGAGTCTCCAACACTCTCTTTTTCTGAACTACTTCGTGGTGCAGGGAGCTCAAAAGATACAAAAGAAGTTCAAAATGGTATTTTAGTTTTAGCACTAGACGAAAAAGCTTCTAGTGATACTAAGTTATCAAAAACAGATTCCCTTTTAGCACTTTTAAAAGGAGAAAACTCATTGGCTGATAAAATGCCACTTGCGTTAAACCCAGAACTAACAAAAGAACTAACACCTTCAGAATTAAAAGCCCTAGTTAAAGATGCAAAAAACTATCTTAGAGATAAGATAACTGCAAGTGAAGGGTTCAAAAAATCAGAAATTGCATCTCTACCAAAAACACTCAAAGGTTTAGTACAAGTCGCAGAGAAGTTTGGGATAGATGTTAGTAAGATAACCCTTCAAGAAGTAAAAGTAGAGACGAAGTCTACAACTCATACTCAACTTGATTTAAAGGGTGAGACTAAAAAGAATCAGCAGATAACAAAGTCAGTTCAAACACAAGATGTTGAGATGGATTTTGACACTAAACTAACTCAAAAGAGTAGTAAAAATGTAAGTATTACCCAAGATAAAGATACACCACAGCTAGATACAAAACTCCAAGAGAATCTTAAATTAGATGTAAAGACAAGAGAGTTACCTCAGACTATCAAAGAGATGCCTCTTTTTAAAGCACAAGTAGCTAAAGAGATAACAACTGAGCAATTCGTTCAAACTAGACTTTCAGCTACAAATGTAACGGAAGTAAAACCCGTTAAGTCAAAAGCTGATGAGACACTTAAAATGCTTCTTCGTGGTGACAAAGTAAGTAAAAGTGAGTTGGGCTTTACAGCAGACTTTTCAGTAGCTACAGCAAGAGTTATAGCTCCTCAAGCTACAACTGAAGCTAGACATAATTTAGAGTCTCTTCTTCGTGGAGACACGAGTGATACAGTAAGTAAAGTAGATGGATTAAATGTTAATAAAGCAGATAGTTTTGAAGTGAAATTAAATGAAGCAAAACAGATGACAAAATATCTCTCAGCAGATGTGAAAACTGCTATTGAGGATTATAAGTCGCCATTTACAAGAATTAAAGTACAACTTAATCCTCAAAGATTAGGTGAAGTTGACCTAACTATTGTTCAGCGTGGTAAAAACTTACACATTAATTTAAGCTCAAATAATGCAGCAATCAATGCCCTAGCTTTAAACGCTAATGACTTGAAACTACAGCTTACAAATAATGGAATAAATAATGCTACATTAAACTTTAACAACAACTCTCAAAACCCTGAGTCTGGGTTTAACCAACAACAGCAGCAACACTCTCACAGAGAGAAAGAGGCTGATAGAGAGTATAACTACTTCGATAATGAAGAAGTAAATGAAGAGATTATGACCTCTTTAGAAATTGTAGTGCCTCACTACGCATAAAGGATAGATTATGGCAATCACATCAACAGGCTTAAATGCCGCAACAAATTTGGACTACTCAGCTCCGAGTACAGTAGAAGACAAAAGTAAATTAGGTAAAGATGATTTTTTAAAACTACTTTTAGTTCAACTTCAGTATCAAGATCCAACTGAGCCAACAGATAGTGAAACAATCTTAACTCAAACATCACAACTAGCAGCACTAGAGTCTGCACAAAATACAAATGATGCACTTGAAGCTCTATCTAAATCTCTTTCGTCATCTCAAGAGTTCTCAATTATTGCTTCAATCGGTAAACGTGCTGACTTAGGAAGTGATGCTATTTCTCATGAAGAAGGTGGTTCAACTAGTTTTGAAGTTTATTTCCCAGAAGATATTAAAAATGGGGTAGTGACTATTACAGATTTAGAAAACAATCCTGTGGCAACTATTCCTATTGAAATTCCAGATGGTCAAGATAGTTTAAATGCTGATGTGTATCAGTTTACTTGGGATGGTCTTAATAGTAATGGTGAAGCAGTTGATAGTGGAATCTACCGTGTTAACTCAACATATACAGATCCAAGTGGAAATAATCAAGAGACAAGATTAGGTGCATACCCAATTGAATCAGTGAGATTTGAAGAAGGTAAGGCTTACTTAAAACTAGGCTCAAACTATGTAGCACTTTCAGACATAGTAGAAGTTTACTAAGGAGCTTCCTATGATGACTCAAGCTTTTTATACTGGAATTTCTGGTATTCAAAATAACTCAACAGGTATTGATGTTTTAGCAAATAATATTGCTAATATCAGTACAGTCGGTTACCGTGGTTATACTACCGAATTTTCATCTATGTTTGAAGAGGCTATCTCAACCGGAACAGCTTCAAACAATAGCATAGGATATGGTGTTCAAGTTCAAGCCACAAGTATGGTAACAGAACAGGGTACACTCGCTGGTTCAGACAGAAGCACAGATATTGCTATTTTAGGTGATGGCTGGTTTGGTGTTCAAGGTGAAGGTTCTCCTATCTATACTAGAGCAGGAGACTTCACTTTTGATGAAAATAGTGATCTTGTGACTACAGATGGTTACTATGTTTTAGGTACTGTAGTTGGCAATATTTCTGCAGATAATGTTTTAACCGGGAAAGTTGATGAAGTATTACTTGGTGACATTACAAAACAGGAGAGACTTCGTTTTCCTAAAACTCTTAGATATCCAGCAGAACCAACAACAAATGCAAAGTTTTTAGCAAATCTTGGTGTTGGGTTTGAACCTATTACAGTAGGTGCTTCTGTGGTTGATCCTCAGAGTAATAAAAATCATCTTCGTCTAGAGTTTACGAAAAATGCAATACAGACACCCCCTGGTTCTCAGTACAAAGTACAAGCTACAACACAGTCTCTTGATGGAGTTACAATTTATGATACACAAGTAGGAGATGTAGAGTTTAATGCAACTGGTGCGCTTGTCTCAAATACCCTTACTACTATTGATAATAATGGTGCACAAGTGGCAATTAATCTTGGAAATGGATTTGATGGGATAACTTCTATCGATCTTCCTTATGCTTCTGGCTCTAGTATAGCTGATGGAACTATTGGTGGAGATTTAGCTGGTTACTCTATTAACAGAAATGCAGAAGTAATTGCAACATTTACAAATGGTGAACAGAGTAGTGTTGGTAAAATAGCAGTTTATCATTTTACGAATGAGCAGGGACTTGACCGTTTAAGTGGAACAAGGTTTCAAGAGAGCTCAAATAGTGGTAAACCGACATTTTATACAGATGCAACAGGCAAAAATATAAATGGTGCAGAAGTTATAAACTTCCAACTAGAGAGCTCAAATATAGAACTAAGTTATGGGTTAACAGAACTTATAATCCTTCAGCGTGCATACGATGCAAACTCAAAATCAATCACAACAGCAGATCAAATGATGCAAAAAGCCCTAGGTATGGATGCCTAGAAGATTCTAGTCAAGTTGGTACACTAAATGCTATATATTCTTTACTAATACTCTCTTTATTTTGAGAGTAACATAAAGGATATCAGATGTTAAAATCATTATTCTCCGGTGTATCCGGACTACAATCGCACCAAGTTGCGATGGATGTAGAATCAAATAATATTGCCAATGTAAATACTACAGGTTTTAAATATTCACGTGCAAACTTTTCAGACCTTTTAGCACAAACAAAATCAATAGCAACAGCACCTCAAGGACAACTTGGTGGTAAAAATCCTGTTCAAGTTGGTTTAGGTTCAACAGTCAGTTCAACGACTCGTATCTTCTCTCAAGGTTCTATCCAAAACTCTGATAAAAATACAGATGTTGCCATTCAGGGTGATGGTTTCTTTATCATCTCTCCTGATGGTGGAAATACTTACAAATACACTCGTGCAGGGGACTTTAAGTTCGATGCAGGTGGAAACTTTGTTGATAACAATGGTTTTGTTGCTCAAGGATGGTTAAGAGATGGGGTGACGGGAAAAGTTGATTCAACTGCCCCTATCACTAACATTAACATCGCACCAGGACTGACAACTCCAGCAAGTGCAACACAAGAGATAGCATTAAAAGCAAATCTTAATTCAGGTCCCTTAGTAGAAAGTATCTCGCCTGCATACACTATTAAAAGTTCTCCAGTTACTCCTGGTGCAAGTTTATCTGCATATGTAAGTGCAGTGGACAATAATGTACCTGCATATCCAATTGAATCTGGTGACTTAGGTGTTATGTTCAATGAAGCTGGTGAAGCTTATTCTCTTCAAGAAGGGCAGGGTGTTTGGGCTTCATTTAGAGAGTCAGTTCTTCAAGGTGCAGATGTAAATGATACGGATGACTTAGATATAAATCTTACTACTGATGATGGAACAATAATTCTTATCCAAGAGTCAGCTATTGCTGGAAATGCTGCTCAAACTGCAGCAGCTTATGCTGCAAAGATAAATCAATTTAGTGCTCAAACTGGAGTAGAAGCTACTGTAGAAATAGTTGGTGGTAATTCTCAACTCCACCTTGTTAATAAGAATTCAAACACATCTGGACATAATATACATTTAACTACTAATTCAGATGGTGGTGGTTTTACAACAGTTGGTTCACCATACGATGTAGTTACAGCACATAAATACAGATATATTGAAGCTGGTGCAACTCCAAGTAACCCTGGTGGAGATAAAACATTTACAAGTATCGCAGATTTAAGATATGCAATGGAAACAGAGGCACGTAATTTTGATGGCGATGGAGATGGTAACTTTACAAATGGAATTAAAATTGAGGTAAACGAACAAGGTAAATTTTCAATTAAAAATCCAACAAAAGGTGTTGATGACTATGATATGAACATGCAAGTAACAGCTATTATAACTGGTACGACAGAAAATGTTCGTTTTACAAAAAGTATGAAAGCATTAAGCACGACTGTTCCAGCAGGAAGTTCAGGTGAAGCATTTTCTCAAGCGATGACAGCAGCGACACACTCTAGTTCAATTGATGTATTTGACTCCCTTGGTTCAAAACATACAGTAAGAATGGAGTTTAGAAAAACTAAAGTAGATGGAGAGACTAGTACTTGGTCAACATCTATTTCTGTACCACCTCCTGCAACAATAAATACAAATACTACAGTATCCCCTGAGAATGAACTACGTGGAAGTATTAGATTTAATGCTGATGGTTCTTTCTTAGACACTACACCCTCATCAATACTATTTTCTGGAAATAATGGTTCTACTCCTGGACAAACGATAAATCTTAGTTTTGGATCTACTGATCAGTTTGATGGAATGACAAGTTATGATTCTCGTTCATCAACATCAGGTATCTCTCAAGATGGTTTTACAGGTGGAGATCTAGTAGGAATTAGAATCGATCAGTCTGGTACATTAGTAGGTTCATTTTCTAATGGTCGTTCATTTGGTTTAGCACAAATCGGTATGGCTAAATTTACAAATAACGAGGGTCTTTCAACTGAAGGTGGAAATGTTTATATCCAGACTGCCAACTCTGGAGATCCTATTATTGGTACGGCAGCTACAGCCGGGCGTGGTTTTATTCAGTCTTCAGCTCTTGAAGCATCGAATGTTGACCTCTCTCGTGCTCTTACACAGCTTATTATCATTCAGCGTGGTTTCCAGGCAAATGGTAAAACTATTACGACTTCAGATCAACTTCTACAGACTCTAATCGGTCTAAAAAATTAATTTTACACTAAAGGAAGTAATTCCTTTAGTTTCGCTTGGACCGCTATGGTCACTAAAGCTAAGCTCATTCGAGCTAGATTTCTTTTTTCTTGTATACATTACGATATAATTATCCTAATATTTTACATTAGGAATTTACCATATGCAATTCTCTGCACCCCTTAAATCAAACTCAAAAAAGATCATGTTACTCGGTTCTGGCGAACTTGGAAAAGAAGTGGCTATTGAAGCTCAGCGTTTAGGACTTGAAGTCATCGCAGTTGATAGATACCAAAATGCTCCAGCTCACCATGTTGCACATAGATCTTATGTGGTAAATATGCAAGATAAAGATGCTCTGCTAGAGATTATTTATCGTGAAAAACCTGACTATATTTTACCTGAGATTGAAGCTATTAGCATTGATGCTCTTTTTGCAGCAGAAGATAAGGGTTACAATGTTATTCCTAATGCCAATGCCGTAAGTAAGACTATGAATCGTAAAAATATCCGTACATTTGCTGCTGAGGTTCTAGACCTTAAAACTGGTCCTTATGAGTTTGTTACAACAGAAGAAGGACTTTTAGAAGCAAGTAAACGTATGGGTTATCCTTGTGTAATTAAGCCTGTAATGTCTTCATCTGGTCACGGACAAAGTATCTGTAAAAGTGAAGAAGATGTTCCTAAGTCATGGGAGATTGCAAAAGAAGCAAGGGGTGATGCTAGTGAGTTAATTGTTGAAGCTTTTGTTGACTTTGATTATGAGATTACAATGCTTACAGCTAGAAATGGAAAAGAGACTGTTTATTGTGAACCTATTGGGCACGAACAGAGAGATGGTGACTATGTATTTTCATGGCAACCAATGCAGATGAGCGAAATTGCACTTGCTAAGTCTCAAGATATGGCTAAAAAGATAACTGACGGTCTTGGTGGTCGTGGTCTTTTTGGTGTTGAACTTTTCATCAAAGGTGATGAAGTTTATTTCTCAGAAGTAAGCCCTCGTCCACATGATACTGGTATGGTAACTCTTATCACTCAGTCTCAAAGTGAGTTCGCTCTTCACCTTCGTGCTGTTCTTGGTCTACCACTTGGATTTACTTTTTACGGTGATGGTGCATCTGCTGCTTACAAAACTAACATGAGCCACTCAAATGCTCCTGTTATAAATGTAGATGAATCACTTTTCTCTGATAACTCTTTTGTAAGAGTTTTTTCTAAACCAGAAGCACACAAAGGTCGTCGTTTAGCTGTTGCTCTTGTTTTTGATGAAGTTGAAGCTGCACTAGAAAAATCTCGTGAACTTATTGAAAAAATTCAAGATAACTAAATGCAGATAGTTTTACTCGATGCTCTAACATTTGGAGATACTGATTTATCGGCGTTTAACTCTCTTGGAAATGTGGAAGTTTATGAAAAAACTTCTGTAGATGAAACAGAGGAACGAATAACAAACGCCACAGTTATAGTAACAAACAAAGTTGTTATCACTAAAGAGTTGATGTTAAGTGCTAAGAGTCTAAAGCTTATCTGTATAGCTGCTACGGGAATGAACAATGTTGATTTAGATGCAGCTAAAGAACTAAGTATAGAAGTGAAAAATGTAGCTGGTTACTCAACTGACTCAGTTATTCAACACACATTCTCAATGCTTTTTTATCTCGCAGGACACTCTCGTTACTATGATGAGTCTGTAAAAGATGGTACATACTCAAGAAGTGGACTTTTTACAGATGTGAGTAAATCTTTCTTTGAAGTAAAGGGAAAAAAATGGGGAATAATTGGTCTTGGTAACATAGGAAAAGGTGTAGCATCTGTAGCATCTGCCTTTGGTGCAGAGGTAGTTTACTACTCTACATCAGGTGTTAAACGCCAAGAGTCATACGAAGCACTCTCTTTAGAAGAGCTGCTTACAACTTGTGATATTATCTCTATTCATGCGCCTTTAAATGAGAAAACTAATAATCTTTTAGACTATGAACAGTTGTTAACTTGTAAAGATGAGACTATCGTTCTTAACCTAGGACGCGGTGGTATCGTAAATGAAGATGCAGTTGTGAAAATCATCGATGAGACAAACATGGCGTTTGGCTTAGATGTTTTAAGTAAAGAACCAATGATTGAAGATCATGCACTTTTTAGTGTAAAAAATCAAGAAAGACTCTTTATCACTCCTCATATTGCATGGGCATCAGTCCAGGCAAGAGAAAAACTTATAGCACTTGTAGTTCAAAACATAAAAGATAGCTCTCTTAGCTAGATGTCAGAACTAGCACTCTTTGTCACTGCATTTCTCGCAGCGACAATTCTTCCTTTCTCTTCAGAAGCCGCCTTTTTAGTAGCTATTTCAAATGACATGCCAACTCTAAACGCTATGTTAGCTGCTTCAAGTGGTAATGTCTTAGCAATCATCTTTAACTATTCTCTTGGATACTTTTTATACACAAAAACCAAAACAAAACTTCTCTCTTCTAAATTAGGAAGACTCTCTTATGAAAAAGGGCATAAGTACGGCTACTTTGCTTTAGTGTTTTCATGGCTACCTCTGGTAGGTGATCCACTAACAATTGTAGCTGGTCTTGTTAGGCTAAGGTTTGTTTGGTTTGTTTTAATCGCAGGGAGTTTACGAGTTCTCAGGTACTACTTCTTAACTCTTATGGTATAATCTATATAAATAATTATTTGGAAAACTTATGAGATACTTACTTATTTTATTCTTACTTTTTTCATCACTTTATGCTCAAGCGAAACCTCTTAAAAAAGTTTCTCTTCAACTTTTATGGTTAGACCAGTTTCAGTTTGCTGGTTACTACATGGCAAAAGAGAAAGGTTTTTATAGAGATGCTGGTTTTAAGGTTGAGCTTAAAAGTTTTACCAATGGTACTACAATAGAAGATGATGTTGCAAAGGGTATCTCTACTTATGGCATAGGACGAGCTAGTTTAGTTAAGTTTGATAGTTCGGGAGAGAAGATAACACTTCTTGCTGCTATTTTCCAATCACTTCCAAATGTACTAATAACACTTAAATCATCAAATATTAACTCCTTAGAAGACTTTAAAGATAAGACTCTTATGCAAACAAACGACATCCTTCAAGGTGCACTTGTAAATATAATGCTTAAATCTTCAAATATATTACCATCAGATATAGAGCTAGTCGAGCATACCTTTAATCTTAATGATCTTATTGGTGGGAAAGTAGATATTTACTCTGCCTACATCTCAAATGAACCTTATGAATTAAGAAAAAGAGGCATACCATATAAAAGTTTTTATGCTTATGATGAAGAGTTAGATCTTTACAGTGATATGCTCTATACAAGCCAAAAAAATGCTAGACAAAATCCTCAAGAGGTTGAAGCTTTTAAATTAGCATCTCTCAAGGGATGGAAGTATGCCTTTTCTCATATTGATGAGAGTGTAGATGTTATTTTAAAGAAGTACAATACTCAAAATAAATCTAAAGAGGCTCTTGTTTTCGAAGCTAATGCACTGAAAACTCTTGCATATGATGGTGATGAAAAACTGGGTTCTATAAAAGGTGAGAAACTACAAAGAATCTATGATATATACAAAATTCTTGCAAGTGTAGATGAACCTTTAAATGTGCAAAATCTTATTTTTGATATTGATAAAGTATACTTTACGAAAGAAGAGCAGAAGTATCTCAGAGAAAGAGGAAGTATCTCTTTTTGTACACAGCCTGATACTCTTCCATATAGTGCAATTAAAGAAGATGAATTTATAGGAATTGGTGCAGGAATCTTAGATGCAGCTAGTCAAAAAAGTGGAGTTGTATTTCAATTAGTCCATACAAAAACATGGGATGAATCAATACTCAAAGCTGTTAAACGAGAGTGTGACATCCTGCCTTTAGCTTCTTATTCACCTTCACGAACAAAATATTTTAATTTTACAAAAGTGTATTATAAAGAACCTCTTGTCATTGTAACTAAACTTGAAGAACCTTATATACTAGATATAGAGTCAAGTTTGGACAAAACATTTTCTGTAATTAAGGGTAACTCCTATGTTGAAACACTTTTAGAGCATCATCCAAATATCAAAATACAATATGTGAAAAATGAGCAAGAGGGCTTAAGTGGTGTAGAAAGAGGTCTCTACGATGGACATATAGATATCTTAATGAGTGCTGCTTATGCTCTGCAAAAAGAGTCCCGTTTGCGTTTAAAAATAAATGGCCAATTTGATTTTACAGTTGATGTTTCTTTTGCTATTCGAAATGATGACAAAGTCCTTTTTGGTATTATGAATAAACTAGCAGAAAGTCTAACAGCTGAAGATATTCAAAAAGTTCTAAATCAATGGATAAGAGTTAACTATGCTAAGCCTAAGGTTTATTGGTATATTAAAGAAGTAAGTGGATTTATAGCTTTTCTTATAATGTTCTTTCTTTTAAGAGAATATTACACTAGAAAAAAAGCACAAGAGCATGAGGCACTAGAAGAAGAACTTTTAGCATTAAATACACAGCTCTCTACAGAGGCCTACAAAGCTACACAAGATTTAGAAAAAGCACAAGAAGTTGCACAAATAGGTTCGTGGATTTACGACATACTGCAAGAGCAATTAAAATGGTCAAAGCAGACATATAAGATATTTGATATAGATCCAAAACATAAAGAACAACTATTTGAACTCTTTCAATCAAGAATTCATCCTGATGATAGGGAACTTACTAATACAGCTTATACAGAGTCTCTAGAGAATAAAACAGATTATTTCTTCCGTCATAGACTTCTCCTTCCTGATGGAACTATAAAGTATGTTCAAGAGAAGTGTGAAACAAGTTATGATGAAAATGGTAGACCAACTATCTCTTATGGAACAGTACAAGATATCACGGACAAAGTTGCTAAAGAAAAAGAGATGAAACATAAAGATGCACTTATGCTTCACCAATCTCGTCTTGCGCAGATGGGAGAGATGATGAGTATGATTGCACACCAGTGGAAGCAGCCTTTGAGCGCTATATCATCAACACAGATAACTATTAAAATGGCTGTAGAGTTGGAGAAATTTGACCTCTCTAATGAGAAAGAGAGAGAAGAGTTTCTATTTTTCCTTGATGAGCGTTTAGATAAGATATCTCTTTATACTCAAAACTTATCTCAAGTAATCACTGACTTTAGTAATTTTTACAAACCAAATAAAGAAGCAGAGTTTTTAAGTGTAGACTTTGTTATCTTAAAAGCATACAATCTTATCAAAGATAGTATGGTCTCAAATGGGATAGATATTCACTTTGAGTTAAGTGCTGAGTATTTTATTGATATTTATGAAAATGAGTTTATGCAAGTCATCTTAAATCTTTTAAACAATGCTAAAGATCAACTAGTCGAGTCTTGTGTAGAGAACCCTAGAATTGCTATTACAACTTATGCACAGGCTGATGAGATAATTGTAGAGATAGAAGATAATGGTGGTGGGATAAAAGAGGATGTTATTAAAAATATCTTTGACCCATACTTCTCAACAAAGTTAGAAAAAAATGGTACTGGGCTAGGTCTTTATATGTCTAGAATGATAGTGAGTGAGTATCACAAAGGGAGTATTAGTGCCGAAAATACTCTTTTTGGTGCACTCTTTAGAATAAAAATTAAAAATAATTAGTGAGAAATAGTAGATGAATTTTAAAGTAGATGTTTTAATAATAGGAGCAGGGGGAGCAGGACTTACAGCTGCTTTAAACGCCAAAGCAAGTGGTGCTGATGTATTGGTCATCACCAAAGAGTATCCAACGAGAAGTCAGACTTGTATGGCTCAAGGGGGCATAAATGCAGCCCTTGGAAATGCAGGAGCAGATAGTGTGGAATCGCACATAGCTAACACCTTAAAGTCAGCACATGGAGAAGCTGATGAAGAGGCAGTGAAGTTTATGTGTAGTGAAGCTCCAACTGCTGTAGATTGGTTAGATAGCATAGGGGTTTGCTTCTCTCGAACTGAGGATGCAAAAATAGCTCAAAGAACATTAGGTGGTGCTTCAGCAGCTCGTGCTTGTTATGCGCAAGACTATACAGGACTTAAAATTCTTCATACTATTTATGATAGATGTATGGCTGAGGGTATAGAGATTCAAAACGAAAAGTATCTTTTGGAACTTCTTCAAGATGAAAAAAATCGTGTTTGTGGAGCAAAAGTACTCAATATTAGAAGTGGTGAGATAGAGACTTACTTAGCAAAGTCAGTTATCTTGGCAAGTGGTGGGTACTCTCGTATTTATGACAAAAATTCAACTAACTCAACAGCTTCAACTGGAGATGGCATAGCTGTAGCATCTCGTGCAGGTGCAAAACTTATAGATATGGAGTTTGTACAGTTTCATCCAACTGCACTTAAGAACTCAAGTATTCTTATTAGTGAGTCTGCACGTGGAGAGGGTGGGTACTTACTTAACTCAAAGGGTGAGCGTTTCACTAACGAGTTAGCTCCTAGAGATATTGTTAGTCGTGCTATAAATGAAGAGATAAACAAGGGTGAAGATATATTTTTGGATATCAGACACCTTGGTGAAACTTTTATAGATGAAGGACTTCCGCAAGAAAGAAAGTTAGCAAAACTGTATGAAAATATAGACCCTGTCTTTGAGCTTATCCCTATCAAACCTGTTGCTCACTACACTATGGGAGGGATAGAAGTTGACCATCACTCAAAAACTTCACTAGATGGTCTGTATGCTTGTGGAGAGTGTGCAAACCATAGAGTTCATGGAGCAAACCGACTTGGTGGGAACTCTCTTTTAGAAATAGTTGTTTTTGGAAAAGAAGCTGGTCTAAACGCTGCAAAGTATGCAAAAGAGCAGATACAAATAGTTCCTAAAACATCAGATGATGAGTTTGTTAGTGAGTTAAAAGAGTATGCAAATGAGTTTTGTTTTTATGCAGAGCGTGAAAAAATAGGTGACCTGTTTTATAAGGATGTAGGCATTGTGCGTACTAAAAAACAACTAAATGCTGCACTTAGTGAGATAGAAAAGATTAAAACAAACCTTCATAAGTATGGAGTAACGGATAAAAGAAAAGAATACAATTCTAACCTTGTAGAGTTTATAGAGTTTAGAAATATATTAGATGTTTGTATGGAAGTTCTTAAAGGTGCACTTAGTAGAGATGTGAGTTGTGGTGCCCACTATATGGTTGGAAAATAGATGAAAATAATAATTAAAAAATCAGATGAACTAGTAGAGTATGAGATGCCTCTAGTGGGTGTTACACTTCTTGAAGCCCTAACATATATCAAAACAAAACTTGATAACACTCTAGCGTTTAGCAGTGGTTGTCGTAGTAGTGTTTGTGGCTCTTGTTCTATGCGAGTTAATCAAAGAGAAGTTCTAGCTTGTTCGTATAAAGTACAAGATGGTGATAGTGTCGAACCTCTTAAAAATGTAGAAGTGTTAAGAGACTTAGTGGTTGATATGGACAAGTCCTATGCTTTTAATGCAAAAGCAAAAGCATATCTAACTTCAAACGCCAGAGTTGAACTTGACCATGAAGATGAGAAGATAAATGAGATTCAAAGTGACTGTATTTTATGTGGATCCTGTTATTCAGCTTGTCCTGTATATGCAGTAAAGCCTGACTTTCTAGGTCCATTTGCCCTCACCCGTGTTTGGAAGTATGTGAGCGATAAACGTGAAGATGCTAAGCAAGAAAAGATAAACCATATTCAAACATCTGGAGTTTGGGACTGTACTTTATGTAATGAGTGTACTCTCGTTTGCCCTCAAAATATCTCTTCTAAAGCAGATATAGAAAAGCTAAGAATGAAGTCTGCACAGTACGGTTTTATGGATCCTTCCTTCACATCTTTTGGTGGTGGTTTTGGTTCATTTGATGGTAGTCCAAGTTTTTAAGTAAAAAGTGAGTTTAAGATGAATAATTTAAAAAGTGATGATAAATATCAGGTGATGGTAGAGAATGCCCTTGTAGGTATTTACATTATTTGTGATAACAAATTTACTTATGTCAACAAAAGGTTAGCCTTAATTACAGGTTATTCCCAAGAAGAATTGATTGGAATGAGTCCTTTAACCCTTGTTCATGAAGATGATATGCAAAGAGTGACTTTAAATATTCAAAGACGTTTAGCTATGCATAAAGATGCAATGGAATACTCTTTTAAAGGTGTTTCTAAAAGTGGAGAGGTCAGATATGCTCGTGTTTTTGGAACAGCTGTGGAGATGGAAGATAAAAAAGCAATTATTGGAACCCTCATAGATGAAACAGAAAAGACAGTTATAAACAATGAACTAAAACACCTTGCAAACTATGACAGTTTAACGGGCCTTTTTAATCGTTACTACTTCAATCTACAGTTTGAACATATTATGAAACAAGCGTCACGCCATGGAAATAAAGTAGCACTTATTCTTTTTGACATAGATAATTTTAAACGTATAAATGATTCTCTTGGGCATAAAGCTGGAGATAGTGTTTTGATTAAAACAGCTGAGCTAGTTCAAGAAGTTCTTCGAAGTAGTGACTCTTTTTATCGTATTGGTGGGGATGAATTTACTGTGATTATGGAGAACTTTCACTCTGTAAATGAGGTTGAGATACTTATCAAAAGAATTCAAAAAGCTTTAAAAACAAGTATAGAAGTTGATGAACTCTCTTTTCATATCTCCCTTAGTATTGGGATATCAATATTTCCTGAGCATGGCGAAGATATAGAGACTCTTCAAAAGTCAGCAGATATAGCCATGTACCAGTCTAAAAAAGATGGAAAAAATCGTGTATCGATCTTTGCAAAAGATAGTGGAAGTTCTTCGAAAATTTTAGAGTTAGAAGATGAGCTATATGAAGGGATTGACCGTGGAGAGTTAGAAGTCTATCTTCAACCTCAAATTGACTTACAAACAAACAAACTATTAGGTGCAGAAGCCTTAGTCCGATGGAATCATCCTACTCGTGGTCTTTTAGCCCCAGCTGCATTTTTACCTCTAGCACAAGAGATGGGACTACTTTATAAACTAGATCTTATCATGATAGAAAATGCCTATCTTTTACTAGATAAGTATGATAGAGATGGTGTTTTGGACTTTACAATATCAGTAAATGTATCTAATGCACTCTTCCATCATCAACGTTTTTTCTCTATCATGCAGAAGTTTCAACAGCGATATACTTATCTATGTCAGCATATGCAGTTAGAGTTAACAGAAGATATTTTAATGGTTGATAATTCTCATGCGATTAAAATTATTAAATCTCTCCAACTCATTGGATATAAGCTAGCTATTGATGATTTTGGAACAGGGTATTCATCTTTTAGTCACCTTAAAATGATGGCGATCGATGAACTGAAAATAGACCGTATTTTTATTAAAGATATCGCTAAAGATGAGAAAGATAGGGCTATTGTTGAAGCTATTGTAAACCTAGGACATACTCTAAACTTAACTGTCCTCGCCGAAGGTGCAGAAGATGCGGACCAAGTTCATCTACTCAAAGAGATGAAGTGTGACATAGTTCAAGGGTATTACTTTTCTAAGCCTATGTGCATAGAAGATTTTGAGGAAAAATATTTAGCCTAAAGATCTGAGAGTAGTATAACGTTTGGAGTGTGTTATAATAACACAAAGAATAATTTTAAGGATTTTATAGATGGCAAAAGAACACTCATTTGATATAAGTGCAAAAATTGATATGCAACTTTTTAAAAATGCAATTAATTTAGTAGATAGAGAAGTATCTAATCGTTATGACTTTAAAGGAACTACTTTTGAAGTTACTTTTAACGAAAAAGCAAAAACACTTGTAGTGATTGCCTCTTCTGATAATAAATTAGAAGCACTTACTGATATTGTTATCACTAAGTTTTTAAAACAAGGACTTTCATCAAAAGTTCTAGATGAACAAAAAGTTGAAGACTCTTCTGGTGGAAACAGAAAAGCAACTTTTAAAGTTGTTGACTACATAGAGAGTAAAGAAGCTAAAAAAATCACAGCTGAGATAAAAAAGATGAAGCTAAAAGTAAATGCTCAAATAGAGGGTGATTATATTCGAGTAAAAGGTGCAAAGCTTGATGAGTTACAAAAAGTCATGAAAATGGTAAGAGAAGAAGAGTGGGATGCACCTTTAGTTTTTGAGAATATGAGATAGAAAAAGAGAAGGGGAAAAGATGAAAAAGTTAAGTGTATTAGATGCAGCCGAGTACTTTGGTGTTTCTAAAGAAGCTATTCATAACCGCATACGAAGAGGCTCTTTAGAATCTGTTATAGAAAATGAGCAGAAGATGGTTATCATAAATAGTTCTGTTAAGGCTAAAATAGCTCGTAATACAGTACGAAGAACAAGTAAAACACCTGATGACAGATACTATAAACTTCTTGAAGAGCAAAATGCAGCACTTCAAACAAGAGTGACAACTCTTGAAGGTGAAACAAAAACCCTCAGAGATCAAAAAGAGTTAATGCTGATAAATGAGAGAGAGAAAATAGAGCAAATTTATAAAGATAAAGATGAACAACTTAAAAATGTTCTGAACACTCTCTCAAACCAGTTTATGCTTAATTCTCCTCTTGATAGCAAAGAAGAAGCTGTTGAAGTTGAAATGATAGAAGAGCCAGAACAGATGAGTAATCCTCTGTCTCTAAAAAAATATTTAAAGAGTAGAAAATTTTCAGAGAAAAAAACAGCAAAGATAAAAGCAAAGTTTAAAAAGAGAGCTAAAAAAGATGAGCGGATTATCATAATTGGTTCTAAAATATATCTAGACCCATCTAAATATGACTATAGCGACCTGATCTAAGCCTCAACTCTATTTCTGCCATTATCTTTAGCGGAGTAGAGTTTTTTATCAGCTATCATTAGGTACTCATCTAAAAACTTATGTTTAAAAAGATAGTCTGGTTCAACCTCTATCATCCCAATACTTACCGTGGCAGAGATTTTATGACTATCAAATTCTAAAACCATATTTTGAAACTCTTCACGAATCTTATTTAAAACTTCATAACCTTTTAGTTTATGGATAGTTGGAAGTATGATAATAAACTCCTCTCCTCCATAACGAATAATGACATCAGAGTTTCGAATGTTGGCTTTTACAGTATCTACAAATAGTCTTAGTACCTTATCTCCAGCTACATGACCATAAGTATCGTTCACATTTTTAAAGTAGTCTAAATCACACATAGCTAAGATAAAAGGATTACTCGTAGCTAATGATAATTCATACTGACTTTCAAAAACACTTCTAAGTCCATGACGATTAAGTGCGCCAGTTAGAGTGTCTTTTGTGATTTTTTTGTTTATAAGTATCTGGTCTAGTAGGGCTAGTTCTGTTCCTATACTAAGTGAGATAAGTTCACATTTTTCAAGATAAGTGATAAGGACATGGAACTCACCTAGTTCTAAAATATTAAAGATTTTTGATGCAAAAAGATGAAGGTTTTTATGAATTGTTACTATATTTTTGTACTTTGAATTATTTGAGATCACCTGTTTTGCATCACCGTTCAACCAAGTCCCAAACTTACAAGAGTTGCTGCTAATTTCTGGAAAATTATTTTTATCAACATCTTTTATATGTTTGGCTAAGTCTGTGAGCCATATTAGGTGAGATTCATAATGTGTGATGACATTTTTCTCTACAAGGTCAGATATTGAACTAAGTCGCATATTGTTTAAAGAGATGAGCTTTTCTATGTATTTTAAAAGATAGAGGTGTGCTACTTTATTACTTATCTTTTGAAAAAGGTCTAAAACTTTTACTACTTCACTTCCTAATGTTTTTTTACTAAAGTTACTGATAAGAAGATTTTTAAGACCGTAAATCTCATTAGACATAATGGCATAAGGGATCTCTTGAGAAATTTTATACTCGGCTATACCTTGGTAAAGAGACATTAATTCCTCTTCTTTAAATACTCTAGTGAGAAGTTTAAAAACCTTCTCGTAAAGACCAGTAGTTGTAATAATTGTAGAATCTGAAGAGATACTAATACATGCTGTATAAGCATCTATGAAGTCTCCTAGTTCTAATGAAGCATCTGAAAAATCGTATAACATACATAAAGCCCTTTTTATATCTTATAAATCGTCTATTTTGAGGGTAAGTCCCTTTAAGTGAGTGATCGGATGTGAATATGCAATACCTGCTCCTTCACCTGTAATATCAAGCTCTGTAACAATTGCCTTGATGATATTATCAACATTTTTGGTTTGAGTTATGAACATAAGGTTAGAATCTGATTCTCCTTCATGGAGTCTATTGAAAAGATTTTCAAGTTTTTCAAGACCCATACCGTGCGCTTTAGTGATGGTTACACCACGAGCACCAGCATCCCGGGCAGCTATAAGTACTTTTTCTTCTTTATGCATTGGAACTATGACATGAACAGCAGAAAACGGCATCGCATACGAGTGGCGTTTATCTGTACCTTGTACATTAATAGTAGATAGTTCCATATTGTGAGCATCTTCTATAGCATGACGAAGTTCATCTTTATGAATAAGCTCTTTCTCATGTTCACCCTTAACACCCATACTTTCTGTGATAATACCGTAAAGCATAACTGTAATCATAGGGAAAAGTGAAGCAAAAGCGATAAGACCAAAACCATCAACAAGAGGGTCACGACCTGGAATATTTGTAGCTAAACCAAGACCAAGTGCTGCAACAAGAGGAACTGTAACCGTAGAAGTTGTAACTCCACCACTATCATAAGCGATAGGAATAATGTACTTAGGAGCCATAAATGTAAGTGCTATAACTAACATATATCCAGCCATGATATAGTAAACGATTTCTCCCCCTACAACAATGCGGTAAGCACCAAGAGAGATACCAATGGCTACACCAAGAGCAACAAAAAGACGAAGAACAAAGTCGTTTATCTTCCCATCACTAATCTCTTTAGCTTTTCGAGCGATGGCAGTTAAAGAAGGCTCCGCCATAGTTGTAGAAAATCCAATCAGAAAACCAAAGGAGTAGATGATAAAGTTGTTGTCATACTGAGTAAGCTCATAAGCCATAGTCTCACCAACAGAAAAAAGTCCCATCTCTAAACCAACAATGAAAGCATCAAGACCTAAGATAAGTAGACCAAAACCTATTAATACATTTTTAAGGTTTTCAATTGGTTTTTTAAGAATAACATATTGAAAGAAGAGAATAACTGCTAATATAGGTACAACATCTATGACAACACTACCAAGACCTTTTAAGATACTCAGAATAGTAAAGTCAAACTCTGCTGTCGCTTGAGCGATAGCTTGTGTAGTAGGTACTAGTTTTTCTGCGATAGGTGCCACTATATTTTGAACACTTGGTGCATCAACCATTTCATATACAGCGATACCGTAGAACTGAACAAATATCATAGGAGTTAGTGAGGCAAAAGCGATAAGACCAAAACCATCAAGTACAGGATTACGACCTTTAATAGTTGAAGCCAGACCAATACCAAGAGCTGCAACAAGAGGAACAGTTACTGTTGAAGTTGTAACTCCACCAAGGTCATATGCCAGACCAACTATCTCTTTTGGTGCGAACATAGTTGCCGAGACGACCATGATATATCCAGAGATGATGTAGTAGTGGATGGGGTGACCCTTGATGATTCTCCAAACGCCAAGAACGATGGCAAAACCGACACTAAATGCTACAACAAGTCTAAGGGTAGTAGCATCTATTCGACCACCACTAATCTCTGCTGCTTTTTGTGCGATAACTATAAGGGCAGGTTCGGCAATAGTAGTACCAAAACCTATCATAAAAGCAAAAAGTACTATCCAAAAGGTAGAACCTTTTCTAGCAAAATCACTAGCTAAACCTTCTCCAACAGGAAAAACACCAACTTCAAGACCAAGAAGAAATACAGCAAGACCAACACCAACTATTGCCAGACCAATAGCCGTACTTAACCAGTTATCAGGAACAGTTTGAATGATGGCAAGTTGAAAAAACATAATGACGAGAATAATTGGTAATAAATCACGAAAAGACTCTTTTAAAAGTTGTAAAAAAGATGAAATGCTCAGCATTAAAATTCCTTATATATATATAGTCCAATAATAGCAAAAATATCTATTATTTAATATAAGTTAACAATATTTTATAAAGAGTAAATACTAACTTGGGTAAAATGGCACTTCCACAAATGGACAGCTGGCCGAGTGGTCGAAGGCGCTCGCCTGGAACGCGAGTGTAGAGCAATCTACCTAGAGTTCGAATCTCTAGCTGTCCACCATTTTTCAAAATATCCCACAAACACCGTCATTTGCGAACTTCTCCCACCGTTACTGTGTAATTTTTGTGTAAGATTAAGACATGACTTTACTTAAAAAAACACCTCTTTTTCGATTTTTTCTTTTTCCATGTTTTGAATAGATTTGTAATGTGATAACACTATCTTTGTGTCCTAACATATTACTTACCCAAAGTATATCTTCACCATTTGAATGTCAATGATTTATTCTGAAGATGCTCCAACATTAGAAAAGAAATTACATAAAGTTTTTGCAAATAATCGGGTAAATATGATAAATAATAGAAAAGAAGTAGTTAATAATCATGCAAAAATAGAATTTACTCAAATTGCTGAAGCAAAAGACTTTAGAGAAACTTTATAACAATCTTCACATAAATCAAACTATGTTATACTTCATTAGATTAAAAAAGAGGTTTATTATGTCTAATGATAAGAAAAGTATTTTATCAAAACTAAAAGAGTTGAAACCCACTTATGCGAAAGAGGGTTTAATACTTTTAGGACTTTTTGGAAGCTATGCAAGAGATACACAAACTAAGTTTAGTGATATTGATGTAGCATATAAACTTGACTATGATAAGTTCTCTTTAAACTATAAAGGTGGTTTTGCTAAACTTCTTAGAATAGATGAAGTAAAAAAAGAGCTACAAGCAATTTTTCATACTCCTATAGACTTAGTACCCGATACAAACAAATCAATCCTTAAAGAGCTTATAAATGTCTAATGCTATTGATAGATTAAAGAGTATTTACAAATGTATTGAAGACATTGAATTTATTGTAAATAATGATGATATAAAAATAACTAGGGCTATTGAAGATAAGCTCATAAAACCAGCTATAAGAATGAACATAGTGAGAATAGCAGAACAGTTTAGTAAGCTAAAAGATGATAATGAGTTTAAAATCCTTGAAGCATTTACGAGTGAAGATTTAAAAGGTATAAGTGCAGTTAGAAACTACATAGCACACGACTATGATAGTACCGATGATAATATCATAGAAGATGTAGTACGATATAATTTACCTATCTTTAAAGCGACTATTTCAAAACTCATAAAAGAGTAGTGACTTTACTTTTTAGGGGTACATTTAGGGGTATAATTTTATTATATTCTTCTTAGATACCTATTTTAAAGAAGCATATGTTCTCTAGCTGTCCACCATTATCACTCCTAATCATAAAAAAAATACTCTTAAACTATTGTCTACTCTTGATTGATATAATTTAGTGAAAAATAGATGAGGTAGTAATGTGAAAATATTAATAGTTGGATGTGGAGATATAGGTACTAAAGTAGGATGTAAACTTTTAAAACACTCAAATGAAGTTCATGCACTCAAAAGAACACCATCCTTAGATATAAATAATATTTTTTATATAAAAGCAGATATAACAGATGAAAAGCAAACCCAAAAATTAGATACCGATTATGATGTCGTACTATTTCTTGCTACCGTTGATAGCCGTACAAAAGAGGCATATTTAAAACTTTACGATATAGGCCTAAATAATATATTGACTCATTTTAGTTCTAAAACATCCTTCATCTTTATCTCATCAACTGTTGTCTACTCTGAGAACAAGGGTGAGGAAGTAAACGAAGAGAGTGTGCTTTTAAAAGATGTAAATTTTAGAGCAGATATCTTAATGGTAGCCGAACAAAGAGTAATACAGCATAATGAAAAAAGTATTGTCCTTCGCTTCTCCGGCATATACGGTAGAGGTGAGAAGCATATGATAGAAAAGTTAAAGAAAAACATAGCTATCCAGCAACACCCACCATACTACACTAACCGTGTTCATGTAGATGATTGTGTCAATAGTATTCTTTTTATAATAGAAAAAAGTAATAAAAAAAGGTTAGATAAGCGTATTTATAATGTAACACAAACGAAAGTTTTGCCCTTGTATGACTATGCATGTATAGTGGCAAAAGAAAATGGACTAGGTGTACCACTCAAAGATATCTTATCTGAAGAGAATACTGCTCAAGGTAAAAAAATATCTAATAAATCTTTACTTAGATTAGGATATAAGTTTTTACACTAGAGAGAAATTTATTTAGTAAACTTACCCAGTAGTCTTGAAATAGGGCCACCATTAAGTAAAGGTTTTTTTTGTAGGTTAAGGATTTCAATACTTCCTCGTTTTAATATGAGTTTTTTCTCATTTTCCATATCTTTTAAAAGTTTAGAGATGATGGGACGGGTTGTTCCTATATGTGTAGCTATCTCTTCATGTGTAGTATGAATAGTCGTTTTATTTTTTGATATTATCCAGTCTTCTAGTCTTTCGTTAATAGAAGAGAACTTTACATCAGTAACGGTGCCCACTAAGGCTGCAATGTTATGAGAAACTGTTTGAAAAAGATATGCACTAAATTCACTTTCACTTTTTAGTAGATTTAGGAGAATGTCTTTATTTAGCATCCACCCCTCAAGATCTTTTACAACTTCTGCATTCGCAACAGTTACATTTGAAAAAATAGTTGAGAAGGTATTTATAATGCAAGGTTCACCATCTTCAACAGTATAAAGAGTAAGTGTCTGGCTTGATTCACCTTGTACATATACTCTAATTGTCCCTGTATCAATGATAACAAAGTCTTCACAGACATCGCCAGCATAGTAAAGGATATCTCCTTTTTTCTTTGCAAAAGGTTTCATGTTCTCTAAAACTAGGTCTTGAGCTTCTTGAGAGAGTAGTGTGAAAAAGTAAAATTTATTGAGTTCCATAAAAATATTTTACCATCTTATACTTAATTTTTTTGAGAGTAAAAAGAGTTAGATTCTTTATGTACTAAAAGATACAGACAAAATAAAAATATCACAATACAATACACATAACAAAAATTTAAAGGATTTAAAATGAAAAAAACTTTATGTAGTGCAGTACTACTTATGGCAGTATTAGGCTTATCCGCGGGATGTAGTTCTAACGCAACTGGTGGAGTAAGTGAAAAAGCACCAGCAGCGAAATGTGGTTCTGGTAAGTGTGGTTCAACAGGAAAATGTGGTGGACCAGGAAGATGTGGTGGTGCAGGTAAATGTGGATCACCAACAGGTGGTATCTAGACCCTTTAAATAGGTTTTCATCTTTATATAACAGCTGATTTTTTACATCATTAGCTGTTATAATTTCTCTCCTATCCATACTCTATTATTAATATTTTATTTCCAATTCGATATAATGAAAC